>Ga0335071_10005864_pt1 | contig 12740 bp, 10 predicted proteins | sample Lox_Sample_15_FD_206724 | JGI IMG/M metagenome (GOLD analysis project Ga0335071, IMG submission 206724) | Soil microbial communities from Loxahatchee National Wildlife Refuge, Florida, United States - Lox_Sample_1.5 | ecosystem: Environmental > Terrestrial > Soil > Wetlands | place: USA...
TCCCGCCACCTCCGATTTCAAATTTCAGGTTTTTGATTAGGATTTTACTTCCAAGAGGATAGCATAAATTCCCCCCTTTTCCCGCCATGTCTGTATCAATAAAAGTGTCAGCAACAGCAGAACCAAAAGTTACAATGTCAAACATTTTTCACCCTTTTTTATTCATTAGAAAGCAAAAAGAGATTTATTAATATTTCTTGTAGTATCCTAGCGCTTCAAGTCCCGGAAGCTTCTTCCCTGCAAGATACTGCAATAATGCTCCTCCTGAAAGGCTGATATAACCGAATTTTTTGGAAGAAATATGGGATTTGGCGATTGCATCGCTTAACTGTCCTCCGCCAAGAATTGAAAAGCCCTTATTCTTAGAGATTGCTTTTAGTATGGAATAAGTTCCCTGAAAGAATTTTTTGTCAGAGAAATATCCTGCAGGTCCTTTCATATAAACAGATTTCGCTTTTTTTATTTCACCTGCAAATATTTTCTGGGTGTTCTTTCCTATGTCAAAAATCTCATATTTGCTGGGGAATTCCTCAAGCAGAAGTTCTTTTCTTTTTCCGTTTGCATTCACTGCAAAATCAACAGGAGTTATGACTTTGTTTCCCATTTTATCAAGTTTCTTTTTGAGTTCTTTCAAAGAAGAATCAAAATCAGAAATATTTTCTTCAAGATATTTGTTCTGTGCTCCAAGATTTTTTCCTTTTGCAACAAGGCACATTTGCCCGAATAATCCGCATGCAAGAACTTTATTTTTGTTCAGGAGCATCATATTGTCCTCCGGCTTGGCTCCTGCAAGAATAAACAGGCAGTTTTTCAGGTTGATTTTTCTCAGGGCATTAGTCTCTCTTTCCAAAAGAGGGCCTGCATAGCTTTTCATATGCTTTGGAAAAAGCGTGACAGAGGCCTGTTCTCTGTGGCATACAGAAAAAGCATCATTCACATAAACATCACACCATTTGGATAACTTTGAAACAAATTCCCCGTATTTGTTGTCGGTTTCTTCTTTCAGTTTTCTTATATTATCCAGAAGAATTGCGTCTCCGGATTTCATATTCTTTATTTCTTTTTCAGCTCTTTTTCCGGTAATATCATCAACATATTTTATTTTCACAAATTTATTCAGCAATAAAGCATGCGGTTTCATGGAAGTAAAATCCTTTCCCCCCTTTCTGCCCTGATGAGCGATAACAACTATCTTCGCTCCCTTATTTTTCAGCATCTTGATAACTTCCGCGCTTTCTTTTATCCTTTCAGACATCAAAACCCTGCCATTTGCAACTTCCGAATTCAAATCTTCCCTTAGCAGAATAATTTTTCCTCTGACATTTCTCTCCTGAGATATTAAATTCATAATTATCGCCTCTTATAAAAATTAAATGAAGATTATTAATAAATTTTCCTAAATTTTAATCTTCTTTATCAAATCAGCCAGCCTGTAGGAATATCCAAATTCATTGTCATACCACGCAAGGACTTTTACAGTGTTGCCTATAACCATTGTTGAAAGCCCGTCAACTATAGATGAATGCTTTTCGCCGATTATGTCTGTTGAAACAATTTCATCTTCGGTGTATTTCAGGATGCCTTTTAACTTGCCTGCAGATGCCGCTTTTTTGAATGCATTATTAACCTCATCTTTTGTAACTTCCTTGTTGAGTTCTGCAACAAAATCAACAATGCTACCGCTCGCGACAGGAACTCTTAATGCAAGTCCTGTAAGTCTTCCTTTCAGGCTCGGGATTACTTCTATGACAGCATCTGTCGCTCCTGAAGTTGTTGGAACAATATTGATTGCAGCCGCTCTTCCTCTTCTTAATTTTTTATGAGGAGCGTCAACTAAATCCTGGTCAGAGGTATAAGCATGGGCAGTGGTCATGAATCCTTTTCTTATGCCGAATTCATCTTCAAGAACTTTCGCAACAGGTGTGAGCCCGTTTGTAGTGCAGCTTGCCATTGAAATTATTTTGTCGCTCTCTTTCAGTTTGTCATCATTGACACCGCAGACAATTGTGCAGTCCGGATTTTTTGCAGGTGCGGATATAATGACTTTTTTTGCCCCTGCTTTAAGATGCTTGCTTGCATTTTCCCTGTCTGTAAATAATCCTGTTGATTCAACAACAATATCCACGCCGAGTTTTTTCCATGGAAGATTGGCAGGATCTCTTTCTGCAATGACCATTATTTTTTTGTTGCCTATTTTTATGAAATCTTTCCCGGCTTCAACTTCTTTGCTGTATCTTCCATAAACAGAATCATATTTAATCAGATATGCGAGAGTTTTTGGGTCTGTTAAATCATTGACGGCAACAAAATTTACTCCTGCATCTAATCCGCTTTTTAGAACAAGCCTTCCAATCCTTCCAAGCCCATTAATTGCAACTTTCAATTTAACCACCTCATTTCTAAATGACTATTGAATGTTATAAACTTTACTCAAGCCGTATTTATTTTCAAGCTGTCTGAAGTTATATGAATCTATGGGGCCCAGGCTTGCCTTGTCCCTTAAGCGGGCAAGAGTTTTTGCATCATTGTATTCCGGCAATCCGGAAGGCAGTGAAATTCCGTTGGAAATTAAAATAATCTGAGGAGAAGAAGTTAGTTTTATGCCTCCGCTGTATTCTATTTGGCTGTCAGAGATTATTGCGGGCCCGCTTGTCTCAACAAAGCAGTATCCGCTTCCTCCAAGGCTGTTTTCAACAGGGCATTTTATTCCGAGAGTCTCATGATTTTCAGCAGGATAATAAAATATGGCAATGCCATATCCAATCTCCTTTAATATCTCTGCAAGCAATTCTGATTTCTCGCTGCACAAGCCATTGCCGTCATAAAGAACCTGATAAGGATATCGCGAATCAGCCACATCCTGGCTTCCAAAGCCGATTTCATTGGGGGAATTGCCCCATGGAATATTTTGGACAACGCTTATTGCAATTCTCGCTTGTGTGACTTTGTCCTGTGGAGCAAGATTTTCTATTTCTTTTATCAAGGGCATCATCAGCAATTCCTGATTTGGTTCATTAATCCTCATAAGCTTAAAATCAGAATGAAGGGGCTGCTGTCCATCGTAATAAACAATTGATTTCGGCAGGGTGGAAAGATAAGTTGAAAGCCCCTTGTATGCTGTAAAATTCAGCGTGTAATTTTTCCCGTCAAGAACATAAGGCAGTTCTAAAAATTCAGGATTTGACTGATAGGACGAGGTGCAGGAATCTTCGGATTTGATTAGAGATGAAGGGCACCCGCAGGTTGAACTATTTTCAAGCAGATTCCCGCCTGAACAATAATAAGGCTTGTCAAGTGAACAGGAATCATAAAAACTCCCGTCTCCGCAGGTGGGCAGAACTGCAATCTGTCCAATATTTTTCCCGAATATAAAAATTAAAAGAAGGGCGATTCCAAGCACAGCAATAAGAATTATGAAAAATCTTCGGATTTTATGCACGCTGAGAAATTTTTTTGTCAGGCCTCTTTGCTCTTCAATCATGCACAGGATAATTTGAAGAATTATAAAAACTTATCTGAATTAATTTTATTCCAGATATATCGCGGGTTTTCCGGGCTTCGCTTTTTTTGACTTGTTTTCAGGGTCATATTTTTCCTTGTCATTAACCGCATAAATTTCCGCTGTCAAGCCTGTTTTTCTGCTGATTTCATTAACGGCATTCTTGTAAACTGCTTTTTCATTAGGAATAGTGTAAATGAATATTTTCTTTTTTTCACCGACAATTTTCATGATATTGCCTATGTCAGCAATCAAATTCTCAACAGATTTTTCTTCTTTTTCCAGATTTTCATTTATCTTGCTCTCATCAGCAATAGGCCATTTTGCAAGAGAGATAAATCCTTTATTGCCAAATTTTTCCCATAATTCTTCTGTTATATGGGGGCAGAAAGGAGAAATTAATTTAAGGAAAATTTCAGCATCTTTCTTCGCTATTTCTTTTTCAGAGGCCATCTTTTCAAAGAGCAGTTTTATCTTTATTATAGCAAGATTATATTTCATGCTTTCTATGTCCGCTGTAACATCTCTTATGGCTCTGTGTATTTTATTTTCAAACTTCTGCGAAGACTTTCCCGCTTTTAAGTGTTCAAAAAATTCCACAATCCTTTTTATGGTTTTATGCATGCTCTCAAGTCCGGCATTATTCCAAGAATAATCGCTTTCAGGACTTGCTATTGAAACTAAAAAAATCCTTAATGAATCCGTACCATATTTACTGATCATATCAAGAGGATCAACTACATTACCTCTTGATTTTGACATTACAACCCCATCTTCTCCATGAACCATTCCCTGATTAAACAAATTATATGTAGGCTCATCTAAATCTATCAGCCCTAAATCTTTCAGGAACTTGGTATAAAATCGGAAATAAATGAGATGCATGCATGCATGTTCTGCCCCGCCTATATACTTGTCAATTGGATTCCAGTATTCTGCTTTGTCTGTACTGAAAATTTTCTTGCTGTTCTTAGGATCTGCATACCTCAAAAAATACCAGGAAGAATTGACAAAGGTATCCATGGTATCTGTCTCTCTTTTTGCTTTTCCGTTGCATCTCGGGCATCGCGTTTCAACAAAGGGCTTATAGCCTATTAAAGGATTTTTTTCGCTTGTGAAATGAATGTTTTCTGGGAGTTCCACAGGCAAATCTTTTTCAGGCACGGGAACCACTCCGCATTTGTCGCAGTAAATTATCGGTATCGGAGTCCCCCAGAATCTCTGCCTTGAAACAAGCCAGTCCCTCAATTTGTAATTTGTGATTTTCTTGCCTATTCCTTTCTTCTGCAGAGCTTTTATTACAGCTTCCATTGCAGAATGATTTTCCATTCCGTCAAATTCGCGTGAATTAACCAATGTTCCATCTCCTTCATAAGGCTCTGAAATCTGCCCTTTCCTTTCATAAATCTCAAAATCTTTGGGCTCAATTACAATTTTAATCGGAATATTGTAATTTGTTGCAAAATCGAAATCTCTCTTGTCATGAGCGGGAACCCCCATCACCATTCCAGAGCCATAATCTGCTATAACAAAATTGGCAGCATAAATTGGAACTTTCTCATTTGTCATTGGATTTATTGCATAACTTCCCGTGAAAACTCCTTCTTTTTCAAGTTTTGCAGTATCCTTCTCGCTTGTGGATTTTATTTTTTTGAGGAATTTTTCAGCTTCTTTTTTTTGTTTGGACGTTATCAGCTCTTCAAGCTTTGGATGCTGTGCACTGACAACCATGAATGTAACGCCGAAGATAGTATCAGGGCGGGTTGTGAATATCGGCCATTTTTTTCCATTAATCTCAAACAAGATTTCTGCTCCTGGGCTCTTTCCAATCCAGTTTCTTTGCATTGTCCTGATTCTCTCGGGCCAGTTCTCGAGTTTGTTTATTCCCTCATAAAGTTCATCTGCATAGTCTGTTATTTTGAAGAACCATTGATTTAGATGCTTTATTTCCACATCAGTATCCTTATGAATCCAGCATTTTCCATTATGAACCTGTTCATTTGCAAGAACTGTTCCGCATTTGGGGCACCAGTTAACTGGAGATTCTTTTTTGTATGCCAGTCCTTTCTCAAGCATTTTAAGGAAAATCCATTGATCCCATTTGTAATAATCAGGATGATGCGCATACAATGTTCTTTCCCAGTCATAGCTGAATCCAAGAGATTTAAGCTGTTTTGTAAAATTTGAAATGGCTTCTTCGGTATACTTCTTGGGATGAGACTTGTTCTTTATAGCGGCATTTTCAGCAGGCAGTCCGAAGGAATCAAACCCCATCGGATGCAATACATTAAAGCCCTGCATTTTTTTGAATCTCGCAAGAATATCGCCGATTGTGTAATTAAAAGCATGTCCTATATGCAAGCCTGAGCCGGAAGGATAAGGCCACATTTCGACAAGGTAATATTTGTCTTTCTTTTTGTCCTCTTTTGCCTGAAAAACCTTTCTTTTCTCCCACTTGTCCTGCCATTTCTTTTCTATTTTTTTGAAGTCGTATTCCATTTTAAATGGAGAATTAGGAGATTTAAATTATTTATTATTAAGAGATTTTAAGGCGCTATGGAAGAATCTGTTGAAAAAAAGGCGATATTGGTTAAGCATCAAACAAGATTTAAATAATCTTTTTACTTCTTCTTCAAATGGAGAAAATTCGGGCTTATCTTGTTGGTGAAATAGTCTCCAGCAATTCATCTGAAGCTTATTCGCTATATGAAAAAAGCAATTTTGGAGAGAAAAAAGAAGGCAAGATAATTTATTCGCCGTCAGAGACGCTGTTTTTGTCTGAAAAAGGCAGGATGGATATCTTCTCTGCAAAAAAGAGATTATCTCATGAAGAACTTATGAAGAAATTTAAGAAGATTGATAAAAAAATTCAGATAAAATATCCTGTTTTCAGAGATCTGAGGGAAAAGGGATATGTCGTCAAGACAGCTTTAAAATTCGGCGCAGAATTCAGAGTTTATGAAAAAGGCAAAAAAGTCGGGGAAGAGCACTCAAAGTGGGTTGTATTCACCGATTATGAATCAAAAACATTTTCATGGCAGGAATTTTCAGCAAAAAATCGTGTTGCTCATTCCACAAAAAAGAATCTTCTTATAGCAATAGTTGATGAGGAAGGCGACATAACCTATTATGAAATAAGATGGGTTAAACCATAAAAATCTTTATAACTTTCTCATATCTTTCTGTCTTATGGTTCAGGACGGATTGCAGACAAAAGAGAAGATACTTTATCTTATAAAAACCAACGGGCCGAGCTTGCCTGTTCATATAGCGAAGTATACTGGATTAAGCATACTTTTTTCATCAGCTTTTTTGTCAGAACTTATTGCAGACAAAGATTTGAAAATATCCAATCTAAGAATCGGCAGTTCCCCGCTCTATTTCATTCCTGGGCAGGAATCTATGCTGGAAAATTATTCCAATCATCTGAAAAACAGGGAAAAAGAGGCTTTTCTGCTTTTGAAAGAAAAAAAATTTCTCAAGGACAGGGAACTGGAACCCGCAATAAGAGTCGCATTAAGGGAAATAAAAGATTTTGCAGTTGCATTCCAGCGTGATGATGAAATTTTCTGGAGATATTTCTTGGTTCCGGAAACAGAATTTAATCAAATATCTTCGGAAAAAGAGGTGATAAAAACAAATGAGCCTGTTGAAAAAGAAGAAATCATTGTTGAATTGCCCGTTCAAAAAAAAGAGGCGATATTAGAGATAAAAAAAGAAGGGTCTGAAAAAGAGTTTATATCGTCTCCAAAAGAAAAACATGCAAGACATGAAAAATCAGCAGGCAAAATCAAGAAGCCTGTTCAGGAAAAAAATAAGCATAATAATTTTTTCAATAAAGTCAAGGAATTTCTGAATCAAAAACAGGTTGAAATTCTGGATATATCTGAAATAGGAATAAGCAAGATTGTTTTCAAGGTCAGAAAAGATGAGGAATATCTTGTAATTGCCTACAATAAAAAAAAGATTTCTGAGCAGGATATAATGAATTCTTATAAAAAATCGCAGGAACTGGGGCTTCCCTATGAAATAATTTTCCTCGGAGAGCCTCTGAAACGCTTTGAGAATCTTATAGAGGCGGTAAAAAGCCTGAAAAATATCGAGAAGATTGAATAGAAACCCTTAAAAACCAAAATTACAGTTCTTAATCATGGGAAAAATAAAAACCAAATTGATAAAAAAAACATCGGTGGTTTTGAACAAAAAAGACATTCCATTTAGTGAAAGCTTTGATTATAATAAAAAGATTCTCGGAAATACGATGCCAAGCAAAAAGATAAGGAATCAGATTGCGGGATTTCTGGCAAGGATAAAAAGGCGTGAAAGCAAAGAAAAAGCGATGTTGAAGACAGAATAAGCTATATCACATTTTCCAGGCATTCCTTTATATTTTTAAACCTATATTAATTCGCTATATCGGCTGCATAGCTCAGTTGGTTAGAGCGCTGGTCTCATGAAAGCGGGAAGTATTCATACAAACCTAAAGTTCACACTAAATTGAGAAAGCCGGAGGTCCTGAGTTCGATTCTCAGTGCAGCCATTATAATTCAGAAGAGAAAAAAGATAAATTATACAATAAAAAAATAAAAATCGGGTTAACTTTCAACTATCTTCTCTTTTTTTTCTTTGCCATAATTATCACGCTCTTTTTAATTGATAATTTTAGTATTCTCAAATTTAAAAATTCTTCTGTTTTTTTCAGATTTTATTTCTTTCGCGTATCTACTTTTTTTCCGAGTTTTGAAATGTCTTCTCCATTTATTCCCCGTCGGAGAATTTCATTCAGAGCATCAATTTTAACCCGTATTTGCTGTGTCGTGTCTCTTACTCTTATTGTCACATCCTTGTTTTTTAAAGAATCTTCATCAATTGTTATGCAATAAGGAGTTCCTATTTCATCATTTCTTGCATATCTCCTTCCGATGCTTCCCGAGATGTCATAAATAACATTAAATTCTTTTTTTAGTTCAGAATAAATTTTCTCTGTGAGTTTTTCATATTCAGGTTGTTTTACAATAGGAAAAATAGCAGCTTTTACAGGAGCAAGTTTGGCGGGAATTTTCAGAAGAGTATAATCTTTCTCCTTGTCATAATGATATGCCTTAGCCAAAATTGCCAGGAAAACCCTTTCAATTCCGAACGTCGGCTCTATCACCTTTGGAATAACTTTATTTTTATATTTCTCATCAAAAATCAGCATGCTTTGTTTGCTTTCTCTTTCATGATTTGTCAAGTCAAACTGCCCCCTGTTTGCAATTCCGGCAATTTCCTTGCTTCCGAAGGGATATTCATAATCAATATCAAATGTTGCTGAAGAATAATGGCTTAGTTCATCCTTCATATGTTCTCTTATTTTAATCTCTATCAATCCGATGGAGTGAAACCATAAAATCTGTTCAGCGAGCCAATAGGCATGCCACTCTTCAAGTTTGCCTTCTTTTAACAATTCCCGGATAGTCATGTCTTTCAGTTCATTTTTTGCGTGAATCTGGAATTCTGCGCTCAGGAATTTGAATTTAAGATTGAGATGTTTTTCTTCAAGCAAATCGCATTTCTTTTCTTCAGGATTGACAAAAAACTCAAATTCTCCGATATGGAATTCCCTGCTTCTGAAAAGGAAATCCCTCGGCGCAATTTCATTCCGGAAGCATCTGCCGATCTGCGCTATCCCGAATGGAAGCTGCATTCTTGCGGTTTGTTGAACAAGCTTGAAATCCAAAAACATTCCTTGTGCTGTTTCAGGACGGAGATAAGCGGGAATGGAATCGTCTTCGACAGGCCCGACATTTGTCTTGAACATCAGGTTCAAATCTTTTGCAGTTGATTTGTCAAGCTTGCCGCCGCAAAAACTGCAGACAGCATGTTCTAGTTCAACTTTGTCAACTTTGTTGAATTTTTTGCATTTCATGCACTGGACGGAAACATCTGTAAAATTGCTCGTATGCCCTGAAGCTTTCCAGGTTTTGGGAGGAGAAATAACGCTTGCTTCAATTCCAACAATATTTTCTTTTCCTTTGACAAAATAATCCCACCATTCTTTTTTTATATTATTCAGCAATTCCACGCCCAATGGCCCGAAATCCCAGAATCCTGCAAGCCCGCCATAAATTTCCCCGGATGGATAAATGAATCCTTTTCTTTTGCAGAAAGCGGCCAGCTCTTCAATGGAAATTTTTACAGAATAATTATGGGGAGATTCAGGCATCGCCTCTTTTTTAATATTAATAGGAGGTGAGGAACCTCGGTTCGGGTTTTTGTTAACATTTTCTTCAGGAATCTTTTTATCTATCATCTCTTTCATCTTTTTCTCAGCTTCTTTTCTGTCTTTTCCAAGATAAGCAATCGTAGTTGTCTTTACTTTTCCATCAACTCGTTTATTCTCATTCAGATAAAAATAATCATTCCCGTGAATCTTCTTTTTTACGATGAATGCCATAAGGGGGAATTAGGCACTACGATTTATAAATTCTTGTGAGAATTATCTTTTTTTATGCTTATGCTTTCTTTCTCTTAATCTTTCAATTCCTTTTTTCAAAGAAAGAATCTTTTTTTCTTTTTTTATTTTAATTTCAATCTTTTTTTTATTCTCTATTAATTTTCTCTTTTCACCTTCAAGATAAAATTCTGCCTTCTGAATTCTTTTAAATTGCTTTTGCAGATTTTTCAGATATGGACTTGAAAGTATTTTCTCACCGGATTTTTTTTTCATTTCCCCTCTTTATATATTACTGAATAGACTCTTTATTTTTATAGTTTTCTGAATCATTTAAAATGTTTTCAATAATAACAACATGCCCCACACTCTGGACATTTTTATATTTGACAATAATGCCCTTAAGCCCTCTTTCATTCTTTATGCCTAATTCTATTTTTAAGCCTTCTATTCTATCTTTTTCCAAAATAACTTCCTTAATCTCGCCAAGATAATTTCCGTCAGAGGTATAAACTTTTTTATTTAATAGCCCGCTGATGCTGTTCTTAGGGGATTTCTTCGCAAATTTGTCTCTGATTTCTCTTAAAATCTGTTTAATCTGTCTTCTGAATAAATAAATAGCCAATAAAAGTGCTGCGGCAATTAAAACAATCCAGATAATTTCTGAGTTATTGCTTATAATTCCCCCGGCATTGCCAATAACAAGCCCGATTATTCTGTTGCTGACAAGCAAACCTGCAATTGCAATAATGCTGAAAAGGAGAATAAGGAAATGCTTAGCTTGGATTCTTCTCAAATTATCTTTTATTCTGTTCACATATCCGGAATAATTTCTTGCTCTTTTCTTATTTTCTTCAGACATTCTTTCTTTTCTGTATTTTCTCATCAATAAGAATAATATTATGATTATTACAGCCGAGGAAATTATGATTAACAAGACTAAATTATTAAAAATGAACTGGCTGATTGCGGATTTTGGAGAAACTTCCTGAATAGAAATAATTTGCCCGTTCTTAATTGTAAAATCTTCTTCTGCAAAAGCTTTCTTTAAATTATCGTAAGCCATGTCAACTCTAAGGATATATTTTCCATCAAGTAACCTTATTTCATCAAGTTTTTTTGTATAGGAAAGATTGCCCTGTACTGCTTTTGTTTCCAACTGGCTGAATATTTCTTCATTATCCGAGATAATTGAATATTTCAAGTTAACATCAATTTTCTCGTCAATTATCTGCTCCTGCAGGTTAACATCAAAAATTAAATGCCTGTTTCCGTCCATGCTTACATTTTTTAATGAAACATCAAATAATCCTATGCATTTTGCTTCTAATGGCGGTTTATTTGGGTCTTCTCCGGTGCATGTTCCCACATTATTGCACTGGCGGGTTTGAATTCCGTTATTGCATATGCTCCATGAAGTGCAGTTCCATATATAATCACATTTTTGTATTACAGTCGTAGTTCCTCCTCCCCCGCCACCACTGGGAATCACTACCGGCGGAGGCGATGCAATCAATTCAAAATGGCTGATTGCAGTTGCAATTGCTCCTGTTGAGCTGTTTGCATAGAAAGTCACATTATATATTCCGATTATTGAAGAAGTAAAAGTAATGCCTCCATTATTTGCTAAATTTATAGTCTGAACAGAAGAATCCGGCAAAACTATCATTGCCCAGACAGATTGGGCATTCAGGGCAGAAATGGAGAGAGTTATTGGAGAGTTCACTATGGCTGCTGTTGGAGAAACAGAATAGGATTGTATTGAAACAGTCTGTGTATAACTTGTATTCTCAAAAAAGCCCACATTTACAGTATCAGAATCAAAATTAGCGTTACTGGTTGATGGTTGAGATGCTGTTGTTAAAAATCTTGCCTCAGAAATGCTTCCGCCTGTCATCAACCCCCCAATACTTCCTGCAGTGAATTTTCCGACAGAATAATCTGTAGAATTCGCCATATCGGCAGAAGAAAGTTGAACAAAAAAGATAATAATAGCTAAAATAAGAATAGCTTTCGTGAATTGGATTGTTTTTTTCTTTTCCACATTATTTTTCAGATAAGGATTTTTATTATCATGATTTATTTTTTATTCAGCAGTTTTGCATAAATCTAAATCAAATTTAATTTCACAAAGTGCTTTCTTCAAATCATCTATTTGTTTTTGTTGTGAGTTGATTGTGTTATTCTGCTGCTGTATTGTTAATTGTTGCTGCTGAACTACTTTCGTGGTTAATACTTCAATATTCTGATAATTTACTGAAAAATTAATTAATTCATTTGGATCAACCCCTTTATTATTTTGTCCAGCAATATCAATAAAGGCAAGATTAGGGTCTATATTAGCTACTTCATCTGCGATAAATCCATATTCGGTTTTATTAGAATCAATTCTGTTGTATTGACGTGGATTTAACTGCATGAATTTTTCTAATTCAGAACCGCTGATATTCTGTATATTCTCTTTGAATAATGCTGATGAGGAAGTTCTGAAAACAAAGAAACTGCTTCCGATGGTAAGATAGCTTAATGTTCCTGTGGCTGTCGGTTGTGTTGTATTTGAAAAATAAAATGTTGTTGCATTAACAGGACCCAAAACAGTCAGAGCACCTTGAGGGGAAGTCGTGTTTATTCCAACTCTGCCAAGCGGGTCTACATAAAAACCAGTCCAGCCCGAAGAGAGATTGGTTACATTTACAGTGCCGAGAATGTTCAGCGTATTTTGTGGGGTTGTTGTATTCATTCCAATTCTGCCAAGTGTATTCATATAAAAACCTGTCCAACCAGAAGAAGCATTGGTTATATTAACAG
>Ga0335071_10005865_pt1 | contig 12739 bp, 10 predicted proteins | sample Lox_Sample_15_FD_206724 | JGI IMG/M metagenome (GOLD analysis project Ga0335071, IMG submission 206724) | Soil microbial communities from Loxahatchee National Wildlife Refuge, Florida, United States - Lox_Sample_1.5 | ecosystem: Environmental > Terrestrial > Soil > Wetlands | place: USA...
ATCGCGCCATGGTAAGGCAAAACCACTTCTCCGTATAGTGGAAGCTCAACCAGAGCGGGCTCTTAGCGCCAAAACCCTATTCCCGCAGGGATGTTGTTTGTTACGACCCAAATGACCATCGGGCACCCGCAACTTATTGTGCCCCGGCTGCCATCGCGTTGCCTGCGGCGGCTTTCGCTTCCTTGATCCCTGACTGGATGATCTGCTCCCAATCGAGGTGCGGGATCGGAGAGGCAGACGCGGCCTGATAAATCTTCAGCGCCTCTTGCGGACGGTTCAGCTTTTTCAAGCAGAGCCGGGCGGCGCTGAGTTGCGCGGTCAACGCCTGACGCTCGGATGGATAAGCCTTGGCCAGATCCTGGTATTCCTGCAGGGCGCGTTCGTATTCCTGCATCTCTTCGGCGCCTTTGCAGAGTTCCAGCCACAGCCCAGCCGGAGCTTTGCCGCCGCCTTGGTCGAGGAACTCGGCATAATCCTGAAATGCGGCTTCAATCTGATGCGCTTTCAGATGCAGCCCGCAGGTTCTTACCGTCGCATCAAGGAACGACTTCGTATCGCTCTGGCGGGTGTAGACCTGCCGTAGCAGAGCCCAGGCGTCAAGCGAATTCGGATTCTTGCCGACGTAGCCGGTCAGCAGCGATTGCGCTTCGGCTAACTGGCCTTGCTCCATCATCGCGCCGGCCTGTTCCAGTTCAGAGTCGTTGGTCCATGCGATTTGTTCTTCGATCGCTTTATTAGCCTTCTGCTCGACGCCGGAATACTTGATCCCCACGGCAGCGATCGCTCCGAACACGAATCCTCCGACGTGCGCCCAGTGCGCCACGCTGCTGACTTTTCCAAAAAGTGTGCCGTACAGGACTTCCATGGCCAGCCAGAGCGGCAAGAGCCAATACGCAGATGCTTTGAATCGCCATATGCGGAAGGGATTGCCCGTGCGCAGCATGCGGATGATGCTGAACCACCAGACCAGCGCCATCTCGATCTTCATCTTGGGGAAGCGTACGAGGAAGGCTCCCATCAGCGCCGCAACGGCCCCCGACGCGCCAAGCGTCGGAACGATGCTGGCGGGATTCAGCCAAGCGTGAAACTGCAGGGCAGCGGCGCCGGCTATCAGATAAAAAGCTGAGTACAGCCAGCGTCCCCAGGCGTCTTCCAGGACGAATCCTGCCAGCCACAGGAACCACATATTGCCGATCAGGTGCATCCAGCTGCCGTGGAGAAAGTTTGCCGTCAGATAACTGAGAGCCGTGGGATGCGCCGGAGTGTACGCGTATTGCTCCACAATGGAATCTGACGCCAGCTTCACATACTGCTCGTTCAGCGAATCCATCTGCGCCTGCAGGCGATCGCTATCCGGGAGGTGGTCTTCGTCGGCTTGATCTTCGGGTTGGTCACTGTCGGCTTCTGACTCGTCGCGATCGCGATTCTGCACGGCCGTCGGCTGTGCCGCAGGCGTCTGAACCGCTTTCCAAGCATCCGGATGGCTCTGCCTGAAGCCATCGACGAGTCGCTGCTCCTCTGGATGCAGCTTCAACTCGGGGTGAAGCGCGGCCAGCATCAGAATCTGTGCCTTTACTTTGCCCAACTCCCTCTGGCCATGGTTCAGCGAGCCTATCGTGAGAACGAAGACGAGCGTGTTGATGGCGATCAGCGAGAGCGTGATGACGGGCCAGCGCCGCGCCGCCATGTTTTCATGTCCGATGGGTACCAGGATCATGGGTCGTGCTTCTTTCCGGGGGAGGACAAGGTCTTTCTGCGCCAGTGTAGGGTCGAGTTGGAAGTGATCCCAGATGACCAGAGGACGTGGCCGATTCGTAACAAGGAAGAGAGGCGTCGCTGGTCGTTCGTCGTTGGCCGCTGGCCAACACTGCCAGGACACACGGAACGCGAACGACTAACGACTAACGACTAACGACTACGAGTCTCGAGGAGAGAGTGGCCCGACTAGTCTGCGGCGGCTTCGAGCGCCGACCGGTTCAGCGACGGGCGTTTGAGGAAGGCGGCGCGCTCGGTTTCGAACTGCTCCAGTTGGGCCCCGAATTCCTGCTCTTTCCATCCCATGACGGCGCCGATGCGCAGGGCAGCCTCGCGGCTGCAGGACTCGGACCAGCACGGCCCCAGGGCCACCGGGACCCGCCGCAGCAGGGCGTCTGCCAGCGTGACGGCATATTCGTTGCGGTAAGCTTCCACCACTTCGGCCACGATGTGCGAAGTGTGCGGGCAGATGGGCGCGCGTAGATCGGCGCTGACCAGCGCCATGCGGGCGATCTCCGTTGCATGCTGGCCGTGCCACTCCATCATGCCGCGCGCGGTTTCCTCGCTGATCGAACCCGCCCGGGCAATGTCGATGACCTCCTGGTCGAGCAGGGGATCGAGCGCCGTACCCGGACCCACAACGACGGCCTTAGGTTCTTCAACATTGATTCCGATCTTGCGGGCACACTGCCGGGCCAGCGATGCGGCCGTCGTGAGCTTCCCGCCGATGACCGAGATCATGCGAGCGGCGCCTTCGTCGCTGTGATCGTGCAGGAAATGGCGCCGGGTCACCGCCGAAGGCTTGTCGCCCGGCGTGCTCGCCAGAGGCCTGATCCCGGCGAAGGCATAACGGATATCGTGCGCCGAAAGTTTCGCCCTGGGAAACAATCCGGTGACGAGCTTCAGAAGATATTCGATTTCCTCAGCGGAAGGCGCGGTCCTTCCCGGATCGGTTGTGTCGGGCACTTCAGTCGTGCCCACCAGGATCTGATCGTTCCAAGGTAAGACAAAAACGGGGCGTCCGTCTGGGGCTTCGGTGTAGAGCGCCGCGGTAGGGGCTCCGGAGAATCTTGGTAGTACGATATGCGAACCGCGCACCCCGCCGATCAAAGGTTTTTTCGTCCTTACGGTGGAGCGCTGACAGATCCGGTCGACCCACGGCCCCGCACAGTTGATGACCCAGCCGGCGTCGACGCGCTGATCTTTGCCGGTGACGCGATCGCGGAAAAGCACGCCTCGGGCGCGCCCTTGCACGATGTCGACCGCCAGCACCTCGCTGTGATTCCGCACTACCGCGCCGGCAGACGCCGCCTCGAGCATCCATTCGGCGGTCAGTCGCTCGGGGAATTCGCACTGTGCGTCTTCGAAATTCAGCATGAGCCACTGGTGGCCGGCATCCAGCGCGCGCTGCACGCGCGTCATCTCCATCTCGCTCAGGTCAGCTGTGTTCCTGCCCGCGATGCGCTGGTACAACCACAGTCCCATGCGCACCTTCAGAGCGCTCCGCTGGCTGTTCTCGTTGAGCAGGAAAAGAAAATGAATGGGGTGGACCAGGTGGGAGCGCTCGCGCAGCAGGCGTTCGCGCTCGTGGATCGACTCGCGAACCAGGCCAAGCTCGCCATGCTCCAGATAACGCAGCCCCCCGTGGATGATTCGTGTGGATCGGCTGGTGACGCCCGAGCCGAAATCATTCTGCTCGAGCAGCAGGGTGCGCTTGCCGGTGCGTGCGCACTCGCGCGCAACGGCGACACCATTGATGCCTCCTCCGATGACCACCACGTGGAAGTGCTGGCCGTCCAGCGAGGGCCGGGGTTTTACGGCTAAGGCCATATTTTTACTTCAGATACAGAATGCCAAAGTCCGGCAGGAACCCGCCGGCGAACACGTCGAGCTCTCTTGATTCTGCGCTTCCGGGAAACTTTGCAGAAAGTGACGATGGTTCAGGCGACTCCGGCGCAAAGCCACCTATGAAAATGATACCGAAAGTAACGTCTTAAATCTCGTTCGGAGGTTAGGCGGGGACAGCCGAGGTGGCTGTCCCCACATAGGCTTGCGAGCGCTGATTGCAAAAGGCATTGCTGCAGGTAGCTGACCCTCCTCTAAGCGATCTTTCGGGCCGGGGCTGCTTCCCGCGACGCCTCACTGAACATCTGGATCATCTCGCGGTTGAAGGCGGGAATGTCATCCGGCTTGCGGCTGGTGACCACCCGGCCATCGCGTACGACTTGCTGATCCACCCAACGCGCGCCGGCATTTGTGAGGTCAGTTTTCAACGAGGGCCACGACGTGATGGTGCGGCCGTTCACGGCGCCGGCCTCGATCAGGGTCCACGGTCCGTGGCAGATCGCGGCCACCGGCTTGTCGGAATCGACGAACTCTCTGACGAATTCCACCGCCTCGGGCATCATGCGCAGCTTATCGGGATTGATAACGCCTCCGGGGAGCAGCAGGGCATCGAAATTTCCGGCCTTGGCACTGTCGAGCGGCACATCGACGGGCACTTCCTCGCCCCACTCCTTGAAGTTCCACCCTTTTACTTTGTTCTTTGCAGGAGAGACAACTTGCGTCTGGGCGCCCGCCTGGTCGAGCGACTTGCGGGGCTCGAGCAACTCTACTTGTTCAAAACCGTCAGCGACCAGGATGGCGACTTTCTTTCCTTGAAGATTATTGTTGGCCATGATTCTTGTTCCTTTCGGGAAGTAGTTGAATAAACGTTGGTTGCAAGATTCGGTAGCGGTAGGATGCGATACCCCGCGCGCCGGTTGGCGTAGAAGGGCCCGCCGATCGCGACAGGTGCGGGCGCATTGCTTCGCGCCTTCGCCGTCATTTACATTGGTTGCCGGATGCCCACCACAGGAGAGCGTTTCGAACGAGCGGTCGCCATTATGGAACGATTGCGGGCTCCCGGAGGGTGTCCCTGGGACCGCGAACAAACCTTCGACACGATCAAGCCCTACACGCTGGAAGAAACCTACGAAGTTTTGGAAGCCATCGATAACCGCGACTGGCCGGAACTTGCCGGCGAACTCGGCGACCTACTGCTACAGATTCTTTTCTACGCTGAAATGGCGAAGGAGCAATCGACTTTTTCCATCGACGACGTTCTCGACCGGCTCTCGACCAAGTTGATCGACCGGCATCCGCATGTGTTCGGCGACGTCAAGGCCGACACCTCTGACCAGGTCAAACGCAACTGGGAAGCTCTCAAACAGGAAGAGAGAAAGAAGAAACAAAGCGGCGTTGCTGATCACGCCGAGAAGAGATCAATTCTGGCCGGAGTCTCGACCGCCATGCCCTCGCTGCTGGAGGCGCAGAAGCTGAGTTCGCGCGCCGCGCAGATTGGGTTCGACTGGCCCGATATCGACGGCTTGTTCGACAAGCTGCACGAAGAAGTCGACGAGTTACGAGCAGAGCTGAAGAGTTTTCCTGCACCAGGACCCCGTCCGCAGGGAAGAGGCGTTGCCGGATCCGGCCGTCCTGCAGCCCCAGAGAAGTTGCAGACGCACCTCGAAGAAGAAGTCGGAGACTTGTTCTTTGTGCTGGTCAACATCGCTCGCTATCTTTCAGTCGATCCGGAATCCGCTCTGCGCAAGACCAACCGGAAATTCCGGCGCCGTTTTCAGTGGATGGAGGCGCGGCTGCACGAAGCGGGCCGCTCAGCGGAGGACGCATCCATGGAGGAACTTGAATCGCTATGGCAGCAGGCCAAGGAGCACGAGCCCGAGGCGGGAGAAAAGACGGCGTGAGCGCCGATTCTATTCAACTTCGACGCTGTCACGGCATCGAAGAATTCCGCGCCTGCGTTACCCTGCAGAAGGAAGTCTGGAACTTCACCGACGCCGAACTGGTGCCACTGCGGATGTTCGTCGTGGCCGATAAAGTGGGCGGACAAGTCATGGGCGCCTTCGATGGCAACACCATGGTCGGCTTCGCATTGGCGGTTCCCGGCACGCGCTCCGGGCACGTGTACCTGCACTCGCACATGCTTGCGGTCCAGAAACAGTATCGCAATAGCGGGCTGGGACGACGGCTCAAGCTGATGCAACGGGAAGAGGCGCTCTCGCGCGGCATCGAGCTGATCGAATGGACGTTTGATCCGCTGGAAATCAAGAATGCGTATCTGAACATTGAAAAACTGGGCGCGATCGTCCGCAGGTATAACATCAACCAGTACGGGATCACATCGTCTCCACTGCAGGGAGGATTGCCCAGTGACCGGCTCATCGCGGAATGGTGGCTGAAGTCAAGACGCGTAGAGACGCTGCTGAGCACGGGGACACATCCTACCATCCAGGCGGAAACGTCGATCTGCGTCCCCGCGCAGATCTATGAGTGGAAAGCCGGAGCCGAAACGCGGATTAAAGCGCAAGAAGTGCAGGAGCGCAACCGCGAAGGCTTCCTGCGCTGCTTTGCGCGGGGTCTCGCGGTTCTGGGTTACGAGCGCGATGCCGAAGGCAATGGCAAGTTTTTGCTCGGACACTGGGATGAAAAATGGTCGTATGCGGCGGAAAAGTAGAAATGCAAGTTTCAAAGTTTCGAGGTTTCAAAGTTTCAACGCTTTGAAGTCATCTCAAGGGCAGCTCGGTACAGCACGAGCGTAAACGAATTCCTTTTGTCCAGCTTCGTGCTGTTTGTGGTTTCCGGTCTTTGAAACTTTGAAACCCTGAAACTTTCACCATGAAGATCGAAGCCATCACCCTGCGCGAAATCCACTTGCCGTTAGTCCATTTTTTTGAGACGAGCTTCCATCGCCTCTATCACCGCCGCATTGTGCTCGTGACCGTGCACAGCGATGGCATTGAAGGCTGGGGAGAGAGCGTTTTCGGAGAAGATCCGTTTTACAGCAGTGAGTGGATCGAGAGCGCCTGGCCCACGCTGACGCAATATCTGATTCCCTGTCTGCTCGGGCAGAAGATCGAATCCGGACGCGAGTGTCCGGCTCTGTTTGCCCGAGTCCGCGGTCATCGCATGGCGAAAGCCGCTCTGGAAAACGCCGTTTGGGATGCAGAGGCGATTGAAAAGAAGCTGCCGCTGTGGAAGCTACTGGGCGGCACGCGCACTGAGATCCCTTGCGGTGTTTCGATCGGCATTCAGGATTCCGTCGAGCAACTGCTCGAGAAAATCGAGACGGAACTCGCCGCCGGATATCGCCGGATCAAGGTCAAGGTGAAGCCCGGCTGGGACCTCAATGTGCTCGAGAAAATCCGATCCAGATGGGCTGATGTTACCTTAAGCTGCGATGCGAACTCAGCCTACACACTGGACGAGACTGAGCACCTGCGCAAGTTCGATCAATTTCATCTGCTGATGATCGAGCAGCCGCTATGGTACGACGAAATCTACTACCACGCGCGCCTGCAGAAGGAGTTGCGCACCGCGATCTGCCTTGACGAATCCATCGTCAGCGCGCGCAGCGCCGCATTCGCGACCGAGATCGGCGCCTGCCGCATCATCAATATAAAAGTCGGACGCGTGGGCGGCTTCTCTGAAGCCATCAGCATTCACGACGTCTGCCAGGCGAACAAGATCCCAGTCTGGTGCGGAGGCATGCTCGAGACCGGCATTGGCCGGGCGCACAACATCGCACTCTCTACGCTGCCGAATTTCAGCCTGCCGGGAGATGTCTCCGCGTCCAAACGTTATTGGAAAGAGGACATCATCGAACCGGAAGTGGAAGTATCGAAGCAGGGAACCATCCCCATCAGCGACCGGCCGGGCAGGGGATACGAACTGAAGCCAGACTTGATTGAGAAATTGACGGTCCGTAAAGAAACGCTGCGGGCGTAGCTTCACGCCAGCTGCGATTACTGCCGCTTTTCGGTCGCAGCGGCCTGCGGTGCCCGATTGCGGGCCAGCTTCTCCTGCTCGTTCTCCAGCATCTGCACACCCTGGGCGAAGGTCAGAGTTTCAGGCACCGCACGAAAATCGCTGAACTTCTCGTCGGAAATCATGCTGAGGCTTTTGAACATTAGAATCTTGCCCGTCATTTTTAGATTCATGGACGTGATGTCCCAGCATCCGTCGCCCACGTCGGCCTGCTGCACACGGAAGTGACCGCCCCTGTCGAGATGGCCGATAATCCCCCAGCCGAATGTGACCTCGCGGAATAACACACCATCAATGAGTGCTAACCTACGTGCCGAACCATCGATGAGCACGTATCCCTGCATGCCTTGCAGTACCTGCTCCACATGCGATGGCGGCGAATAGGCGGGATTGGGCGTGAAGTTCAGCTTCACAAGTTCCTCTCCAGTTTTGCCGAGTTCTGAAGTTGCCTTCTCGGTTCCGGCATATTCGAAGCGGAATGCGTCGGGAAGAGCTTTGAGGATGCGCAGCGTTCGATCCGCGTCTTCTTTTTCGCGCGTATGCTTCTTGCGCAGTTGATCGGGATTGCCCGCCAGTCCCGCAAGACGATCCTTTTCTCCCTGCAACTGGTAAGGCGAAACCGGCTGATCATTCACCGCGATCAGCATGCCCGCCATTGCGTCCTTGGTCTCGATGTAGAGCTTGGTTTGCGTTCCCTTGGGCGTCTCTCGGCGAGATCGGAACATGTGGGCGTGCTTGGGATGGTCGGCCGCGGCCACTTCCTGAGCGATGGTCTGGCGCACCAGGTCGTTCGCCGACACCTGAAGCTGGGGTTCACCGGCGTGCAGCATGCAGGCGCTCACAAAATACGCCAACACGCATACCGCGGTTTTCACGGGGAAGCAAGACATGCACAGTTAGTGTAGCAATCGGCTACAAAGGGTTGCAGATGCAGCTAGTACCTGAGATGCGACATCCAGCTCTCTTGCCGCCCGCTCTCGGACTTGGGTATAGTCGAAGGCAGCGGTGGCCGTCCCGAACCTGCCTTCCCAGAATTCCGGCAGTTCCCGCTTCCAAAGGAGAAATATCCATGAGTGCTCCGTTGTCGGCAGACTTGGCGCAAATCGGTAAATCCGTGGTCATCAAAGGTGAGTTGTCGGGTAGCGAAGACCTTTACGTCGATGGTCAGGTCGAGGGCAGCATTTCGCTCAAGAACAATAGCTTAACGGTTGGCCCGCACGGACAGGTGAAGGCTTCGGTGGAAGCCAAAGGTCTGGTGGTGCAAGGCAAGCTCGAGGGCAACATACAAGCCAGCGATCGCGTCGAATTACGCAAATCGGCCGTGGTCACCGGCGACATTTCCACCCAACGCATCTCCATTGAGGAAGGCGCTTACCTGAAAGGAAAGGTTGACATCTCAGGAAAGGCTGAAAAGGCCGCAGGAAAGTAACTTCTGCCCGGCCGCGGCGCAGGTTAAAGTTTTGGTTGCAACGATTCTTTCAAGTCCCAGAGCACTCGTTGCCTCGGACGTACGGGAGTTAGTCTGATGGCATCAGTGACGCACAATTTCATGAAGCTTTTTCGCGGTTCATCGAGCGGAGCGCCAGCGGAGACGCCGCAGGTTCAGCAGAAGCTCACACGGCGTTCCAGCGGCTTGGCCGAACTCTCTCGGTTATGGGACTCCGAAAACCCGCTCTGCGTGCTCGATCTGGGATCGACCTCGGCCACGAACATTACCTTTTTCACCGAGCGCAGCCACAAAATCTACAGCGAAGATCTGCTCGTTGCCTCGACGGAGCCGCAGCTGGTCACTAAAGACGAGCAGGGCAATGTCGTTCTCGACAGTCGCAGATTTCTGGCGGATAACCTGCTCTATCCCGCAGCGCATTTCGATGTCGTGCTTTGCTGGAATCTTGCCGACTATCTCGATGAGAGCCTGGTGCGTCCGGTCATGGGACGCTTGTGGTCGGTTCTAAAGCCCGGCGGCATGCTGCTTGCTTTCTTCCATACCAAGGACGCCGGGCCGGATTCTCCCTGCTATCGCTTTCACATCGTCGGTAAAGACGTACTGGAGATGCAGCGCATCGTGATGCGCCGCGAAGCGCGCCGCGGGCCCACCGGCGCCATTCATACCGCGATCGCCGACAGCTTCCGCCTGCAGCGCGTCTTCAACAACCGTCATATTGAAACCCTGTTCCGCGACTTCGCTTCCATCAAGTTCTTCCTCGCGCGCGACAACGTGAGGGAAGTGCTGGTCGTGCGGTAGCAAACAGATCGTTTATGCTGTTGACCCATCGGACACTGAAGAGATCAAATAGACTCCGTTACTCGCCGTAGAAACGGCCACCCCCATCCAAACCAAAGGGGACGCATGTTCTCAGTTCTGGCCGATTGCAAGACTGCAGCACACCCTCTGACGAGATTCTCTCGTTTGGCCGCGCGTGGCAGTCTGCTGTTGTTTCTTGGCTGTCTTGTCGCCGCACGGAGCGGGGCGCAATCGGCAGAGGAGAACCAGCCCCGGAAAATCAGCGGCACGGTCATCAACTCGGTCACGAAAGCGCCCATCCCGCGCGCCCTTGTTTCCACCAGCGACAACCGTTTCGCCATGCTGACCGACGGGGAGGGGCATTTCGAGTTCACGGTGCCTGGTGATAACGCGGGCGCAACAGGCACCTTTGTATTCGGCACGCCCTTTCGTTTCGGAAACTGCTGGGTGACGGCGCGGAAGCCGGGATTTTTTTACGACTGCAATGAACAGACCGGCGGGGCCAGATCTTCCTCCGATGAACAGACGGTCGCGCTCGTTCCAGAGGGTCTCATCTACGGTCACGTGACTCTGGGCGCCAGCGATACGCTCGCCGGAACGGCCGTCCATCTCTTCTTTAAGGACGTCGTCGAAGGGCTTCCCAGATGGACTCCCGCATCAGTGGCGCAAACGAATTCCGCCGGAGAATTCCGCTTTGCCGAGCTTCGCGCCGGCGAATACAAGATGTTCACGTATGAACGAGCCGATGAGGATTCTTCGTTCATGAATGAGCAAGGGGAAGCGTATGGATATCCGCCGGCCTACTATCCGGCAGCCGCTGACTTGGCCTCGGCAGCAATAGTCCGCGTTTCCGCAGGGCAGGCGGTACAGGCGGACTTCGCGGTTGCGCGCCAGCGCTACTACCGCGTCCGCATCCCAGTTTCGAATGAAGACATCAGCTTCGGGATGAATGTGACGGTCAATGCACAGTCCGGCCCGGGCTTTTCGCTCGGCTACAACAGCAACACCAAGGGCATCGAGGGCTTTCTTCCGAACGGCAATTATGTTGTGCAAGCGACGGCCTATTCCGGGAATGTCGCCACCGGCATCGTGAATCTGAGGGTCAACAGTGCCGCGGTCGAAGGCCCACCCATGACGCTCGTGCCCGCCAGTTCGATCACCCTGGACGTGAAGGAAGAATTCTCAGAACAAGTATCAGGCGACAGGTTTCAATGGAGCGATGGCAGGCGAAACGTCACGGTGCACGGACCTCGCGCACACCTGCAGGCCAACGTTATAAGTGCAGATGAGTTTCATCAGGCGCGCGGGGCGGCGCTGCGTCCGCCCACCGCTCCCGATGACAATTCGATGGTGCTGGAAAATCTCGAGCCGGGCAGATACTGGTTGCAACTCTACCCGTCGCGGGGCTACATAGCGTCGGCCCGTATGGGAGACCTTGACGTGCTCCACGAGCCCATTGAGATGACGGCAGGCCATTCTGCGCGTGTCGAAATCGAAATGCGCGACGACACCGCAGAAATCGATGGAAGCGTGACAGGCGCTGCGGAGCCTGTGGAGGCAGTAGCCGGATTGGCTGCGCCGCTGGCGTGGATCTATTGCGTTCCTCTGCCTGATAGCGCGGGGCAATTTCAGCGGCTGATTGCGTCCGAGGAGGGAAAGTTCAATTCTCCATCCATCGCTCCGGGCGCATACCGCATTCTAGCCTTCTCGACGCCCAAGGAACATCTGCCCTATCGCGATGCCGAAGCCATGAAGGCGTACGAGACCAAGGGGCCGGTGGTGCATCTTTCGGCAGGTCAGAAACTGAGCGTGCAGGTTCCTCTGATCAGCGAAGACGTGTCGGAGAAGTAAGCCATGACGAAGCGCGGCGCAACCATACGAGCGACTCTCGGCTTGGTTGTTTGTGGCTCGATCCTCCTCGCCCACGCGCAAACAAAGCCCTCTGCCGCATCGAGCGTCCCGACCAGGTACCGTGTCTCGGGCGTCGTAGTGAGCAAAACTGACGGACATCCGCTCGATCGTGCCCACGTGTTCCTTGCTGATACCAACAATCGGAGAGAACCCCGCGTAGTCATCGCTTCCGAAGATGGCAGATTTGTTTTTGATGACGTCAGAGCAGGAAAGTACTCGCTTGAGGGCATAAAACGCGGTTTCATTTCGGCCGCTTATGAGCAGCACGATCAATTTTCCACCGCCATCGTGACCGGCGCTGGGCTCGACACCGAAAATCTGATCCTGAAGCTGTCGCCTGAGGCCATCATCTCCGGCAGAATTCTTGATGAAGCCGGTGAACCGGTTCGACATGCCGCGGTTACGCTCCATCGTGACGATCATTCGCAGGGTGTCGATCAGGTCTATGCGTTTCGCAGGGCTACCACCGACGACTTGGGAGCGTATGAACTGACGTCTGTGACGCCCGGGACCTACTTCCTGTCGGTTACTGCGCAGCCGTGGTATGCGGTGCATCCGCTCTCTGCGTCGGAGCCGGCTGGCCCGGATGGAAGGGGTAATCCGGAAGTAGATCGAAGTCTCGATGTTACATATCCCGTCACGTATTACCAGAATGCGACCGAGAGCGACGATGCTACTCCCATCGAGATTCGCGGCGGCGAGCGCGTGCAGATCGAAATGAACCTTAACCCGGTTCCAGCTCTCCGCTTGATCTTCCACGAAACCATCAAAGGCACAGGACTTTTCGCGCCGCCGCAGCTCGAACGCAGCGACTTCGACGGCTCTACCTACATCCAAGGGATCGCGCAATCGCTTTCATCGGGCACGATGGAACTCACAGGCATCCCGGCAGGACGCTACAACATCCGCATCCCCGGGCAGAACTCGGTGACCATGCTGAAGGGGGTGGAACTCACCAAGGACGGCGAAATTGATACTTCCGCGGCCGAAGCTGTTGGGACG
>Ga0335071_10005866_pt1 | contig 12738 bp, 10 predicted proteins | sample Lox_Sample_15_FD_206724 | JGI IMG/M metagenome (GOLD analysis project Ga0335071, IMG submission 206724) | Soil microbial communities from Loxahatchee National Wildlife Refuge, Florida, United States - Lox_Sample_1.5 | ecosystem: Environmental > Terrestrial > Soil > Wetlands | place: USA...
CGCCTGAATGTTCACCTGCCGCGACGGCGGCGTGCATGTGTATCCGTTCTTCTGCACGGAGATGACGTGACTTCCGGCAGGGAGCATGATCTCTTTGGGCGTCGTCTCGTCGCGCGTCACCCCGTCCACGACGATGGATGCCCACGTCGTGGCGTTGTTGTAGACGGACGTGATGTTCACCACCCCCTGGAAGTAGCACTTCCTCCCGTCCGCCCCGCCCGCCTTCGCATCGATCTGGTCGGACCTGGTCATCGATCCGTTCCGGAACACCACCTGGTGCTGGCCGGGGTGGACGGACATATGGACGCCGCCCGCGGCACTTCGCCAGGGCCCGTCGTCGACTTTCACGTCACCATCGGGAACGGCCTCCAGCGTGAGCTCCGCCTCCGCCACATGCGCCGCGGTCGTCGACGTTGTCACGGGCTCTTTCTTCTCGCCCCCGGGAACGGGAGGAGGATTCTGCTTCGCCGGCTCCTCGGAAGCAGCCTGCCTCAGCGCGGCCACCGGCTGCACCATGCGCAGCGTGAGCGCCTTTCCTCCCTCCACGGCAACGGCCGAGTCCGCGCGTGCGCGGCCCCACGTGACCGTGACCCGGTGTTTTCCCGGAGCAACCGCCATGTCCGCGACCGGCGATTTCACGGCCGCGTCGTCCACAAACACCATCCCGCTCTCCGGCACGGCCTGCACGGTCAGACGCCCTTCATCGGGAAATACCATGGGGCGGACGACAAAGTACGTGACGATGAGCACGACCACCGCTGCCCCGATAATGCCGTACAGCTTCACATTCGGCTGCGCGGCGGCCGGTTTCGGCCTGGTGAGGGGTCCCGCCGCCGCGGGTCCCACGATCGTGGGCGCGTCCGTCATCCTGTATTCGGAGCCCTTGATCGTTCCCTCAAACCGCTCCAGCGCGTTCACCATCTCTGCGGCGGTCTGGTAGCGCTTCGCAGGGTCCTTGTCGATCGACTTCACCACGATCTTCGCCAGCTCCTTCGGGATCGACGCGTTCAGCTTCTCGGGGGGCGGGATCCTCCCTTCGACGATCATCTGCGCGACCGCGAAGTCGGAGTCTTCGGCCTTGAAGGGAACGCGCCCGGTCAGGCACTCGTAGAGCGCCATCCCCGCGGAATAGATGTCGCCGCGGGCGTCCACCTGGCCGAGTCCCCGGATCTGCTCCGGCGACATATAGTAGAGCGTCCCGGCGGTCCCCATCGTGACCGTCGAGACGTTGGTCTTCTGGATCTTGGCGAGCCCGAAATCGGTCACCTTGACGACATCCCCCTCGGCCAGCATGACGTTCCCCGGCTTGATGTCGCGGTGGATCACGCCCCCCTTGTGGGCGTGGTCGAGGGCGGTGAGGAGCTGCTTGAAAATGTGCACCACGCGCGGCACGGGGATGAGGACGGACTGCTTCAGGAGATCGGCAAGCGTCTTCCCCTTCACGAATTCCATGATGATGCAGACCCCGAATTCCGTCTGCCGCAGGGCAAAGATGGCAACGATGTTCGGGTTCTGCAGCTTGGCCAGCGCCTTGGCCTCCGACTGGAAGCGCTTGAGAAAGTTGGGATCGCTGGCGATCAGGACGTCCATCATCTTCAGCGCGACGTCGCGGTCGAGCGTCGTGTCCGTCGCCCTGTACACCACCCCCATGCCCCCGCGTCCCAGGACTTCGAGGATCTTGTACGAATCGATCATCTTGCCGATCATTGGATCCATGGCGCGGTCACTTCTTCCCTGTTTTCCAGATCGCTTTCAGTTTTTCCCTGCTGCGGGACAGCGGACTCAGCGAGGAGGTGGTCACGTCCACCTTGACCACCTGGACGGTGATGTTGTCGCTTCCCCCCCGCTCGTTGGCGAGCTCGATGAGGCGGCGGCACGAACGCTCCGGCGTGTGTTCGAGGACGATCTGCCGCATCTCCTCGTCCTCCACGTGGTTGAAGAGTCCGTCGGTGCACATGAGGTAATACCGGCTCGAGGTGAGCGGCATGCCCTCGAAGAAATCGACGTCGGCGGAGGGACGGGGACCCATCGCGCGGTAGAGGTGTGAGCGCTCGGGGTGCGTGCGCGCTTCCTCGTGCGTGATGATGCCGCGGCGGACCATCTCCGCGACCTTGGAGTGATCGTGCGTGAGCTGCGTGATCCCCCGCTGGTTGATCTTGTAGACGCGGCTGTCGCCGATGTTGCCGACGTACGCGTGGCCGTCGCTCAGCACGAGCGCCACGCAGGTCGTGCCCATCCCCCGGTACTGCGGGCCGGTCCCGCTCTTGCGGTAGATGGCTTCATTGGCCGCCGAGAACGCGCGGCGGAGGTTGTCGATGACCGACGGGTCGCCCCCGGCGTAATACGTCGCCCCGAGCTCGTGCACGGCGATCGTGCTCGCCTCCCGGCCGGCGTTCTGGCCGCCCATACCATCGGCGATGACGAAGAGCTGGCCGCCGGGGTAGTTCAGGTCAAGGTTGCCCTCCGGGAATTTTCCCATCGCATCCTGGTTCTCCGAGCGGACGGAGCCGACATGCGAGGAATTGCCGAACGAGATTCGTCTCACGGCCGGTCTATATCGTGGTCATGGTGAGCTGGATCACGACGGTGCGCCGGTCCGCTTGAGGATCGTCGCCTTGACGAGACCGAAACGGATCGGCGTGTCCGGGGCCACTTCGGTGTCGGTCGTGATCTTCTTGTCGGCGATGTAGGTGCCGTTCTTGCTGCCCAGGTCCCGCAGCGCGACCTTGCCGGCCCGGACAGTGATGATCGCGTGGTTCCGCGAGATCGACGCATCGTCGACCGCCACATCGCTCGTCGAAAGGCGGCCGACCGTATTCTCCCCCTCCTTCAGGTTCACCGACGATTTCTCGCCGCGCACGTTCTTGAACTCGAGGGCGAACCGGGGAAGCGACAGGAGGTCGGCCAGCTGCGCCTCGTCGATCAGCATCGTCGGCGCCGCATCGCGCGCCTGCGGCGCGGGCGCCTTTTCCTGGACGGGTTCGGGAGCCGGTGCGGGCGGCACTTCCGGTGCGCGCGCCGGCCGGGGCGGCGGCGCTTCCTCTTCCTGTACGGGCGCGCGGCGGGGCGGCGCCTCGGCGAGTCCGAAGGCGTCTTCAGGCGGCGCGGCCTCCGCGGGCTTCCGCTTCGGCGCGGGCGGAATCTCCGGCTGCGGAGGGAGGTCCTTCGGCGGCGGCGGCAGCGGATCGGCTGCCTGGCCCGACTCCAGGGTGAAGATGAACGCGAACGTGTTCGCAAACATGATCACGTGCTTCTTCTCGAGCTTCACCTTTCCCTGGACCGGCTTGCCGTCCAGCAGCGTCCCGTTGTGGCTCTTGAAATCTTCGAGGAAGTAGGATCCCTTTTTCTGGTCGTAGTAGATGCGTGCATGTTTCGCCGACAGGACGCCGCTCTTGATCAGGAGATTGCACTCCGGGCCGTGTCCGATGACCGCCTCCGCCACGATCTCATATGTCTTGCCGGCGAGGGCTGCCGATTTCGAATTCAAACGTGCGTACATGGGCGCATGCGCAGGTTGTTATCGATGCCGTTGCGGCGTGTCACTTCCGAAAACTGAAAATACAGCAATATCTACCTGATTGTCAAACAACGGCCGCGCCGACCGGGAGAAACGTGATCTGTTACTGACCGGCCGGAACCTTCTGATTTCTGATGATTTAGGGGGATTCTCCAGAGGCACCCGGTGGGCGGGGCCCGTCGGAGAGGAAGTGTCGTCCGGCAGGGGCGAGGTGCCGGCGCCGTATCGGCGGCGCAGGCGCAGTGAGCTTTCCTCGCTGATGAGCATCGTATGCCGGGTGAGGGAAGAGAGCAAATATGCCGCGTACGGCAACGATTGTACGCAGAACCGAAGGAAAAGTCAAGGGATTCGCGGGCCTGTCCTTTGTTGACGAATTCTTGTATCTTTGCGCATCCTTCACAATCGCCGGAATTCGCACAATGAAGCAGTCAGCACTCGACAGGTTCCTCCGCTATGCGAAAATCGACACACAGTCCAGGGATGATGCCGAAAGCTATCCCAGCACGCAGAAACAGCTTGACCTCCTGAACCTCCTCCTGGCGGAGTTGAAGGAGCTCGGCATCCGGGATGCTTCGATCGACAGGTACGGCTACGTGATGGCCACGCTTCCGTCCAACCTTCCCGCCTCCCATCCCGCCCACGGGAAGGTGCCGGTGATCGGGCTGGTCGCCCATGTCGACACCTCCCCCTCGGCCTCCGGGGCGGGGGTGAAGCCGCAGGTCATCCGCGGCTACCGCGGGGGCGACATCGCGCTCCCGGGAGACTCCTCCGTGGTCATCCGCGAGGCCGAGAACCCCGAGCTCAGGCACAACATCGGGAAGGACATCGTCACCTCCGACGGCACCACGCTGCTGGGCGCCGATGACAAGGCGGGGTGCGCCATCATCATGACCGCCCTCCAGACACTGTCGCTCACGCCGGACTTCCTGCACGGCGACATCCGGGTGGCGTTCACGCCCGACGAGGAGGTCGGCGCGGGAACAAAGTTCTTCGACCTGAAGAAATTCGGCGCGGCCTTCGCCTACACGGTGGACGGCGATACGCCGGGAGAGCTGAACAAGGAGACGTTCAGCGCGGACCTGGCGGTGATCACGGTCCACGGACGAAATATCCATCCGGGGAGCGCGAAGAACATCATGGTGAATTCCCTGCGCGCAATGGCGGACATCGTTGCGCGCATGCCGAAAGACATGGCCCCGGAGACCACCGAAGGGTACGAACCCTACATTCATCCCCACCTGCTTGAAGGAGAAGAAGCGCGCTCCACGCTGAAGATCCTCCTGCGTGATTTCAACACGGCAGGGCTCGCGGTCCTGCGGGGGAAGCTCGAGGCGATCATCAACGAGGTGCGGCCGCTCCACCCGAAGGCACGCATCGAGCTGCAGGTGATCGAACAGTACAGGAACATGAAAGACTACATGGGGAAGGACACGCGCGTCCTGGACTGCCTGTGGGAGGCAACGCACCGGGCCGGGCTCCCGCCCCGCTGGGTGCCGATCCGCGGCGGAACCGACGGCTCCCGTCTCACCGAAAAAGGCCTGCCGACGCCGAACATATTCACCGGGGGTCAGAATTACCACGGCACCACCGAATGGCTCGCAGTCGACGGCATGAACAAGTCGGTGGAGACCGTCGTCCACCTCGCCCGTCTGTGGGTCGAGAAGAGCGTTCCCTGAGAGCGCCCGCCAGAGAGCACCACCGCGCCGCCCGCCCGGGGCGGCAGCGCCTCACACTGCCACCAGGAGCGACACATGGATCAAGACACGAGTGCACCCAACGGACTTCCCGGAAACGCCTACAAGGAGCTCCCCCCCGGCGAAGAGTACCGGCCGATCCTCGGGCCGCAGCTGACGCCGCCGGAGGTCACCGGGTGGTCCGTCAGCTGGGGGCTCTTCATGGCCGTCCTGTTTTCCGCGGCGGCCGCGTATTCCGGCCTCAAGATCGGCCAGGTGTTTGAAGCCGCAATTCCCATCGCCATCCTCGCGGTCGGATTGTCGGCCGCGGCAAGGAAGAAAAACGCGCTGTCACAGAACGTCATCATCCAGTCGATCGGCGCCAGCTCGGGCGTCATCGTCGCCGGGGCGATTTTCACAATCCCCGCCCTCTACATCCTCCACCTTCCCGCGAGCTTCTTCCAGGTCTTTTGCGCCTCCACGCTCGGCGGGTTCCTGGGCATCCTCTTCCTGATCCCATTCCGGAAGTACTTTGTCAAGGACATGCACGGCACACTCCCCTTCCCCGAGGCGACGGCCACGACCGAGATCCTGGTCGCGGGCGAGAAAGGGGGAAAACAGGCGGGCGTGCTCGTGGTCGCGGGACTGATCGGCGGGCTCTTCGACTTTGCGTTCAGCATGTTCGGCACATGGTCGGAAGTGATCACATCCAGGATGTTCGGCGCGGGAGCCGCGCTGGCCGAGAAACTCCGCCTGGAGTTCCGGGTGAACGTCTCCGCGATGGTTTTCGGTCTCGGGTACATCGTGGGCCTGAAATACTCCGCCATCATCGCCGCCGGATCGTTTCTCTCCTGGTTCGTCCTCGTCCCCCTGTTCGCCGAGGTCGGACATTCCCTGGCGGCCCCCCTGGGTGCGTCCGCCACGAAGCTCATCAGCGCGATGAGCGCAGAGGAGATATTCCGCAGCTACGTCCGCCAGATCGGGATCGGGGGCATCGCCATGGCCGGGCTCGTGGGGATCATCCGTTCCTCACGCGTCATCGCGGGCGCCTTCTCGCTCGCCTGGCGCGAGGTGACGCACCGCAAGGCGGACGCCGCGAGCGCCGCTCCCCGGACGCAAACGGACATCCGGATGCTCTTCAACATCGTGCTGATCCTCCTGACGGCGCTCCTGGTGTTCGTCTTCTTCTATGCGGGGGTGGTGTTCGACCTGACCCACGCGGTGGCGGGACTCCTGATCGTCGTGATCGTCTCGTTCCTCTTCACGACGGTGGCCGCAAACGCGACCGCCATCGTCGGGACCAACCCGGTCTCCGGGATGACGCTCATGACGCTCATCCTCTCGTCGCTCGTCCTCAGCTACGTGGGACTCACCGGGAACGCCGGCATCGTCAGCGCGCTCATCATCGGGGGGGTCGTCTGCACCGCCCTTTCGGTGGCGGGCGGGTTCGTCACCGACCTGAAAATCGGGTACTGGATCGGCACGACCCCCCGGAAGCAGGAATCGTGGAAGTTCCTGGGCGTGCTCGTCTCCGCGGCAACCGTCGGGGGCGTGATTCTGGTCCTCAACCAGACATACGGCTTCACGGGGGAGCACGCAATGGTCGCTCCCCAGGCCAACGCAATGGCCGCGGTGATCCAGCCGCTGATGTCAAACGCGCCCGCGCCGTGGGTGCTGTACATGGTCGGCGCGATCATCGCGCTGATCCTGACCATGGTCGGGATTCCCCCCCTCGCATTCGCGCTGGGAATGTACATCCCGCAGGAACTGAACACCCCCCTCCTGTTCGGCGGACTCGTCGCGTGGTGGGTGACCAGCCGGAGCACAAGCGAGAAGCTCAACAACGCGCGGTTCTCGCGCGGAACGCTCATCGCCTCGGGGTTCATCGCCGGCGGGGCGCTCTTCGGCGTCCTGACCGCGTTCCTGAAGTTCCTCGACCAGTACATCCACGTGGGGGTGAACGACTGGTACCTGGCCGACTGGGAGAAGAACCAGGGAGGGGTGACAGGGCTCATCATGTTCGGGCTCCTCATCGTGTACACGCTGTGGGACACCATGCGCGCGAAGGAGGAGTAGCAGGTCGTGGCGCGTACGGCACGGGGAGGGGCGCGCGCGGCCAGCATCAACCTCTCCGACATCGTCCGGCAGTTCCGCGGCGGGATCATCATCGCACTCTCGCTCGTCGTCGTGGAGCATGTCGCATGGATCATCGAGCCCTCGCTGTTCGGGAGCCTGATCGACGCCACGATCGAGCAACTGAAGGGAACGCCCGGGGCCTCGAACATCCTCCCGCTGTCACTCTGGGTGGCGGCATTTCTCATCAACTCAGGGGTGGGCACCGCGCGGCGCTCGGTGGACCAGCGGATCTACCTCAACATGTTCACGGAGATCGCCACCCGCGTGTCGCGGGCGGCGGTGGAGCGGCGGCTCAGCGTATCGCAGACAGCGGCCCGCGCGCAGCTCTCCCGCGAGTTCATCACGTTCTTCCAGTACAGGATCCCGGAAATCGGGGAGCAGGTGATCGCCATCGGCGGAGCCCTGGTCGGGCTGATGTTCTTCGACTACCGGATCGCGCTGGCGTGCCTGTTTGTGGTTCCCCCGCTGCTTGTGGTGAACCGGTTCTACAGCAAGACCGTCGTGTCGCTGCAGAAACAGGTCCACGACAGCGTGGAAGAGACCTACGAGATCTTCGCGACAAAGGACCCGCAGAAAGTGCGCGAGTACTTTGCGGGGCTTGCGCAGCCGCAGCAGCGGATCGCCGACTGGGGCGCCGTCTCGTTCGGCCTCCTGCGGCTGGTCCTGCTGGGAATCTTCCTCGTCGTCCTCTACATCAGCCTGGACCTCGACGAGTTCACCACGGGGGCGATCTATTCGATCGTCGCCTACCTCTGGACGTTCGTCACATCCTCGGAGTATCTCCCCGAGCTGCTGGAGAGCTGGACGTCCCTGAAAGACATCTCCGCGCGGCTGCGGAGCGAACAGCTGTGATGAACGCCGTCAGCGGCACGAGCCCGGAGGACCGGTGAACACAACACCGCAGCAGGAGCAGCTTTTCCGCCGCATGGCGGCGGCAGGGGCGCTGAGCGCCGGGTGCGCGGTCGCCCTCGGGGCATTCGGCGCCCACGGTCTCAGGAGCGTGCTCGCGCAGGACATGCTCGCCGTGTACGAGACCGCCGTTCGCTACCAGATGTACCACGCGCTCGGTCTTCTCGGGGCTGCAGCGGCGGGACTGAGCGCGCACGCGGAACGGCGCCTCGCCCGCTGGGCCTGCCTGGGGTTTTGCTGCGGGACGGTCCTCTTCTCGGGCAGCCTGTACGCGCTTGCCCTCTCCGGCATCAGGGCATTCGGCGCAGTGACGCCCCTGGGGGGCCTTGCCTTCATCGCCGCCTGGATCCTCCTCTGTGCCGGCTTCCTCAGGGCCGGGCAGCAGTTGAAGTTCTGAAGGGGATTCGCAATATTGTGAGGCTGTAACTCATATTCGTGCGCGGAGGTGTCCGGTGTTCAAGAAAGTTCTCGTCTTCCTGGTCATCGTCTCGCTTGGCGTCCTGTTCTGGTTCGCGTTCGCTATCTGGACGGGGCTCTATTCGATCTACTCGATACCCCCATCCAGGGAAGACCCCGACGGATCAACGCTGATCGTGGCGCGTGAGGAAGGCGAGCCGATGTTCAATTCCCCTCAGTACAAACCTCCGCCGAAGAAGGCGGAGGCCTCGGGCGGCATCGGGTTCGCCGGCGTGAGCCGTCCCAAACGGCCCCTGGAGCAGCGGACGATTGTGGAACTCCCCTACATCGAGTGGGCGCACCAAAAATCGCTTGAACCGCAGCAGGAAGAAACACCCGCGAACTGAAACTTTCCCCGCTCCACAACCGTTTGAGCACAGAACCCGGGGCCGCCGGGGGACTGATTGACGTTCACCGGCGGAAATCCGCCGCTCGCCGAAGAGGGCGCAGGCGGCGCCCGGGAACATCCGTATATTGGGCACCGGAGGAGCTGCACGGACACATATGATAGCTGAAAAACCTGACATCGGGTCACTTCGCATCTCGCGAACGGAGCAGGATACCCCTTCCCGCAGGGGGATTCCATGGAAGCTTATCGTCACCGGTGTCATCATACTGGCTGCCGTGGCGGGCTTTGTCGCCCTGCGGGGCGCGCTGGCCGCGGCAGTGGAAGTGGACACCGCGACCGCTACGCTCACATCGCCGTCGCTCGCGAACAGCGTGCTCACGGCAAACGGCTACGTCGTGGCCCAGCGGAAGGCCGCGGTCGCCTCGAAAGGCACCGGCCGCCTGGTGTACCTGGGAGTCGAGGAAGGGACGCGCGTGAAGCAGGGAGAGATCATCGCCCGGCTCGAGGACCAGGACATGGTGGCGGGGCTGGCAAAGGCGCGGGCGGATTTGCAGGTCGTGCGGGCGGATTCGGTCAACATGTCCAACACGCTCGAGCGTGTGCGCTCGCTGTTTGCGGCCAAGCTCGCCTCCCAGGCCGATCTGGACGCGGCCCAGGCGGCATTCCTGCGCGTCACGGCGGGGATCGTCTCCGCCCGGGCGGCGGTGGCTCAGGCGGAGGTCGCGCTGGAGTACACCAGGATCCGCGCCCCCTTCGACGGCACGGTGCTCACGAAGGATGCCGACGTGGGCGAGGTGGTCGCTCCGTTCGCCTCCTCCGCCAACTCGCGGGGGGCGGTTGTGATGATGGCCGACATGACCTCACTGCAGGTGGAGGCGGACGTGTCGGAGTCCAACATCACGCGCGTGTCCGTCGGGCAGCCGTGCACGATCATCCTCGACGCGTACCCCGACACACGCTACCAGGGGGTGGTCCACATGATCGTCCCCACGGCGGACCGCGCCAAGGCCACCGTCCTGACAAAAGTCGCCTTCAGGGCGCTGGACGCACGGGTGCTCCCCGACATGAGCGCGAAGGTGCTCTTCCTGGGGAGCGCAATGACCGATTCGGCAGCGTCCGCGCCCTCGCGGATCACGGTGCCCTCGACGGCGGTCACGGAGCGGGGAGGGCGCACGGTGGTGTTCACGGTGCACGAAGGCGCCGCCGCCGAGGCGGCGGTCGACACGGGCGGGAGGCTCGGCGCGCTGACCGTGATCACGCGCGGCGTGGCCGCAGGGACAACCGTCATCGACAGGCCGCCGGCCTCCCTCGAATCGGGAACCCGCGTCAAAGTCAAGTAGCGATCCACGTCCATCAGGAGACACGCATGTCACAGAACGGAACAATGATCAGGGTCGAGCACGTCACGAAATCCTACCGCCGGGACTCGATCGAGATCCCGGTCCTGCGCGACATCTCGATCGACGTCCCCGCGGGGGAGTTCCTTGCCCTCATGGGACCCTCCGGCTCGGGGAAGACGACGCTGCTGAACCTGATCGCGGGCATTGACCGCCCGAACGCCGGGAACGTGCTCGTGAACGGAACCAACATCGGCGCGCTGGGCGAGTCCGAGCTCGCGCAGTGGCGCGCGCGCCACGTCGGCTTCATCTTCCAGTTCTACAACCTGCTGCCGGTCCTGACCGCGTTCGAGAACGTGGAGCTGCCGCTGCTCCTGACGAACCTCTCCCGGAAGGAAAAGCGCGAGCACGTCGAGGCCGCGCTCCACCTCGTGGGCCTCGGGGAGCGCATCCACCACTACCCGAAACAGCTCTCCGGCGGGCAGGAGCAGCGGGTGGCGATCGCGCGGGCTATCGTGACGGACCCGACAATCCTCGTGGCGGACGAGCCCACCGGCGACCTGGACAAGGTCTCCGCAGGCGAGATCATGGACCTCCTCGACAAGCTGAACAAGGAGTTCAGGAAGACCATCGTGATGGTGACGCACGACCCGCGCGCCGCGGAACGGGCCCACAAAGCCATGCACCTCGACAAGGGCGAACTGACCAACTGAGGCGGCCATGTTCATCATCAAGCTGGTCCTGAAAAACGCGCTGCGCCACAAGCTGCGCACCTCGCTGACGATCCTGGGGGTGGCAATCGCGGTCATGTCGTTCGGGTTCATGCGGACGATCGTGACCGCATGGTCGGCGGGCGTCCAGTCGTCCGGGGAAAACCGGATGATCACGCGGCAGGCGGTCTCGTTCATCTTCCCGCTCCCCTATTCCTGCCTGCAGCAGCTGCAGCAGGTCCCCGGGGTCACCGAGGTCACCTATGCGAGCTGGTTCGGCGGCGTGTACAAGGACGCGGCCGATTTCAAGAATTTCTTCCCGCGCATCGCGGTCGACCCCGAGACGTACTTCTCGATCTACCCGGAGTTCATCACGCCCGCGGACCAGTTCGCGCAGTTCGCCAAGGAGCGGAACGCCTGCATCGTCGGCGCCAAGCTCGCGCAGGAGCAGGGCTTCAAGCTGGGGGACATCATCCCGATCGAGGGGGACATCTACCCGGGCCGATGGGAGTTCGTGGTGCGCGGCATCTACCACGGGCGGGACCAGTCCACGGACGAGACGCAGATGTTCTTTCACTGGGACTACCTGAACGAGCGGATGCACGTCGAATCGCCCGGGCGGGAGGGGCTCGTCGGGTGGTACGTCCTGAGCGTGCGCAACGCGGCGGACATGCCCCGCGTGGCGAAGGAGGTGGACGAGAGGTACAAGAACTCCCGCTCCGCCACCAAGACCGAGACCGAGCGGGAATTCCAGCAGAGCTTCGTGTCCATGTCCGACGCGATCATCAGCTCGCTGGAGGCGGTCTCCTACATCATCATCGGGATCATCCTGCTGGTGCTCGCGAACACGATCGTCATGGCGGCCCGCGAACGGACGAAGGAATATGCGGTCCTCAGGACGCTCGGCTTTTCCTCCGGGCATATTGCGGGCCTGATCGCCGGAGAATCAATGCTCATCGCATCGATCGGACTGGTCATCGGGCTGGCGCTCACGTTCCCCCTGGCCATGGGGTTCGCGAAGGCGTTCCCGACGTTCTTCCCCGTCTTCAACGTGGAGACGATCACCATCATCATTGCCGTCGCGGTCGCCCTGGGCGCCGGCGTCGCGGCGGCGCTGTTCCCCGTCGCCCGGGCCGTACGGATGCGCATCGTTGACGGACTGCGATCAATCGACTGACCCCATGAAGATACCCCTCGCATACACCTGGAGGAGCCTCTGGACACGGAGGCTCACGACGCTGCTCACGCTGGGCGGCATCGCCCTCGTGGTCTTCGTCTTTGCCGCCGTGCTGATGCTCTCCAACGGCGTCCAGCAGACAATGATCGACACCGGGGGGGAGGACAACGTGATCGTCCTCCGCCGCTCGGCAAACTCCGAGCTGGTGAGCCAGATCGACAGGGACGCGGCGAACCTCATCAGGACCGATCCCGGCGTCGCGACGGCGTCCGACGGCACACCGGTCATGTCCACCGAGGTGGTGGTCATCATCAACCTCCAGCGGAAGGACGTGAACGGCATGGGGAACATCACCGTCCGGGGCGTCTCCCCCGAGGCGCTGGCCCTGAGGCCGCAGGTGAAGATCGTGCGGGGGCAGATGTTCCGCACCGGCAGCCACGAGATCATCCTCGGCACCAGCATCGCTGAGCGCTA
>Ga0335071_10005867_pt1 | contig 12738 bp, 14 predicted proteins | sample Lox_Sample_15_FD_206724 | JGI IMG/M metagenome (GOLD analysis project Ga0335071, IMG submission 206724) | Soil microbial communities from Loxahatchee National Wildlife Refuge, Florida, United States - Lox_Sample_1.5 | ecosystem: Environmental > Terrestrial > Soil > Wetlands | place: USA...
AGCATGGCGCCGACGGTGAGGTAGATCGCCAGCTTCATCGCGGCGTAGCGGTTCTCGCTCCCGCTGCGCGTGCCCCACACGCCGACGAGGATGAACGTGGGGATGAGGGCGAGTTCGTGGAAGAAGTAGAAGAAGAAGATGTCGATCGAGGCGAAGGCGCCGAGCAGGCCGCCCTGCATGACCAGCAGCAGCGCCAGGTAGACCGGCAGCCGCTCCGCGCCGGACTGCAGCGCATAGAGCCCGGCCGCCAGGCCCACCACCGCGGCGAGCACGAACAGCGGCAGCGAGACGCCGTTCAAACCGAGCGTGAGATGGATCCCGATCTTCTCCAGCCCCAGCGCGCGCAGGCTGTAGAACGCGAAGCCGAGGTGCGCCGCCGGGAGGTCCGCGTAGGCCGGGAACCGGCTCCACAGCCAGAGCGCGATGGCGGCCGGCACGGCGAAGCCCACGGCGGCGAGCGCCTTCGCACCGCGCGCCGGCAGGCCGAGCACCAGGATCACCGCCGCGGCGAGCGGGGTCAGGATGGCGAGGAGCAGGAGGTCGGCGTTCATGGACGTCGGGGCGCGCGGTCAGAACCAGCCGGCGGCGCAGCCCCAGAGGAGCACCACGCCGGCCAGGAACCAATAGACGTAGACGTTGAGTTTGCCGGCGTACAGCGCCCGGGCGCCGATGCCGATGAGGTCGACCAGGCCCGCGCCGCCGCGGATGAGGCCGCCGGCGAGAAAGATCTGCTCGAGCCAGCCGAGCAGCAGGGCGAACCGCTGCTGCATCTTCTCCACGTAGTATCCGTAGATGCGGTCGAACGACTCCTTGAAGAAGGTGAGGTAGCTGAAGATCACTGGCTGGCGGGCCTGCAGCGGATCGACCGGCGCCGGCCGGTAATAGGCCAGAGCGGCCAGCAGGCCGACCAGCATCGCCCCCGTGCCGATGGCGATCATCGCCCAGTGCGCGGCGCCTTCCGGCTCCGGCACCGACGCCAGAACCCCGTGGAACGCCCCGCCCAGCATTCTGGTGTAGAAGAAGCCGTAGCCACTGATCGCCGCCCCAATTGCCAGCAGGACCAGCGGCCCCGTCATGACCGGACCATTCTCGTGGGCGTGCATCGCGGCCTCCGACCGCGCCTCGCCGAGGAAGGTGATCCGCCAGACGCGGATCATGTACAGCGCCGTCAGCACGGCGGTAAACGCCAGGATCAGGAACACCGCCGGGTTGTTCTCGTGGGCCAGGTAGAGGATCGCGTCCTTGGAGAAGAAGCCGGCGAAGAACGGCATGCCGATGATCGCGAACACGCCGACGGTAAAGGTGAGGAAGGTCGCCGGCATCCTCCGCGCCAGCCCGCCGAGCTTGAAGATGTCCTGCTCGTGGTGGCAGGCGTGGATCACCGAGCCGGAGCCGAGGAAGAGCAGCGCCTTGAAGAAGGCGTGCGTCGTCAGGTGGAACATCGCCGCCGCGACGCCGGCGAGGACGACGGTGTTCCGCACGACCAGCTCCGCACCGGCGGCGTCATGGACGGTCGCCTCGTGGCGCAACGAGCCCAACCCGAACGCCGCCACCATGTAGCCGAGCTGCGAGAGCGTCGAATAGGCCAGCACCCGCTTGATGTCGCTCTGGATCACCGCGCAGATCGCGGCGTACAGCGCGGTGGCGGTGCCGATCCAGGTGATCACCGTCAGCGCCTCCGGCACCATCAGCATCTGGATCCGGCAGAGCATGTAGATGCCGGCGGCGACCATCGTCGCGGCGTGGATCAGCGCCGACACTGGCGTCGGGCCCTCCATCGCGTCGGGCAGCCAGACCTGCAGCGGCAGCTGCGCCGACTTGCCGATCGCACCGCAGAAGAGCAGCAGCGGCACGGCGCGGCTCAACGCGAAGTGCCCGGCCCCGGCCTGCGACGCCAGATCGGTGAGGTTCACCGTCCCGTGCAGCCAGTAGCAGTAGATGATGCCGACCAGGAAGCCGAAGTCGCCGACGCGGTTGACGATGAACGCCTTCTTGGCCGCGTCCGAGGCCGACGGCCGCTCGAACCAGTGGCCGATCAGCAGGTAGGAGCTGAAGCCGACCAGCTCCCAAAAGATGAACAGCATGAACAGATTGTCGGCCAGCACGATGCCAGTCATCGAGAACATGAAGACCGACAGCCCGGCGAAGAACCGGCCGCGCGCCGGGTCGTCGCGCATGTAGCCCAGGCTGAAGACGTGGATGAAGAAACCCACGTAGCTCACCACGAAGAGCATCAGCGCGGCGAGGTCGTCGAACTTCACGCCGAACGAGACCGCGAAACTCCCCAGCCGCAGCCACTCGACCGACGCCGGGAAGTTGCGCGGCCCGCCGAAGATCAGCAGCGAGGAGACGACCGCGAGGCCGGCCGCGGCCGCGACCGAGACCGCCGCCGCCAGCGCGCCGCGCCGGCGCAGGAACAGCGCGATGAGCGCGGCCGAGGCCAGCGGCAGCAGCAGGACGAGCGCGGCGAGGCGGGCGGGGTCCATGTCAGTGTTTCAGACTCGCCAGCTCCTCGACCTGCACGGTGCCGCGCAGGCGGAAGAGGGCCACGATGATGGCCAGGCCCACCGCGACCTCGGCGGCCGCGACGGTGATGATGAAGAACACGAAGACGTTGCCGTCCATCGTGCCGTTGAACCGGGAGAAGGCGACGGCCGCGAGCGTCGAGGCGTTGAGCATCAGCTCGAGGCACATGTAGATGACCAGCGTGTTGCGCCGCACGAGGACGCCGAGGAAGCCGACGGCGAAGAGCAGCACGCTGACGAACAGATAGTGGTTGAGGCCGATGCCGGCCGCGAACATCGCCGGGAGCAGGCTCATCGCGCGCCCTCCTTCGGCTCGAACTTCCGGCTGAGCACGGTCACGCCCAGCATGGCGACGAGGAGCAGGAAGCCCGTCACCTGCACCGGCAGCAGGTAGGTGGTGAAGAGCTGGTAGCCGAAATCCTTCAGGCTGGCGCCGCCCGCCGGCACGGGGGCGTGGGCCAGACGGCCGTGGCGGTAGAACGAGAGCACACCGAGCACGAGCAGGGCCAGCGCGAGCACGCCGGACACGGCGGCCAGCGGCCGGTAGGGCCGGCGCGGCTCCCCACCCTGCACGTCAAACAGCATGATGATGAACAGGAACAGGACGACCACCGCGCCCGCGTAAACCAGCACCTGGAGCAGCGCCAGGAAATAGGCCTCCAGCAGCACGAACAGCGCCGCCATGCCGACGAAGCTCAGGAGCAGGCACATCGCGGCGTTGACCGCGTTGCGGTTGAGCACCACCCCCACGGCCGCCAGCACCGTCAGGAACGCGAAGAGGTAGAAAAGAAAGTCGGGCATGGGTTGAAGCGGGCGGACGGGTCTCAGTGGCCGTTGCCGCGTTCGGCCGCCGCCTTCTTTTGGTCCCACTTGTAGTGCTGGTCGGGCAGCGTGCCGCCCAGTTCGTAGAGCTTATCCTTCTGGAAGACCAGCTCGTCGCGGCGGTAGCCGGCGAGCGAGTAGACGTTCTGCAGGAAAATCGCCTCCTCGGGGCAGACCTCCTGGCACAGGCCGCAGTAGATGCACCGCAGCATGTTGATCTCGAACTCGCGCGGCGCCTTCTCCACGTGGGCGGTGGGCGCGGCGGCGGGAATCTCGGCCGGCGCGATGCGGATGGCCTTGGGCGGGCAGACGAATTCGCACAGCTGGCAGGAGACGCACTTCTCGCGGCCGTTGGGATCCTTGACCAGCGTGGGCACGCCGCGGTAGCCCGGCGGAATCTCCGGCCGCTGCTCCGGGTATTCCAGGGTCACCTTGGGCGAGAACAGGTGCCTGAGGGTCGTCCTCATGCCGGCCAGCACCGGCGGCAGGTACACGCGCTCGGCGAGGGTCAGGGGTTTGCGGGGGACGGTGACGACGGCCATGGCGGGCTCCTAGTGCACGGGTTGCAGCCACGCGATCCCCAGCGCGTAGACGAGGAGGTTGACGAGCGCGAGCGGCAGCAGGACGCGCCAGCCGATCCGCATCACCTGGTCGTAGCGGAAGCGCGGGACCGTCCAGCGCACCCACATGAACAGGAAGAGGAAGACGAGAATCTTGGCCAGGAAGATGACGATCGAGACCACGCCGAAGACCACGGGATGGCCGGCGAAGCCGAGTTTCGCCGCCACCGCGGCGAGCGGCAGCCACGGCAGCGGATTCCAGCCGCCGAGGAAGAGCAGGATGAACACGCCGGAGCCGACGATCATGTGCGAGTACTCGGCGACGAAGAACAGCGACCACTTGAAGGCGCCGTACTCGGTGTGGAAGCCGCCGACGAGGTCGGCCTCCGACTCGATCATGTCGAACGGCAGACGGTTGGTCTCGGCGAACAGCGCGATGAGGAAGATCAGGGCCGACACCGGCATGAGGAAGATCAGCCAGATCCCGTGCCACGACGGCCAGAGGCCGCTCTGCGCCTCCACGGCCGACACCAGGCTGAGCGTCGCCGGCGCGCCCGGCCGGTTGAGCAGCAGGAACACCGGCAGCACGCAGAGCGTCAGCGACAGCTCGTAGGAGATGAGCTGGGCCGAGGCGCGCACGCTGCCGAGGAACGGGTATTTCGAGTTGGAAGCCCAGCCGGCCAGGATCATCGAGTAGATGCCGAGCGAGGCGACGGCGAACACCGCGAGGATGCCGACATCGACGTTGGCCAGCATCAGCGGCACGAGGTGGCCGGCGCCATCGAGGTAGGCGCCGAACGGCACCACCGTGACGGTGGTGAACGCCGGGATGAGCGCGATGGCCGGGGCGAGCGTGAAATAGAGCTTGTTCACGTGGCCCGGCAGCGGCTCCTCCTTGAACAGGAACTTCAGGCCGTCGGCCAGGAGATGAAAGGCGCCGATCCGCTGGAGGAACGGGCCGAGGACCGGCACCCACGCGAACCAGAAGGGGATGGCGCGGTTGGGTCCGTGGCGGTCCTGGATCCAGGCCGACACCTTGCGCTCGGCCATCGAGCACGCGCCGGCGATCGGAAAGATGACGACGATCACCGCCAGGCCCTTGAGCAGGCCGAGCACGAACGGCGGCAGGCTGGTGAGGTAATCGATCATGGCGCGTCGGTCCGGTAGGGCGCGACCGCTGGGCGCGCCGCCAATCCCTTGCGGACGGCCCGGCGGTCCGTCCCTACCCAAACCATATTGCTGATGATGCTCATGGATTTGCCGCCACCGGTTTGAAATGCAACGCCTCGCGCTCGGCGAACGGCAGGCCCGCGAATTCAGTCGCGTCCAGCAGCAGGCCGGTGGCCGGCAGGCTCGCGTAGGAGATCGCGGCGAATTGCTTCACCTCCGCCGCCAGCGTCACCCACAGCCCGTCGACGTCGCCGGCGAGTGCCGGGCCGCCGGCGGCGCGCAGGAGCCGCGCCAGCGTCGCCAGATCGTCCGCCACACCCTGCGGACCCGGGACGGCGGCCGCGAACTTCTGCAGGCGGAACTGCTGGTTGATGAAGGTGCCGTTCTTCTCGAACACCGTCAGCGTCGGAATGACGATCCGGGCGGCGGCACTGGTGGCATCGGCGTGCGTGCCGAGGTAGATCACGGCGACCTTGCCGAGCTGCGCGGCGGTCAGGCCCGCGGCCGCCAGATCCTCGCCGACACTCAGCACAGTCGTAATCTTGCCGGCCTCGATCAGCGCGGCGAGATCCGTCAGCTGCGCCGCCGGCAGCGCCTGGATCAGGCCGGTCACGAGCGCGCCGCGGACGTTCGGATTGCGGTCGGCCGAGATGAGCAGTCCGTCCCCCTGCCCCACCCGGCTCACCAGCCACGCCGGCGCCTTGAGCGTCGCGGCGAGTTGGCGCGTCAGGAACTGTTCCTCGACCGAGCTGCGGCCCGAGCCGACGACGGCCACGCCGCCGGTTTTGAGCGATTCGGCCGCCTTGGCCAGGGCCTCGTCCACCGGCACCGCCGCGCCGGCCACCTTCGCCTCCGTGAGGCGATCGGCAGCGGCGACCAGCTTGTACAGCAGCCGGCCGCTGTCGGCCATCCAGGTGTCGTTCACCTCGTCGTTGCGCCGCGGCGTGATGCGGTGGATCACGCCCTCGCGGCTCCAGACCTCGGTGTTCGCGCCGACGGACGACTCCGTGCAGATGCTCGGCGTCGTCTTCAGGAACCACACCCGCATCTTGAAGCGGAAGTCGGTGCTGGTCAGCGCGCCCACCGGGCAGATGTCGACGGTGTTGAGCGAATAGTTGTTCTCGAGCTGGCGGCCGGGGTAGCAGGTCAGCGTGCTGTAGCTGCCGCGGTCGACGAAGCCGAGCACGTCGTCCTTCGCCACCTCCTGGCAGAACCGGATGCAGCGCGAACAGAGGATGCAGCGCTCGTCGTCGAGCATGACGCGCGGGCCGAGCACGGTGCGCTTGGGCTTGACGTTCTTGCGCTCGACGAAGCGGGAGTAGCCGCGGCCGTAGCCAGTGGCCTGCTCCTGCAGCTTGCACTCGCCCGCCTGGTCGCAGATCGGGCAGTCGAGCGGGTGGTTGATGAGCAGGAATTCCATCACGCCCTCGCGGCAGTCCCGGACCAGCGGCGTGGCGGTGCGGATGTGCAGGCCGGGCGCGGCGTTGGTGAAGCAGGCGATCGTCGGCTTCGGGATCCAATTGATCTTCGGCCGGCCGGTGGTGGGGTCGACCAGCGGCTGCTTCGTCGCCGGATCGAGCGCCGGCATGCCCATTTCGACCAGGCACATCCGGCAGTTGCCGGCCACGGTCAGCTTGGGGTGGTAGCAGAAATGCGGCACCTCGATCCCGAGCAGCCGCGCCGCCTCGATCATGTTCGTGCCCTTGGGCACGGCGATCTCCCGGCCGTCGATGTTGACGGTGATGAGGTCGGGTTTGGGCGGAGCGATCATGGGCGGGCCTAGATCAGCGGGACGGCGGCGGCGGGTTGCGCCGGGCGCGCGGAGTAGTTCTTGAAGTCGTCGCCGAACTTCAGGACGAAGCTCTGGGTCGGCCAGGCGCAGGCCTCGCCGAACGGGCAGATGGTGCGGCCCGCGATCTGGTCGGCCACGCTCTTCAGCAGCTCCCCGTCCTGCGGCCGGGCGCCGCCGGCCACCATGCGGGCCGTGATCTTCTTCATCCAGAGCGAGCCCTCGCGGCAGGGGGTGCACTGCCCGCAGCTCTCGTGCGCGTAGAAGGCGTTGATGTTCGCCAGCGCGGCGACCATGTCGGTCGAGTCGTCCATCACGATGACGCCGCCCGAGCCGCCCATCGACCCCACGGCCGCGAGCGAGTCGAAGTCCATCGGGATGTCCTCGACGCCCCAGTCCACGCTGACGCCGTCGCGCCGCTTGAACTTGAAGCGCTCGCCGCAGCGCAGGATTTTCGCCGACGAGCCGCCAGGGATGACGGCCTTGAACGTGCGGCCCGGCCGCGGGCCGCCGCAGATGTCGTGGAGCAGCTGGCCGAGCGTCACCTTGCCGCACTCCAGCTCGAAATAGCCGGGGCGCTGGACGTGCCCGCTCACGCACAGGATGCGGGTGCCGGTGTTGTTGGGCGTGCCGATCTTGGCGAAGGCCTCGCCGCCCATCGCCGCGATGTGCCGCACGTGGCAGAGGGTCTCGACGTTGTTGACGATCGTCGGGCACTGGTAGAGGCCGAGCACGGCGGGGAAATACGGCGGCTTGATCCGCGGATAGGCCCGCTTGCCCTCGAGCGACTCGATCAGGCCGGTCTCCTCGCCGCAGATGTAGGCCCCGGCGCCGCGGTGGACGTAGATCTCGCAGCCGTAGCCGGTGCCGAGGACGTCCGGGCCGACGAACCGCTGCGCCCGCGCCTCAGCGATCGCCTGCTCGAGGAGGCGCGCGCCCTTGGGAAACTCGCCGCGGATGTAGATGTACGCCTGCCGCACCTGGTTGGCCCAGCACGTGATCATGATCCCCTCGATCAGCTGGTGCGGGTCCTGGTGGATGATGTAGCGGTCCTTGAACGTGCCCGGCTCCGACTCGTCGGCGTTGACGATGAGATAGATCGGCTTGCCGCTCTTGCGGTCGAGCAGGCTCCACTTCACCCCGCAGGGGAAGCCGGCGCCGCCGCGGCCGCGCAGGCCGGATTTCTTGACCTCGTCGACGATCTCCTCCGGCTTGCGCTGGACGGCCTTGCGCAGCGCCTCGTAGCCGCCGTGCCGCAGATAGCAGCCCAGGTCGACGGTGTAGCCCGGCTCGTCGATGTGCTGGAAGATCAGGCGGCGTTCGGCGGGATGCGGCATGGGGGGTCGGGGCGCGGGTTCCAGTTCAGCCGGGCGCGGCGCCGCCGGAATTTTCGCGCAAATACCGCGCATAGTCGCCGTGCGGGATCGGATGCAGGTCGAACAGCGGCCGCTGGTAGACGTAGGCCCAGGCGGTGACGGCGCGGCCGTCGCTCATGTGCACGGTCACAAAATCGCGGCGGAATTCGCTCGTGTCGGGCGACTCGGGCTCGAAGCCCTCGTAGTGGTCGAGCTTGATGAAGACGCTCGGCGGCCCGATCACCCGGTAGACCTCGCCGGTCACTGCGTCGCCCTGCAGATCGGGCACCAGCACCGGGAATTCGCCCGCGTCGTACAGCCGGCCGCGCACGGTGCCGTGGCCGACGATTTCCGCGCTGTCGGCCAGGAGCCGGTGCGCGGCATGGCCGGCGGCCCGGCGGAGCGTGCCGTAGGTGAAGAGCAGGTCGGTGGCCGGGCGGGGGTCCATGCGGGAAGGGTCAGGCGCGGCCGCGCGCGGCCGCCTGCTGTTTGATCTGGGCGGCCAGGTCGCGCACCTTGGCCGGGTCGACGTGTTCGTGGAGCTCCTCGTCGACCATCACCACCGGGCCGGAGCCGCAGCTGGCGAGGCACTCGACGTATTCGATGGTCACCTCGCCGTCGCGCGACGTCCCGCCGGCGGGGCAGTCGAGCTGTTTCTCCAGCTCCGCGCCCACCTGGCGGGCGCCGCCCAGCGCGCAGGAGAGCGTGCGGCACACCCGGATGTGGCGGCGGCCGGCCGGCTGCTGGCGGAACATCGGATAGAAGGTCACCAGCTCGTAGATGTTGATCGGCTGCAGGCCGAGTTTCTGGGCGATCCACTCGATGGCGGCCGACGAGATAAAGCCCTGATCCTCCTGCACCAGGTGCAGCAGCGGCAGCGCCGCGCTCCGCCGCACCGGGTAGTGCGTGATCACCTCGTCGATCTTCTGCAGCGTGGCGGGCCGGAGATTCATGGGCGGCGGGCGGGGTCAGCGGTCGCACTCGCCCATGACGAAGTCGAGCGAGCCGAGGAGGGAGACGATGTCGGCGAGCATGGCGCCGACGCAGACCTTGGGCAGGATGCTCAGGTTGCAGAACGAGGGGCTGCGGATTTTCAGGCGCCAGGGCACGCCGCCGCCCCTGGAGACGACGTAGAAGCCGAGCGCGCCCTTGGGATTCTCCGCCTCGAAATAGACCTCGCCCGGCGGCAGCTGCGGCCCCTCGGTGACGAGCATGAAGTTCTGGATGAGCTCCTCCATGCTGGTGAGAATCTTGTCCTTCGGCGGCGCGAAGATCTTCCGCGCGTCCCGCGCGTACCAGTCGCCGCCCGGAAAATTCTTGAGCACCTGGCGGATGATGCGCACCGACTGGCGCATTTCCTCGCCGCGGCAGAGGTAGCGGTCGTAGCAGTCGCCCCGGGTGCCGACGGGCACGTCGAATTCGTACTGCTCGTAGCCGCAGTAGGGGCGGTCCTTGCGCAGGTCGAGCGGCACGCCGCTGCCGCGCAGGTTCGGGCCGGTGAGCCCATAGGCGATCGCGTCCTCCCTCGCGATCACGCCGATGCCGGCGGTGCGGTCGAGGAAGATCCTGTTGCGCGTGAGCAGGGCGAGGGTTTCCTCCAGCCGCGGCAGGAACTGGTCGCAGAACGCCCCCACCCGCCCGAGCCAGCCGTCGGGGACGTCGCGCGCCAGCCCGCCGATGCGGGTGTAGCTGGTGGTGAAGCGCGCGCCGGTCAGCTCCTCGAACAGCCGGTAAAGCTTCTCCCGCTCGGTGAACGTGTAGAGGAACACGGTCCAGGCGCCGACATCGATGCCAAAGGCCCCCAGCCCCATCAGGTGCGACGAGATGCGCGCCAGCTCGCAGATCAGCACCCGGATCGCCTGGCAGCGCGGCGGCATCTCGAGCTTGGCGAGGCGTTCGACCGCGATGGCGTAGGCCACGTTGTTGGCCAGCGGCGCCAGGTAGTCCAACCGGTCCGTGTAGGGCACGAACTGGTTGTAGGTCATGTTCTCGGCGATCTTCTCGTCCCCGCGGTGCAGGTAGCCGACCACCGGGTCGGCCGCCGTCACGATTTCGCCGTCCAGCTCGAGCTGCAGGCGCAGCACGCCGTGGGTCGACGGGTGCGACGGCCCCATGCTGATCGTCATCTTTTCCGGCGCGGGTGCCGCCGCGGCGGTCTTGGCCGCACTGTCCGGAAAGGTGTACTCGGTGGCCATGGCGCGGGGGACGTCAGCGCGGCTTTTCCGTGCGCTCCGTCCAGCTTTGGTCGCCGGCGCGCGGCTCGGCTTCGTCCAAGGTCGTGCCCGGGGCGGCGACGAACGGCCCGCCCATCAGCGGCGCCGCCCGCACCTTGGCGGCGGTCTCCGCCGCGACGTCGGGGTCGGGCAGCTCGGTTTCGAGGCCGGCGAGCGGGAAATCCTTGCGCAGCGGAAAATACGGATAGCCGTCCCACATCAGGATGCGCCGCAGGTCGGGGTGGCCGGCGAAGGTGATGCCGAACATGTCGTAGGCTTCGCGCTCGTGCCAGTTGGCCGCGGGCCAGAGGCCGGTGGCACTGGGCATCGCGGGCTGGGCGTCGGCGGCGCACGCCGCCGCCAGGCGCACATAGGTGTGGCCGGCGGTGGAGAACAGGTGCCAGATCGTGGTGAAGCGGGGCGACGACCCGGGACCGGCATCGATCGCCGTGATGTCCGTCAGCACGTCGAAACCGCCCTCGTCGCGCAGGGTGCGCAGCACCGCCAACACCTGGTCCGCCGGCACGTTGAACGCCGGCCAGTCCCCACTCGGCCGTCCGGCGACCTGCGGAAATCTCTCCTGGATCAGGGCGGCGGCGTCAGGCGTGGCGGTCATCGGCGGGCGCTCAGGGGGTTCAGGCGCGGAAGAGCTGCCGGGCCGCCGGTTCGCGGCTGACTTTGGTCTGGAGCTTGATCAGGGCGTCGAGCAGGGCTTCCGGCCGCGGCGGACAGCCGCTGACGTAGACGTCCACCGGCACGATCCGATCGACGCCCTGCAGGACGGCGTAGCTGCGGTACATGCCGCCGGTGCTGGCGCACGCGCCCATGGCAATGACCCACTTGGGCGACGGCATCTGGTCGTAGATGCGGCGCACCTGCGGGGCCATCTTGTACGTCACGGTGCCGGCCACGATCATGCAATCCGCCTGCCGGGGGGAGAAGCGCATCACCTCGGCCCCGAAGCGGGCGATGTCGAAGCGGGCCGCCGCCACGGCCATGAGCTCGATGGCGCAGCACGCCAGACCCATGGGCATGGGCCACATCGAGTTGGCGCGGATCCAGTTGATCACCGCATCCAGCCGGGACACGACGACATCCCCCTCGATCTTGCTGTTGTAGGCCAGTTCGGTGTTGGCGGAAACCATGAGCGTGCTTCGGGAAAAAAGACCCACCAAGCTACCAGCGGCCCATGGTCGCGCAAGTAGCTTTTGGGTGAAAGCCACTTGACGGCGCGCGGGATTCACCCTTGACCCTCCTGCGCGCCTTCGGCTCTATCTATCCCCTTAGCCACGCGCCGGAAGCGTCTCACGACGCGCCGACACAGTCCCCGGAGAGGTGACAGAGTGGTCTAATGTGCATGATTGGAAATCATGTGTACGGGTAACCGTACCGAGGGTTCGAATCCCTCCCTCTCCGCCAGCCTGCCGCACTATGCGGGAAACCCGCTCGAGGGCGGCCCATTGATGGCGATGGCGTGAGAACCCTCCCGCGCCCGCGCACCGGCGCGGGGCACACTCTCGCTCCCCGTCGGCTGGGGCGGACTTCAGCCCCGGGCGGCGTTTGCGTCCGCCTGCCGTTTCACCCACGAAGCCGAAACGACCCCGAGAAAGCTTCCGAGGCAGCCAGAGATCAACATTGGCAGCTCCGAGGTCAGGAGGTGATGCCGGATAACGTCCGGATGTGCCGCCCAAACAACCAAGCTGAGGAAGACCAACGGAACCATCAAAGACAGCAGCATGGCGACCAAGCCGGGCCAATTCGCCGCAAGCCCATGACCCTTTCGTGCGACGCAGAACTGGACCATGGCGCAATACAAAACTACTGCCAGACCCCCGGCCGAAATCCAGCCCGCCGGGGCCATCCCTTTGATGTTCTGAACCAACTCCCCCACCACAATGGCAGGAATCGGGACGAGGGCCCCAAAAAGGGCGGAAATAATCACTCTCACAACGGTAGGCATGGGTCGTTAGCCTCCAATTAGGGGTTTTGCGGCCGGAAACTGAATACTGAGTATTCTCGCCTTCACGGACGTCGCCTTGACTGGCGCAGACCATACCAGCCAGGCCCCAAATGTGTTAATTGAAAAACCTGATGGGCCGCAGCGGATCCACCGATGCACACGCATGCGCACGATCTTGGCCAGATGATCGCGCGTGAGGTCCCCGCACCAAAGATTCGTATCCCTCCCTCTCCTCCATTCTGCTGCCGGGCGCCATCAGAGCCAGCCTTGGCGATGGCTTGGCGGCGGCCGCCGTCCCCCTCATCCTGACACGCGGCCATGATCTCCCCGATTGACGCGAACGC
>Ga0335071_10005868_pt1 | contig 12737 bp, 11 predicted proteins | sample Lox_Sample_15_FD_206724 | JGI IMG/M metagenome (GOLD analysis project Ga0335071, IMG submission 206724) | Soil microbial communities from Loxahatchee National Wildlife Refuge, Florida, United States - Lox_Sample_1.5 | ecosystem: Environmental > Terrestrial > Soil > Wetlands | place: USA...
TCTAAAAGTTTCATTTGTTCGTCTTGAGCGGTCAAGACCGCTTGATGATTGAGATATTCCTCCGAGGATTGTTCCTCTCCTGTTCTCACATCAATTATTTTGCCTTCTTCACTAAACATTACCATAAAAATAAAATTAATAATTTTCTCTCCGAATCTCTTTTATTAGAACGGTATCTCTTCCACGATTTCTTCCGCATTAGCTTTGGCGTCGGTGGGAATTTCCCAGTGCTTTTTATTTTTTAATTCATCCTTAATGCTGGTGAAACCGTATTCTTGCTTTTCAGCTTCCGGCTTTTCCGGATCATTATAATAATACATATTTTCGTCCTCGTCGGCCTTAGCTTCGCTCGGTGAAGTGGCAATAGGTTCAGCGGTAATCTTTGCTGGCTCGTCCTCTTCGGCATCCGGAATCATATTTCCTTCCTCCTTCGCCAGGACTTCGGCGGACACATCGGCGTCAAAATTCGGCGGCGTCCAGCCAGTTTCCTCTTCATCTTCTTCGTCTGTTATTTCGTCATCGGAATCGTCGGCAAAGGGAGAAACAAAATCGTCGTCATCGTCCTCTTCCAAATCTTCGTAAAACTTCTTCTCGGAATTGGCATCTTTCCAGGAAACAATATCGCGATTTATCTTATCAAGCAACTCTTCTTCTGTCAAGTTTTTAACATTGATTCTTTCCTTATTTTGGCCTTTTATCAGCTTCTCATATTCGTCAAGATTCATCACCACCGAGCTACGGTCATTAAATTCATCAACCACGATTATTTTATCGCCGGTTTTGGCCGCCAGATTTATTGCACGTTCAAGTTGACTTCTCATAAACATGATGCGAATACTACGAATTTTACGCGAATACCGCGAACTATTTATCGAATTATTTATTTTATTTAAGGGTGTATAAAAATTTTAAACCAAAAATCGTTTTTAGTCAATTAAATATAATTCGTTAAATCTGTTCGTAGTATTCGCGAACAATTCGTTGGTTCGCATTATAGGCGAAACTATTTACTTGTACCAGATTTGCCTTCTTTAATCTTTTCCAAAACATTCCGTGGCACTTCCTTATATTGGAAAAATTCCATCGTTGAAGTGGCGCGGCCCTGGGACATGGAGCGCAATTCCGTGACATAGCCGAACATTTCCGCCAGCGGTACCTTGGCATCAATCACCTTGGCATTGCCTCGCTGGGTCATTTCGTCAATCTGGCCGCGACGGGAATTCAAATCCCCCACCACGTTGCCCATATATTCTTCCGGCGTCACCACTTCCACTTTCATAATCGGCTCAAGCAAAACCGGATCGGCCTTGCGATTGGCTTCGCGAAAACCCATGATCGCCGCCATCTTGAAAGCGATTTCCGAAGAGTCAACTTCGTGATAACTGCCGTCGGTAACCGCGACTTTGAAATCCACCATCGGATAGCCGGCAGCCACGCCCTGGTTCATCGCCTCGCGCACGCCTTTTTCAATCGCCGGAATATATTCGCGGGGAATGCTGCCGCCTTTAACTTCATTGATAAATTCAAAACCCTTGCCGGTTTCTGACGGCTCCATCCGCAAAACGCAATCGCCGTATTGGCCGCGTCCGCCGGACTGTTTGATATATTTTCCTTCGGCCTCGGCCGCTTTACGGATTGTTTCACGATAAGAGACCTGCGGCTTGCCGACATTGGCTTCCACGCCGAATTCGCGGCGCATCCGATCAACGATAATATCCAAATGCAATTCGCCCATGCCGGAAATCAAGGTCTGGTTGGTTTCTTCGTCGGTCTCCACGCGGAAAGTCGGATCTTCTTCGGCTAGTTTCTGCAAAGCCACGCCCATTTTTTCCTGGTCGGCTTTGGTTTTCGGTTCCACCGCGATTTTAATCACCGGTTCGGGGAAAGTGATGGATTCCAAAAGCACCGGACGGCGCTCGTCGCAAAGAGTATTGCCGGTAGTGGTGGCTTTCAGGCCGACGACCGCCGCGATATCTCCGGCGCAAACATCGGAAGCTTCTTCGCGATGATTGGCATGCATGCGGACGATCCGGCCGATGCGTTCTTTATTTCCCGTATTGGCATTCAAAACATAGGTGCCGGCTTCCAGAATTCCCGAATAGACGCGGACAAAGCAAAGTTTGCCAACAAAAGGATCAGTGGCAATCTTAAACGCCAAACCGACAAACGGTTCGTTGTCTGCTGCCTTCACGATAATTTCTTTTTCCGGATTATTAACATCATGCGCGACAATGTCGGGCAAATCCATCGGCGACGGCAGATAAGCGACCACCGCGTCCAACACCGGCTGCACGCCGATATTCTGCAAAGCCGTACCGCATAAAACCGGATAAAGCTTGTTGGCAATAACGCCCTTTCTGATGGCAATTTTCAATTCTTCAACTGAAACTTGTTCGCCGCCCAGATATTTTTCCATTGTTTTATCGTCGTTTTCCACGGCCTTTTCCACCAACTCGGCGCGATATTTTTCCGCCTTCTCTTTCAGGTCGGCCGGAATTTCCATTTCTACTATTTTCTCGCCGAAATTTCCTTCAAATTTATAGGCCTTCATTTCCAACAAATCAATCAAGCCGGAAAAAGTTCCTTCGGCTCCGATCGCTAATTGGATCGCGACCGCTTTATCGTTAAGCCGTTTTTGAATTGATTCCAAACTCATATAAAAATCCGCGCCCATCTTATCCATCTTATTGATAAAACAAAGGCGAGGCACGCCGTATTTATCGGCCTGGCGCCAGACGGTTTCCGATTGCGGTTCCACGCCCTGCGATCCGTCAAAAACCGCGACCGCGCCGTCCAAAACGCGCAGCGAGCGCTCCACTTCCACGGTAAAGTCCACGTGCCCGGGAGTATCAATCAAATTTATTTTATGATCTTTCCAAAAACAAGTCGTCGCCGCACTCGTGATGGTGATGCCGCGCTCTTTTTCCTGCTCCATCCAGTCCATTTCGGCCGCGCCCTCGTGCACTTCGCCGATCTTATGTTTCTTGCCGGTATAAAAAAGCACGCGTTCGGAAAAGGTTGTTTTTCCGGCGTCAATGTGAGCCATGATTCCGATGTTTCTTACTTTGTCTAAGGCGTAGTCGCGGGGCATACTTATATCAATTACAAATTATGAATTATAAATTATAAATTATTTATTTTTAGCGTAGCAATAATTCCAAAAATACCATTAACAAAATCGTCTATCCCTTTACTATTTTGGGTCTCTGACGGCATTTCGAAAAAATCGCCGGAGCCGAAAATTACAGTCACTATTTTATTATCTATTACTCTCGAAAATTTATATATCTTTTCTCCGCCAGGAGGCAAATTAGGGGAAATCTGTAAAAGAATATATTTTCCAGATAATAATTTATCCAAAGTATCTTGTTTATAGTCAGGATTAAATGGGCAATTAATAAAATAATCGTCGGTGATTTTTTCTGTAATACACTGTTTATAATTATCCAAATAATCTTTACTGGAATCCACGCTTACCGCCTCGTGAATTGGCGCATTAATAACTGGCGGGTTATCACCGTTATAATCATCCAAATACCAATTAGCCGGATAAGAATAAATATAGTTGACTCCTTTTACTGTTGAATATTTTTCTTTTACCGTTCTATTAACCTCAGTTGAAATATTTCTTAATTCAATATGACTGTTTGACACCGAAGAAGACGAAATTTCATTATCCACATTTTTCTTCTCAACAGGATTACTTGAGCTGCTTGTTTCGGAAGATGAAGTTGAAATCTTAGTTTGATGTACGACATTAGTAGACGTGCTTTCCAACGGCGAAACTGAACCGTTATTTTCAACCTTAGACGTCTTACTCGATAAACCTGCTGGCAAGGAACAAGCGGATAAAACAAAAGCACCTATCGCTATCAACGCAAAAAATTTAATTACAGTGGATATTTTTTTCATAATCAGTGAAAACAAAACACCCCTTTGTAGGATGTTCTGAAGGATTATCGCGCGAAGTGCGCGAAGGCCTTGTTGGCTTCGGCCATGCGATGGACGTCTTCGCGCTTTTTGACCGCCGCGCCCAAACCCTGGGCCGCGTCCAAAATTTCCGCCGCCAGTTTTTCTTCCATGGAATGCGCCTTGCGGGCGTTGGAAGCGTCAATCATCCAGCGGCAGCCCAAAATAAAGCGCCGGTTGCCTCTAACTTGCGTCGGCACCTGGAAGTTGGCGCCGCCGACTCGCTTGCTTCTCGTTTCCAAAAGCGGCGCGACTTTTTTCATCGCTTTATTAAAAACATGGCGCGGATCTTGTTTGGTTTGGGCTTTGATAATTTCAAAAGCGCCATAAACAATATCCTGGGCAATGCTTTTTTTGCCGTTTTTCATGATATAACAAATCAGCTTGGCAATGCTCGTGTCATTATATTTAGTGTCGCCGTCTTTTTTTCTTTTGGGTGCCTGCTTACCTCTCATATTTTTCTTACAACCCGTAACGCCTATCGCGTAGCGGTATTATTTTGATTAATTTATTTCGAATTTTAAAAATTAACTAATACGTGTTCCTTGTCTATATTTTTCGTATCTCTTTCCGTGCTAAAACCCTGCTTCACGAAAATTTCTTGCGCCGCAGCGGCTGTCTCCGGTGAATCAAACAGAATTATCGCTCCGCTTTCAAAAATATTAATTTCACCTTGTTCATCTCTGATTACCTGGTCGCCAAAACCATCTAAAATTTTATAGAATTTTTGTTTCTTCGTCTCTTCCAAAGAAGAATCGATTTTTTGTTCAAGGTTTTCCATAACAATTAACAAAATTATTTTAGGCCTTTGGCCGTTTGGCTCCGTATCTAGAGCGGGACTGTCTGCGATTTTCCACGCCTTGAGCGTCGTACATACCGCGGATAATTTTGTAGCGCAAACCCGGCAAATCTTTGGTGCGGCCGCCCTTAATCAAGACAATGGAGTGTTCCTGCAGATTATGGCCGATGCCCGGAATATAGGCGGTAACTTCCATGCCGTTAGACAAGCGGACGCGGGCGATTTTGCGCAAAGCCGAGTTCGGTTTTTTCGGAGTGGTGGTGGTAACCTTAACGCAGACGCCTTGTTTAAAAGGCGCTCCGGCTTGCGAAATCGTTTTTTTGCGGTGCAAAGTATCATTGGACAAATGCAAAGCAATGGACTTCATCTTTTTTCTTTTATTGTGTCTTCCCTTGCGGACTAATTGATTGATGGTAGGCATAAATATGACACGAATACTACAAATTATACGCGAATACAACGAACTCTACGAAACGAACATCTGTTCGTTAAATTGTTCGTGGTATTCGCGAACAATTCGTAGTATTCGCATTATATACTGCGTTTGTTTAGTAAGATTTTATTGTTATTAAAACAATCCCGACTAATCGGGATATTGGTGTTTATAATTTATCAAATAGTTATAAATAAGTCAAGAACAACAAACACTTAATCCATAATACATAACACCCAACATGATTTTTGCCCATTTTATACAAAAAATCCCCTGAATTCCATAAACTTGCGTTTAAAGAATTTAAGGGATTAAGTTTGGAGTCAAAAGGCAAAAAATACTAATCCGCCGAAGGAAAATAATTGTTAGCTATTCCCGGTTCCATCCCTCCGGTCTTGCCCGCGCGCCATAAAGTATCCAGCATATTCCCTTGACTACGCTCGTCTCTTTGTCTGTTCTCTTTGATCGTCGCCGCAACCGCGTCTTCTTTTCTTTTAATAAATTCTACATTGAGAAGCGACTCACGCGCTTCTTTCCTTATCATATCCGAACAATCAGCCAAAAAAGTTTCGTGAATCTGCTCGGCAATCCAGCGAGCATTGTTAGCGCGGTATAAATTCAATCCAGTAGCTTCAACTTCAACCAGACTGCATTCTACTTTTATCAAAAAATCTGACATCGCAAAAGACGGCTCAGAACCGACTTTACAGCATACTTCTCCCATTTCCCGGGAGAATACTGTCTCGAAATCTTTTTCGGGAATCGCCGGATTTGCAGCAACTAAATCCCTAACCATTTTTTTAAGCCTGGCCAAATCTTCTTTGGGAATGAACATAACAATCTCCTTTTCTGAGGGGTAAATTGATAAAAAAATGCTACCACAAAACAAACAATAAGTCAAAAAAATAAAACGAGGATTCCGCCTTTTATCCTTATTTTCAACCGACAATCAGGTTAAATAGAAATTGTACAATAATCGCGATAACCGGAAAGGCGATCAAGACAAACAACAGAGCGATAATCATGCCGATGGCTTCGGCGCGCAGATAAAATTCCTGCAAAGAACGGGGCAGAAAAGGAAAAATAACGCGCGAACCGTCAAACTGCGGCAAAGGAATAATATTAAACACGAATAACAGCAAGTTAACTTCAACGATTACGCCAAGAAATTGCACCAGCGTCGCGTTGGCGATTGGCACAAACCGGATGAGCAAGCCGAAAAAAATCGCTAAAACAAAATTGGATAAAGGGCCGGCCAGCGCGACTTTGACCATGTCGTATTTGCCGCGCAAATTATAAGGATTAATCGGTACCGGCTTGGCGTAGCCGAAAATAAAACCGGTCGTATAATACAACAAAATCGGCATTAAAACCGAGCCCCACCAATCCAAATGCGCCAATGGATTCAAAGTCAGCCGGCCGGAATTTTTCGCGGTCGGGTCGCCCAATTCATTGGCCATCCAGCCATGCATATATTCATGCACGATGGCGGAAAAAATCAGGACGACAATGATAAATATCGGAAGAATCATATTTTTCAACACTCAACAAGCATTGATAAACTACAAAAAAATAAATAAATTTCCTTGTAGCGCGCATTGGAAAATTTTGGAAAAGACGCACAGCGTAGAAACCGTGCAAAATTGCGTTGTCCGAAGTCCCGCTTCATTATTATATTTTAATAAATAAAAGCGGGGCAAGTATAGCAATTTTGCTAGGTTTCCTAGCGGAGCGTCCCAAAATTTGTCCGCGCGCAATTTTTTGCGCCACTTTTTTTAAAAAAAGTGGCAAAGATTTTTGAAATAATGTCAGGAATAAACCCACCCCATCCGCGAGGCGCGGCCACCCCTCCCAAGAGGGGAATTTTTACTTTTTAATTTTCTTGCTCGTCTTTAAACATCTGGCGCAGATTTTTACTTTTTCTCCGCCGACGGTGCGGGTTTGCAAATTTAAATATTGCCGCTTCAAAGTTTGGCGGTTGGAATGGGAACGCTTCGCTCCCCGAGTCGGCCCCTGGCCGCAAACTGAACAACGTCTGGACATATTCGCATAACGCATATCGCATAGCGCAAAGCGCAAACGAAATGCTTTGATTAAATTTATTAAATTGCGCTGCGCGATGTGCGTTTTGCGCTGCGCGATAATTAGTATTTCGCTCTCTTCTTCTTACCTTTATAGCCGGTGCCGGCGGGAATCAGGCAGCCGATGATGACGTTTTCTTTCAGGCCTTCCAGATAATCAATCTTGCCGGATAACGCCGCGTCAATCAAAACGCGGGCGGTTTCCTGAAAGGAAGCGGAGGAAAGGAATGATTCCGTGGTCAGCGAGGCCTTGGTAATGCCCGAGAGTAATCTTTCGGCTTTGATGGTCTTGCGCACATCTTCATCCAATCGCGCGATCACGCTTTCCTCCACCACTTCGCCCGGCAGCAGATCGGAAATGCCGGCGTCAATAATCAAGAAGCGGGAGAACATCTGATGCGCGATGATTTCCACGTGCTTATCGTTCAACGGCTGGCCTTGGGAAGAATAAACATACTGAATTTCCTTGATAATATATTTTTGCACCGCCAAACGATCCTGCAGGCGGAACAGCTGATCCAAATCCAGCGAACCGTCGGTCAATTGCTCGCCGCGCTTCACCTCGGCGCCGTCTTTCACCAGCAAAGTCGTCCCTTTGGGGATAATCATTTCTTCAACTTTTTCAATCTCGCGGATAACTTTCAAATATTTAGCGCCGATTTCCACCCGGCCTCCCTCGCGGGCGGCGGTAACTTTTTTGCCCACGGAATAAAGCGGGTCGCCGGCTTTCACTTCGTCGCCCTGTTTGACAAGAATTTTAACATCGTTCTTGTTTTCTTCTCCGGCTTCCGCGGCCGACGTCAAACGGTATTTTTCCGCCGACTCGCCTTTATAATAAATTTTCAAGATTCTCACGCGCTGGTTGGTGACGACGACTTCCGCGCCGCTTTCATCGCGGATGGTTTTTTGTTCGGATTCAATTTTTATTTTGCCGTCCACGTCGGAAATAATCGCTTTTTTCTTCGGGGTGCGGTTTTCAAAAATTTCTTCCACGCGCGGCAAACCTTGGGTGATGTCGGAACCGCCGGCCACGCCGCCGGTATGGAAGGTTCTCATCGTCAGCTGCGTTCCCGGCTCGCCGATGGATTGCGCCGCGATAATTCCGACCGGCGTGCCGACTTCCACGGTTTTGTTTCTCGCCAAATCAAATCCGTAGCAATGAGCGCAAATGCCGCGCGGCAGTTGGCAACTCAAAACCGAACGAATATAAACTTCTTCTATTTCTTGGTCCTTGATTTTTTCAATCTCGTCTTCGTTTAACAGCTCGCCTTTTTTCAAGATCACTTTGCCGTCTTTATTTTTCAAATCCTTAGCCAAATAGCGGCCGCCGATTCTCTTTAACAGCGATTCACCCATTTCTTCGCTTTCTTTTTTGGTAATCAGCACGCCCTCGGTGTCGCCGCAGTCATCTTCGGTGACGATCACGTCCTGGGCCACATCCACCAAACGGCGGGTCAGGTAACCGGCATTGGCGGTACGCAAGGCCGTATCGGATAAGCCCTTGCGGACGCCGTGCGTGGAAATAAAATATTCCAAAACATCAAAACCTTTTTTGAAATTTCCCTTCACCGGCAATTCAATGATGCCGCCGGAGGGCGAAGTCACCAAACCCTTCATGCCGAGAATCTGCGTCAGCTGCGCCCAAGAACCGCGGGCGCCGGAATCAATCATGGAATACACCGAGCTGGAATCCGGCAGCTGCTTTTTGCAGATATCCATAATGTCTTCTTTCACGTCACTCCAGAGTTCAATGATTTTTCCCGAACGCTCGGAATCAGTCAATAAGCCCTCTTCATATTGAGATTTGATTTCATCAACTTTCTTATCGGCCTCGGCAATCATCGTATCTACGTCTTCAAAATGCGGCAAATCAGACATTCCGAAAGACAAACCGCTCTTAGTGATCAATTCAAAGGCGCGGTTCTTCAAGCTGTCCACGAACTTGACGGTTTCTTCCTTGCCGTAATAGCGCAAGCAATCCTTGACGACCTGTTTCAAATCGCCCTTCTTCACGACTTTATTGATGAAGCGCAATTTTTCCGGCAAAACTTCGTTGAACAAAATTCTCCCGACCGTGGTCTTGGTCATTTCTCCTTCTTGAATCCGGACTATGATAAAATCCTGCAATTTAATCCGGCCGTATTCGTAAGCCATCTTGGCTTCGGCTTCGTTATAAAAATGCGGCAGGTCCTTGTCAATTTTGTCTTCGGCTTTATCGGCGGTGAAAGTAATATAATAAGCGCCCCAGACAATATCCTGGTTAGGCGTGACGATCGGATCGCCGGTGGCGGGCTTCAATAAATTATGCGAAGAAAGCATCAGGTCGCGAGCTTCGGCTTTGGCTTCTTCGGTCAGCGGCACGTGCACGGCCATCTGGTCGCCGTCAAAGTCAGCGTTAAAAGCGGTACAAACCAACGGATGGATTTGGATCGCCTTGCCTTCAATCAAAATCGGTTTAAAGGCCTGAATACCCAAGCGATGCAAGGTCGGCGCGCGGTTCAAGAGTACATAAGATTTATTGACGATGTCTTCCAAAATATCCCAAACCTCATCCGGACCGGCGTCGATATGGCGCGAAGCCGAACGGACGTTATGAACGATTTCTCTTTCAATTAATTTACTGATGATGAAAGGTTTGAACAATTCCAAAGCCATGCGCTTGGGCAAACCGCATTGATCCAAATTCAATTTCGGATTGACCACGATGACCGAACGGCCGGAATAATCGGTGCGCTTGCCGAGCAAATTTTGACGAAATCTTCCCTGTTTGCCTTTCAGCGAATCGGCCAAAGATTTTAATTGGCGTTTCTGGCCGGTGGAAGCGATAGTGGTTTTGGAAGCGCGCGCCGAGTTATCAATCAAAGCGTCAACGGCTTCCTGCAACATTCTTTTTTCATTGCGGCAGATGACTTCCGGTGCGGATAATTCAATCAATTGTTTCAAACGATTATTGCGGTTAATGACGCGGCGATACAAATCGTTCAAATCCGAGGTGGCAAAACGTCCGCCTTCCAGGGAAACCATCGGGCGCAAATCCGGCGGAATGACCGGAATGATAGAGAGCACCATCCATTCGGGACGAATATTGTTGGCGCGCAAACTTTTCAAAAGTTTCAAGCGCTTGATGATTTTTTCCTGCTTAGAGTCAACGGCGCGTTCCAATTCTTTTTCCAGTTTATCAATCGTCTTGTTCAAATCGATTTTTTCTAAAACTTTCACAACCGCCTCCGCGCCGATGCCGGCCTCAAAAATATGACCGTACTTCAAGGAAAGACGCTGATAAATATCTTCGGAAACGACGAGCATCGGTTTCAAATCTTTCAATTCGCGCTGGGATTCGGCGAAATATTTATTCAAATTATCCAATTTTTCATCGCGGACCTTGGTAAGCGCGTCAACTTCGTGACCCAGCGATAATTCCGCCTCGGCGGCCGATTCGCCTTCGTTCATCATCTTGCCCTTTTTGTTACGGATTTCTTTCACTTGGCGATTATATTCATCGGCGATGGATTTTTTCTTTTCCTTGAATTCGCCCTTGATCTGTTCCAGCGTCGCGTCTTTCAAATCCTGATTGATGTCGGTAATAATGAAGCTCGCGAAATAAACCACCTTTTCCAGCGACTGCATGGACAAATTCAAAAGCAAGCCGATTTTGGAAGCGATGCCGCGCAAAAACCAGATGTGCGTGCAGGGAGTTTCCAATTTAATATGGCCGAAGCGTTCGCGCCGGACGATTGAGCGCGTGACCTCAACTCCGCACTTGTCGCAGACAATTCCTTTGTAGCGGATTTTTTTGTATTTGCCGCAGTAACACTCCCAGTCGCGGGACGGACCGAAAATGCGCTCGCAAAACAAGCCGTCCTTTTCGGCTTTTTGCGTGCGGTAGTTAATCGTCTCCGGACGAGTCACCTCGCCGTGCGACCAGGAAAGCATTTCCTCGGGCGACGCCAGCTTTAACTTAATGGCGTCAAAATCGGAAGTTTTGATCGGATTTAACATATAAAATTATGAATTATAAATAATCAAAGTTTATTTTAATTTTATCGTACTCAACAAATATTCAGCCGGAAAAGCATAAAACGGGTCTTCGGTTATATCAGCTTTAACAGTCACCCGGTATTGATCTTTTTGAAAAAATAATTCTGAATATTCCCTTCTTCCTGATAAATTATTTTCCGGGGCAATATTCAATCTTGTTCCTTTTGAACCGTTAATTTCCACATTAAACGCCTGAAAAGATTTATTCATTTCTTCATTTTTAATATCTTCCTCCATCGATAAATTATTATTGGAATATTTGATTATGGTCGCTAAATAATAGTCCAGGTCGGGGCCATCAGCATGCTGGTCTGCCGGTTCTAACCCCTGGATGGTAAATGCATCAAAAGGCGCGGTTCCCGTCGGGCTGTCATTCCCGGACGACGCTACGACTCGATAATTTTGCGGGTAGTAAAAAGAAATAGTTTTATCGGGACTGACATATTTTTTCCATGGCTTAAGGAGCAAGTTATATTCTGCTGTGGTATGTAAATACTGGTTGGATAATGTCATATTCGGCTTGATCCATATTCCGTCGCCAGATCCGTCGGTTTCCAAGTCGATTGAAGTAGCCACGTAGCATTGCAAGCCTTCAGGATTCGGGCGTCCCGAACGTATAAGATCTGACCAAAAATTACAGTGATTCCCCACCGCCCAAGCGGTTGAAGATGCTTGCGGCTCTGGCAAGGTGCTGACAGGTTTAGTCGAACAACCCGACAAAACCGCCAGCGCGCCCGCCAGCATTACGAAGCTGAAAATAATCAATGCCGTTTTTTTCATATCTTCTTTTTGTCATCCCGAGCGGAGGCCGCCTCGGCCGAAGTCGAGGGATCCCTTAAAATTGATTATAAACTTTTAAGCGATTCCTCCGCTCCCCAGCCCTAGTTTAGGAAACTGGGGCTGGGTCGGTCGGAATGACAAATAAAAAAACTTTTTTCTTATTACTTTTTCACATCATCCTCAATCCTTTGCCCCTGACCTTTGCCAAAGGCAAAGTATTTGAGAACACTATTTATTGTCATTGCGAGCGCCGCGCGAAGCAATCTTGTCCCCGGCATGTTATCCGCGAGGCGCGGGATTGCTTCGTCGCTAATCGCTCCTCGCAATGACAAATATTTTTACTTTTAACTTTAAAACTTTATAACTTTCAACTAATTTTTATTCTTCCTTCTTTTCCGCCTTCTCTTCTCCTGTTTCTTTTCCCCAAGTCGGAGTATCGGCGCCTTCCAGGCGGCGGTCGGCGCGGGAACGGCGGACATCGTCGCGATCGCGCGGTCCTTCCTCGCCTTCCTCGCGTCGCTCGCCCAAAAGCTGGACGTCCAGGCACAAACCTTTTAATTCGCGCACCAAAACGTTAAACGATTCCGGCACGTTCACTTTATTTATTTTCTCGCCCTTAATGATTGATTCATAAGCG
>Ga0335071_10005869_pt1 | contig 12735 bp, 11 predicted proteins | sample Lox_Sample_15_FD_206724 | JGI IMG/M metagenome (GOLD analysis project Ga0335071, IMG submission 206724) | Soil microbial communities from Loxahatchee National Wildlife Refuge, Florida, United States - Lox_Sample_1.5 | ecosystem: Environmental > Terrestrial > Soil > Wetlands | place: USA...
GCTCCCATCGGCTCCCTCTCGCCGCGAATCGAGGCCTTCCCGACGAGATGCCTCTTCTGTGGCTCGATGATGATGAATTCGATTGGCCCCAATTCCAGATCCCGTTTGAGCACGGTCGACTGGAGCAACAGACGAGTAGTGTTGCCCCCGCCGGACCACGCCGGAATGCCGCCTGCCTCGCGCCGTAGGCTGAAGACAATGTCAGCGCTTCCTGTCGCCGTCAGGTCTTCCGGCAAATCTTTCTTCGTATGCCGCGCCAAGGCGACTACGCGGCCCAGCGGAACGTGCTCGGCCGTTACACCTAGGTTGTAGCTCTGCGCGTTCCATCCCGTGACATCACCTCTAATCGTAACCAGTCCCGGACGGATCGGCGACAGGCATTGAATGTCACGCAGTGTATTGTCCGGGGCGGAGAACGTGCCGGTGCAATGGGCCGCCAGGCCGAGCGCCTCGCCGAGTGCTATGTCGTATCGCCGAAAATCGTCAACGGAGGCATCGGCCGTCACTGCCAGCGAAGCTGGCGTACCAGTCAACGTTGCATTCGAGGTAACTGCTCCTCTCCAGCCGCGGTCACGACCGTAGATTAGAGCTGTGACTTGGCCCAGCTGTCCTTTTGTGTAACTTACTGTCAGGTTTATCGGAGTGTCTCGCAAACGGGAAGCCCGCTGAAATCGACCTTCCATCCGCAACGTTCCCGTTTCGCTAACAGCCACGTCGGAGCGGATCGGTCGAGCCAGCAAGCGAACCCCCCATTCGTTTTCACTTTCGAGCCAAAGCGCAAAATCCGCATCTGTGAACGAGAAGGCCTTCTTTACCTGTCCGAGCTTGAAGTTGATGCGCCCGCCTGTCGCTTCGACATACGGAAACCGTGACCGTGCCTCGGGACTGGACTTCGCCGTCGGCGCGGATTCCGCGTGCGAGGTCCGTTCGATTAGGTCTTCAACGTTCCACCTGCCGTCCGCGCGACGAACCAGGTTGAGACTGGGGGCATCCAGTGACAGTGTGCCGATCTCGAGCTTTCCACGCCACAGAGAACTCAACCGCAGGTATGCCGTTACCGAGTCAGCGTGCAGCATGGGTTCAGCACCATAGCTTGGATCGTCAGCCACTTCGAATCCTGACAGCACCATGCCCGGTCGTGGCATCATCTGGAGCTCGATGCCGGACACGGTGACCTGTCTGCCTACTGCCTGGCCGATGGCGGATGCCACCTCGTTACGATAACGGTTCACATTCACTAGGGGCGGAAGAAAGATCGCCAACAGGATTGCAGCGATCGCCAACAGAATCCATGTCACCCGACGCGGAATGCGGCCCGGCATCATCGCACCACGTGGAACATCCGTGACCAGCGTGTCTGATCAAAGAAGTGGACCACAATGTTCGCCAGAAACTCCAGCCGTTCCGCAATGCTGGTACGCGTGTACTCGTCCCGCGGCTGCTCAAACGACCAATAGATGAACATCGGGCGGCCAATCACGTTCTGATACGGGACGAATCCCCAGTATCGGCTGTCGAGGCTGACGTCTCGGTTGTCGCCCATGGCGAATATGCTATCCGGCGGTACTACGATCTCACCGTTCTGGATGTGCGAAGGCAGTTCTTCTCGCCATACCGGATTGACGCCATCGTAGTCCGTAGCCGGCACGGTTGGAAAATTATCGCGGTACCCGTTGTATGAGCCGTTGCGAATCACAAACGGCGGATCCAGCTTTTCTCCGTTACGATAAACTAGGCCATCTACCAGCTTGATCCGATCGCCCGGCACGCCGATCACGCGCTTGACCACGTAGAGTCCGGGTTCAACTGGAGATATGAACACAAAAATATCGTCATGTCTGGGGTGTCGGTAGGGTACCAAGGGCCCGACCCATTTGGATTTCGGTGCCAACATCATACGGTCGACGAAGACGTGATCACCGATGAGCAGTGTATCCTCCATGGAACTGGATGGGATCACGAATGCCTGCAGGACAAACGTAATAATAAAAAGGCCAGTGACCAGTACCGCGGCGATTGAGGCTATGAACTCAGGTGTCGTTTCCTTGTGCTTCGCGGGCTTTCCGTTGGGTTCGGCTGATATCTCGTTTTTCTTATTGGACCTTTTCTGGGCAGCCAATTCGACATGCTCCTTGTGCTCGCTTTGCAGACTGACGACTAGTTGGGAACGCGGAACATACGGTTCCAGCGCAATCCCTTGAACGACTGAACGGCACTATAAGCTAAAGTGGAAAGTCTACCAGACCCGCTCTCTTCACCCGCAGGCGGCGGTGTCAGCGCCATCGACCAGTAGATCACCAATGGACGCCCCACAATGTTCTCGGCTGGCACCAGTCCCCAATATCGTGAGTCGTAGCTGTCGTCGCGATTATCGCCGAGCACGAAATAGTAGCCTTGCGGAACGATCAACTGCCCGTCTTCAACGAGTCTCTGCGCCTCGACAAACCACTTGCTGCCAATGCGGTCCGTGAAGAAGCCGCCGTTGGGGAAGTTATCGCGAAACTTGTCGCGCTGCTCCCAATGAAACGTCGCGTAATCGTCCTCTTGCTTCACGCCGTTGATGTACACATGCTTGTTGATCAGACGAACATGGTCTCCCGGAACTCCAATCACCCGTTTCACGAAATGTTGCTGGGGATTTAGAGGATACCTGAACACCACAATTTCTTGACGTTGTACGCGACGATAGGGAAGCATCCACCCGAACGGCCCGGGCGGTGCATAGTGCGTTTTGTCCACCAGCAGGTAATCGCCGATGAGAAGCGTCCTCTCCATCGATTCGGACGGAATTTGGAATGCCTGCACGATAAACGTGATTACGAATATCGCAATGACGATCGTCGTCGTGAGCGATAGCAGTGTGCCCATCACACCGGGATCACCGCTCGCGTGCTTTGATGCTGCATCGCTCGGCTCTATTTTTTTAGTACTTGCTTCCGAGCCGAGAGTAACCTCACTCATGACCGGTTAAGATGCGCCGCTTCCCGGTCGGCGTTGCCGCTCTCTGCGGTTTGGACTGACCGCAGGTACTCAAATGCCTGCCGAGCTGCCCCTTGCTCAGCCCTTTTTTTTGTAGTGCCTTCTGCCCGGCTGACGAACGCCTCGCCTCCTTTTTCAGGTGCGGCTACGTGTACTTCTACAGTGAACGTCTTACGATGGTCGGGTCCATGTTCGCTGACGAGTGAGTATCGGGGTTGCTGTCGCCCGGAACAGTGCACGATTTCCTGCAGCGCAGATTTATAGTCAGTTACCGGCAAACCATCGCTTCCGCGTTTTGCAAGCTCGTCCAGCGCTGGCTGTAATATGTACCGCACGATGAATTCGCGCACCGCATCCAATCCCGCGTCGAGAAATACCGCCGCAATCACTGCCTCCAACGCATTTACAAGAAGTGCGCTCTTCGTGCGGCCGCCGCTCTTTTCTTCGCCCTTACCGAACAGGAGGTATTGCCCAATCTCCAGTTGGCGGGCTGGACGAATTAGTGCCTTGGCACTGACGATGTGCGCTCGCAATTTCGAGAGGTCGCCCTCGCTGTACGTCGGAAATCGACGGTAGAGTTCTTGGCTTACTACGAACGACAGGACTGCATCGCCCAGAAACTCCAGTTGCTCATTGTCTCCAGGACTGCTTGCCGCTTCGTCACCGGCCACTGACTCAGCCTCGCGCGCGAACGACGCGTGCGTCAGCGCCTGCTGAAGCACCGCGCGGTTGTGGAAGCGGTGTCCGAGGGCATCTTCAAGCAACGACGCATCAACTTCTCGCGACTTCATTCGTCCTGCTGGTGCTCCTGGTGAATCAGTGTGGCTGCGCCGGCTGCGTCGGAGTTGCGTTTGCCGGCTTTTCGGCCATCAACTTCTGTAATCTTGCCTGCTGTTGCTTGGCCAGGTTCTTCTCGGCACTGCCTTCCGGGGCAAACTGCACCGCCTTGTTGGCCGAGTCGAGCGCCTCCGGATATTTTTGCTCGTTGTCTTGGGCGACCGACAGCCGCAAGTACACCACCGCGTCCGGTTGGTCCTTCATAAAATCTACCGCCTTCTGGAAATTCTGCTCGGCTCCGGCATAATCCTTCTTGTTCATGGCGATTGCGCCCAGCGTGTCATAGGCAATCGACCGCAGGTTCGCCTTGGCTGCGGAAACCTGCGCCCGCGTTACATTCGGCGGTACCTCAAGGCCGGTATCGACGTTGTCCAGTCCGGCTTGGGCATCCTTCGCGGCTTCGGCATAGCGTGCATCCCGATCAAGGTCGTTGTCGCGCGTATCCATCACCAACGCCGACGCCACTGCGACTAGCGACACTGGGTTCGTAGGGTTGTATTCAATAGCCTTTCGTCCGGTGCTGATGACTTTGGAGGAGTTGTTCTGTTGCTGGTACATCGTCATCACGCGGACATAGAACAGTTCTTTCAGCTCGCTGTCGGGGAACTTTTTGACAAACTCGTCTGCTGCGACCTCCAGCTTCGCCGGATCGGTGTTCACGGCCGCCGCATTGTAAGCTTCAAACTCTTCCTTGGTTTTCGCCTGCGGTTGACGTTGCGCCGAAGCGGTTTGCGCCGCGCTGCCGGAGGCAGGAGCTGTGGTCGAAGATTGCTGACCCATCGCCATGGTTGCTGCCAACGCCATGGAAACGATCAAGATACGCTGTTTCATGAAACTTCCTCTCAATCAGATGCGGCCGGGTTCTTTTTCGTGCAAGCTTTACCTGTCTTATTGCGATTTCGGTTGCCCAGCGCCCTCGGGCGCTTCGTATGGCGATTGCATTCCTCGTTCTGCGGCCTTCTTGGTGTCGCTCGAAGTGTCGCCGCTGGCGAGTGCTGCTTTGTACTGCTCTACTGCGGCCTCGCGTTCATCCTGTAGATCGAGTATCCTGCCGAGGTAAATGTGCGACCAAGCCACGATTCTCGGGTCCTTCGAAGTGCTCGCGGCCTTTACGAAGTCGTCTTTTGCATCCTGCATGTTACCCATGATCGACGCTGCCCGTGCCAGTACAAAGTAGCAGCGCCCAAGATCTTCATTCCCCGTAAGCGCCTCATTCGCCAACTGCACGGCGCCTTCCGGGTTCCCACTAGCCAGCGCCTTCTCGGCCTGCTCAACCTTCAGCTCGGATTTCTGGTTCGAAGCCTGCATGACGTCCGGTGCGGCACTCGACGCAAAACGAATCTCGCTCGCCTGCTTTCTGATCTTATCGACGTCCACATCGTGCAGCCAGTCCGGGAACGCTGTGGGCAGCCCTCGTTGTTCTTTCTCGAATACCTTGAGCCGATCGTAAAAGTAGTCCGTAAGTACGAAGCCCTCGGCCTGATCCCGTTCTACCATCGCCAGCCGATCCTTCTCGGGCAGCTTGGGGTCGACAGGATCGCGGGCCTCGATTGCGCGGATTAGGCTTTCGATCACCAGCAACCCAGTATCGTCCTTGTACTCTTGCGCCATCGGCGCCTGTTGCACGCTGGCGAGGATGGGTTGCAGGCGTGCCAATGACGTCGCGCGCTTGGCGATGAGCGGCTCCAGCACAAAGTGCAGATACGTGTGCCGCAATTCTTCCATGTGGATCTTTCCGTTCGCCGGTGAAACGACTAAATAGAAATAGTCGGCCTGGTAGTTGCGCGAGTTCACCTCACCCGGCGCTGCCATAGGATCCAGGTATACCGTGTACTGCCTTCCTGCATAGCTCGAAAGCGGAATGCGGAGGTAGTTGTCCGTCGACGTGATCATCTGCGAGACCGGCTCGTGAAACTCGTCCACCAGTGCGTTGTACTGGCTCTCGTGTTTCAGCCAGATCGCGTGCAATTTCGCGGCGGCGGCGTACCGCTTGAGCAGCGGCTGGAAGCCCAGTACGTAGCTCGCATCCGGCGGCAGGTCAGCTTCTGCGACCTTCGTCGCATAGCTCGGCGGATCGCCCAGGAATAGCGCCAGCGAAATGTATGGCGCCAGCACGGGTCCCTTGCCGCTCCGCTTGTGCTGATCATAGAAGGTACACATCGCGTTCGCCGCAGTGGCAACTTCGGGATTCCTGCTCGCCGCCACTAGGTCGGCACGCACTTCCAGCCGCACGGGAAGGGAATTGGCCAGGCTTTGGTCGTAGCCGCAGACGTTCACTGCCGAGAGCACGCTGAACATCGTCTCACTCACTTCGAGAGTCGCGTTACTCTGGGCTGCGGCGCTGCAAGCCAGAATCGTTGCGGCCGCTATGGCAATAACTGCTCGGAACGGACTGCGCAGAACAGCCTCCTGATGCGCGTTGGACAGGATTCAAATTAATAGTTTACGAGGCCGTGAAGACGATAGGCAAATATTCGCGTGGGCTGTTCACGAGTCCTGGAAACCGCAGGTCGTGGTTAGCCTTTAACTTGGATTTTCGAAAACGCCAGGATGGCCCTCCCGACGGTTGGTCGTCCAAAGCTGGTCGCGGGACGAAACGTTGCGAAGATCAGCATGTTCTTCAACTCTTCAATCCGAGTGCCCGCGCTCTCGCCGCCCGAGAGAATTCGGTAGTCCTGAACCCGTCCGTCGGTTCCCACGATCGCTTCGACAATCAAGGGATCGGAATGCTGCGACTCAATCGCCATTTCAAACGGCGTCGCCTGAAGTTGCGGAGGCGTATAGAACGTCGTCGGTACATCATTCACGTCCAGTACAGGCGCGGGCATTAGGAAATTAATGAGCAAGGCAAAACTGAGGACGGTTGTCACCACTCCGCCGGTCGCAGGTACCATGAGTGCATCGAAAGCGTTCTCCCACCGAATTGTGAGTCGTTCCCAGCGGGACCGCCGCGAGTCTGCCAGTTCACGCGAGAGTGCCACGCGAAGCTTCAGCGCAAGGTCGGTCGGAGCCGGACGCCTCCCCAAGCGGCTGACGGCCGCCTGCGTTTGCAGCAGCGCCCGATACCGCCGAGTGCACTCTGAACACGACCCCATGTGGTCTTGCAGCTCCGACATCTCGCTCCGAGTCACCGCAGCGTCCAGATATGACGACATCAGTAGTCTTGCATCCAGACACTTCATGGCAACGCCTCTGCTTCCCGGCTACCCATAAATCCCTTTTTTTTGCTCTGTTTGCTCGGAGTGCGCACAACGTCAATTCCAAACGCCGCCAGGTGATGCTGCAGCCTCCGCCGCAGCGCCTCTCGGCCGCGCATCAACCGGGATTTCACGGTGCCCAGCGCTGTACCCGTTACCTCGGCGATTTCTTCATAGGACAACTCCTCTATGTCGCGAAGGATCAGCGTCGTCCGGTACGGTTCCGCAACTGCCCGCAGTTCCGTCTCCACCCTCTCCCGCAACTCTCCGTCGCATACGCAATCCAACGGCGATTTTGAGGAGTCCGCCAGCAGCTCGCGCCAAGGCAAGGGACTGTGCCCTTCATGGTTGTCTATCGAAGGCTCGATCGAGGTTTCACGTCCGCGGTGCCGAAACCACCAGCGGCGCTGGTTCGCCGCCTCGTGCAGCGCGATGCGGTAAATCCAGGTCTTCAGGCTCGAGTCCGCATTAAAACCGCGGATCCCGCGGAAGACCTTAATGAAGATGTCCTGTGTCGTATCGGCCGCGTCGGCAGGGTCATCCAGCGTACGATACACTAGGCTATACACAGGCTGGCTGTATGTTGCAATCAGCCACGCAAACGCCTCCTCGGAGCCGGCCTTTAACTCAGCCACAATTGCAGCTTCTTCGCTGCCGACTCCGATCGCGCTAGCGAGATCGCTCAATGCCGACGCTCCCGCCATGCCGCCCATGGCGTTACCCTCATGTTAATCAACCTCGCAGCCCTGCACAATCCCTTACCGGACCTCTTACCAACACCCTTTCACTATCCATCCCAATGGCCACCGCTTTCACAGCCGCAACTCCCCAGGTTCCCCGCGACATATTACAAAATAGAACCCGTGCGACTCCCAATTGTTCCCAAAATCCCCTAATCGGCACACACCACTTTTGCCCCAAGCCGATTTGAACCTACTACACCGCAATACCGCAATCAGGCTCGCAGCCCGTTTGACTATGGTCCCGCGCTGCGAGAGAATCAAACAGTTGAATTTTTTGCGTTAAGTGGTTCCCCTTCACGTGGGCCTGTGGCGCAGCTGGGAGCGCGCTTCCATGGCATGGAAGAGGTCGTCGGTTCGATCCCGACCAGGTCCACCAAATCCGGGTCACTTTCCGTCAATGCTTCGACCGCGGCACACGAGGTTCCGCCCCCCGCCACTCTTGCTGCCAAAATCGCTTTCTGCCATCACTGTGCCGTGCCCGGGAGCGGCCTTCAGCCCACCTAAAGGGGATGAAAACCTCAGAGACTTTCTGCCGTGCAGGCAAGCAGAACCCATCTCGTTTGGCCCTCCTCGTGCACGTCGTTTTGCGGTATGACTCCACTTTCTAATCCGATTCCAATTTAGGCGGCGAAATACCCTACTGCAAGGAGCCGGTAGCGTGGCGAAAGTCTTAAGCGAACAACAGATCGATTCCATCCTCAGCAACGCTCCGGCTGGCGTTGCCCAAACCAGCCACCACACGATCGAGCCATGCGACTTTCGCAATTCCGGCCAGATGTCGCAGCAGTACGCCCGCAGCATGAGGAGCCTATACGAGGGCTTCGCCCGCAGTGCGTCGAACTCGCTGGGAGCCTATCTCCGCTCTCATTTCGACATGACCCTGACCTCCCTCGAGCTGGTCCGTGCTCGTGATTTCCTCGAAGCCTTTCAGGAGGCCGGCTTCATCGCCTTCTTAAGCCTCGAGCCGGGGGCCTCGGCCGCATTGGTTCAAATCGACACCGCCCTGGCGTTCCCCATCATTGATGTTCTCTTGGGGGGATTCGGCGCCCCAGCACCAAGCTCGCGGGAACTTACCGAAATCGATCAGGAGATCATGGAAGGCGTCGCCCAAGTTCTCTGCCGTCAACTGGAAACCACCTGGCAGCCTCTCGGCATCAGGGCGCGAGTCGACAGCCAGCAGAAGATTGCCCAGGCGCAAAACGTTTTCTTGCCCACCGAAAAGCTCGCTGTCTTGACCTTCCAGGCGAAGCTGAACGAAGCTACGGGCGCCGTCAAGATGTCGTTCCCGGCCGCGCTTGCCGGCGCGATGTTGCGCGAATCATCCGTAAACCCTCGCCGCCGCTTTCAAGCTCCTGCCGATGACCATGTCGGGCTGCGCGAGCGCATACTGGAATGTCGCTTCGACTCCACGGTTGGGCTCTGCAACTTGAGGGTACCTTTGCGAGAGCTTCTGAACATCAAACCCGGCTCCGTGCTGAACCTGCGCCTCGCGGTCAAGACTCCGGCGTCACTGATACTCGGGGACCGGGACTACTTCGAGGCTATCCCGGTGCGCAGCGGCAAGTACCGCGCGGCACAGTTGCTGCGGCAAGTCGCGCAGCCGCCCGACGCGGTTTAGGACTGGTTCTGGCCAGCCAAGCAGGCCGCCGTCCTCTCCCATGGTTATTTGTTGTGAGCGTTGGATGCCGATTCTTGCAACGGCGGTGTAGCCGACCCGACTTCCGTCTTCTCCAGATACCGGACGATCACCGAAATGCGGCGATTCTTCGCATCTTCGGGGTGCGCCGGGTCCCTCAGGTTCTGGTCGGCGAACCCTCGCACCTGCGACACCTGATTGGGTCGCACTCCGTTGGCCTGCATCAGTTGCCGGCACTGGTTTGCACGGTTCGTCGAGAGCTCCCAGTTCGAATAGCTGTTGCCGGGTCCGAATGGCTTCGAATCCGTGTGCCCTTCGATGTAAATCTTGTTCGGCAGCTTGCCCAGCTCCCTCGCCAGCAGCGTTAGGATCTCCCTGCCGTTGGCGGTCGGCTGCGCGCTCCCGCTGTCGAAGAACGTCCCCTTCTCCGACTCGCTCAACTCGATTCGCAGGCCTTCTTGGCTGATCGTCATCTGGATCTGGTTTTTCAGCGCGTCAAAATTCGACATCTGCCGCGCCGCCTTCTGCAGCTCTTCCTTCAGCTTCGGCATGTCGTCCTTGGTGAGCGTGAAATTTTCCCCCGAGCCCTTCTGGTCGGTGCCCACCATCTTCGAGTCGCCCGTCGGGTCCTTGAAGTATCCTCCGACCGCCTCCTGGATTTGTTTGCTTGAGTTCATCAGCCACAGCACAATGAACAGCGCCATCATGGCGGTCACGAAGTCGGCGTACGCCACTTTCCATGCTCCGCCGTGCGCGCCGCCATGCCCGCGCTTCTTCTTAATGACGATGATGGGTCGGCTGGTCGCCATCAGCAGCTCGCCTACGCAGCCTTCGCGGTTGCGTCGGAACCGGCGTCACTGCGGTTCTTGCACGCCGCCTCCACCTGTGCGAACGACGGCCGCACATGTGTTGGTACCGCACGCCGCGCTGCTTCCACTGCCATGATAGGTGGGCTACCCTTCATAAACGCTACAATCACCACGCGCAGTACGTGGTAGTACGCCCGCTCTTCCTCCGCCTGCTTGGCGATATTGGCCGCGAGCGGTCCCACGAATCCGTAACACATCAGGATGCCCAAGAATGTTCCGACCAGTGCCGCCGCCACTTTCTCGCCAATCTGCTCGGGCGGCCCGCCCAGCGAGCCCATCGTGATGACCACGCCCAGCACCGCAGCCACGATTCCCAATCCTGGCAACGACTCGGCCATTGTCGTCAGCGCGGAAACCGAGTCCGCTGACTCCTGGTGATGGACTTCCATGTCCAGCTCCATCATCTGGTCCACGTCAAACGGCTCCACTCCGCCCGCGATAGCCATGCGCAGTGTGTCGCATACGAAGTCTCGCGCGTGGTGGTCTTTCACAAACGCTGCATTTTTTGAAATGACCGGGCTTTTTTCGGGCTCTTCGATATCGGCCTCCAGCGCCACTAGGCCATCTTTGCGGGCCTTGCTCAGCAGGTCAAACATCATCTTCAGCGAGTCGATGTACTTCGCCTGGGTGAATTTCGAGCTGCCCAAAATCCCCCCCAGCGAGCCCGCCACCTTTTTCAGAATGCGCGGCGGATTCGCAATCAGCAATGTGCCAATCGCGGCTCCTCCAATGATCAGTAATTCTCCCGGCTGCATCAGCACCCGCAGGTGACCGTGCTCGAACAGGTAGCCACCAACTACTGCTCCAACCACAACCAGAATCCCGACGATTGCAAACATTTTGTCCTCAGCGGCAATGCCGCGATTGTCTGCGAAGCCGCCTCGCAGCGTAATCCAGCTACCTGTCATTCATCGGCACAAATTAAGAGTAGATAATCCCGCCACCGCGAAATTCCTGTGCAGAGTCTATGCCTTGAATTGTCCCGATCCCCGTTAGCGGGCGCCTCGGAGCCGTCCCCCACGGCTCCGTGCGGCTAGGCGTCAGGCGCCCGCTGCCAGGTTACCCACCAGGCGGTGCGCTCGGCTGTACGGTACCGGCGTCAGCGTGAAAGGGTGTCTCGGGCTGCTTGGCATCGGCTGGGCTCTCTGGAGCGCCCGTTGTCACTCTTTTGCGCGACGTAATCACTACGTCCACCCTCCGGTTCATCTGCCGGCCCTCCGGGGTTGCATTGGTCGCCACCGGACGATATTGGCCATATCCAGCGGCTGCTACTTTCAACGGATCGAGCTTGTAGTCTTCGACCAGAAGTGTTACCACCTGGGTCGCCCGCGCCGTCGACAGCTCCCAATTCGAGTTGAACTCCGCATTATGAATCGGCACATCGTCCGTATGTCCTTCGACACGAATATCGAATCCGTGCGAGTTCAGGATTTTCGCAATCCGCCCCAGCTTAGGCAGTGCCGTCGGCAATATGCGCGCCTGTCCGGTCGCGAAAAAACCCACTTCGTGCAGGCTCAGCACCAGCCCTTCCGGGGTCACCCGCATTTCGATCTCATGCTGTTTCAGCTCGCTGCCCAGCACCTCTTCCAACTCCTTTTGCAGCGCATAGGCATCCAGCTCGCCTCCCGGGTCTGTATTCTGCAATGGGCGGATGTTGGTCAGCGCCGGCGGAGGCTCTAGCCCGCCATAGGGCGGAGTCGGTGCCGGCCCCTTGGAAAGCGCCCCCAGTTGCTGAAACGCCCCTTCGATCGCCGCCGAAAGCTGCACAACCTTCTTCTTGTCCATCTCCGCCGACGCATACAGCACCACGAAGAAGGCAAACAGCAGCGTAATGAAGTCCGCGTACGACACTAGCCAGCGTTCATGGTTAGCGTGCGAGGACGCCGGTTTCCGCCGCCTCATGCCGCCATCTCCTGCCGGCGTCCTGTCTGCTCTTCCCGTCCGTTCTCTTGCAGGAACCCCAGCAGCTTTCCTTCCAGCACGTGCGGGTTCATACCCTCGAGGATCGAGATCACGCCTTCCAGCGTCATCTCACGCAACACCTGCTGGTGGCGAAGCCGTATCTTCAGCTTTCCCGCGCAAGGCAGGAAGATGAGGTTCGCCGCTCCCACCCCATAAATCGTCGCCACGAAGGCCACCGCGATGCCTTTGCCAACTTCTTCCATGTTTTGCAGGTGCTGCATGACCTGAATCAGCCCCAGTACCGCGCCAATAATGCCGATCGTCGGCGAGAACCCGCCTGCCGACTCAAACACCCGCGAAACCAGGTCTTCTTCTTCGGCGCGCGCCAGCAGTTCCGACTCCATCATCTTGCGCAGTTCTTCCGGCTCTGTCCCGTCCACCGCCAGCATCAGGCTCCGCTTCAGAAAAGGGTCATTGATTTTGTCGAGTTCATCGTCTAGCGACACGATGCCCGACCGCCGCGCCTGGTTGGCATACCCTACCAGTTGCTGCACGGTCTGTTGCGCCGTTGA
>Ga0335071_10005871_pt1 | contig 12731 bp, 9 predicted proteins | sample Lox_Sample_15_FD_206724 | JGI IMG/M metagenome (GOLD analysis project Ga0335071, IMG submission 206724) | Soil microbial communities from Loxahatchee National Wildlife Refuge, Florida, United States - Lox_Sample_1.5 | ecosystem: Environmental > Terrestrial > Soil > Wetlands | place: USA: Florida...
CAATCGTTGTGGATGACATCGATGTCAATACTGGGTTCGACATCTTTACGCAAGCGGTTTCGTCCGATCAATTCATGATCTGCGAAGCCGAACCGGCCCACCCGGATCTCCGTCGCTTTAACAAGAAAGGGCTGTTCGGGATCATTCTGAAGGATTGAGCCGCTAATTTAGCACTTCCGCGTCCGACTGCACCTGGTGCGAGGGTTCCACGCGCACTTCGGCTCATGATCGCCACCAAAGTCATCGACGGCAACTCAGGCCCGGCGCTCTCAAACATCGGCCCAACGCCGCAGCAGGTTGTGATATACGCCGGTCAACTGGACGGCGGATGCCTGATGCGAGCCCTCGGTGTTGAGGCGTTGGATTGCCACATCGAGATCGAACAGCAGAGTGCGCTCGCCATCGTCGCGGACCATGCTTTGCACCCAAAAGAAGGAAGCGAGGCGCGCGCCGCGGGTTACCGGCCGCACATGATGCAGGCTGGTGGCCGGATAGAGGATCATGTGCCCGGCGGGCAGTTTCACGCTATGCGATCCGTACGTGTCTTCGACCACCAATTCACCGCCATCGTATTCGTCGGGCGAGGTGAAAAACAGTGTCGCCGAGAGATCCGTGCGGATGCGATGCGAACTACCCGTTATCTGGCGGATGGCGTTGTCCACATGAGTGTCGAACGCCTGGCCGCCCTGATAGCGGTTGAATAGCGGAGGAAATACTCTGGCCGGCAAGGCGGCCGAAATAAACAGCGCATTATGTTCCAACGCGGCAAAGATCATTTGGCCGAGTTCGCGCGCGGCCGGCGAATCCTCGGGCAGTTGCATATTGTCTTTCGCGAGAGCTGATTGATGGCCGGCGGTAACCCGGCCGTCCACCCATTCGGCCTGTTCAAGGAGCTGGCGGGCGCGCAGAACCTCCTGCGCAGTGAGTACATCTGGAATTGGCAGCAGCATTCTTTCCGAGCCCCGATTAAAACTTGAACTTCAGACCCGCTAGCACGGAACGTCCCGGTCCCAGCACGATGTGGGCGGGGTGAAGCTCGTCGTAGTAGTAGCGATCGGCGATGTTATTCAGATTGACCTGAAGATCCACGTGTTCCGTGAGCCGCCGTTTGACCATGGCGTTGAAGACCCAATATCCGGGCACTTCCTTCACCAGTCCCGTGACCGGGTCGAAGGGCGCCGTCGAACTGGCGGTCCGGCTGGAAACATAGTTGGTTCCGGCCCCGGTCTCGAAGCGCCAGGGCAAGCGCTGCGTGGTCCAGAAGTTAAAAGTATTCCGCGGGACGTTGGCGAGCTGCGCGCCGATGGCGGCAGGATAGTAATTGGAACTGACAAGCCTTCCGTCGAGATTGGCATAACTACCCAGCAAGTCCCAGCGGCTGGTGAGACGGGCGCGGACTTCCATCTGCGCGCCGTTTACCCGCTGCGTTCCAGCGAGCACGTTCAACAGAGAATTCGTGGGATCGGGCTCCCTGGCGTTCAGTTTGACGGTCTGAAACGCGGCCGCTCGAATGGACAGCCGATCGTGCGGGAAATCCCATTTGCTGCCGAACTCGTAAGTCCGGTTTTTTTCAGGCGGCAGGTTTGCCGTGCTCGCGCTCAGGGAAAGCGTCTCGGCCGAAGGATTAAACGATGTGCCCGCGTCGAAATAAACGCTGCCCATTGCGACCGGTTTGTATACCAGCGCGGCACGCCAGCTCGGCATCTCGTCGATTCTGTGAAACGCCGCCACGGGTGCGACGTCCTGGGAATAGTTCGTATCGAACCGGTCCCACCGGATACCGCCGGTCAGATCCCAGTGCTTGCCGAACTTCATCGTGTCCAGTACATAAGCTGCCGTCGTGACGGCCGTTGTATGAACGATGGAGGTGATCGTTTCGGTGCCGGCGAGCGCCTGGTCAGGGTTCGGATCGAGCAAGGGCGTGGTGGGCACGTTGGTCCAGGTGGGGCGAGTGGGATCGGACGTCTCGCGCCCGGCTTCGATGCCTGAGACCACGTCGTGCCGGATGAATCCGGTCTCAAACTGAGCCGTCATGTCGAGCTGTTCGTCCAGATAGCTTTCCACGCTGTTGACCCCGATCTCATGACGCGTGATGTTGATCGAGCTGAGCGGAGTAGCGAGCGTCACACCGGCGGGAATCTGGGCTTCGGTAATCAACGCGGCGCGCGCGTAGTTGGCGTAGCGGACCTGGTCGCGCAACGTAATGTGGCTGTTCACGTCGTGCTCGACCCTGGCGGTTCCGATATCGTCGTACGTGCGCAGATAATTGCCGTTGCGAAAGCCGTAGTAATTGTCGTGAGGCACCGGCGCCGGCCCGTTGAATAACCAGGGAATTCCGTAGTCAGGGTTGTCGTCCGCATTCTGGTGAAAGTAGTTGAAACTCCAGCGCGTAGAAGTACCAAGGCCGAGAATTAGCGACGGAGCGATGCCAAAGCGGCGGTTCTCCGCAACGTCTCTGCCGGCCACGTTGCCTTCGTTGCCCATCACATTGAGACGGAATGCAGCACCCGTGCCGAGCCGCGGCAAGGGCTGATCGATGTCGAGCGCGATACGGCGCGTGAGGTCCGTTCCGAAATCGACGTCGCCGGAGACGAAGCGGGTGAGCCCGGGAACTTTCGTGGCCTGATTGACGACGCCACCGGTCGAACCTCGGCCGAACGTCACCGAAGACGGACCTTGCAAAACCTCCACTTCTTGCGTGTTAAACGGATCGCGATAGTAGCTGCCAAAATCGCGCATGCCGTCGATGAACAGGTCGTTGCGCGCGGTGAACCCCCGGATAGTCAGACTGTCGCCTTGTGCGCCGCCTTCGCCCGCCGCAAGGCTGATGCCCGCCACGTTGCGCAATGCATCCCGCAAGGTGGTCACGCCTTGTTGTTGCATGGTCTGCTGCGATACGGGGGTGATGGTCTGTGGCGTGTCCAAAGGCGTTTGCGCGAACTTCGGCGAATCGGTCGCCAGCGCGTCCACGCTCGTAGTCACATCGACGGAAGTCGACACCGTTTTGAGCTCCAGCGAGACGGTGTTTGGCGATGTGAACCGGTAGATCACGCCGGTGTCATTCAACAATCGTTGCAGCGCCTGTGCGGCGGTGTAAGTGCCCGAAACGCCCGGCGAGGAAATGCCGTGAATGCCTTGCTCGGAAACGGTGACAGTCAATCCTGTCACCTGCTCGAAGCCGGCGATCACTGAATCGAGCAGGCCTGCCGGGATGTTGAAACGCCGAACCGGCTGCGCATCTTGCGGCTGCGAAATCGTGTCGCTGCGGCCCTGGCGCGTAACGTCCTGAGCCATGGCGACATTGATCCTTTTGCTGCCCACTGCCGAGTAAGCAACCAGGGTTCCGATCGCGGCCCATCGATATGCAATGGGCCACGAGCTGCTACCGCTTGTTCGAGGCTTCTCGTTCGTTTGGTGACGTGTTTTGACTCTCTTCCTCATCAGGCCTCCGGGTTGTGAAGTTTGCATCGTTGCTTTGTGCGAAGGCCGGCTGCCTTATAATGAGGGGTCGTCAGCCTTCCGGGTTGTCGATCAGGGTTCTCCACGGTGCTTCGCCAAAAGTCCTCCGCGGAGAGCCCTTGTTTCTACTGACTGGATGCGGCATGGGTTGTGCCGGCGCCGGTTGGATTTTCCCGGCCGGAGTCTGCCACGGCGCAGGCCCGGCACGCACCCCCTACCTCCAGTCGCGTCACCCGGATCTCAAATCCGGATTCCGCTGAAATTTCGGTTTTCAACTGCTCGAACAACGGGCTGACGAATTCTTGGATTCGCCCACATCGAAAACACGCAAGGTGAAAGTGATCGCGAGTCGTCTTCACCTCGTAGTAGTGTTTCTCACCTTCCAGATGCATGAGATCAAGTTCATCGATCATGCGAAGCTTCTTCAGAAGCTCTATGGTGCGATATACCGTGGCCCGATCGAGATTTGCGTGGCGTTTGCGAGCGCGTTCCAGAAGCGCATCGGCATCCAGGTGTTCTTTCGCTTCTTGAATGACTTCCACAAGCGCGCGACGCTGCGCGGTGATACGGATACCCTTGGCTTCGAGTTCTTCCAGCAACGTGCGCCGTTCCAGGGGCAGGGTCATTGCACCCACTCCAGTTGCAACAGAGTCGCAACTGAGTTGCTGAATAGAGGTTGCGGAACTCGAGTAAGATTGTCATTTGCGACTGATTCGCAACAGTTAAGCCGAATAGCCATCTGATGTTCTCGGCCTATCTTAGGGAAAGTACTTTTGGAAGTCAACGACAAATTAGCAAATCAATTGCAACTAGGTGCGTAGGGTGTATTCGCTCAGTCAGGCTTTCTGGGCATATTCGTCTAAGCGTCCCGTTCCGATGCAGCTCCCACTTGCAACCCAGTGTCAGAGAACGCTCGTGATTCCAGCTTCAGAAGTGTTCGTAACAGATGCAGCAGTAGTCAGGCTTCGTGAATCGCACGGGCCACACGGTTCGCGGACCTGGTGGCGGCTTCCTGCCCCCAGCTCATGTTGTCGCAGTAGGCTCCGGCGAAATAGACGCGGCCTACGGGCTCCATGGCCGCCGGCCAGAATTTGCGCAGCTCCCCAGGACGGTAATTCAGGGCTTCACACGTCATGGCCCAGGGATCGCGCGACCAATCGACGACGGTAGCGTAATCGATGTCTTCCGATGTGCCGGGATAATACCGGCGGTAGACGGAAAGCGCCTGCTTTGAGGTGACGCTTCCCTGGGCGGTGCCGATCAGCAAGCCACGCTCGGTGGGAACGTCGTCACCGGTGGCCCAAACCGAATCGAACAACCGGTCATGAAAATCCATGCTGGGGGTGAGCCCGTCTTTTTTCCAAAACTTGGTGCGTGACTGGAAGATCGGCCGGGACTCGACCGTATAAGGCATGTTGTAAATTGCGAACTGCTTCAGCTCCGGCCACACCGGCGTTGCCGGAATCTGCCGCAGCATCACGGCCGACATGCAGCACACCAGGTAATCGGCTTCGAGCGTCCGTTCCCGGCCGCTTTCTTTGCAGGTTACGCGGGCGCCTGTGTCGCCATGGCGGATCGCGGTAATGGGGCAGTTGGTGCGCACGCGGCTGCCGAGCTTCTGTGCAAAGGCATCGGGCAGCTTCTGGTTGCCCCCTTTCAGCCGGTAGACTTTGCGAGGCCAGAGCGGTACGCCACGCAGCTTGAGGATGGCCGCCTTCCAGATGACGTGGAGCGCCGAGTTTTCGGAATCGCCGATCCAGTTGATCGCCGCCGGAGAGGCACCGTCCTTTTTCAATACATAAGCCACCGAGACGGCGTCAAGGTCGTCGAGTCCAATGCCGAAGGGCCGGTATTCATCATGGAAGCTGTCGATGTACGGACCGAAATACAGGTTCGGCAGCTCCCACCACTCGTGCTGCTTGAGGAAACCGATCTCCCGCTGGTTGAAGCCGAAGCCGGCGAGGATCCTGGCATCCCGAAGCTGCTCTTCGGTGAACATGCGGCCGTCGAACCACTGGAGCAGCCTGTCGAGATGCGGGTAGCGCAAGGCGGTGAGGTGGAATTCCTCGACGTATTTCCAATACAAGTCGTATCCCGGCTTCGTGAAATGCTGGGCGCCGCCATCGGCGTAAAGGCCGTCTGCCAGGCCTTCGCGGATGGTGCGCACGTGGCCGCCCGTACCGCCAGAAGCTTCGAGAACGGTGACGTCGTGGCCTCGCTCAGCCAACTCGTAGGCGCAGCACAACCCGGCAAGCCCCGCGCCGGCGATGACGACGCGTTTAGGGCGCGCAGCTTGGGCACGTACAACAGGTGCAGAAACGTCAACGAGCAGTGCGGCAAGCTTCAGGGCGTCTCGACGGCGCATCGGCGGGTATTGTAGCATTCTGGGACTTGGCGCCATCGGTCCGAACCGAAACTCTGTTGCAGAGCTGTAACGTGCATCTGTGATAATCGCGTAGATGACGACGCGACGGGACTTCTTTCGCCTGGCCGCCACCTTCGCCGGTGGCGCGAAAGCGTTGAGCACACTGCTGGGATCGCTGGAACGGGCTTCCGCGATCGATCCGCCCACAGGCAGCACCTTTCTCGACGCCGAGCACGTCGTGATTCTCATGCAGGAGAACCGTTCGTTTGACCACGCATTTGGCACATTGCGCGGCGTGCGCGGGTTCAACGACCCTCGGGCGGTGACGCTTCCCGATCAAAAGCCGGTCTGGTTACAGACGAATGCGGCTGGCGAAACATACGCGCCGTTCCGGCTGGATTTCAAAAACACGAAAGCAACCTGGCTCGGCTCGCTGCCGCACGACTGGCATGACCAGGCGGACGCGCGCAATCACGGAAACCACGATGGATGGCTCGAGGCGAAGGCGTCGGACCGCGAGGAGTGCAAGGGCATGCCGTTCACGATGGGTTATTACGATCGCGAAGACATCCCGTTCTATTACGCTTTCGCCGATGTTTTCACGATTTGCGATCAGAATTTCTGTTCGAGCCTGACGGCCACCACACCGAACCGGCTGCATCTTTGGACCGGCACGATCCGCGAGAAACCGGACCCCGCTTCCAGGCCGAACGTGCGGAATTCCGATGTGGACTACGGCGCTTCCGCCACCTGGAAGACCTTTCCTGAGCGCTTGGAAGACGCCGGCATTTCCTGGCGCGTGTATCAGAACGAACTGAGCGCACCGTCCGGTTTGGAAGGCGAGCACGACGCGTGGCTGGCGAACTTCGGGGACAATCCGCTCGAGTGGTTCGATCAATACCACGTCGCATTCCGCAAGACGCACGCGGATTACATGGAGCGGATGGCGGCCGCGCTGCCCTCGGAAATCGAGAAGCTGCGGGCGCAGGGCGGTCAGGAAAAGAAGCTGGCGGAGCTGGAGCGGTTCCTGCAATATGCGAAGGCGGAGTATGCGCAGTCCACGCCGGAAGCCCGAGCGCGAGTATCCGAGCGGGACTGGAGTCTGCATGAGAAGGCGTTCACGACGAACGAGGAGGATCCCGCGTACCGGGAATTGGTGATGCTGAAGTATCAGGACGGCGCGGACGAGCGCGAAATGGCGATTCCGAAAGGCGACCCGTTCTACCGGTTCCGCAAGGACGTCGACAGCGGCAAACTGCCCGCCGTTTCATGGCTGGTACCGCCGGAACGAGTCTCGGATCACCCGAGTTCCGCGTGGTACGGAGCTTGGTACGTCGCCGAGACCCTGAATATCTTGACGAAGAACCCGGCCATTTGGAGCAAAACAATTTTCATCCTCACTTACGATGAGAACGATGGATACTTTGACCACGTTCCGCCGTTTGTGGCGCCGGAGCCCGGGAACCCGGAGTCGGGAAAGACATCGGCCGGAATCGATGCGAGCCTGGAGTATCTTCCGCTGGAGCAGGATTTGAAGCGGAATCCGCCGGAGGATGCGCGCGGTGGTCCGGTGGGTTTGGGTTATCGCGTGCCGCTGATCATCGCGTCGCCATGGAGCCGCGGCGGCTACGTCTGTTCGCAAGTGTTTGACCACACGTCCGTGCTTCGCTTGCTCGAACGCGTGATGAGTCAGCGATCGGGGAAACAGATTCGGGAAACAAACATCACGGCGTGGCGGCGAACGGTATGTGGCGACCTGACTTCTGCGTTTCGTCCTTTTCAGGGAGGGGAAGCGGCCGTGGCGTTTCCTTCGCGCGATTCCTTTTTCGAACAAGTGCACAAGGCGCAATTTACGCGGATGCCCTCGGGCTACCGGAAGCTGACCGCCGGTGACATTGCCGAGCTTGAGCAAGGCCGCTCGAAGCCGTCCTGGATGCCGCAGCAGGAGCCGGGCGTGAGGCCATCGGCAGCTTTGGCTTATGAGCTGGCGGCCAGCGGCGCGCTCAGCAGCGACGGCAAGCGGTTCGAAATCGTGCTCGAAGCGCGCAACGCCGTCTTCGGGAAGGCGGCGGCAGGTGCCCCATTTCATGTGTACACGCCGGGGAAGTTTCGCGGGGACGCGAAATTGCGGACGCGCGCTTATGCAGTGGCCGCGGGAGACCGGTTGACGGATTCTTGGGAACTCGCGGGCTTCGAAAAACATGCCTACCATCTGCGCGTCTGCGGACCGAATGGATTTCTGCGCGAGTTTGGCGGTGATAAGGAAGATCCACGCGTGGAGATTCAGATCAACTATGCACGGATGAACAACGGGCTTACCGGAGACGCGGAACTTCGTGTCAGGAGCCTCGAGGCGCGAGCTATGACGCTTCAAATCAAAGATCACGGCTACGGAAGCGGTGACCATACGATGGTGGTCGAGCCGGGTAGCGAACGAACTCTCGTCATGTCCCTCGCGCGGAGCCATCATTGGTACGACTTCAGCGCGACGATCCTGGGTGCGGATCGATTTCTGCGGCGGTTCGCCGGGCGCATGGAAACGGGCCGGAGCGGATTCAGCGATCCTGTGATGGGACGAGTCGAAGTGTAGCAATCTCCTTTTTGTAATAGACTGCTGACATGAAGAAACTTGTAATGTGCCTGGCGATGGCCAGCGTGTGTCTGACAGCATTCGCACAAGGCGGTAATCCGTTCTTGGGCAGGTGGGATTTCAACATGCCGGGCACAAATCGTGCCACGTGGATCGGCGTGAGCGAGAAAAGCGGCAAGGTGGAAGTCTGGTACCAACCTACAGGCGGCAACGTTTTCGAAGTGAAGAATTTCAAGATCGAAGGATCGCATCTCAGCCTGCCGATTTCGTCCACCATGTCGTTGGAACTGGATGCAGCCGGCGATAAGCTGACGGGATTCCAGAAACGCGGCGACAACAAGATTGCGCTGACCGGTGTGCGCTCGCCGGAGCTCAAGCGCAGCGCGCCAAAGGCGTGGAGTACTCCCGAGCCGCTCTTCGACGGCAAGGATCTGAACGGTTGGGAGCCGATCGGCGACGTCGCTCACAGCCATTGGACCGTGCAGGACGGCCTGCTCATGAATACCGCGCATGGGGCGAATCTGAAAACTACGCGCAAGTTCGAGGATTTCAAGGTGCACTACGAAGTGAATTGTCCGGACAAGGGTAACAGCGGATTCTATATGCGCGGACGTTACGAAGTGCAGATTGAATATGAGCCCTTGACGGAGAATCCACCGGAGCGGCGCATCGGGTCGGTCTACGGACGTATTGCGCCGCAGCCTGAACTGCCGCGCGCGCCGGGCCAATGGGAAACGTTTGACGTGACTCTCGTGGGACGCATCATCACCGAAGTGCACAACGGCGTTACCGTGATTGACCACAAGGAAATTGAGGGGATCACGGGCGGCGCTCTCGATGCCAACGAGGGCGAGCCGGGTCCGTTCTACATTCAGGGTGACCACACGGGCGGGCTGAAATTCCGCAACATCACGGTTTCGGTGCCAAAGTAAACACTTGTAGCGCCAAGCACCCGGAAGATCCGGCAGAACGCGCTGTATAATCGACAAACAGAATTCACCAAGAACTGTGGAGGAGTGTATGTTCCGTAACAGAGTCAGATGGGCTCTCGTGTTAGCGTTGGCGGTAATGCCGTCGTTTTCTACGGTCCACTCGTCGAAGGCCGTGCTGATTGTCGCCAACAAAGGCGAGCACACCATGGGAATCATCGACCCGGAGGCCGGTCGCCAGGTCGCCACGGTTCCCGAAGGCGGTGTGACGGGGCATGAGTTGATCGCGTCGCCTGACGGAAAGACGGCCTACGTGCCGATTTACGGAAACTCGGGCGTCGGCAAGCCCGGCACCGACGGCACAAACATGGTGGCGATCGACATCGCTTCTCGGAAGGTGACCGGTAATCTCGATTTCGGTAAGGGCGTGCGGCCGCACTGCGCGATGTTTGGGCCGAAGAACGGGCTACTCTATGTGACCACCGAGTTGAACCAGACGATTTCCATCATCGATCCGAAATCGCTCAAGATCGTCGGCACGGTTCCCACGGGCGCGCCCGAATCGCACATGCTGATCCTTTCGCATGACGGCAAGCGCGGCTACACGGCGAACGTCGGCCCGGGAACGGTATCCGTGCTTGACCTCGACGCGAAGAAGACGATTGCGATCATCCCTGTTTCGAAGACCACGCAGCGCATCGCGATCTCGAATGACGACCGCTGGGTCTTCACCGCTGACCAGACCAGCCCGCGGCTCGCGGTAATCGATACTTCCAGCAATACCGTGAAGCATTGGGTGGATCTGCCGGCCTCCGCATATGGAACGGCGCCCACACCTGATGGCCGATGGCTCGTCGCCGCGATTCAGAAAACCAATCAAGTGGCTGTTGTGGATCTGCAGACAATGAAGGTAGCGCACGTGATCAACGTCCCGAAAATTCCGCAGGAAGTGCTGGTGAGGCCCGATAATAAGGTTGCGTACGTGTCGTGCGACGTGAGCGGACAGGTGGCCGAGATCAGCCTAACCGATTGGAAAGTGAACCGCTTGATTGCAGCGGGAAAGAGCGTCGACGGTCTGGCCTGGGCGGCGCCGGAATAGGGTTGTATCTCGGTCCACGGCCGCTACTAAGAAAAAGTCGCGCTTCCCACAAAATCTCCCGCTGTTTTTCGCCTTAACCAGTAAGGGCGAACATGCCCGCGAAGAAACAGAAGGAAGAAGCGATTTGAGCCAGCAACAAGCAACACTTGCACAGAAACCAGTCGTCAAAACCCGCATACGAACCGGCCGTCTGGCCGTGAACCACAACGAAGTCGTGCGATGACAACCTCTTACAGTTGCGCAATGGATGAAGGTATCGCACTGCATGAACGCGCCTCCGCGGCATGCTCGGCAGGGCAATGGGGTGAGGCTGAACAGGCGGCTCGGTTGGCGCTCGCGATCTTTGAAAGCGGTGACGGGGTTGACAGCCCGGATGTGGCGAACCTGTCGAATCTGCTTTCCGAGATAGCCGAGGCCCAGGGGCAATACGCAGCGGCGGAAGCGCACGCCCGCCGCGCCTGGGAGATTATGGAGCGGCTGGGAAACCGTTGTGAAAGCCCTGAAGCGGAGTCCATCCGGGGAGACGCGCTCATCCGGCTCGGTACGACGCTGCGCGCCGCGGGAAGGTACGCGGAAGCCGAAACCTGGCTGATTCGTGCGCTCGATCACGCGGAGCGCACCGGACGGGAACTTCCGGCCGCATTGAACGCTCTGGGTGTGTTGTGTAAATACACAGGCAAGTTCGCAGCGGCCGAAAAACTCTACCGCGCGGCGCTGGCGCTGGTAGCAGCGGACTCAGCCGAAGCCGCTACCTTGTACCACAATCTGGGCGGACTGGCGCACGTGCGCGGAGAATTCGCGGCAGGATTGGCAGATGCGCGCCGAGCCTATGAGATCCGCTACCGATTACGGGGAACCGAACATCCCGAGACACTCTCGGACGCCTGCTCCTACGCCACGCTTCTCGATGGCCTGGGCCGCTTTGACGAATCGGAAGTGATCTACCAGGCAGCGCTCATCCGATTCGAGGAGCTTTTCGGCAGCGAGCATCTGGAGATCGCCGTAAACCTGAGCAACGTGGCGGCGGTCCGGTGGGCGCGAGGCGATGCCGCCGGAGCCGAGGAACTCTATCGTCGCGCGGCTGTGATGAAAGGTAAGCTGCTCGGCGTGTCCCATCCGGAGACTGCGCTCACGTTGCATAACTACGCATCCATGCTTGTAGAACTTGGGCGGGTGGGCGAGGCACGTGACTTGGAGCTCAAGGCGCTAACGGTATTGGAGGCCGCCCTCGATCCATTTCATCCTTGGCGGGTGGCGGCGCGGGCGCTGTTGAAAAGGTCGGAAGAGGCCCTCGGTTTAGCTGCCGCATAGGAACTTGTAAACAAGCCCCCCGGCGCCTCCCGCAGGCTGGCGTCACCCTGTCGAACGGTCATAAAATATTCGACGTTGCAGGAAATCGATCCCATCACACTCCTGCTCAGGGATTTTGCCGGAGGGGATAAGCAAGCCCTCGACCGTCTGGTACCGTTGGTGTACCCGGAGCTGCGGAGACTTGCGCGCGGCTACCTCAGCAAAGAGCGGCCGGGCCACACGCTTCAACCGACAGCCCTGGTTCATGAAGCGTATGCCCGCCTCGTCAGGCAAGAGCAGCCCGACTATAGCAGCCGGGCCCATTTCATGGCCGTGGCTGCGCAAGTGATGCGGCAGATCCTGATTGATCACGCGCGCACCAGGGACGCCGGCAAGCGCGGGGGCGGCGCCGGGAAAATTCCATTCGATCAGGCTCTGGGAGTGGTGACGGAGCGGCCGTCGATGATGATCGCAATCGATGATGCCTTATCGGAGCTTGCGCGGAACGATGCGATCAAGGGACGGCTCATCGAGATGCGCTTCTTTGGAGGCATGACGGCGGAGGATTCCGCCGAAGTGATGCATATGCCGGTAATGGAAGTGCGCCGGCATTTGCGCGTGGCGCAGGCGTGGTTGCAACGCGAGCTTAGGCCGAGAACCGGACCGGCACAAAATGTTTGATCGGCAACGCAAAACCGGGGCATTTTTTTCGCTTTATAGAGTAAGAGCAGGCCGGCCAGCCGCTGGGCGCCGGCGGAGGACCTGGCTGCAGGTGAGGAATGTTGCGGGGCGATAGTTGGGAGCGCGTACAAGGGATCTTCCTTGAAGCGGCCGACTTGCGCCCATCGGAGCGCGCAGCATTCCTCGATACTGCCTGCGGGGGCGATGCCGGCCTGCGCCTGGAAATAGAATCGCTACTCCAAGAAGACGCCACGGCGGAAAGCGCCTTGGACGCGGCCATTCAGACCGAGGCCGCCGACTTGCTCGAAGAGCGCCTCC
>Ga0335071_10005873_pt1 | contig 12730 bp, 9 predicted proteins | sample Lox_Sample_15_FD_206724 | JGI IMG/M metagenome (GOLD analysis project Ga0335071, IMG submission 206724) | Soil microbial communities from Loxahatchee National Wildlife Refuge, Florida, United States - Lox_Sample_1.5 | ecosystem: Environmental > Terrestrial > Soil > Wetlands | place: USA: Florida...
CAAGGCAGCCACGACGAATCATATTCATAGTTTTCGTCCTGAGCGCTCTCTTGAATGCCCTCAACTAAACGATCGAAAAGCAGTGAGGAATGGGTATGGAGCGGGTCGGGAAGAGTGGCGATAATAAATTCGGTCTGATACGTGGAATCGAGCGGCGTAGGAACGGGCTGGCGCTGGTAACACGAGGGCGGCCCGGTAATCTTCTCATGCAGGAAAAAGTGTTCGAGCAACGGGATGGTGTCCGCGCACTGCGGTTGAAAATCCCTGCCGGACTCACCCTCTTTGGCAGCGATCGTCGTGACGATCGCCTGTCCCGCCTTCTTGCCCGCAGGCGAGGTTGCGTCCGACTTACCGCCCGGTTGTGAAGAGATTCCTACGGCTGCGACAATGGCGACGGCCGCCGCCGTTCCCCAAGCCAATTCCTGTTTCATTGCGTGATCTCAATCTAGGGGAAGAGAAAACGCGCAGACAGAGGCCCCACAGCGTTGCAACAGTTAACACCCGCTGTCGACAAACGCTGAAGCCCCGAAATATTGTTCGGAATTCGTAACACGCCCCTCTTGATAATGACCCCTGGTGAATAGTGAAGGATCGGACAAAAACATTACTCGTTGACAGCAGCAGGGGCGCGGCCTATCTTAGTAGGTCCGGCATTCGTGCCGGATAAAGCCGTATCTCATGCAGAGTGGCTGAGGGTAACGGGCCCGCAGAAGCCACGACAACCGGATCAGGAACCAACCTGATCATATGGTGCCAATTCCCGCCCGGTTCGCGGGGGACATGAGATCTCGGTGAGCATGCGCCTCATCCCCTTAATCCCGGATGAGGCCTTCGTGTTTTTTGGGCGCGCAATCCGCAAGAAGAACCGGCGCAGCCGCAAAAGAAGAGAACGTCATGACTTCGCGCATCTATTTCGATCATTCCGCTACGACGCCACTGGATCCTCGGGTTCTGGACGCCATGGCTCCGTTTTTGGGTGGAGCTTACGGGAATCCCTCAAGCCTCCACCAGGAAGGACGGATCGCGCGCATCGCGGTCGACAAAGCTCGTGCGCAAGTTGCATCTCTCATCGGCGCCGAGCGGGAAGAAATCATCTTCACGGCCAGCGGCACCGAGGCCGACAATCTCGCTTTGATCGGTGCAGTTCGGGCGAGCGGAAGGTCGGGCCACGTCGTGACCAGTGCGATCGAGCACGCCGCCATTCTGGAGACCTGCAAATTCCTGGCAGAGGGCGGAACGAAGATTACCTACCTGCCCGTGGATCGCGATGGCCTGATTCAGACCAACAGCCTCCTGCGCGCCTTGCAATCAAACATCACGCTTGTCTCGATCATGACCGCAAACAACGTTGTCGGGACACTTCAACCAATCGAAGAACTCGCGCATCTCACCAAGATTAATGGCATTTTGTTTCACACCGATGCAGTACAAGCAGGTGGTAAAGTTCTACTGGACGTCAATCAGCTGAAAGTCGATCTGCTTTCGCTCTCCGCCCACAAACTGCACGGGCCAAAAGGAATCGGCGCTCTCTATATGCGCAAAGGCGTGAAACTTGCTCCGATTGTTTTCGGCGGGGACCAGGAGTATGGCCTGCGCTCCGCAACGGAGAACGTAGCCGGAATCGTGGGCTTCGGCGCAGCCGCGAAAATCGCGCGCGAGGAAATAGATAAAGAATCAGCACGTCTCGCTGGTTTCAGAGAACATATTGCCAACGAACTTCAACGGATGTTTCCCAGCACATATCTTTTCGGACACCCTATCAAGCGTTTACCAGGACATCTCAGCTTCGGTCTTCGTGGCCGCGAAAGGGAGGTGGGCCATCTTCTCACCGCGCTCGATCAGGCCGGAGTAGCGATTTCCGCGGGCAGTGCCTGCAGCGCACATCACTCCGGAGAACCTTCAAACGTTTTACTTGCCATGGGCTACGACACGGAAAGTGCGCGAGGCCTGCTCCGTGTGAGCCTAGGTCGGTTCAGTACGCGGCAGGAAGTTGAGGCGTTCCTGAAGATACTGCGCGACGCGGTCTCGAGTATGAGTACCATTCCATTCCACGAGAATTCATCTGAAACTGAAACAGTAGCCTCCCGCTGAAGTAAAAATCACTATGCTATTCTCCGCGTTCTCTGCGGAAGTCTCAGCGGTCTCAGCGGTTAAACTGGTCCAGAGGTAAAGCCGGCTTTTACGGGACTGAAATGAGCGATGGCACAATCCAACAGCGGATCGTCAATTTCTACACCGAAGCCGATGAAGCCTCCCGTCTTCGCACCGGCTGGTTTCAACTTGAGCACGCGCGCACGCAAGAGCTCATCCTGCGTCATCTCCCTATGCCGCCCGCGAACGTGATTGACGCGGGAGGCGGCTCCGGAATCTACGCCTGCTGGCTCGCCGCTCGCGGATATCAGGTTCATCTCATAGATGCTGTTCCGAAGCACGTTGAACAAGCGCGTGCCGCCTCAGACAGCCAGCCCGAGCATCCATTGACTTCGGCGAAAATGGGCGATGCCCGACATCTCGACCACCCGGATTCGTCGGCCGACGCGGTTCTGCTGCTTGGCCCTTTGTATCACCTGATCGAAAAGGAAGACCGGCTAGCCTGTCTGCGCGAAGCATACCGTGTTCTTAAGACCGGAGGCATGGCCTGGGCCGCAGGGATCAGTCACTTTGCATCTTTATTGGATTCCCTGACGCACGGCTTCTTTGACGATCCAGCTTTCGCCCCGATCATCGAGCGCGACCTCGAAGAAAGTCAGCACCGCAATCCAACGGGCAATCCGCTCTATTTCACCGACGCGTACTTTCATCGCCCCGGCGAGCTTTCGCGCGAGTTATTAGCGGCAGGATTTCAGGTGCTGGAGATAGTTGCCATCGAAGGGCCCGGATGGCTCGCTCGAGACTTCGATGGCTTGTGGAACGATCCCGCTCAGCGCGAGCGGCTCCTGAACGTTGTTCGCAAAGTAGAAAAGGAACCGTCAATCCTTGGCGCCACTTCGCACATCATGGCAATCGGAAAGAAATTCTGAAGAGACAAACAAATAGGGCAGCGAACTCACGCTGCCCCTAAAGCTCTGCTCCGTAGCGTCACTGGCTGAGCACCTTCGGTGCGAAGTACGCCATCCACGTGCCGACATGAAAGTTCGCGTCTTGCCACATCCCAACCATGGCCGCACCGTTCCCAGAAATGGCCAGTACATTGGTCAGTATGACCCCCGCCGGAATCACTGCGCCATGATGAGCGAGTGCCGTTTGCAGCGGGCGTATGCCAAATTTCTTCGTCCAGACAAACGGCTTGCTTGTCCAGTTGAACGGGTTGGTGCACGATCCGATCACAAGTCCCTGGTCGGAAATTCCAAATGCCACGCTTTGGTCCGTGTTGTTTCCGCTGAGAACGCCGATGTCGACCAGCCCGTCGGCATCACTGTAGTAAAACGCGCGTCCGTTTCCGGTCGCGTCGGCAGCCTGACCCACAATCTGCTTCCCGTAAGAACTTGCCGCAATCGCCTCTCCGGCAATATTCCCAAGGAAAAGATCCGGCGAGCCTGAAACCCAGCGTACCGGTTGCCGGTTGCCCTGCGTCGGGTCTTCCCAGAAACCGACGATGGTCGAACCGTCGGCTGAAATATTGGTAGCCCGGCTGCTTGCCCCCTGCGGATGCCCCAGCCCCACGATCCCATTCTTCGCGGTCCACTCAAAACCTTCCGCCCCAGGGCAATACCAGGAGAGACCAACCACAATCGATCCATTCCGATTCGTGCTCCACGCATCTCCCCAATTCCCATCCATCACACAGCCTTCTGAGGGATGCCCGAGGTTGACCCACCCTGTGCCCTCCTGCCACATTGCCGGAGCAGTGTTTCCATCAGAACCCATAATGCCGCTCACAATCGTATTGCCATCGCCAGAGATCCCGATAGAAGAGTTATAGGGATCGCCGGGCCCCAGATCCACAAATTCGCCCGTCTTTGTCCAACGGAAAATCTCGCCGCCATAATTCGCAGCCATCACTTGTCCGTCATACGAAAACGCAAAATTGACCCATGAGACTGGAATCGGATCTTTTAGCTTCACAATCCTCACCTGACTCCATGCTGGCAAAACTATCGATAGCAGCACGCACCACACCAATTTCCGGCAGATATCGTTCATCAGTTTTTCCTGGAACCCCAAGACCTAGTAGGGCGAAATCAGACAATGACTCTCGTGACACAAGCTAAATACTGCGCCAGAAGGTCCGAGTAACGATATTGGATTGTGTGTACGCCGTCAACATAAAACGAGACGGATACTTGTATGTGCAAGCGGTTGCACTTAATCGCGCAGCAACAGGACGATGCCCGCATAAACTATGCGGCAATAACCACTGCGCGATAGGTCAAAGGATGAACCGTGGGATTCACCAGCCTCTCCACATCGTTCCAGCCCATGCGGACCAGTTCGCGGTGTGATCCGGCGCTGAACGTGATCTCGTCATGCTTTGACAGGGCTGAATCGGCGTAGACCGCCATATTGTAGAGATTCCCGAAAGGCGGCATCGCTCCGAGTTCGCAATCTGGGAACGCATCCTTGAATTCGCGTTCGGTTGCAATCTCAACGATCTGAGCGCCTGTCAGAGCGCGTAGGCGATCCAAGTCAACGTGCTCGGAAGCCGGAATTACTGCCATCGCGAGTATTCCATCGACCTTAACGATCACAGTTTTGGCGAGTTTTTTGCCCGATATATGGGCGAGCGCGGCAACGCCTTGCGCGGTATAAGCGAGCGAGTGAGAAATCACCATGTACTTGATATTGTGCGAATCGAGAAAATTGCGCAGCGTGGAGAGCGGCATAAGACCTCCTCGGAAGGGCTTGAGCGGCGAGGACCCTGTTTGTGAAGAAATGTTTAGCAGGAATCAGGCCGCCATGCAGTGCGCGAAATCACTGCTAGCAACAAATCTCTTTCAAAAACAAACGCCCAAGGCTCGATTGAGTCTTGGGACGTATGTTGATCGGCTTCCCTCAAGCACTGATCAGTGAGGAGATTAGATTGGTTCGGCGCTGGAGTGAATGGCCACTACGGGCTAAAGTCCGGCACGAATGTGCAGAGTCGTAGCACGAATCGGTACTCAGAGAAGGCAACCGAAGATCATGCCTCAGGCCGAGCAACTTTCGGGCGATGTCAATTTTCGCAGATCATCGACATTTAACTCTCATGGCCTATGTGGTGTCCGACGTCCTGGTCCTCATACTCGGTTGAACAATTTTTAGTGGTTGCAGCATGAATCCGGCACGGCGGCACCGGATTCATCAGGTTTTTATGTAAGGAAATGAATATGGCGAGGGCGTCCAGTCAGGCCTTCTGAACATTGACGAGGTTGTCCACCAGAGAGACCAGATCACCGACTGTTTTCAATTTCGGTGCGTTGGAGTCATCGATTGCCACGCCGAACTGGTCCTCGAGATCGAGAACGATATCAATCATTCGAGCCGAGTTCACGTCCAATTCATCGAGGGTTGTGGCTTCACTCAGGTCCGTCTTTTTCGCCCCGCGACCGGAGAATTTACTTAGTAGCTTCAATACATTTTCACGGATTTCATCCCTGTTCATTATTGGCTCCCCAGAGTTTAAAAATGATACATGCATTCACGTCCCCAAAACCAAAGCTGACCTTCAAGGCAGTAGAAAGTTTTGCATATTTACAGGCGGAGGGAATTGAATCCTGTATATCACGAATCTGACTGTGAAGGTCCTCACAATTGATCGAGGCGTGCACGAAACCGTCGCGCAATTGGAGTATGGTGGCCACGCATTCCATCGAACCTGATGCCCCTAGTCCATGGCCGATGAGGGACTTCGTTGAATTGATCAGCGGAAACCTGTCGGGCGTCAGATTCAGGCCTGCCAACAAATTGGCAATCTCTTTGGGATCAGCCATAGTGGCGGTGAGGTGCCCATTGATGTAATCGATATCGGTGCCCCTAATATTCGCCGCCGCCAAGGTCTGGCGAAGGCACCGCTGCACACCTTCGGGGTTGGAAGCGGTGATGGTGCCGCCATTCCTTTGTCCTCCGGAATTGGCCCAGCCTCCGAGCACTTCGGCGTGGATCCGGGCATCACGCTCCTGGGCGCTCTCCAGGCTCTCGAGCATGAGAAGACCGCCACCAGCTGCAGGAACGAAACCTCCCGCGCTCGCACTCAAAGGCCGCGAAGCTTTTTCCGGAGCATCATTGTGGACGCGGGACAATACGCGCATGGCATCGAAGCCGGCCCATGCGTGCGCCGAGACGCCTTCGGAACTACCCGCTAACATGCGTTTCAACTGCCCAGCTCTGACTTTTTCAAATGCCTGCACAATCGATTCGGTTCCGCTTGCGCACGCGCTGCTTACGGTGGTGACCTGGCCCCCCAACCCGAGAAGGCCACCCACGAACGCACTAGGAGCGCTCGACATGTACTGCTCAGGCATGCCAGACCCCATTCGGCGCGCTTCTCCGGCGTTGGTCATCGGAATGAGGCGTTCAGCCACTGTATCCATCCCCCCGACACCGGTTCCAATAATCGCTCCTGTATTCCAGTCGACTTCGCTGCGGTGATCGCGCTCATAGCAGAAACCCGCATCGCGCCAACACTCGACGGCGGCAAGTCCCGCATATGTCATCGAGCTGTTCATAACCCGAGTGGTACTTTCCAGGAAGGTAGCTTCCACCAAAGCGTGATCAATGTGCGGGGTTCCCGCCACCTGACAGGCCAGACGCAATTCGTTCATTCGTGGTTGGAACGTCACACCCGATCTGGCCTCGCGCAACGCTTTAGTGAATGCCGGGATACCGGTCCCATTCGGGGCAGATATTCCTAGACCGGTAACAACCACCCTATGCACGCGAAACTCCCAGGCCGCAGAGAGTTCCAGACGCAAGCAGTCGATCCGCTTCATCTCGAAGTTCGACTTCGGAGCGCAATGTCTTTAGTCTCCAGGCCATTGCCACCGACCGCGCGTACACCGTCTGGCCCGGCAAAACTGGCTTCCGAAATTCCACCTGCGCATCGGTCAGCACCGCCCGATGTTGTTGCAATTCGGCCGGAGACAAATCGAGAGAAAGCAAATACATCGCGTGCACCGCCATGGCTTGCGCCATCGCTTCAGTCAGAATCACCCCGGGAGTGACCGGCTCGCCCGGGAAGTGGCCTGGGTAAAAGAATTCGTCCTTCCGGAACGTGTACTTGCATAGCACATGCTCTCGATCGATCTCCAGGAGTTCGTCGACAAACCGGAATGGCCTAGCTTGGGGCAGTAAATCCAACAGGCGCCGGCGCTCGGTAGCGTCCATCAGGCGGCGTCTCCCTTTGTGTCATCAGAAAAGTTGAAGCGCACGCCGCCCCATGTGAGACCCGATCCCACAACCGCGACGCTCAAGTAGCCACTGTTGATTCGGTCCCAGTTCTGGGACAACACACTGGGCGCTCCCGCGGCACCGCAGTTTCCAAAGCTCTCAACGTTGGAAAAATGCCGCTCCGGAGGCGTTCCGCGGCGTCGGCAAACCGCATCGAGAACGAGAGCATTCGCCTGATGTCCGATGAAAGCTGGTTGATCTTCACTCGGCAAGCCCAGAGCCAGTTCATCCAGCGTTGCAATCGTTTTACGGATCGCAAAGGCCTGTACTGCCTGGCCGTCCTGTTGAAAGTGACCGCCGACGGGAATGACGACGCTTTTCCATCCAGATGGGTCCGAGTGCAAGACAGAGGTTTCAATCCGCGCACGACCGGGTACACGGGGCGAAACAATGGCAGCGGTGCTGCAATCGCCCCACAGAACTGCGGTTCGCCGGTCACTATAGTTCACCGTCCGGGTGTTGTTTTCTACATTCATGATGAGTATGTAGTCGGGTAGTGTGTCCGGACGCATTCCATTCAAAAGATGCAGTTGCGCGGCGAAACTGGAGCAGGCAGAGTTTACATCAAACGCTGGACATTCGATCCGCAACTCGGCAGCAGTGAGGCACGCCTGAGCGGGGATAGTCAGTTGGGGGGAGCACCCGCCCGCGATGACCATGCCAATGTCACTCGCCTTCAATCCGGCGCGATCGAGCGCGTGGTTTGCGGCATGTGCGCCGGTCTGAGCGTCCGTAAACATTGACGCCTCGGCTGAGGCTCTAGCATCGCTATTCTTGGTCTGGCGGATATAGTCCAGCGGGAGGACGGTACGCCTTTCCTTTATACCGACGCGTTCAAGGACCCAATGCGCGTCGACCCCGATATCCAATGATGTAAGAAACTGATTATCGATGACTGTGGACGGATGAAAATGACCGACTGAAATCAATGACAAGAATCTCAAATGGGAATCCTGTGAACCGGCTGGAAGGATCATGGACTGGAACCCGTGTTATCTGGGGGAGGCAATAAGCTTAACGGCCCGTGCCGGAAGATTCAAGTGCCAACACGACTTTTAATATCTGTTTTGAAAAACCTTACGCCCCGATTTTGCGGTCGCAAGAATTTGCAACTGTGCGGCCCTGATCAGCGATAAACTACTGCAGGTTTGGCGATGGAGTGGGGGGCTCTTTGCGGTGCTCCTGGGCATCGACGGAGAAGAGCATGTAGTGATCGAAGCTGTGTTTCCGGTAATAGCGGTGACGGCGAAAATCGAGATAGATTTCCGCACTTTTCGGGAGCCACAGTTCAATGTGTTTGTTCGCGAAAGGAACTGGACCGTACTCCACAACCTGGTGCTCGCCCGCAAGGCGGATTTGGGGAACAGGACTCACAAGTTCCGACTCGATGCGCACGATTTGAAATCTGTCGGGGGTGATCCAAGCTCGGCCCTTCAATTTGAGCGAGTAAACCGAACCACCCACCTTGTAATCGTGAATTCTCGCTGGACGGTCATCCCGCTGGCGGAAATGCACCATCCACGTAGGTTGTCCGTGCCACTCGCCGAGGCCTTCACAGGTCATCTCGAAGTTGTCGCGGAGCGAAGGATGGAATACCAGAGCTAAAGTGGCAAAACCGCTGCTCGCAATGTGGTCGGGAAAATCCGCGAGGCCCAGGTTATCCTGCCGATATTCGTCTACTTCCACGAAGCCAGGTGTCGGCTCAGTTACTGAAGCTACGTAGTTGAAAGTGCGAGTCTCTTTCGTAAGCGGATCGCCAATCTCGTCGAGTTGCTCGTGCAAAAGGTGTTCAATGGCAGCAATCCGCGAAATGTCGCTGACAAACTCCTGAACGCGAGCACTCGTCATCTGGACGACATTGTCTACAGGACAGGCCACGCCCGAAGCCACCGAAGGTTTGTTTTCATCGATTGAGGGTGGTTGCCATGGCTTCACAGAAAACGTTGGCTCCGCAGCGGCGAGCATCGGGTCGATTCCGGGTAATGGCGACGATACGGGAGCCGGCTGCTCGGATCCTCCGTTCAGTGGAGCGGGCATTTCAAGTTGCGCAATCAGGGTCTTTACCTGCGGGATATTGGGATTCGTCGGCGACGTCGTGACAAATTCCTGAAGAGCCTTGATCCCTTCTTGTCTCTGACCCAAGTTGACCAGCGCCTGCCCGAGAACTAACTGGGACGCCGGAGCCTTTCCGTCGGATTGGGTGAGCGCGATCCGTGCTTCGTCGCGTGCCTTTTCGTACTCTCGTTCTTTCAGGTAAGAAGTGGCTAATAAGTCGTGCGCCACCCAAGAATTGGAATCAGCAACGATTGCCTTTTCCAGATTGGAGATGGCTCTTCCGTAATCTTCTTGCTGGATGCTGATACGTCCGAGAAGTGTAAGTGCCTGGGCAGTTCCTGCAGCGCCAAGGAGAGTCTTAGCCTCGTCGTACTGTTTCCTCTGGTAATACGCGTATCCCAAGAGGAAGGTGAGGTCTGGATTCGAAGGCGACAGCCGATAAGCAGTATCCAGATGTTTGGTTGCATCGACCCATTTACCGGACTTCAAGTCGGAGATGGCACGCTTTGTTTCCTTCCGGGCTTTGGGCGAAAGTGTTTCGCCCAAAACGTCCAAATTCACCGCGGCGGGATCCTTTTGCAAAATGATATCAATAATGATCGGCACGGTCGCGGTTATGACATGGAACTCCTTATGCGCAGTGAGATACCCGATCGCACTGACCTCGACGTCGTAGTGTCCGAACGGAATATCACCGAAGCCGGCCTGAGACTTGTCAGCGGTCGTTTGCCAACTCACGCTCTGATTGGTCTGGTTGGTTAGCTTTACCAGCGATTGACGATCAAGCCGGGTCTTTGTGGATTCGGCAAATACATTCACGAAAAGCTGAGTGCCGCCGGTCGTCTTGTAACCAGTAACACTGCTGGTCGAGTTGCCCGGAAAGTTGTAGGGGTCGTAGCGTGACGTTTGGCCGAAAAGGCACGAACTAACCAAGCAGACTAAAGCACAAAAGCAAACAAGAGAATAATTTTTTGGCATGGTCCTGCAAATCATCATAACGCGGCACTGAAAGTGTCCCACTTGTTCGATCGGGGGTCAATCATGCGAGACGAATTCGTGTTCACGCGAAAAAATGGCCGCCGGATGTTATCCGGCGGCCCTCAACAAGAATACTGAACTATTGTCCTACACCTTTAACTGCCAGAGACTGCGGACTTCCGATGCTGTTGTCGAACAACTTGTAGGCGGCGCTCTCGGCCGATGTTTTGCTTGGTGTGAAGTAGACCGTGATGACGCAAGTCCCCGCCGGCTTTAGCGGATTGTTAGAGTTGTTCCCGCAAGGCGGAGAAGTGTTGTAGTTGTCAGCAAAGTCGGAACTATTCGCCCCGGTGAATTCACCTCCCAAGAAATACACGTTGGTCGTTCCCACATTGGTTATAGTCACTTGCGTCGAGACTTGCTGTCCTTTCGTGACAGTTCCGAAGTTGACCGAAGCCGGGGTAAATTTGATGCCGGTTCCGGTGCCCGAGACGGCGACCGTCTGTGGGCTTGTGACGTCGTTGTCGTTGACGCTGATTGTGCCCGAAGCGTTTCCAACTTTCGTCGGTTTGAACACGGCGTTAATGATGCACGTTCCGGCATTGGCTATCACGAGTCCGTTGGTACAGGTCGTGCCGCTAGCCGCCGAGAACGGTCCCGTGATCGAGATTGCGGGCGTACTCAAGGTCAATGAGGTACCTGTGGTGTTGGTCAGCGTGATCTTGGTCGCGCCGCTAGTTGCGCCGACCGCTGTCGTAGCGAACTGGATGGTGGTGGGGCTCAGAGTAACTTTACTCGTGCCCGTCCCAGTGAAGCCGACGAGTTGAGGTGAGGAAGGATCGCTGTCATTGATGACGATCGCACCGCGCTTTACTCCTGTGCGCAGCGGGGTGAAGGTTACGCTGATCGTGCAACTTGTCCCGCCAGCCAGAGTGCTTCCGGAAGCAGGACAGTTGTTCGAGGAAATCGTATAGTCCGTCGTCTCGGTGATGCTGATGGTTCCCATGGTGACCGCGCTTGTGCCCGCATTGGTCACTGTCGCGCTAAGCGGGGCACTGGTCGTCTTGACCAGGACGTTTCCGAAGTTCAGCGGTCCCCCGCTCAACTTGATAGCGCTGCCCAGCCCTGTCAAGTAGACCGTGCTAACGGGATTGAACAATCCGTTTGAGTTGATGGTCACACTGCCGGAGATGGTTCCGGAACTGGTCGGCGCGAAGTAGACGTACATTTTGCAAGTTTGTGCGTTCGTGAGGCTGGAGGGACAGTTGTCTGCTTCACCATAGCTTGCACTGGTCGTGATGTTAGAGATTTGTGCACTGCCCAGGGCGCTGACGGTCAAGACTTGCGGCGCGCTTGTGGTTCCCACGTTCGTTATTCCATACGATAGATTGGTAGTGTTTGTATTGATCGCAGGGAACGCAGTGATACCCCGAACGCGCAGGTTGTTGTAGTCAGAGACCAAAAGATTGCCTGAGGGATCCAGAGCCACTCCGACCGGCTCATAGATTTGTGCTGAAGTTGCCGGCCCGCCATCACCCTGAAAACCGGCTTGTCCTGTTCCAGCAATGGTTGTCATCATGCCGGTAGGACTTACCCATCGAACTCTCTCGTTGTAGTCTGATATGAAAAGGTTCCCGTTGACATCGACGGTCACACCCTGCGGATAGCCAAGACCCTCACTAACCGCCGGTCCGTCTCCGGTAAAACCACAATACCCGTTGCCGGCGACCGTATTGATGAGTCCAGTGATCGCGTTCACTTCTCGAATGCGGCAATTGCCATAATCAGCAATGAAGACGTTCCCCGCCGCATCGACGGTCACGGCTTCTGGGCTGGAAAGCAGGGCACTCGTGGCCGGTCCTCCGTCACCGGAGTATCCTGGTTGGCCGCCAATGCCCGCAATGGTAGAAATGATTCCGGCGGTTGTGACCTTCCGGATTACCTGGTTGCTAGTGTCGGCAACGTAAAGGTTATTCTTGGTGTCTACCGCTACTCCGTACGGAGAGTTAATTTCGGCACTCGTGGCTGGGCCGCCATCGCCTATAAATCCGCATCGGGGACTGGTCCCGCCAATCACGAGACCGACAACGGTGCTGATGACGCCCGCTGTATTCACCTTCCGCACAAGGCAATTGTTCGTATCCGCAATGTAGACGTTCCCGTTGCTGTCTTTCGCTACGCCGAACGCGTTCGTGATTTCGGCGCTCGTTGCCTGTCCGCCATCGCCCAAATATCCATACGTTCCGTTGCCAGCGAAGAAGTTCACCAGGCTTGTTGACTTTACGTCTTCCCGAACCATGTGGTTTTGGCTGTCCGCGATATACACGTTGCC
>Ga0335071_10005874_pt1 | contig 12728 bp, 11 predicted proteins | sample Lox_Sample_15_FD_206724 | JGI IMG/M metagenome (GOLD analysis project Ga0335071, IMG submission 206724) | Soil microbial communities from Loxahatchee National Wildlife Refuge, Florida, United States - Lox_Sample_1.5 | ecosystem: Environmental > Terrestrial > Soil > Wetlands | place: USA...
TTGCCCAGCTCGGCCCGGAAGGCGTCGGCGGCGCCGCCCAGGTCGGCCACCATGGCGAGGAAGCGCTCCTGCAGGCCCTTGCCGAGAGTCGAGGGGCCGCGCAGCGCCTGCCGCAGAAGACCGAGCTGCCGGAGGTGCGTCTCCGCGAGGCTGAAGGGGACGTCGAGCCCGATCGTCAGCCGCCCCTCGGCCCAGCGGGCCTGCTCGGTCACCCATCCGCGGAAGCGCTCGATCACCTGGAGCCTGCCGGGCCCGTCCTGGAAGGGGCGCCAGACCTTTACGAGCTTCGCGCGCCCGGGCTGGCACTCGACCTCTGCGGCGACGATCCGGGACCCGGCGTCGTCCGCGCCGCTCCAGGCGAACCCGATGAACACGCCGCGATCCGGCAGGGTTACGCGGGGTGCGGGACACCGTCCGTACGTGGACGCGGATGGCGCGCCTCCGTCGCTGTCCTGGGTGAGCGCCATCGAAGCTGCCTCCTATCCTGCTGCCACCGGAGGGTCAACGACCCACGCATGGAGCGCTCCAAGGGGGTCCGGCCCGATCGGGTCGGGACCGCCCCCGAGACCGCGGTAGTACGCTCCCGGCGGGTGCGAACTCGCGCCAAGCGGAGGCTCCATGCGAAGCCGCCTGTGCCTGTCACTCCCGGTCGCCCTGCTCGCCGCCTGCGGGATTCCGAAGGAGAAGTACGACGCGAAGGAGGCGGAGGCGCAGAAGTACTTGAAGCAGTACCAGGACGAGTCGGCGAAGGCGGTCGACCTGGAGAAGAAGGTCGCGGATCTGCAGGCGAGCGGCGCGGCCCTGCAAGGACAGCTCTCCGACGCGCAGAGGCAGCTCGCCGAGACCGCCCGGGCCAAGGCCCGGCTCGAGCAGGAGAAGCAGGCGATGCAGGCCCAGTACGAGCAGCTGACCGCCGGGCTGAAGAGCCAGATCGAGGCCGGGAACGTCCAGGTCGAGCAGCTCAGGGGGAAGATGCTCGTGCGGATGTCCGAGAAGATCCTCTTCCCGTCCGGCTCGGCCCGCATCAACCGGGAGGGGAAGGCGGCCCTCGACCAGGTCGCGCAGTCCTTCAAGACGCTGACCGGCAAGAGCGTCGTGGTGTCGGGCTTCACCGACAACGTTCCGGTGAACCCCGCGACCACGGGCTACGCGTCGAACTGGGAGCTCTCCACGGCGCGCGCACTCGCGGTGGTGAGATACCTCGAGTCGAAGGGCGTCGACCCGCGGATGCTCGGAGCGGCGGGGTTCGGGGAGTACCACCCCGTGGCGACGAACGACACGCCGGAGGGGCGTCAGCAGAACCGGCGCATCGAGATCGTCCTCGCCCCCTCGGACGCCGTCCTCCAGTGACCTAGACCCTCTCCGCTTGCCGGGGCCCGCGCCGCGGCGGCGCCGGTTCGCGCGCCGCCCGGACCCAGGCCGGGATCCGCGCGGCGAGGAGCGCGCCGAAGGCCGCCGCGAAGAGGAGCGGCCTGCGATGGTCGGCCTTCACCCTCCAGAGGAAGTGGATCACCGCGAGCGCCGCCGCGGCGTACACCAGACGGTGCAGCCTCTTCCAGCGGCGGTGGCCGAGCCGCCGCACCCAGCCGTTCGTCGAGGTGACGGCGAGCGGCAGGAGCACGAGCAGCGCGGCGAAGCCCACCATGATGAAGGGGCGCTTGGTCAGGTCGCCGGCGATCGTCCGCCAGTCGAAGAACTTGTCCACCACGACGTAGAACGCGAAGTGGGTGCAGGCGTAGGCGAACGCGAAAAGACCGATCAGGCGCCGCACGCGCAGCGGGCCCGACCACCCGAGGAGGTCGTTCGCGGGGGTCGCCGCGAGCGACGCGGCGAGGCAGGTGATCGTCCAGAACCCGAGCCGGTTCAGGACGGCCTCGACGGGGTTCGCGCCGAGGCCGCCGGTCGCCCCGTCGTAGGCCATCTTCCCCAGCGGGGCGAGGCACAGCGCCCAGACGGTGAGGCGCAGGAGGCGGCGGCGGAGCCGCCCGGGGTCGCGGGCGGGTGCGGCGGGCGCTGCATTCGCTCGGGGAGCCATCGTCGCGAAGGCCGGGGACGGGAGGCGGCGTCAGTAGAGCTTGCGCGGGTCCATCCCCGCGTAGAGCGGCGCCACCTCCGCGGCGTAGCCGTTGAACGGGAGCGTGTCCCGGCGGAAGAACTCCCCGATCCGCCTCTCCTTCGCCTGGCTCCAGCGAGGATGGTCCACCGCGGGATTCACGTTGGCGTAGAAGCCGTACTCGCTCGGCGCCATCAGCGCCCAGGTGGTCCGGGGCTGCGCCTCCGTGAAGCGGATCCGGACGATCGACTTGATGCCCTTGAAGCCGTACTTCCATGGGACGACGAGGCGAAGCGGGGCGCCGTTCTGGTTGGGGAGCACGCGCCCGTAGAGGCCGGCCGCCAGCAGTGTGAGCGGGTGCATCGCCTCGTCCATCCGCAGCCCCTCCGTGTACGGCCAGTCGAGGACCCCGCGCCGCTGCCCCGGCATCCGGTCCGGATCCTCCAGCGTGTGGAACTCCACGAACTTGGCCTTCGACGTGGGCTCGAGCTTGGCGACGAGGGAGGCGAGGGGGAAGCCGACCCAAGGGATCACCATGGACCAGGCCTCGACGCACCGGTGGCGATAGATCCGCTCCTCGAGGGGGAAGGCCTTCAGGAGGGCGTCCACGTCGAGGACCTGCGGCCGCTTCACCTCCCCCTCCACGGCGACGGACCACGGGCGCGGCCGAAGCGAGCCCGCGTACCTGGCCGGGTCCTCCTTGGAGGTCCCGAACTCGTAGAAGTTGTTGTAGGTCGTGACCGCGTCCCACGGCGTCGGCTTCTCGCTCCCGGCGAGGTTCTCCGACTTGGAGGTGGCGAGCACCGGGCCGGACGGTCCGGAAGGAGCGGCCGCGGCGGGAAGGGCCGCGGCCAGGGCTCCGGCGGCTCCCAGCCGCAGGAAATCGCGGCGCCGGAGGTACAGCACCTCCGGAGTCACCTCGGACTCGCGAAGGTCGCTCTTCCAGGTGGCCATGACTCCTCCTCTGCGCTTCCCCCATAATCACGCGACGATGCTCCCGCCTGGCCTCCACCGGACCCTTGACCGCCTCGCCATGGCCCTCGAGGATCGCAAGCGGCGCGAGCCCCAGCCGTTTCGCCCCGGGCCCGGCGGCCCGCTGGACGTGCTGGCCGCGCTGGGACCGCTTCCCGCTCCCCCGGGCCGCACCGGGACCTGGTCCCCCCCCTCTCCCGCCCCGTACCAGCACGACCGGCTCCGCGTGCACCTCTCCCCCGCGCCGGCGCCGGCCCGCGGGACGGCGATCGTGGTTCCTCCGTGGAAGGTCCCGTCGCGGCGCCTCCTGCGCCCCTGGATGCGGCTCGTCTCGCGGGCGCGACTCGACGCCTGGCTCCTCGTCCCGCCGTACCATCTGGAGCGCACCCCCGCCGGAGGCCGGAGCGGGGAAGACTTCGTCTCCCCCGACCTCGGAAGGCTGCGGGCGGCGCTCGCGCAGGCCGTGCTGGAGCTCCGGCTCTGCGCCGCGGTGGCAGCTGGCCGCGGCCCGGTGACGGTCCTGGGGCTCTCGCTCGGAGCGCTCGTCGCGGCCTGGGCCGCCACCGGGCCGGAGCCGATCGACGGGGCGGCGCTCGTCGCCGTTCCGGCGGACCTGCCCTCGGTCTTCCGCTCCACCGCGATCGGCGCCCGCTACGCGCGCCTCGCCGCGGCCGCGGGCGCCCCGCTGCCCCCGCCGGCGGAGCTCGAGGCGCGGCTCGTCCCGCTCGCGCCGCTCGGCCGGAAGCCCACCGCCCGGCGCGTCCTCCTGGCCGCCGGCACCGAGGACCGAATCGCCCTCGGAGGCCCGACGGCGCTGGCCGCCGCCTGGGGCGTGCCCGTTCAGGCCTACCCCCGCGGCCACCTGACACTGATCTTCGCGTGCGCCGCGGTGCGCCGCGACGTCGAGGCGTTCCTCGCCGGTGCTGCGGCGCCGGGCGCCGGCTAGGCTACTTCTTCGCGGCGCGGATCGAGTCGCGAAGCGCCTTCACCTCGTCGAAGAAGGCCGCCGGAACGACGTCGCCGCGAACCACGGACCAGGACTTCTCGGCCACGCCGCGCCACTGCGCCTGGTCCACGTCGACCACCGTGAGCCCCTGCTTCTTCATCGCGACCACGGCGTCGGCGTTCAGCTTCGCCACCTCGGCGTCCACCCGCGCGCCGAGCTCCTCGGCGATGGCTGCGAGCTTCGGCCGCACGTCGGGGGCGATCTTCTCCCAGGCGTCCTTCCGCACGACCGTGGCGCCCACCAGCCACCCCCACGGCACGTCGATCATGTAGGGAGCCTTCTCGAAGAGGCGCGCGGTGAGCATGTAGAGCGGGACGTTCGGCACGCAGCTGATCATCCCGGTCTGCAGCGAGGTGACGACGTCGGTGGAGGAGAGCACCACGGGAGTGAAGCCGGCCGCCTTCCAGGCCTTCACGCTCCCCGGGTCGCCCTCCCAGGTGAAGACCTTGGCCCCCGCCGCGTCGGCGGGGGTCTTGTACGGGTGCGAGCAGAAGAGCTTGATGGCCCCGATGAGTCCCCAGCTGAGCCCCACGTAGCCCTTCTTGTCGAGGAGGGCGTCGAACTTGGGCTTCAGCTTGACGAGGGCCTTCTGCACCTCCTCCGGCGTGTCGAACATGAGGGGCGTGGCCACGGCCTGCGGCTCGGGGGCGATGTCGTGGAGGCCCACGCTCGTCACCGCGGCGCCCTGCAGCTGTCCGACGGCCATCTTGCGGATCATCTCCCCCTCGCTGCCCTGCGTACCGCCGGGGTAGATGCGCAGCTTCACCGTGCCTCCGGAGGCCGCGAGCCACTTCTCCGACATCTCCTTGAGGATCTCGTGCCAGGTGGATCCGCTCGGTGCCAGGGTCCCGAGCTTGATCTGGACCTGCTGCTGGGCCAGGGCCGGTGCCGCCGCGGCCCAAAGGGCCATCGCCAGGATGATCTTCTTCACTTTGGTCGAGCCTCCGCTAGGCGAAAAGGTCGTCTGCGTGATCGAGGAGGGCGCGGGCGCGCCGCTGCGCCAGGACGTTCGCGAGCCGGTACTGCGGCGCCGTGTCGACGTCGAAGGCGAGCACGCGCTCGAGGACCCGGACGAACTCGGCGCGGTCCTGGGACTGGACGAGCACGGTCTCGGCGTAGCTCACGAGCGGCCCGAGCTTCTGTCCGTCGCTGAGCGCGAGGGCGCGGTCGAGGTGCTCCCTCGCCTTCACCGGCCCTCCCCCCTCCGCCGCGGTCCTCGAGCCGTCCCAGGTGACGAAGAACTCGTGGAACGCTCCATGGTCGTACGTCTCGTCGAGCGCGAGGCCCCGGCGCATCATCGCGACGGGCGCGGGAAGCTCGGCGACGAGCCCCATGTCCCCCTTGGCGGTCGACACCGCGAGCGCCCAGGCAGCCGCGGTCCAGTAGAGGAGCCCGGCGTCCTCCTTCTGAACCGGGGCGAGGACTGTCTCGAGGTCCCGCACCCCCTTCAGCTTCGCAGGAAGGCCCGGATACTTCTGCTCGATGCCGCGCAGCCCGTAGTCCCGCGCGCGCAGGAACAGCTTCTTCGCCCTCTCCCGCCCGGCCTTGGCCTCGCCGGCCTTTCCCGCCCACTCGGCGACGTCGGCATCCTGGAGCACGAACGCATACGAGTACTGGGTGAACCCGGAGGCGAGGCCGCGCAGCAGTCCGTCGTGCGTCGGGACGGTGTCGAGCAGCCCCTCCATCGTCTTCAGGCCGAAGGGGACGGCCGCCTTCACCAGTTCGGGGTCGTCGTCGCGGGCGTAGCTCCCGCCGGACTCGGAGACGGCGTCCGCCACCGCGTTCGCCGCCACCGTCTTGCAGCCCGCCAGGAGGAGCGGTGCCGCCGCCGCTGCGAGCAGCCTCTTTTTCCGGTTCGCCACGGGAATCGTGGTACTTCTATGCGCCTCGCGGACGGGCGTCAATCGACGAATCCAAGTCGAAACCATGATTTCGGGCGACTCTTCTCGGCAGGCGGCGCCGACCCCTCCGGGCCAAGGCCCGGAGGCGGGCGGCGTGTTGCGCCGCGCGCGCTCCCTCGCACGGAAGGTCTCCGTGGAGACGGGCAACGTGGCCGTGGTGCTCGTGCTGCTCGCCATGGTCGCACTCCCCGTGACGGCGGCCCTCTGGCGCAAGGTCAGCGGGCAGTCCCTCGTCAGCGCCGCCGTGCTGGTGCAGCACCTCACGCTCTGGATCGGCTTCCTCGGAGCCCTCCTCGCCACGCGCGCCGGGAAGCACCTCCACCTCACCACCCTCGACCTCGTCCCGGCCGGCCGCCCCCGGGCGCTCGTGAAGCTCTTCACGAACTGGGTGGCGGCGGCGGTCACCGCGGTTCTCGCGTACGCCTCCGCGAAGCTCGTGCGCGCCGAGACCGAGGCGCCGCGCCTCGTCGTCGGCGGCATCCCGTTCTGGTGGAGCATGACGGTGATGCCGGTCGCGTGCACCGCCATGGCCCTCACCTTTGCCTGGCGCGCGGAGCCGGGGCGGCACCGCTGGTTGCGGCGCCTGGGCGGGATCTCCGTCGTCGTCCTCGTCCTCCTCTGGGGCGAGGCCGCTCTGCCCGAGCCGGGTGGCTGGCCCCTCGCGCGCCTCGGGGCGCTCGGCCACGCCTTCTCCTCCGCGGCCGCGGGGCTCGGGGCCGCGCTCGGCCCCCTCGCGACGCCCCGCGCCCTGGTCTTGGTTTTCGGCGCGGCGGTCGTCCTCGCGTTCCTCCTCGGGGCGCCGGTGTTCGTCGGCATGGCGGGCCTCGCGATGGTGCTCTTCGTGAAGGACGGCACGCCGGTGGCGGCCGTGCCGACCCAGACCTTCACGCTCGTCTCGTCGCCGACCCTGGCGGCGGTGCCGCTGCTCACGGTCGCCGGCTACGTCCTCGCCGAGGGCGGCGCCGCCCAGCGCCTGGTCCGGGCCTACCGCGGCCTCTTCGGCTGGATGCCCGGAGGGCTTGCGGTGATGGCCGCGGTCGTGGCCGCCCTCTTCACCACGTTCACCGGGGCGTCCGGCGTGACGATCCTCGCGCTCGGCGGCCTGCTGCTCCCCTCGCTCCTCGAGGACAAGTACCCGGAGGGATTCTCGGTCGGGCTGGTGACGGCCGCCGGGTCGCTGGGGCTCCTCTTCCCGCCTTCCCTCCCCGTCATCCTCTACGGCGTCGTCGCCGGAACCCCGATCGAGGACCTGTTCCTCGGTGGCCTGCTCCCGGGCATCCTCATGATCGTGCTCGTGGCGGTCTACGGGGTCTACACCGGCGTGAAGCACGGCGCCCCCCGCCAGCCATTCCGCCCCCGGGAGGCGCTCGCCTCCCTCTGGGAGGCCAAGTGGGACCTGGGCCTTCCCACCCTCGTCGTGGTCGCGGTCGTCTCGGGCTTCGCCACCATCGTGGAGGCCTCCGCGATCGCCGCCGCCTACGCGCTGCTCGTGGAGCTCGTGATCTTCCGGGATGTGAAGCCACTGAGCGGCCTCCCCAGGGTCCTCCTCGATGCCGGGACCCTGGTCGGCAGCGTGCTCATCCTCCTCGGCGTGGCCCTGGGCCTCACGAGCTGGTTCGTCGACGCGGAGATCCCGGGCCAGCTCGTGGACTGGATGACGGCCCACGTGAAGAGCCCGGCCCTCTTCCTCCTGATGCTGAACGTCGTCCTGCTCGTCCTGGGCAGCGTCCTCGAGATCTACTCCGCCATCGTGGTGGTGGCGCCGCTCGTCGCGCCCCTCGGCAAGGCGTACGGCATCGACGCCGTGCACCTGGGCGTCGTCTTCCTCGCCAACCTGGAGCTCGGCTTCCTGTTCCCGCCCATGGGGCTGAACCTCTTCCTGTCCGCGCAGCGGTTCGGGAAACCGCTCCCGTACGTGTACAGGCGCGCATTGCCGTTCCTCGCCATCATGTCGGCGGGAGTCCTGCTCATCACCTACCTCGAGCCGATCACCACCGGCGTCGTCCGCCTCGTCAAGGGCTAGCCCGTCCGGCCGGCGGCGACGTCCATCCCTCCCGCAGCGCGTACAGCGCGAAGGTGACGGCCCAGGCGCCGACGACGTCGATGGCGTAGTGGATGTGGGACAGGAGGACCGAGGCCACGACCGCGAGATGCCCGGCGAGCGCGGCCCAGCGGAGTCGCCGCCGGTCCCGCAGGTAGAGGAAAAGCAGGAACGTGGTGGCCGCGTGCCCGGAGAAGAAGAGGTCCTGGGTCAGGTACACGGCGATGGCGCCGCGGCGGAAGACGCCGAGGGGCGAGAGCAGCTCGAGGAGGGCGCGGCCGTACCCATCGGGCGAGATCCCCGCGCCCGGATGGCCCGGGGCCGGGGCGCCCAGGCCGGTCAGGGCGATCGTCACGCCCCGCGTGAGCGACACGAGGCCTCCGGTCACCATGTAGCGGACCCAGCGGGCGGGATCTCGCAAGAGGAGCGCTGCGGCCAGCGGGAGGTACGCCACGAGCCACAGGAGGTAGTTCGCCCGGTCGACCCAGGGGACGTACGGCACGTGGGAGAGCACGAGGTCCGGGAGGGCGGGCGCCGGCCTGAGCTCGGCCCAGAGGGCCATGGCCGTCATCGCCGCGTAGGCTGCGTAGCGGAAGGCGAGCGCACCGGCGACGGCCGGCCACATCGCAACCACGGCGCCAAGCGGGCCGCCGGGGACGGCGGGCACCTCTCGCGCCCGTCCCTCGCTCACGGGAACCGGCCGGCGGCCGCGAGCAGGTCCACCTTCGCCTGGCGCACCGTGTCCTCGGCGATCACGGCCGTCGTGGTGGCGTCGCGCGCGCGCCGCTCGGCGTCGATGACGTCGAGGTTGCTCGTCGCCCCCGCGCCATAGGCCTGATTCGCCAGGTCGAGCGCGGCCACGGCGCTCACGGCTCCGCGGCGGGCCGCGTGGTAGCCGGCGACGGCGAACCGCAGCGACTCGAAGGAGACGCGGACGTCCGAACGCGCCTGAAGCAGCACCGCCTGCAGCTGGGCCTCGCTCTCGTGCGCGAGCGCTTCGCGCTGCTTCGAGACCGCCGGCCGGAGGCCGCCCTCGAGGACCGGGATGGTGAGCACGAGCTGCGCGATCCAGCCCTGGCGCGGCGTGGCGGTCGTGGGAGGGTTCTGGAGGAAGCCCTGGAGGGTGCCGTTCAGCACGGGCAGCCAGTCGGCCCAGCTGTCCTTCCAGACTCCGGTGGCGGCGCGCACCTGCTCCTTGGCGGCCTTCACGTCCTGCCTGCCCTCGACGGCCTGCTCCGCCTGGGCCAGGTCCGGGTAGACCGGCGTCGCCGGGGCGCCCGTGGAGTCGAGCGGCTGGCTGGCTCCGCAGATGATGCCCAGCGCCTCGCGACTGCGCGCGAGCGCGGTGTATGCGGACTGCAGTTGCACCTCGCTCGCCGCCAGCTCCTGCTCCGCGCGCTTCACGTCGAGCTCGTTGCCCACCCCGCCCTGCCTCCGCGCCAGCGCGAACTCGTAGTGCGCGCGCGAGGTGGTGACCGCCGTCTCGCTCGCCTCGACCGCCCGATGGGCCGCGACCACGGTGAGGTAGGCGTGAGCCGCCGCGACGGCGACCGCCCTGCGGACGCTGGCGTCGTTCGCGACCGCCGCGTCGATCCCCCGCGAGCCCTGCCCCCAGGCCACCCAGGCCTGGGGGGCGAGGATGGGAACCGAGAGCGTGGCGTTGCTGTAGAGGGTGTTCTGCCCCTGGATGAGCGCGCCCCCGACGATGGCCCGCTCGTGGTCGATCGCCGTGTACGTCCCGTTCAGGGTCACGAACGGCAGGGCGGCAGACCGCGCCTGCCCCATGATGCCTTCGGCGCGCGCGATCTCCTGCATCGCGACGAGCGAACTCGTCCCGTACCGGATGGCACGCTCCACGGCCTCGTCGAAGGTGACGGCCTCCGGAGCCGCGACCTGCGCCTTGAGGATCGCCTCCGGCAGCGGCGAGAGATCGGGCGGGAGCGACACCGCGCCGGGGGGCGTCGCCGCGGCGGCCGCGCCGGCGGCGAGGAGCGCGAGGGCAGCCGCTCCCGCGCGGCAGGGTCTCCGGCGCGCCGGGGCGCGAGCCCGGACCGGGATCCCGCCCGACGGGGGACGGCCCCGCGCGAGATGCTCCGCGCTGACGGGCGAAGGCATGGCGGCGAGGAATAACCCGGGCCCCATGCCTTGACAAGGTCGGCGGGGTTCGCCGCCGGTCGTTGAAGCCCAAACGTTCGCGGTCAGCGCGACTGTGCCTCGCCGCCCCCCCAGGCCTCCCGCACCAGCTTCGGGCGAACGCCGGCGGCACCGAGGAGCGCGTCGAGCCGGTCGCGCGCCGGTTGCGAGCCCGCGCGAACCTTGTCCCCCAGGATCAGCTCGTTCTTCAGGGAGTGCTCCCACCCCGCGAGCTCGGTGACCGTGACCCGGTAGCCGAGCGCCTCGAGGGCGAGGGCACGTATCACGTTGGTGAGATGGGAACCGAACTCCCGGCGGTGCCATGGGTGGCGCGAGAGCTCGGCGATCGCCTCGGATGTGCCGCGCCGCCCCTCCAGCTGCCGGGCCACCTCGGCCTGGCAGCAGGGCACGACCGCCACGTGGTCCGCGTTGTGCCGGACCGCGACGAGCAGCGCGTCGTCGGTAGCGGTGTCGCAGGCGTGCAGGGCGGTGACGAGGTGGACGCGCTCCGGGAGGTCCGCCTGCTCCACCGCCTCGCCGATGAACCGCATCCGCTGGTATCCGAGCTTCCGCGCGAGCGCTTCGGCCGCGCGTGCGAGCTCCGGGCGCGACTCGATTCCGAGGATGATCCCCTTGCCGGCGGGTCCCACGAACAGCTCGTGCAGGATGAAGCCCAAGTACCCCTTGCCGGCGCCGCAGTCGACGATGACCGGATCCCCGAACCTCGCCAGCACGTCCTCGACGGCGGGGGCGAGGAGCCGGACGAGGTGGTTCACCTGCTTGAGCTTGCGCAGGCTGTCCGCGTTCAGATCCCCGTCGCGGGTGAGGAGGTGGAGCTCCTGGAGAAGCGCCGGGGACTGTCCCGGCAAGAGCTCCTTCGCCACAAGTTTCCGCTTCACCTGGCGACGCATCCGGCCTCCGGGCTTTCCTGGGTCCCCTTCCCTCCCCGGACAGCACCGCTCAGGCGAGCGAGAAGCGAAGCTCCCCGAGCCTCTCGATCTCGGTCGACACCTTGTCGCCGGCCTTGAGCCACACCCGCTGCGCCTCGGGCTTGCCCTGGATCACCCCCTCCGGGGTACCGGTGAAGATGATGTCCCCCGGCTGCAGGGTCATGATGCTCGAGGCGTAGCTCACCAGGTCGGCGCAGCTGAAGATCATATCGTCGGTGTTCGACGACTGCCGGACCTCGCCGTTGACGCGGCACTCGAGCTTGAGCTTCTGGGGGTCCCCGACCAGGTCCGCTCCGACGAGCCAGGGGCCGATCGGCGCAAACCCATCGCACGTCTTGCCGATCATGAACTGCGTGGTCTTGAACTGGAGGTCGCGCGCGGTGAAGTCGTTGCCGGTGCAGTACGCAGCCACGTACGAGAGCGCGTCGGCGGGGGCGACGCCTCGAGCCACCTTGCCGATGACGACGACGAGCTCCACCTCGTAGTCGAAGTTCCTCGCGACCGCTGTGGGTAGCCGGATGGTTCCACCGTGCCCCAGCAGGGCGTTGTTGTACTTGTTGAAGAAGACCGGCGTCGTGGGAATGGGGATCTTCAGCTCGTTGCAGTGCTTGCGGTAATTGAACCCCATCATGATGATCTTCTGGGGAGCGGTCACGCAGGGCCCGAAGGTGATCTCCGCCTCGCGGAGCAGGACCGCCTTCTTCCCGGCCGCGAGCGCGGCCTGAAGCCCGTCGGCGTGCCTGCCGGCGAGGACGTCGTCGGGCGTCGCCGGCGCCTGCACCCGGAGCACCGCGGCGGTTCGCTCGACGTCGACGACTCCCTGGTCCGTCCGGACGCCGAGCGTTGCCTTGTCCCCCTTCTGGATCGTGCACAGGGTGAGCCGGCGCGCCGTCCCGTCCGCCGGCATCGGAGCCGGCCCCGGCTGCGAGGAGGCCGCCGCCGTCCTCCGGTCGATGATCCCGCCGGCGAAGGCCGCCACGCCGGCGGCACCCGCGGTCTTCAGGAAGCTTCTCCTCGTCGTCATGACGTTCCTCCTCGAGACCCGAAAGCTGCCATGGGGTGCGCCTTCGGGAAACTCGGCGCCCCATGGGGGGCTTCGCACTCTGCGTGGACGGGGCGGAGGCGATGAGCCTCGCACCTGCCGGGCACCCGGAAGGGGCTGGGAGCCGATGGGGCATGCGAGTTATTGGGGCACTTCCCGCTCGCACCGCGGCTGCGCCGCGGCAGGCAGCGGCCGCAGGAGCAACGCATGGCCGGCAAGATGGAAGGCATTCGCGCGGTGGCGTTCGACGCCTATGGAACCCTGTTCGACTTCACCAGCCCGGCGGAGCGGGTCTCCGCCGCGCTTGGCGACCAGTGGCGCGCCTTCGCGGAACTTTGGCGCGCGAAGCAGCTCCAGTACACGTGGCTGCGCGGCCTGGCCGGGCGCCACGCCGACTTCTGGAAGGTCACCGCGGACGCGCTGGACTTCGCCATGGAAAGCTTCGGCATCCGCGACGCGGCCCTCCGGGACCGCCTCATGGGCCTGTACGAGCGCCTCGACGCGTACGCCGACGCCCGGGAGACGCTGACCCGCCTGCGCGCCCACGGCCTTCGGCTCGCGGTCCTCTCCAACGGCGCGCCGCCGATGCTCGAGGCCGCGACCCGGAGCGCCGGGCTCGGGGGCCTCCTC
>Ga0335071_10005875_pt1 | contig 12727 bp, 12 predicted proteins | sample Lox_Sample_15_FD_206724 | JGI IMG/M metagenome (GOLD analysis project Ga0335071, IMG submission 206724) | Soil microbial communities from Loxahatchee National Wildlife Refuge, Florida, United States - Lox_Sample_1.5 | ecosystem: Environmental > Terrestrial > Soil > Wetlands | place: USA...
CATCTCTGCCTTCTTCAAAACATAGCCGCGCCAGCCCGGCTTGCGCGCATCCGCCAGTCGGCGGTCCCATGATATTTGCAGATCGGTTTTGGTGGGCCCGGCGTAGAAGATAGGAACGCCATGCATACGCAAACCGTAGTTCTTCGTCTCGGGGTCATCGCGGTAAGCGCTATCCCGGAACATATTGGAAGCGGACAGATATGCAGTGACGTGAATGCCGTTTTCATGACATCGAGCAATTACCCTTTTCAGGTTCTCCCGATTCCGCTCCTCATCCTTGAATGACCAGCCGCTGCTCCAGGTAACCCAGATCCAGTTGAATTGCGCCTGTTTGAGCAAACCAAGCATTTGCTCGAAATCGCGATCATAGATGTGAGCCAGTATGTCTTTTTCTTCGGCGCTGAACTTCTTGCCCCACCAGGTCCGCTCCGCCTTCCAGCTCTCGATTTCTCCTCCGTCCAGCCGGATGAAACGAAAGTTGCCCTGCTCGGCCCAAGGCGGAACATCTTTTGCCTCGGCCCGATAGAGTCTCGCTGTAGGTTCATAGGCTCGGGCGCTCCAGACCTGGATAGAAGACGCGGCTACTGCAACTCCGATGACAACGCGGACAACGGCGAAGCACAACGTGCGCAGCCGATGAGTGAAATGCACAGATTGCGTCGGTGCAGTCGACAAAGGCGCTTTCGAGCGATGCCAATCTAGAGCGCGACACATTCTGCAGTCTTATTTTCCTCCCCGACACCAGATGGATCTAGTCTCTCGCAGGCGCGATGCCCACGACCTCACCGCCGGCGGATTCTGATCGCTTCTGACTCCGTTCTGCCGTAAAGGACGAATTGCGCCCGCTTATTGCGTATTGCAATTGCAGCGCCAGCTGGAGCTCCCTCAGACTCAGCACAAAAACCGGGGCGCCGGGAATATCAGCCCAACTGCGGGCACCGCATGGCCGGCGTGACCTCATAAGGGCGTTGGTCAAGCTCTGTTTAACCACTCGATTTAACCACTCGATGAGAAGTTGCGCGTCCTTTGAGACACCTTGTAAAGAGATTTCACATTCCGCTTGAAGATATGGACCGACTTTGCGAATTGCCGGGCCATGCGGATCAATGGCAATCAAGTTGCCACTGATGTGAGCTGAGCAGGTGCGGCTCCCACTGAGCACTCGTTCCACATACTGAGGAAACACGAACAAACCATGAGCAAGAAGTCGAAGAGAGACAAAGAGTCAACACTGGGCAGCGACACTAAGCCTCGCGAGAGTAACCGCCCCAGGATCGCCAATAAGAAGTACGAGGCCGAGATCTTGAAGCTGCAGATTGAACTCGTCAAGCTGCAGGAATGGGTCAAGTCGACGAATGCTCGTATCGTCATCCTCTTCGAAGGCCGGGATGCAGCCGGGAAAGGCGGCATCATCAAGCGAATCATGGAACGCGTCAGCCCGCGCATTTTTCGCGTTGTCGCTCTCCCCACACCGACCGACCGGCAAAAAGCCCAGCTCCACGCTCAGCGGTACATCGAACAACTTCCTGCGGGAGGTGAAATTGTTATCTTCGACCGGAGTTGGTACAACCGCGCGGGGGTCGAATACGTGATGGGTTTTTGCAGCAAGGAGGAGCACCGGCACTTTCTCCGGGACTGCCCGACGTTCGAAGGATTTCTGGTCAGTCAAGGCATCATCCTGCTGAAGTACTGGCTTGAGGTGTCGAAGAAAGAACAGCACAAACGTTTCCTGGCACGCATCAAAGATCCCTCCAAACGCTGGAAATTGAGTCCGATGGACCTGGAATCGCACCGGCGCTGGTATGACTACTCTCGTGCGCGGGATGCGATGCTGGCAGCCACGGATACAGCAGCTTCCCCGTGGTACATCGTTCCCTCAGACGACAAGAAGCGCGCCCGGCTGAATTGCATCGCGCACATCCTCAGCAGCATTCCCTATGAAGAGGTTCCTTACGCGCCCCCTAAACTTCCGCCACGGCAAAAGCGCAAAGGCTATGTAGAGCCCAAGCAGATACATCGAAGCGTCCCACAACTCTGGTAGGCATGGATGACTTCCGCAGAGAAATGGTCTCGCACTTTATCGGGGTGGGTGATCGTGCCCCTTCGAAACGGGCTGTCAACGGATATCGCCGCCGGCCTGACTACGGGCGCAGTAATTATTCCGAAGGCGATGGCCTACGCAATGATTGCCGGACTTCCGGTGCAGGTAGGCCTCTATACCGCTCTTGTGCCGATGGTGATCTACGCCTTGCTCGGCACGTCGCGAGTGCTCAGCGTCAGCACGACGACAACGTTGGCCGTCCTGACCGCTGCTCAGTTGCGGCAGGTTCAGGTGCACTGCGACCCTATGGCCCTGTTACGAGCCTCCGCAACGTTAGCGCTTCTCGTCGGTGCCGCCCTTCTGCTGGGTTCTTTCTTACGCTTGGGATTCGTGGCGAATTTCATCTCGGAGCCGGTGCTTGTTGGCTTCCGGGCTGGCATCGGGCTGGTCATTGTAGTAGACCAGGTCCCGAAATTGCTTGGCATCCATTTTGCGCGGGGCACATTTGTTCAGAACTTTTTCGCGACGGTTCGCAACCTTCCAAGAACGTCTTTATCAACCCTCGCCGTCGGTATTACGGTACTCGTATTTCTGCTCATGATGGAGCGCTTCTTCCCAAAGTTGCCGGGACCGCTTTTCGCCGCTGCTGCTGCGGTGGCGAGCGCGCACTTGCTCCATCTGCAACATCGCGGTGTCGAACTGGTGGGGCACGTGCCGGCAGGATTGCCTTCAATCGTGAAGCCAGATCTCTCGCTCGTGTCTACACTTTGGCCTGGCGCATTAGGCATTGCCTTGATGAGCTTCACCGAGACGGTGGCTGCCGGCCGTGCCTTCGTTCGGAGTGAGGAGACGAGGCCGCGAGCAGGCAGAGAGTTGCTTGCGACAGGAGCTGCCAATCTTGGAGGTGCGCTCTTCGGTGCGATGCCCGCGGGGGGCGGCACCACGCAAACGGCAGTCAACGTACACGCAGGAGCGCGCACGCAATTAGCCGAGATTGTCACAGCAGCCATGGCTCTGGTAACTGCGCTGTTCCTCGCTCCACTTGTGGCGTTGATTCCGCAATCCGCCCTGGCAGCGATGGTGATCGTGTATTCCGTCGGACTGATCCGGCCGAGCGAATTTAAAGAGATTCATCGCATTCGCCGAACCGAGTTCTCATGGGCCATCGTGGCCTTCGCAGGCGTGGTTTTCATCGGCACCTTGCAGGGAATCCTCGTCGCCATTGTCGTTTCGCTGGTCACATTAGCCCACCACGTAGCCGATCCTCCGGTGTATGTCTTGCGGCGCAAACCCGGAACCAACGTTTTTCGCCCGCAATCCGCGGAGCATCCCGAGGATGAGAGTTTCGCCGGCCTTTTGCTGCTGCGGCCGGAAGGACCAATCTTCTTTGCCAATGCGGCCCACATCGCACATAAGATTGAGCCGCTCATCAGGACCATGCAACCGAAAGTTGTCGCCGTGGATGCCAGCGGAGTGCTCGATATGGAGTACACCGCCCTCAAAATGTTCGCAGAAGTTGCGAAGAGACAAACCGAGAGCGGCATCCAACTCTGGCTGATTGGAATGACTCCTGCAGTCTTGGCGCTCGTTCAACGGTCACCCCTGGGGCAAATACTTCGACGTGAAGCGATGCATTTCAATCTCGAGATTGCTGTTCGGCAATACCTGAGCGGTGAGGTCTTGGGCCAGCAACCGCGGGCTTTGATGAGTTCAGATTGATGAATATCTCGAGAAATCCAGACAAAGTTTTCCAGCTTTGCGATGAGTTCGCTGCGATTCCACCAATCAGCGCGATAGAACGCTGCCCCGTGTCGCACTGACAAGCGCTAGCGACAGTGCTAAATTACATTTCAAATAGGGCGGCACTGCTCAAGGAATTCCATGCGAGGTTTAGCTGAACGAGAATGGCTCCTTGCTTAACAGTTCGGTTCAGGCTGCGCTGGCGCCGCGCTGCAACTGCACTTCGGTCCGCCATGGAGTATCTACTGCTTGGTACGCTGCTCGCCTCCTCATCGCCGGGCCAACAGTTAACGCAGTATTCTCACAAGGCCTGGCGGGTGCAGGAGGGGATTTTCGATGCCGCACCTGTTTCCATTGCCCAAACAACCGACGGCTTTCTTTGGATCGGTACGGAGAACGGCCTCGTCCGCTTCGACGGCGCCGACTTCGAATCCTGGAACGACCGCTTGCACCAACTTCGTGCCTGCTGCGCCTTTTCGGTGCTCGGCTCGAAAGATGGCGCCCTTTGGATAGGAACAGGAACCGGCCTCGCGAAATTAGAGCATGGCAAGCTTTCGGCCGTGACGACCGGGGATGGTCGTTACAACACGCTCCTTGAGGATGCGGAAGGTCGGATCTGGGGAGCGAGAACGCGCATTCGCGACAATAAAGGCCCGCTCTGTGAAATCAAAGGCTCGCGAGTGCAATGTCACGGTGAGCAAGACGGATTAGTTTGTAGGAACGGAAACGCCCTCAGCAGAGACAACAATGGGACGATTTGGGTGGGTGATCAAGGACAAGTATGTAGTTGGCGGGCGGGCGTTGGCGCCACGTATCCTGCACCGTCATCGGACGCGGGCTGCAAACCGGGTATCCAGTCGTTGTTGGCGGACTATGAGCAGTCGCTGCTGATCGGGTGCGACGGCGGCCTTCGACGTCTCGAACAGGGCAGATTCATGCCATTCCGGCCGGCCTTGCTGCAGGCCGACAACCTAAGAGGAGCGACTCTTCTTCGCGACCGGGGTGGAGATCTCTGGATCGGTACGCAGAACGATGGGCTATACCGCATCTCCCATGGAGTAGCCGATCATTTCGGCATAGCAGATGGACTCTCCGACAATAACGTCTCAGCACTATTCGAAGACCGTGAGGGTAATATCTGGGCCGCCACTCCCGAGGGCCTCGACCAGTTTCATCGGCTGAACGTCATCTCATTCTCCAGCAAGCAAGGTTTCAGTGGGATTGGCAGCGCCATCCTCGCCTCACGCGACGGCCACACGATATGGATCAGTGGCGTGCAGGGACTCGCAGTCCTCAGAGACGGCAAGGTCAGCTTGATTACGCGGAAACAAGGCTTGCCCGGCCAACAAGTGACCGCTCTGTTTGAGGACCATTCCGGTGTTCTTTGGTTAGGAATCGACCAGGACCTGTTTTCCTATACCAAGGGTCAGTTTCACCGGAGGCTTAGAAGCGACGGCAAACCGACCGACATGGTGGTTGGGATAGCCGAAGCTGCAGACGGAACACTGTGGATCGTCACCGCCGGGAGCAACCGCTTACTGCGCATGGATGCCAAAACCGGCGCGGTCGAAGTATCCGGGAAAATGCAGACACCAAGCCGGATCACGAACGGCCCAAATGGAGAAGTTTACCTGCTCTCTTTCCTCGAAGGTCAAGTTGCCATCCTTCGTAACGCGCGGGCATGGGAGAAGATTCCGCTGCCGACAGGCCCAAGAACCGCCCGGGCACTTCTGGCGTTCGAGGAAGGCTCGTTGTTTGTCGCTACGGATGCAGGCCTTTACCGGTGGAAGGAGGGAAACTGGTCCGTCCTAAACGCCGAAAATGGTCTGCCATGCGAGGCAGTGCAGGACCTGACCAATGACCAAGAAGGCGGTCTCTGGCTTCACCTCACGTGTGGATATGCGCACATCAGCAACGACGACCTAAGTTCGTGGTCGCGAGATAAAAACGCACACCTCAATCTCAAGTTCTACGATGCTCTCGATGGAGCCCGCGCCGGTCGCGGGAATTTCGAACCGGGGCATGCCAGAACATTGAACGGCCAGCTATGGTTCGCGACTGTCTCGGTGCTCCAGATGATCGATCCGCATCGTCTGACTCGCAATGAACTCTCTCCGCCGGTACACATCCTGCGCATAGTTGCCGACGAGAAAACCGTTAGCCCCACCGGGACGGTGACACTGCCACCCAGGACACGTCGGTTGGAGATCGACTATGCCGGTCTCAGCCTCGTCTCGCCGCAGAAAGTTCGGTTTCGGTATGCGCTATGGGGGGCTGACGACAAGTGGCAGGAAGCTGGCAACCGCCGCGAAGCGTACTACATGAACCTGCGGCCCGGACATTATCGGTTTCAGGTGATTGCCTGTAATAACGATGGAATCTGGAACGAGCAGGGCGCTAGCCTCGATTTTGGAATCGCACCCGCGTACTACCAAAGGAATTGGTTTCGTATCCTTTGCGTGTTGATGCTGTTCGGTCTGTTTTGGGCAGTGTACGAATGGCGTGTCAGGCAACTGCATCATGCGTTCGAGGTCACTCTGGACGCTCGGGTGGCCGAGCGCACCCGCATCGCCCGCGACCTGCACGACACGCTCTTGCAGAGTTTCCAGGGACTGTTGTTGCATTTCCAGGCTGCCATTAACATGCTCGCAGCACGTCCGGTTGACGGGCGTAAACTACTGGAAGACGCTGTCGATCGCGCCTCGCAAGCCATCGCGGAGGGCCGTGACGCCGTGCAAGGCCTGCGCCGGTCCACAATTGAGAGCAATGATTTGGCTGTCTCCATTCGGACCGTGGGAGAAGAACTAGCTTCTGCACCGGTCCACGAGCTCTCATCGAACTTCAATGTGGTCGTCGAAGGGACACCTCGGCATCTACGTCCCATTTTGCGGGACGAAATCTACCGGCTTGCGACCGAAGCGCTGCGCAACGCCTTCCGCCACGCGTCCGCGAAGAACGTGGAAGTTGAAATTCGTTACGACAAGAGATATTTTCGCCTCCGCGTTCGAGACGACGGAAAAGGCATTCCCTCCGACGTGCTTCGCGATTCCGGACGCGAGGGGCACTATGGCTTACCGGGCATGAGGGAGCGCGCGAAAGTGGTGGGGGGCAAGCTAACCATCTGGACTGAACTGGATGGCGGGACTGAAATCGAGCTCACAATTCCGGCAGCCCGGGCGTATGTAAAATCAACGCGCTCCTTCTGGACGTTCGCGAATGGCTCGTCCATGGAAGATACGGAAAAACGGATAGAACGTGAGTAACGGCTCGGCTCAAATTCGAATTCTCGCGGTGGACGATCATATTCTCATCCGCCAAGGCATAGCCGTACTCCTGACTACGGAGAAGGATATGATCCTGGTGGCCGAGGCCTCGAATGGACGCGAGGCAATCCAGCAGTTTCGTGCGCACCGTCCGGACATTACTTTGATGGATCTGCAGATGCCCGAGATGAACGGCATGGATGCGATCATTGGAATTCGGGGAGAGTTTCCGGATGCAAGAATCATCGTGCTGACGACCTACAAAGGCGATGCGCAGATCCTGCGAGCACTGAAAGCAGGGGCACACGGCTATCTGCTCAAGAGCACCATTCATAAGGAACTCATCGATACCATTCGCACTGTGCACGCCGGGAAAAAAGCACTTTCCGCGGAAGCGTCGTACGAAATCGCCGAGCACATGACGGATGATGCCCTGACACCGGCCGAAGTGAGTGTGCTGCGTCTGATCGCTGCCGGAAATGCCAATAAGCAAATCGCCGATCAACTCTCAATCACCGAGGAAACCGTCAAGGGGCGGGTCAAGAACATCCTTTCCAAGTTGGGTGCGAACGACCGAACTCATGCCGCGATGATTGGGTTGAAACGAGGCATCATCGAACTATAGTTTGCCAATCGTACCTGCTTTGCAACCCACGCTAACGCTCGAAAGAGTTGCGATTTGACTCTTTTGAGGGTTTCGACTCGATTCAAAACGCCGGAAAATAGCAAGGTATTGCGGAAAGGCGCGTCGTTGCGACGCCTATACTCAACATTCGCCGCTGGATGGCCGGGAGCGGGGTTACTTCTCATGCGCGTGGTTGTCGGCTCCACGCTGTTAGTGCGCGCCGGCTTAGTGTTGCGGAGCGACCCCCCACCTGAGATCGTGATCATTTCCGCCATTCTCTTGATTGCAGCGGGTTTCCTGCTAATTGCCGGCCTATGGACGCCCATCGCCGGTACCTCGATTGCGCTGATTGAAATTTGTAAAATGCTCACACTTCAGGGCGACAAGTGGCTATGGCTGATTTTGGCAACGGCAGGTGCCGCCCTGGCCATGTTAGGACCTGGTTTATGGTCGGTCGATGCTCGCCTCTATGGCTGGAAGCGCCTCGAAGCCACGCCCCGCAAGAACCATCCTGATATCCACCAGCACCATCCGAATGACTAGGTTTTTCTCGCCCAAAAGTGGGACCTCGTTTCGCTTCCAAAGAGTTTCGCAACTCCCTCGATCTAGGGTTTCGCGTCGAATGCCCCCCGTCGCAAAATGGCTCACGACAAAAGCGAGGAGGCGAGTCATGGCGGCAGTGAGTATGGCTTACACAGGATTCGAAGGGTTCGCCGGAACCACTCTCTCCCACGGGAGCAGGATGGAAGCTGACCGCTTCTATTTCGATATCGAAATCAGCTCGGAGCACTGCTTTGAGGATATCGTTGGTCAAAGCCCAGCTTTGCGGAAAGTCCTTGAAGTTGTGGCTATCGTCGCTCCGACCGATTCCACAGTGCTGCTGCATGGGGAAACTGGCACCGGAAAAGAACTGGTTGCACGCGCGATCCATAATTTGAGCTCGCGCAGCGGTCGTCCCTACGTGCGCATGAACTGTGCTGCCATCCCGTCTGGACTGCTGGAAAGCGAACTGTTCGGGCACGAGCGCGGAGCTTTCACGGGCGCCCTGATGCAAAGAAAAGGGCGTTTTGAGCTTGCAGACGGGGGCACACTTTTCCTGGATGAGATCGGAGACATCAGCCTTGAGCTACAGCCGAAACTCCTGCGGGCCGTCCAGGAGCAGGAGTTCGAGCGTCTGGGAAGTGGGACGACGATTCAAGTGGATGTTCGGATGATTGCCGCAACCCATCGTGATCTCCGGGCCATGATCCAGGAGGAGAAGTTCCGCGAAGATTTGTTCTACCGCTTCAACGTTTTCCCGATCGAGATTCCGCCGCTTCGCGAACGACGCGAAGATATCCCTCTGCTGGTAGGTTTCTTCGTGACGAAATTTGCCGAGCGGATGCAAAAGAAAATCAGGTGGGTATCAAGGCAAGGCATGGACCTGCTGACGGGCAGCCCGTGGAAGGGCAATATCCGCGAATTAGCGAACTTCATCGAGAGGGCGGTGATTATAAGCCGGGGTGAAGAGCTGGAAATTCCCGTGAATGCAATTCCCGCGTCTTGCGGAACGACCGTCGTCACCAGCTCCCCCGCTACTTTCAAGCAAGCGGAATCCAATGTGATCATCAACGCATTGCGAGCGGCGGCCGGAAGAATTGCAGGCAAGGGCGGGGCCGCCGAGCGCCTCGGGCTGAAACGTACAACCCTTCAGAATAAGATTCGCCGCCTGGGCATCAGCAAAGCACAGTACCAGTCATAGCCACCTTACTCGCGGAAGAGCAGCCGGGCGGACCACCGTAACCGATGCGCGCGAAGAATACCGATCGTTGCGCTTCCCCCGAGCACTCCCGGCCAAGCAAACTTGCTAAGTGGACTGCAGGTCATCGACTAAGCCCGCGCGATGCACGACTTCGGCGAATGGAACTGCGGTCGCGAGAAACATGACTGCAAAGTTCGTCACGGCCGGCAATGTACTTTCCCTGGTCGTCTTGGCAGATGCCCGTGCTCTTCACCAGAGCAAAGTCGATCTGGCGATGAATGTATACGACAAGACCGCTCCTGAGGACATCCGGGCGGGTCTGAGAGTAGCGAGGCAGAAGTTGCTAGGCAGGGATTTGATACCAAAGGATTTGCTACCAAGAACTCCAAAGCCCGGTGAGCGGAACGAGAACGCGGCGTAAGTCCTGTGCTTGCAATAAGAGTTGGTGAGCGCGGAAGGAATCGAACCTTCAACCTACTGATGGAACGCTAACTTAACCAAATCAATGGTTTCAGCGACTTCCGAGCGTTCCAAGTAGGCGGTTTGAGGCAGTTTGAGGCATATTTGCTACCAATTTGCTACCAAATTGGCGAATTTCGCATAGGGTGAACTCCCAATGAAAGGTGTGAGGAGCGCTGCGGTCGGATCATTGCAGCGAATAGCGGGAAGCATTCGTGGAATGCAAGCGAGAAACAAAAAGATCACATGAGCACGAGCCAACGCCTCTGGCCGGGTTCGCGCTCTTAGAAGCGGATTCCGAAACTGACTGCGACAAACTGCGTACTAACGTTCTTGGTCGGAACGTAGTGATAGCGCGCCTCGGTGTAAAGGCGATAGGGGGCTTCTCCAACTCTCACTGTAAATCCGATGCCGGTGTTCACGCCCCATGCGTTTGTGGAGGAAGTTGCCAAAGTCTGGTTCGCAGTTACTGTTCCCGACATGCAGGTGAATCCCCACCAGAGCCAGGCTGGTGTGCAGGCAGTTCCGGCACCCGAACTGACGTCCCTTGAAAGCCAGTTCTTGCGATAATACCAGCCACCCCCGGCGATAACATAGGTTCCGAGTAAACGACCGCGTAGTTCATACCTATAACTCCCAGTGAGGCCATACAGATTGCTGTTTCCGTTGAGCGCGCCAGACTGCGGAACCGCGGTTTGGAGCGGTTGCAACACTCCGCTGGAAGCATACATTCTGTTCCACAAAAACTCGCCGATGACTGAATGGCGCTGGCTGATGTTATACCCGATTCCTCCTCCCGCACCCCAACCCGTGCCCATGACCTCCCCAGTCTGGTTCACAGGCATGTTGAGCATCATCGCAATATTGCTATTGACCTTGCACATGCCCCTACAATCGTCTTGTGCCTGGACTATTTGCTCTGGAGCCATGGCTATCAGGAGAAGGATTACTCCCCTTATCGTTAGTCCGCATGTCTGCATTTTTCCTCCGTAGGCACTCGGAGTTTCTCTTCGTTCCTATCGCACTAGCGGCGAATATATGCCGCCATCAGTCCATTGGCAGCGACTGCGGTGAGGAGCCACACTGCCGCGATTGCAATGGCGGCAACGGTAGCGGCAGTCGACCGAGTCTCTTCGTTTTTCCGCGCCCATGCGTCCTCGGCATGCTGACGACATTCGAGGAGCACGTCCGGCGGCGTGATCCTTTGCAGCAGCTTTACCCCCAGGAACACAACAAGCAAGTCATCGAGGAATCCGATCACGGGGATAAAGCTGGGGATGAGTTGAATCGGACTCAACAGGTAACCAGCCGTACATGCCGCGACCAATTTTGCATACCAAGGCATGCGAGGGTGTCTGAAGGCGAGATAGATCAAGTGCGCCTGCGACTGGACCTGCCGCGCCTGTTGTCTCCAACCCGTCGCAGACGCAGATTCTGGCCCTCCTATCACATCGGAGTCTGTCTCAACCGGAGATCGGTCAATGAGCTCCGCCGGATTGCCAACTTCTACACCCATTGATTCCTTACTCTCCAACTCGATGTGCTGACTTCGCCACTAACGCGTCAGGCCCGACCGAGACACTAGCGATGCTATGGCGCGGCGACGACGACGTAGGTTGTGCTCGTGCCCACGAACTGCGGCTGGTACCAGGTGCTGCCACAATGCTGGTAGGTGAGCCCGTTCATCACGACCACGCTGCACGCAGGGGGAAGTGAATACACGATCGATCCGATAACGGCGGCCGTAGCCATGACCGCCGCTGCGGTGGCCACGGGATGGTAGCAGCAGCCACCGCCATAGTAGCTGTGGTGGACGTCAACGTCGTGGTGAACATTCACATTCACGTTCCGGTTTATATTTGCGTTCACGTTCCGGTTTGAATTGACGTTGTTGTTCCGGTTTATGTTGCCCTGGCTGGGGTGGTTAACGCTGGTTCGCGCGCTGCCTCCACCGCGACGTTGTGCGAATACGGGTCCACACGAGAGCAGCAGAACGAGTGTGATCGAAAGCAGATTTTGAATAGATCGGTTCATTTCGAGCTCCCTGTCTTGGGTTCTTTTTGATCTCCGGCCGATGCGTTCACTTCCGCGATGGCTATCTTTTGTGCACCGTCCGGTGGGTCGAAGGTAAAGGCCGCGTCATTAAATGACGGGGCAAGATTCCACATCATGACTTGGGTATGGCGCGGTCGGGCGTCGTCGTCAGTGGTTGTCAGGATCAGCTTACGCGGCAGTGGATAGTCTCCCAGTTGGATCCAGATCTGCCAGTCCAAGCCTGCCTGACGAAACGCGTACTGCTCGCAACTGGTTCCTTCAACGGAACTGGGGCCGACGTCGATTGCGCCGGTGATATCTTTCGCACTGTCTGGCTGGTCGGGTGAAGCCCACAAGAATAGATCGACCAAAGGCATCTCGATGCCATACTTCTCGTCGAGTTTATTGATGAGTGCAGCGATAGTTGGTGGCGCTGGCACTGTTGCGTAATAGTTCACCAGTTGGCCGAAGATCGTGAAGTTCTTTCCGTCATAGAACAAGATCTGATGTTTGTCGTCGCCGATGATCTCGGCTCGCAGTCGATTCGGTCGCACGGCGAGGACGTCGATGACACCACCAGCCTGAATGGTTTGACCATTGTCCAGCACGTCGTCGGTCGTCTGCACCGATCTGACCTGAAAGGTTCCCAGAGTGCGAAGGTAGGTCCCCATTTTGTTGAGCGCAGCCACCGCGCTCGGGTCGATGTCCCCCTTGTTCGGCGAAGGAGCGCTCTGCGCCGTCAGGGACAGGCAGAAGGTAAGTATCGCGATAGAACAGAACAAACGTTTATACATCTCGTTGCCTCCAATTGATTCTGTGACGCA
>Ga0335071_10005876_pt1 | contig 12725 bp, 10 predicted proteins | sample Lox_Sample_15_FD_206724 | JGI IMG/M metagenome (GOLD analysis project Ga0335071, IMG submission 206724) | Soil microbial communities from Loxahatchee National Wildlife Refuge, Florida, United States - Lox_Sample_1.5 | ecosystem: Environmental > Terrestrial > Soil > Wetlands | place: USA...
CCCAACCGCGGTACCGCCAACAGCAACACTCGTGCCGCCAACGCCATCGACGCCGTTGGGGACGATTGCGCTTGACTTTGTTGCACTGCTATGCGATGCGCAGTGGATGAACGGTGCGCAGCATCTCACGGCTTGCCCGCCCGCCAACGCAGATCGTTCGGGCGGTTATGCCGCGGCCATTGATTCCACCACCGAAGGATTGCCCGCCAACACACCTGTGATTCTGGCCTTCCCCGGCACGTATTCCGCAGCGATCTTTCTGCGCTATCCAACCTTCAAAGTGCATGCGGGAGATCGCTTCCGTGCCACACTTCGCTGTTCGGGGCCAGCTAATTCATTATGTGATGTTCAATTCGCGTTGGAATATTATGATGCAAAGGGAAAGTATCACAGCCCGTTCATGCAGTGGAATTACAATCCGAGCATGCCCGATATTCATTTAGATGAAGACTTGAGTTCCCTCGCCGGTCAAAGCGTGGACTTTGTGCTGGCTCTGCGGCCGGAGAATAACACCTCCGCACCACAAGACGGCGCGTTATGGATTGCGCCCGTGATCTATCGGCAAAATCCGTAATATGATGTTGTAGAGATTTTCAAGCAGGCAAAATTGAATTCAAAGTTTCGGAATATGTAGAGTCAAAACTAAATAATAAGGCTAATATATGAAGAAAGTTGTTGAACCACTAAGTGATTCGACCTTAAGTATGTATCCGATTAAAGATTTAATTGAAGGCTGGCATTTCAGATATCATGAAATATCTAATGGTGCATATCGAGTAGAAGGTATTGATAAATGGGGACATACTGTGTCACGAACATGTTCAGATCCTGAACTCGAAAAAACATTAAAGCTTTGCGCTAATGATGCGCTTGAAATTGAAAAAGAAATAAGAGAAAAGAAATTATGACCACCCCTCACAATCACACTCACTCCCCCACCCTCCTCAAACCCGCCAAACCGGTTGGCATCATCGGTTATGGCGCGTACGTGCCGCGTTATCGTCTGCCCGCCAAGGAAGTTGCGCGCGTCTGGACCGGCAAAACCAGCGGACTTCCCATCAAAGAAAAGGCTGTGCCCGGCCTCGATGAAGATGTGATCACCATGTCCATTGAAGCGGCGCGCAACGCCATGAAACGCGCGCAGATCGATCCGCATGAATTGCGCGCGGTGTGGGTCGGGTCTGAGTCTCACCCTTATGCGGTGAAACCAACTTCAACGTTAGTCGCGGAAGCGATTGGCGCGGTCCCCAACACGCAAGCCGCCGATTGGGAGTTCGCCTGCAAAGCCGGCACCGAAGCGATGGTCGCTGCGATGGGGTTGGTCGGCTCGGGCATGGGACATTACGCGCTGGCCATCGGCATGGACACCGCGCAAGGCAAGCCCGGCGACGCGCTCGAATACACCGCGGGCGCGGGCGGCGGCGCGTACATTCTCGGTCCCGCGGAAGAGTCGCTGGCGATCATCAACGCCTCGTATTCATACGTCACCGACACGCCCGACTTCTGGCGGCGCGCCGATGCGAAATATCCTGAACACGGCGTGCGCTTCACCGGCGAACCAGCATACTTCAAACACATCACCGAAGCCGCCACGCATTTGATGGAAGCCACGGGCACCACTGCCAAAGATTACAAGTGGGCCGTGTTCCATCAGCCCAACACAAAATTCCCACAACGCGTCGCGGGCCAACTCGGATTTTCACCGGAACAGATCGAACCCGGTCTGCTCGTGTCTGTGATTGGAAACACGTACGCGGGCGCGGCCATGATCGGACTCACCGCGACACTCGACATCGCTCAACCCGGCGACAGAATCCTGGTCGTCTCATTCGGGTCCGGAGCTGGTTCCGATGCATTCGACATTCTCGTCACTGACAAGTTGCCCGCGCGCGCCGGTCTCGCCACATTGACGAAGGATTACATCGCACGCCGCACCGAAATTGATTACGCAACCTACGTCCGCTATCGCGGGAAATTACAAATGAAGTAAGGGCACGACACCTGCGCTGCGCCCCTACAATAAACATAGGAGAACATCATGGCCTTCTTTGACTTTCCTCTCGAACAACTCAAAACCTATACCCCTCCGCGCGACGAACCCGCGGACTTCGACTCGTTCTGGAAATCCACGCTTGATGAAGCGCGCAAGTTTCCCCTCAACGCGACTTTCGAAAAAGTGGATTACGGCCTCGTCGCGCAAGAAACCTTTGATGTCACATACAATGGCTTTGGCGGACAACCCATCAAAGGTTGGCTGATTCTGCCGGCGCAACGCAGCGGAAAAATTCCATGCGTTGTGGAATACATCGGCTACAACGGCGGACGTAACTTTGCCATCGACTGGCTTCTCTGGGCAAGTATGGGATACGCGCACTTCATCATGGATACGCGCGGACAAGGCAGCAGTTGGTCCAAGAGCGATACGCCCGATCTCTATGCCGAAGGCGGCAACGCGCATTATCCCGGTTACATGACCATGGGTGTTCTCGATCCCAAACATTACTTCTATCGCCGCGTCTTCACCGATGCGGTGCGCGCCATCGAGGCCGCGCGCTCGCATCCCGCAGTCGACGCGACTCAAATTGCCGTCACGGGAGGTTCGCAAGGCGGCGGCATTACCATCGCCGCGGCAGGACTCGTGCCAGATGTTGTCGCAGCCATGCCCGACGTGCCATTCCTATGTCACTATCGCCGCGCCACCGAATTGGTGGATACGCATCCGTACAAAGAGATCGCAGAATATTGTCACGTTCATCGCGACAAAATCGATACAGTCTTTCACACGCTTTCGTATTTCGATGGAGTCAATCTCTCAGCGCGTTCGAAAGCCAAAGCTTTATTCTCCACTGGCCTGATGGATCAAGTCTGCCCGCCTTCAACCGTCTATGCCGCGTACAATCATTGGGATAGCGCGGAAAAAGATATCAAGGTGTATCCATACAACGGTCATGAAGGCGGCGGCACATATCAAACTCTTGAGAAAATCAAATTATTGAAGAGCATTTGGAAGTAGGGGCACAATATATTGGCCCCTACTCAAAAGGAAATTAGATGACAGAAGTTGTTATCGCGGGTCTCGGACAAACTGAAGTTGGCGAGCATTGGAGTATAGGCCTGCGCGAGCTGGCATTCATGGCTATTCAGTCAGCCATAAAAGATTCAGGCGGACTTAAACCACAGGCATTATACGTGGGCAACATGCTCGCGCCGAATCTTTCCAATCAGGCTCACCTAGGCGTGCTGCTTGCGGATTACGCCGGTCTGACCGGCATCGAAGCTGCCACCGTTGAAGCCGCGGGCGCCTCCGGCGGTGCGGCGCTGCGTCAAGGTTATCTGGCTGTCGCCAGCGGCATGGTAGATGTGGCGTTGGTGGCCGGCGTGGAAAAATTTACCGATCAAGTTGGGCCAGGTGTTGAAGAAGCTGTGCTCACTACCAGCGATTCCGATTTCGAAGCCATACAAGGCATTACGCCCACCGCGCAGGCCGCGCTGCTCATGAAGCGCTATATGCACGAATATCAAGTTCCGCAAAATGGATTTGCAGGCTTCGCGCTCACTGCGCATGCCAATGGCGCGGGCAATAAATTTGCCATGTTCCAAAAAGCGATCAAGCCTGAAACTTACGCCAAAGCAGAAATGATCAGCGACCCGCTCAACATGTTCGATATGGCTCCTAATGCGGACGGCGCGGCCGCGCTCGTTCTGACTCGCCGCGAGTTGCTTCCGCCAAATGGGCAGAATCCACTCGTCAGAATCATTGGTTCTGCCACCTCGTCGGATACATTGGCCTTACATGACCGAAAAGATCCGCTTTATTTTGAAGCCGCGCAGATCTCAGCGGGCAAGGCTATGAAGCAGGCAGGCCTCATGTTGGATCAGATCAATTTGTTTGAATATCACGATATGTACAGCATTTACGCCGCGCTGTCATTGGAGGCAGTTGGCTTCGCGATCAAAGGTCACGGCTGGAAGTTGGCCGCGGATGAATCCATCGCGCGCAATGGAAAAATTCCTTGTGCCACTATGGGCGGACTCAAAGCGCGCGGTTTTCCGGGCGGCGCAACAGGCGTGTACCAAGCCGTTGAAGCGGCGATTCAACTGCGAGGTCAGGCTGGAGCAAACCAGATTGTGCACGCAAAAATTGCCTTAATCCAGTCGCTCGGCGGGCCAGCTTCCACCGCCGTTAGTCATATCCTGACAAACGAAATCTGATAGTTCCTGAGAGTCCGCCAGCGTAGAATTCAGCTTGAACTTATTTGACAGGAGAAATGAATGGAAATTCCGCGCCACTGGCGGCTCAAACAACAACGTTATGGATTGGTCGGAGAAATCTGCCCTCATTGCGAACACAAGATTTTCCCGCCGCGCGACGTCTGCCCGAACTGCGGCGGCGAAGCCAAAACTTTATATACTTTTAGCGGTAAAGGTGAAGTTTACTCATACACCACCATTTATGAAGCACCCAGCGGCTATGACGCAAATGCGCCGTATACGGTGGCATTGGTCAAGCTCGAAGAAGGCCCGATGGTCACGGCGCAACTCACTGATTTAGGCGAGCAGCCGGTCGAGATCGGCATGCCCGTGGAAATGGTCACGCGCAAGATGCGCAATGATGGCGATGAGCATGGGCTGATTGTGTATGGTTATAAATTCAGGCCCGCCTGGAATGTACCCGCCAAATAGAGAACAAAAAGTAAAAAGCGAGCGAGCACCCCTACGTATAGGGGTGTTTTCGTTTAAAACATTCCCATAAACAATCAATCCACTTTTTGTTATCTACCGACAGCTTGTCGGATCCCAGAGCTTGCCTGCTTTATACTGATTTAATCAACTCATCACTACAGGCAGGTTCCTATGCAGAATCATTCAACCATTCTAGATCAAACCACATGGGGAATTCATCTCACCTTTGAGGGGTACTTTGCGTCCCCACCGAACTGTCCCTCCTGGCTTACGCAACTTCAGCAGCAAGACTGGCAGCGACGAGGCATTGTCCTATGGAATACAGACCTCCGCATTGTTACCCATCTATATGCAAGTTATGCACTTGAACTTCTTGAATATCTGCAAGGTAATAATACATGGAAGACGGAAGGTCTGGTCATCGGCTCGCCGGCATTCCAACTCTCAGCTAATGGTGTAAGCGCCTCATCAACAAAGTTGGGAGGAGATTGGGTACTGAAAAACCAAATAGGGCTTAGCGCAGATCAAGCACAAGCCCTTGTTGAATTTCTCTCAGCACAGGAAAGCTTGTTGAAACGTATTTCATCGTATGACAAAGAAGAGGCGAAACAAGCTCTCAGTAAGGTTTATCAGCTTATCGCCGCTTATGGTAGAAAAGTGCGGGAGAGAAAAGGAGATAGAGAAATGATCGAAAACTCACAGCCAAAGGTCACACCTACCTCGATCCCACACGGCAGTTATTTCACTGTTTATCAAGCTGCACAGGTTTGCCATGCCACGTCAAAACAGATCAAAGCCTGGATTCGAAAAGGCAAACTTGAAGCACTCGATCTGCCCGGTTTAGGTATCATCATTGAGGTTGGAAAGCTAAATGATTTCTTATACGAGATCAGGTCTATTCAGGATTCTCCAATGCCTGAAAGATCTCATGAGCCATAAAGACCCGGTTGCGCGCATATCCTGTAGTTTCCTGTAATACACCTGCCTTCACCAATTTGTCAACATACCTTTTAGCAGCCATATAGGGTATATCCAAAGCGGATTCCAGCTGTCGCAGGGTTAAGATGGGACGCGAGAACATAAAGTCAACCACAGTGGTCATACGTTGAGGGTTGCGATCCGCTCGCACCAACTCTTCATATCGGGCACGGATACCCTGAAGCTGAGTCATACGGTAAACACTATCCTGCGCCTGAGCGGTAATGCCGCGAAAAAAGAAATGCAACCATTCATCCCATTGACCACGCTGGGATACTGCCAGCAAACGATCGTAATATTCCTGGCGATAGCGTTCAAAATAAGCGCTCAGATTCAAGAGAGGTTGAGGTAGAACATCCCACTCGCGCAGTAATAGTATTACTAAAAGCCGCCCCACCCGTCCATTCCCATCCAGGAAGGGATGGATTGCCTCGAACTGATAATGGATCAAGCTGGCACGCACTAATGCCGGAAGGTCTGTATCAGCATGGATAAATTTTTCCATTGCACCGAGGGCGTCAAGCATTTCATCTACGGGAGGTGGAACATAAGTGGCGGTTTCAATGGTACTGCCTGCTGGACCGATCCAGTTTTGAGTTCTGCGGAATTTGCCTGGAGTGAGTTGTCCGCCCCGCACTCCTTCCAATAATCTGGCATGAAGTTCACGGATCAGACGCAGGCTGACCGGCAGAGTTTTCAAGCGCTCCAACCCATAGTCCAATGCCAACACATAATTGTGAACTTCCCGTACATCGTTGTCTGGTTCGAAAAAAGACAATTGAGCGGATTCGTAATTGTACAGATCCGTTAGGGAAGCGCGTGTCCCTTCAATGCGAGAGGATAATACCGCTTCGCGTCGGATGAAAGGTTGGACGAGCAGGCGTGGAAATGGGAAGTTGCCGGCTAAGGTAGTTAATCTGGCAAGTTCGCGTTCCGCATCAGAGAGCGCAGAGACCAGGGCTGGTGTCCAGTCCAGATCTGGCGGCAGTGGCGCGGGGATAAATGCCCAATAGCCATTCTGGGTCCGAATGACTTTTCCGGCTTTACTGCTATGAAAATCTCCTGGTTTCATAAAATACCTGTGATTTGGGTAGTGTGAATACAGTTTACCATAATATCACTTTTTGCTAATAAGTGTTAATAAGGTGGTTTATATTAACAGCATCTGATTTTCCTGGATTTCCACGATTACCGGTATGGTCCTCACACATCCTATAATGTTCAATGATCCATTTGATTTATTCGCCAACATTTTGGCAGTTGTCATTCCAACTGGGGTTGATTCAAGTAGTGAGACTTTACCAGAGTAACCGCAGAGGATAGTTTCTTCGTGAAGAACTGTAGAAAGTCCAATGATGGCTGACTCTTTTGCGGCCAGTTTAACATTTCGTTTTTCATGATCTCATAACCGATCTTGAAAAGGTTGCGATGGGTTGTAAAGTCCCAGAGCGGAACTGCGGGAGAACTCTTCAAAGAAACATATCGCACCGGCACACCGCGCGCAGACGCCAATTCCATCTCAAGACCAAACTGCCGCTGATAACCGTGCAGAAAACACAACTCCGTTTGTACGATTGGGGACAGTATTACGAATAATAGCTGTCGCCTAATCCTCTTATTTTCAATCTCCTGCTATCAATCAGGCACGAAAAATAAGTTCGATTGTGTATAACCTTGCCCTTGCGGGTGGTTCGGCGACCCCGTCAGGCCATGTACTTGCGCGCCTTCGACGGTGACGAAATATCAAAAGCGAATCTCTGGCCCACTGCTTGACCGCATTGACATTCATATCGAAGTACAGCGTGTGGATTACCAAAAACTGAGTGACGGCCGCGTTGGCGAATCATCCGAAACGATTCGGGCGCGTGTCGAAACCGCGCGGCAGAGACAGCGCGAACGATTCTCGAAGATCAAGTCGTCGGGTATTCTTGCCAACGCGGATATGCGTGTGGGGGAGATTCGGCAATTCTGCAAGTTGGACGATCAAAGTCAGAGCTTGATGCGTTCTGCGATGACGCAGATGCAACTCTCGGCGCGGGCGTATCATCGAGTACTGAAGTTGGCGCGCACCATCGCGGACTTGGCGGGAAGCGATGAAATCCTATCGGCGCATTTGGCGGAGGCGTTGCAATATCGTCCGAAATTGATGATTTGAATAAGCAAATGCGGAAGCAGAACGTTCCGCTATTTTAGTCTCGAAGAAAACACCTTTCAAACTCGAACTAAAAATCCGACCATAACCCGTCTGGATTAGGTCATTTTGTTCAGAGCGACATTCGCGCCGAATTGTCAATTTTCAGCTGAGATTCCCATCAATTAACCACTGGTGAACATTGTCACTTGAATTGATGAAAAAATAGTTGTATATTGTGGGCGGTCAGAGATCCTTGACAAGCGTATACCGAAACCATTTTTCAACCAAGACCTCCTCTTAGCATCAGCCCTTGCTGAATTGAAGGAGTTCTTCGATAAATTGTGAAAGTTGATGGTGTAGAACCTATGAAAAAGAGGTTAAGCGTAGTCTCGACGCTTATGGCCCTCCTGTTCAGTCTTTTTATAATCATACCTGTATATGCCCAAACGAACCCGATACGATTCGAAAATATCTCCACCGACCAGGGGCTTTCGCAAAGCACTGTAAACGCAATCATACAAGACCGACAAGGGTTTCTCTGGTTTGCTACCGAAGCAGGTTTGAATCAATACGATGGCTACCGGTTTACAGTTTACCAACATGATCCTGATAATCCAAGATCACTCTCTAGCAATGTAGTCTTGTCATCATTTGAGGACCGAGATGGCAGATTATGGGTTGGGACACAAGCTGGACTAGACCGTTTGGATCAGCCTGTTGGAGCCTTTATTCATTATCCGAAGGACTTGACCGGCTCAGAGAACTTCAGCGGAACAGCAGTCTCAGTGATTAATCAGGATCAGTCAGGGACGCTCTGGGTTGGTACCGATGGCGGTGGGCTCACTGCACTGGATTTGACCACTAATCGAGTTACGAGGTACAGGCATCATCAAGAGAATCCCCAATCATTATCGAACGATACCGTCAATTCAATCTATATCAGCCCGGAGGGTGAACTTTGGATCGGAACAGACAGTGGACTTGACAAGTTCAATGCTAAAACCGGATCGTTTGATCATTACCTTCAGGCATCCATGGGTTTACCAACCGCAGATAACATTCCGGTAAGAGCTACTTATGAAGATGACCAGGGCATGATGTGGATTGGAACTCAGGGCGGCTTGATTCAATGGGATCGAAATGCAAACCGATTCGTTCTATACCAGTATGACTTAAACAATCCAGGAAGTCTAAGCGATAATTCGGTCAAAAGCATCTACGAAGACTCTCAGGGCATATTATGGGTTGGAACACTGAGAGGGCTCAACCAATTTGACAGAATCCAAAATCGGTTCATTCGTTACATACATGACCCCAACAATCCCTATAGTCTGAGCAGCGATTACATCAGATCTATATTTGAGGATCGCTCTGGTGTCCTTTGGGTGGGCACATCATTTGGCGGCTTGAGCAAACATGCTCGCTCAACTCAGAAATTTGACCTGTACACAAACCAACCGGGCCTTCCCAACCAACTAAGCGACAACAACATCTGGTCTGTGTATCAGGATAAGAGCCGGAACTTGTGGATCGGAACTTTTTTTTCAGGGCTCAACAAATTGGATCTCAATTCGGGCGCGGTGACAATTTATCAAAACGATCCTTCTGACCCGAACAGTTTGAGCAACAATGAAATTCGCGCCATTATACAGGATCGAAATGGGTCTTTGTGGATTGGCACAGAGAATGGGGGACTCAACCGATTTGATCCGGCAACAGGTACTTTTCTCCACTACCAACACAATGCTGATGATCCTACCAGTTTGAGCAGTAATCATGTTTTTTCCATTATCGAGGATCGTCTTGGCAGGTTGTGGATTGGAACTGAAGCTGGAGGCCTTAACCGTTTTGACCCAGCTTCGGGAACCTTTATTCATTACCAGCATGATGCGAACAATCCGCTGAGCTTGAGTGATGACAACGTCAGAGCGATTTACGAGGATTACTTGGGTAATTTATGGATTGGTACAGAGCAGGGAGGTCTCGATCTTTGGGATAATCAAGATAATGGTTTTAAAATATACCGGCATGATCCGGGAAATCCATCCAGTCTTAGCAGCGATTGGGTATTATCCATTCTTGAAGATATAAATGGGAACCTCTGGTTCGGAACACTGGGTGGGTTGGATCGTTATGACCGCGCCACGAAGTCATTCATTCATTACACAGAGAAAAACGGTCTACCCGATAACACCATTTACGGCATCCTAGCTGACGCGGATGGTAACTTGTGGCTAAGTACGAATAAAGGATTATCCAAATTCAACCCAAATGCGAGAACTTTCCGAAATTACGACATCAGCGACGGATTGCAAGGCGATCAATTTAACCCAGGAGCATACTTCCAAAGTCAAAACGGAGAAATGTTTTTTGGAGGTGTTAAGGGATTCAACTCGTTCTTCCCCCGGCAGGTAATGGATAATCCCATTCCGCCCCCTATGGTGATTACAGCCTTCAAGAAGTATAACCAGACAGTGAGTACCGACCTGAAGAACAACGAAACAATTCAATTACCGTATAATGAAAATTTTATTTCATTTGAATTTGCAGCCCTTGATTACAATGCTCCGCAGAAAAACCAGTATGCATATCAGCTTCAGGGTATTGATAAAGATTGGATCTACGCAGAGACAAACCGAGATGCAAATTATACTAACCTGTCGCCGGGAGATTATACGTTTCGGGTAAAGGCGTCCAATAACGATGGCATCTGGAACGAACAGCCCACAACAATTCGAATCCATATCACGCCGCCGTTTTGGGAGACATGGTGGTTCATTGGAATTGTTGGTTTGGCAGTGGCTGGGAGCGCTATTGGCAGCTACCGGCTGCGGGTTCGGGCTATCGAAGCTGCGAACCGCGAACTCACGCAGCGCGTTGAGCAGCGCACCCATGAACTAGCGGTTCTAAACACCATTGGTACAGTTGTGAATCGTTCACTGGATTTAACCGAAATCCTGAATGCTGCCTTGGACAAGATTATGGCAGTCATGCACATGGATGGAGGATTGGCCTTTCGTTTGGAGGAATCGGACAACGACTTATCTAATGAACCTCATCTAAATTTGCTTGTACACCGGAACCTGTCTGCAGAGATCGCTAATATCGTGAGTTCTATTCCTCTGCGAGAGACCATGGCTGCCCAATCCGCCAAGATGGGAAAGCCGCTTATTTATCAAATTAGCGAAATCCCCAACCTACAAGTAAGGAGTGCAATCGAGCGGGAAGGGCTTCGGCTGGCAATCAGCCTGCCGTTGTTAGTTAAAGGGAAGCTCGTTGGTACGGTCGCCCTCTTTACGCGTGAGCCGCGCGAGATCACGCTGGAGGAGTTGTCATTACTGGATGCAGTAAGTCAGCAGGTGGGTATGGCAGTGGAAAACGCCAGGTTATACGAGCAGGCTGAACAGACTGCCGCTATGACTGAACGCGGCCGCCTGGCACGTGAATTACATGATTCAGTCACTCAGTTGCTTTATAGTGTCACGCTATATGCAGAGGCAGCGGCAGAATTACTCGGATCAGGTGAAACCAAGATCGCGGCGGGACACCTGCGGGAATTACGCGACACGGCGCAAGAGGCCCTGCGCGAGATGCGTTTGCTGATTTTCGAATTGAGACGTCCGGCGCTTGAAAAAGGTGGATTAGCGATGGCTTTGCAAGCAAGGTTGGATATGGTGGAGATACGCGGCGGGATGCATGCCGAATTACAGGTTGAAGGCACCGAACAATTGCCGCGACCTGTCCAGGAAGAGCTGTATAACATCGCCCAAGAAGCTTTGAACAATGCACTTAAGCATGCTCATGCGAATCGTGTTCGAATTCGATTGCGATATGAGGAAACTGCCACAGAGCTCGAAGTTTCTGACGATGGTGTTGGATTCGAGCCCACAATCGGACGAATAGGCGGCGGTTTCGGCATTTCAGGCATGCAAGAACGTGCGCAGAAACTTGGAGGAACACTTGATGTGAAATCGGCATCAGGAAAGGGAACCTATGTCATTGTGCGGGTCCCGGCGCGTTCCTCCCAGTCAGTGGGTCAAAATGATCTGAAATCAACTCCGACAGAAACGGATGGTTAACATGCCTTCTATTATTCGTGTGCTGATTGCAGATGATCACGCAATCGTTAGAAAAGGGATCCGCGCGCTCCTGGCCACAAAGCGCGATATTCAGGTTGTCGGTGAGGCAGGCGATGGCGCAGAAGCAGTGGCGCAAACGCTAATTCTTCGCCCAGATGTTGTGTTAATGGATTTGGTGATGCCGAAGATGGATGGGATTAATGCGACCAAAGAGATTACTGTCAAGCAACCTGAAACCCGCGTGTTGGTTTTGACGAGTTTTGCCGAAGATGAGCAAGTTTTCCCCGCTATCAAGGCAGGCGCGTTGGGCTATCTTTTAAAGGACTCAAGCCCGCAGGAATTGATCCAAGCCATTCGACAGGTTTATCGCGGAGAACCTTCGCTTGAGCCAGCGGTTGCACGGAAAGTTCTAACCGAGTTGTCACGTCCGCCTCAGGAGCCTTTAACTCGTGATCCACTGACGTCACGCGAGCTCGAGATTCTTCGGTTGATTGCACAGGGACAGAGCAACAAGGATATTGCCAGGGAATTGATCATTGCCGAAGAGACCGTTCACGCCCATGTAAGCAACATCCTCAGCAAACTCCACCTTGCCAGCCGTACACAAGCGGCGCTTTATGCCTTGAAAGAGAGAATTGCCTCCGTGGAGGATATTCCAGATTCTAGAATTGGATAATTTCCTTCTACACCATTTTGGGTAGAAGATCGTCGCCAATTTCTATGAGACCGCCGAATTCGGCGGTCTTACTTTTGGTGAGGAGGAAAGTGCCGATCCTGCCGATGACTAGTAATAGTAATCCTGCTATTTTATATATGACAGGAAGAAACGAATGAAACAACTATTGCGGGTT
>Ga0335071_10005877_pt1 | contig 12724 bp, 11 predicted proteins | sample Lox_Sample_15_FD_206724 | JGI IMG/M metagenome (GOLD analysis project Ga0335071, IMG submission 206724) | Soil microbial communities from Loxahatchee National Wildlife Refuge, Florida, United States - Lox_Sample_1.5 | ecosystem: Environmental > Terrestrial > Soil > Wetlands | place: USA...
TCGCCGGACTCGTTCCCGCCGGCGTCATCTGCGAGATCATGAACGACGACGGCACCATGGCCCGCGTCCCCGAACTTGCCGAGTTCTGCCGCCGGCACAGCCTGAAGATGCTCACCGTCGCCGAGCTCATTCGCTATCGCATGGCGCACGAGCGCTACGTCCGCCGCCTTGCAGAAACCGTCGTCCCCACCGCCTACGGCGACTTCCGCATGATCGTCTACGAGTCCGAAATCAACGGCGAGACCCACATCGCGCTCATCAACGGCGATGTCGAGCATTCCGGCGACGAGCCCGTCCTCGTCCGCATGCACGCGCATTGTTTAATGGGAGACGTCTTCGGCGCCACCTGGTGCGGCTGCCGCGACGCCATCGAGGGCGCCATGCAGCGCATCGCCGACGAAGGCCGCGGCGCCATCATCTACCTCCATCAGACTTCCAAGGGCTATTCCGTCGAGAAGCTCGGCGACAAGCTGACGTTGCAGTTCCATCACGAGCAGCGCCTGCCCACCCTACCCGAAAGCCAGCGCCGCACCCAGCGCGAAATCGGCATCGGTGCGCAAATCCTCTCCGACCTCAATCTCAAGCGCATCCGTCTCCTCACCAATCATCCGCGCAAAGTCGCCGGCCTCGAAGGTTTCGGCATCGAAATCGTGGAACAGCTTCCCGTCTCGGCCGTCCGCAAAGTCATCTCGCGATAGTTCCTTGGCAGCTCGTCCTGCGCGAGGCTGCACAGAACATTGCGCATCCGGCTAGAAAAGCCTGCTTTTGTTCTTATTGCCATCCAACGCCTGACAACCGACAACCTTTTTCCCCTGCTCCAACCACCCCGCAACGATCTCCTGCGCCGCGCCTGTAAACTCCCCAAGTCGGTCGCGAATCGTCGCCGACAATTCCTCACCCAAATCGAACTCCCTCGCCGACATCGTCAGGCATACCGCTGCCGGAGCGCGTCCGTATAGCGCTGCCGCTGCTCCCAGGAGCGCCGCCGGCGTGAATTGATGCGTGAAGGAGCCTCGAAAAGGCTCAGCGCTGATTGCTTTTCGGGTCATCATTCCCGCAACGTCCCCGGCTTCGGCGTCGAGCAGTAGCACAAAGTCGGCCTCCGCCATATCGCTTGCCAACTCGGGGACCAACTGCTGCACCACCAGCACTCGCACTTGCGGCTCGTCGCGGTACAGTTCTGCCACCCTCTCCGCGGCCTCAATGCCCACACCGTCGTCGCCGCGCAGGCGGTTGCCGTAGCCGATAACTAACACCCGCGCCAACTACCGGCTCCAGACTTCATCCAGCAAGTGTCCCTCAGCCGATCGCAATTCCACGTGCAGAGCCATCCTTCCGTCGGCATGCGTCGAGCAGCTCAGGCAGGGATCGAAGGCGCGTATCACCGCCTCCACCCGATTCAGCGCGCCTTCTTCAATCTTCTCGCCGCGCACGAAATGCCGCGCCGCCTGCAGCACCCCCCGGTTCATCGCCAGGCTGTTGTGTCCCGTAGCAATGATCAGGTTGGCATGCGTGATGAGGCCTTCTTCATTCACCTTGTAGTGGTGGAACAACGTCCCGCGCGGCGCCTCCGCAACGCCTACACCCTCCGGATTGTTCGGCCGCGCATGGGCCCGCACATGTTTGCTCAAAATGGACGCGTCCGACAGCAGAAACTCAATGCGCTCGATCGCAAACAGCATCTCGATCAGTCGCGCATAGTGGTAGAAGAACGAGCTCAGCACGGTATGCCGCTCCAGCTCCCGGAACTCCGCCAGCTCCGCGTCCGCCAGCGGCGTGCCGCAGCGCTTGGCCAGGTTCAACCGTGCCAGCGGACCCACTCGGTAGATCCCGTCCGGATAGCCCAGCGGCTTGTAGTAGGTCGATTTCAAATATGAAAACGGCTCCACCGCTTCCCCGATGAATTCCTCATACGCCTGCGGTTGGATGTGGTCGGCTACCGTCTCGCCCGTGGAGTCGATCACCCGGATCCAGCCCTTGTACAGCGCCAGCCCGCCGTCCTCCTTCGCCAACCCCAAAAACAGGGTGGGAAAGTTGGCGAACGTGCGGATCTCCGCACGGAACTTTTCGATCCGCGGCTTGAACCACTGCAACGAGCGCAGGGTGGTCGCGATCGCCTCCGGAACCGTCGCCAGGATCTGGTCGCGCCGCTCCACCGTCAGAGGTTCGCTCACGCCTCCCGGAACAATCCATCCCGGATGCACCCGCTTCCCGCCCAACCACTGGATGATCTGCTGCCCGAACTGCCGCAGCCGTATGCCGTCACGCACAATGTTGGGATGTTCCGCCGCCAGGCCCACGAGGTTGCGCCGCGCCGGGTCCGCGTCCATGCCCAGCAAAAAGTCCGGTGAGGACAGGTGAAAAACGCTCAGCGCGTGCGATTGCACGATCTGCGCCAGGTTCATTACCCGCCTCAGTTTCTCCGCCGTCTCCGGTATGGTCACTGCCATAATGGCGTCGCACGCCTTCGCCGACGTGATCAGATGACTCACCGGGCAGATGCCGCAGATGCGCGCCATCAGTGCCGGCATCTCCTCAAACGGACGCCCTTCGCAGAACTTCTCGAATCCCCGCAACTGCGTCACGTGAAAGTGGGCGTCCTGCACTTCCCCGTCGGCGCCGAGTTGGATCGTGATCCTGGAGTGGCCTTCGATGCGGGTGACGGGATCGATTGTCAGCGTCGGCATCTCTTCCTCCTATGCACCGAAGCGCGAGGCTTCCTTCAGTTGCGGCACCTTCCCCGCCAGCAATTCCTGCAACACATAAAAGATGGTGTCGGCGGAAGGCGGGCAGCCGGGTACAAACACATCTACCGGAACCACCTCATGCACCGGTCGCACGTACTTCAGCAATCCCGGCACGCCCTCTTTCGGCATCACCTTGCAGATCGTTGTGTTCTCTACATATGCCGTCTCCAGCACTGCCGTGCGCCCGCAAACGTTGCGCATCGACGGCACGTTGCCCGTTACCGCACAGTCGCCCAGCGCCACCAGCGTGCGGGTCTGCGCCCGCACCTTGTGCAGCTTCTCCAGGTCGTCTTCGTTGCTCACCGCTCCTTCCACCAGTGCGATGTCCACATGTTCGGGGTATTGCTTCACGTCTACCAGCGGCGAGTACACCAGGTCTGCCTGCTCGATCACCGTCATGATGCGCTCATCCATATCCAGAAACGACATGTGGCAGCCGGAGCACCCGTCGAGCCAGATGGTCGCCAGTTTCAGCTTGCTCATGGCTTGACCTCTTCCCGCATCATCGTCAGGTAAGGCAGGTATTGCTTGCGCTTCGACATCTCCGCCACCGACACTCCCTTCTCAAACAGCGCCCCCGTCGGGCAGACATGCACGCACTTGCCGCAACTCGTGCAGGTTTCCGAACTCCCCCATGCCTCGTTCATGTCCGATACCACCCGCGACTCGATACCCCTCCCTTTGAAGTCCCAGGTGTGTGCGCCCTCAATCTCGGCGCACACCCGCACACACCGCGCGCACAATATGCAGCGGTTATGATCCAGCGTGAAGCGTTCATGCGAAGCGTCCACCGCCACCTTGGGATGCAGGTAAGGCACCGTCACGTGCGTCACCCCCAGCTTCATCGCCAGCGTCTGCAGCTCGCAGTGTCCGTTCACCACACACACCGAGCAGATGTGGTTCCGCTCGCTGAACAGCATCTCCAGGATCAGTTTCCTGTAGCCGTCCAGCCGCTCGGAGAACACCGTGACCTCCATGCCCTCCTCAACCCGCGTCACGCACGCCGGTAGCAACTTGTTCGTACCCTTCACTTCCACCAGGCACATCCGGCACGCCCCGATGCTCGACAGCCCCTCCACCGAGCACAACCGCGGAATCGGGATGTTGTTCTCCATCGCCACCTGCAGGATGGTCTGCTCGCCCGTGGCGCTTACATCGTGGCCTTCGATCTTCAGGGTCTTGATCTGAACCTTGTTCTTCATAGCTCGACCCCCGCCAGTTCCTCGCTCGGCTGGCTGATGGTGCACACTCCCGCGTCGCACAGCCGCTCGCGGATGTGCTGCGCATACTCATGCCGGAAGTACTTCAGCGTGCTTGCCACCGGGTTTGGCGCCGACTGCCCCAGCCCGCACAAGCTCGTGGACCGCACCATCTCGCACAACCGCTCCAGCAGTTCTAGGTCCGTCCACTCCGCCTCGCCCCGGCTGATTTTGCTCAGCAACTCGTGCATGTGTACCGTTCCTACTCGGCACGGCACGCATTTCCCGCACGACTCCGTCCGGCAGAAGTCCATGAAGAACTTGGCCACGTCCACCATGCACGAGCTCTCGTCCATCACGATCATGCCGCCCGAGCCCATGATCGAACCGACACTCGCCAGCGACTCGTAGTCCACCGGCATGTCGAGATAGCGCTCCGGCACGCACCCCCCCGACGGCCCGCCCGTCTGCACCGCTTTGAACTTCCGCTCCTCCGGAATTCCTCCCCCAAGCTGAAACACAATCTCGCGTAGCGTGATCCCCATCGGAACCTCAATCAGTCCCGTGTTGCGCACCCGGCCCGCCAGCGCAAATACCTTGGTCCCCTTGCTCTTCTCTGTCCCGATCCCCGCAAACCACCCGCCCCCGTTGCGAATGATCGGCGCGATGTTGGCATACGTCTCCACGTTGTTAATTAGCGTCGGCTTGCCCCACAAACCCGACTGCGCCGGATACGGCGGCCGCGGCCTCGGTTGTCCCCGATTGCCTTCTATCGACGCTATCAGCGCTGTCTCTTCCCCGCAGACGAACGCTCCCGCTCCCAGCCTGATCTCAATCCGCAGGCTGAACGTCGTATCGCAGATGTCGTTCCCCAGCACTCCCAGCCGCTCTGCCTGCCGGATCGCGTCCTTCAGCCGCTTCACCGCCAGCGGATACTCCGCGCGCACGTAGATATAGCCGCGGTTCGCGCCCACCGCATAGGCGGCGATCGCCATCCCTTCCAGCACGCGATGCGGATCGCTCTCCAGCACGCTGCGGTCCATGAACGCTCCCGGGTCGCCCTCGTCCGCATTGCAGATCACGAACTTCCCGTCCTCGCTCGACGCCTTCTGCACCGTGCTCCACTTCAGTCCCGTCGGATATCCCGCGCCTCCGCGCCCCCGCAGACCGCTCTTCCTCACCTCTTCGATCACCTCCAGCGGCGACATCGTGGTCAGCGCCTTGATCAGCGATTCGTAGCCCCCCACCCGGATGTAGTCTTCGATCTTCTCCGGATCGATCTCTCCAGAGTTCTCCAGCACGATCTTTTTCTGCCCCGCGAAGAACGGCATCTCCAGCGGCAGCACCAGCCGCTCCACCGGCTCCTTGTCTAGGCTCTCCACGATCGCCGCTGCGTCTTCCGGCGTCACGTTCTGGTACATGGTGCGATGTTTGCCTCGCGCTTCCACCAGCGGGCCGGCCGCACACAGCCCCATGCAGCCCACGCCTTTCACTTTGCACCTGTGTTCCAGGCCGCGCGCCTTCACATCCGCCTCCAACGCGTTCTTCACCTGGTCGCTGCGCGACGACAGGCAACTGGCCGCCACGCACACCTGCACCCGGTGCTCAAACGGAGCCTCTGCCTCACGCTGCTGTTCGGCTATTTCCTGCAATTCGTCGAGATTCAATGCCGACCTCCGAGGGTTGTGCCCTGTGCAACCGCTTCGGCCGCGCTACTGCACCGCCGCCGGCTCTGCCGACCACTGGCTCATCCACGCCCGCATGCCCGCCGCCGTCACTTTGCCTGCCACCTCGCCGTCGAACACCACCGCCGGCGCCAGCCCGCACGCACCCACGCAGCGCGCCGTTAACAGCGAAAGCTGGTTGTCTTTGGTGGTTTCGCCCGGCTGGATGCCGTGCTCCTCGGTCACCGTGTCGATCAGTTTCTGCGCGCCCTTGATGTAGCACGCCGTGCCGCTGCACACCACACAGGTGTGCTTGCCCTGCGGCTTCAAGGTGAAGAAGTGATAAAAGGTGGAGACCCCGTACACCTTGCTGAACGGCACCCGCAACGACAGCGCCACATAGCGTAGCGCCCCCTCGTCGAGGTAGCCAAACGTCTCCTGTACGGAGTGCAGTGACTCGATCAGTGCCGATGGCTCGTTGCCGTGCTTGCGCATGGCCGCTTCCACCAGTTTCCACCGGCGGTCGTCCGAGGGGGGAGTGGGCTTGCCTGCAAACGGCTGCATATCGTCACCTGTGACGGCTTAGTCTGCTCTTCCTCAAAATCCTGCGCCGTCCGGCGAAGTGAGCGCTGTGAGCCACCTCACGTCGAAGCGTGACCCACGGCATCCGTTACTAGGACATTAGACCTATCCGACCCTTCTTCTTCAAAAATAATTTATGACTTTCGCAACCCCGCGTCCCAGCCAATCCCACGATCATCATCGGAATTGTCATCCTGCGCCCAGCCTACCTCCGTCCCGGCCGACTGCGTCGCAGTCGAGGCGCTTTGCGGGCGTCTTAGCCCGCCGGCCGAGTCGAACCGGGCCTGCTACGAAACTCGCACACGGAAATTTCTGTGGGCGATGGACGTGCTTGCTCAACCCAAATGCCAGCCCGAAGGCCGGAACAATCCTAGCCCGGCGCGCCAGCGCCGGGTGAAGTGGGAGACTTGATCCGAGTCCCCAGGGACTGCACAGTTTCGTAACTGCGTCGTAAAAACGCCTTTTCAAGCAGCGGCTTTGCAGGCTACTGAAAAAGTCGCTTTATCCCTGCTTCGTATCAGGGCATGACTTTAGTCGTGCCGATAAGCCGTTTATTCTTGTCATCCCGGCGACTTTAGTCGCCCAGGGATCTGCTCTTCCGGCCTTTTTAGCAGCCTGTTTAGCCGCTGAGGAACCTAATCAGTGTGTCCCTAGATCTCAGGATAAAGGTCGAAGAAGGCGTCGACACTCGTGCGCAGTTGCTTCTCGATGTCTTCCTTCGAGCCTTCGACAATGTGGAGTGTTACCCGGGCTTCGCGCCCGTGCTTCATTTTGACTATTGCGTCGCCGATTTCTTCGATGTCGTCCCCCGGTAGCAGCCTCATTCCGTAAACTAAAGTGAGTTTTGCCATGCTACGATTGTAGCTCCCGCAGCGCTTATTCCCCGTACGCGTCACACTGCTTCAGTGAATGCGACCCTTCGGCGTCGCTTGATAGAATCCTGGTGGTCGTCAAGCCTCCTCTGAATCGTTTTCCGGCGGAAAGAATCTACAAATACTTCCATGACTGACAATGTTTGCAATGTAATCATCATCGGCTCGGGCTGCTCCGGCCTGACTGCCGCCATTTATGCCGCGCGCGCGAACCTGGCGCCGGTTCTGATCGAGGGGCATGAACCCGGCGGCCAGCTTGCACTCACCACGCTGGTTGTGAACTTTCCCGGTTTTCCCGAAGGCATCCAGGGCCCGGAGCTTATCGATAATATGCGCAAACAGTCGCAGCGCTTCGGCGCCGAATACCGGACTGGGCACGTCGCGAGCCTGGACCTTAGCCGGAAGACCGAAGCCGGCAGCCCGAAACCCATCGAGGTGAATCTTGGCCGCGATAAGCTTCTCACCCGTTCGCTCATCATTGCCAGCGGAGCCTCGGCGCGCTGGCTCGGCCTTGCCAGCGAAAAGGCGCTCATCGGTCACGGCGTTTCGTCGTGCGCAACTTGCGACGGTTTCTTCTTCTCGGGCAAAGAGATTACCGTCATCGGCGGCGGTGATTCCGCCATGGAGGAGGCGCTGTTTCTTTCCCGCTTCGCGACCAAGGTGACGATCATTCACCGGCGCAGTGAATTTCGGGCATCCAAGATCATGCTCGACCGTGCGCGCCGGCACAAGAAAATCGAGTTCCTCACGGACACCGTGGTAGACGACGTGCTCGATGTCAACAAACAGGAAGTCACCGGACTGCGCCTCCGCAACGTAAAGACCGGCGAGCAGTGGGACTTCCCGACCAGCGCGATGTTCCTCGGCATCGGCCATACCCCGAATGCCGACTTCGTCGGCGACCAGCTCAAACGCGACGGCGAAGGCTACATCGTGCCCAACGACGGCCATGTTTGTACTTCGGTGCCCGGGGTTTTTGTCTCCGGAGATGTCGCTGACCGCCACTACCGCCAGGCTATTACAGCGGCGGGAACCGGATGCATGGCCGCGCTCGAGGCGGAAAAATACCTCGAAGAAATCGGAAAGTAACCCAGAACCAGCCGTGACTCCAGTCGATCATTCCGCTGCCGAGGCTGCTGCCCGTTTCATCGCGAGCCGCACCCCGTTGCGGCCTCGCATCGCATTGGTTCTCGGTTCGGGCCTCGGCGGGTTCGCGAACGAACTCGGCCCTGCCACGCGAATTCCGTATGCTCAGATTCCGTCGTTTCCTGAAAGCACTGCCTTAGGGCACGCCGGGACTCTCGTGATCGGCGAGCTAGCCGGTGTGCCTGTTGCCGCCATGCAGGGCCGGGTCCACATTTACGAGGGTTACACCGCGCAGCAGGTGTCTTTTCCTATCCGCGCGTTTCATGCCCTGGGAGTTAACGCAGTCATCCTGACGAATGCTGCCGGCGGCATCAATTCGAGTTACAGTCAGGGCGCTCTGGTCGCCATCCGCGACCACATCAACCTGCAAGGAACCAATCCGCTCGTTGGCCCGAATGACGACCGCTGGGGCCCGCGCTTTCCCGACATGACCGAGGCGTATGACGCTGAGTTCCTGTGCATTGCCGCTGATGCCGCCGTTGCCGCCGAGGTGCAGCTCGCGCAAGGCATCTACGCTGCCATGCTCGGGCCCAGCTACGAAACGCCCGCCGAAATTCGCTACCTTCGTACGATTGGCGCCGATCTCGTCGGCATGTCCACCGTGCCTGAAGTCATCGCCGCTCGGCACTTGGGCATGCGAGTACTCGCCATCTCGTGCGTCACGAACCTAGCAGCGGGGGTCTCCGGCCAGCCGATTAATCACCAGGAAGTGCTCGATACCGGCGAGCGCGTGCGCGGCAAGGTTCTGACCCTGCTCCGCGCCCTGCTGCCGCGCATCGCCCGCGCCCTGCCGTTCCAACCTCCCACCTGACGCTGTCGAGGTGTGGTTCGGCTGTCCGGCGCGAATCGCAAACCATTCACTCAATCCTCCGGGCAACAGCCCCGTCCCCCAGTGATTTAAACTAAAGCCGCATGTCGGCCAACCCCTATTTGATCGGCATCGCCGGGCCCTCGGGGGCAGGGAAGAGCTACCTGGCCCACCATCTTGCGGACGCGCTGCACGCGCCTGTACTTGCCCTCGACCGCTATTACCGCGATCTATCGCACTTGCCCTTCAAGCAGCGCGTGCGGTCCAATTTTGACGAACCCGCCGCCCTGGAAGAATCTCTGCTCATCGCACAGGTCGCGGAACTCCGCCATGGCCGCGCCATTGACTTGCCGGCCTACGATTTCTCGCTCCATTCCCGCCTCCCAATGACCCAGCGTTTCGAACCCACCCCATACGTAATTCTCGAAGGCCTTTTCACCCTGTACTGGCAGGAACTCCGCGAGCTGCTCGACACCCGCGTGTACGTCGAGACGGACGACAACCTGTGCCTCGCTCGTCGCATCGAGCGCGACACCCGCGAGCGCGGACGCAGCCGCCACTCCGTCGTCTGGCAGTTTCAGTCCACCGTCGCGCCCATGGCCGAGCGATATGTGCGGCCCTCGCGGCAGTTTGCTGACCTGACTCTTGCCGGTGACACGCCAATCGCCGATGGCGTCGCCCGCGTACTCGACCATGTGCGAAGCTGTCCTCGGCAGGCCGACAGCAAGACCCCATTGCCAACCGTGCGGCCTTGCCTGTCGTCCTCGCACTCCGGGATTCGAGGTAACTCATGAAAGAACTTTCGTCATTGGCCGCCCTCTTGCTGACCGTGTTCTCGCTCGTCATCTCCGCTCCCTCTCAGTCCATCAATCTTCCCACCAGTAAGTCCCTCGACCAGCCTGTGCCCGGCTCCCCGCAACCCACCAACAGCTTGCCTGTAACCGCCGCCGTAAGCCCCGACGGCAAGTATCTTGCCCTTCTGAATGCCGGCTTCGGTTCGGCCGAGTCCGAATTTAAGCAGTCCATCGCGATTGTTGATGTTGCCACCGGCCAGGTGCGCGACTTTCCTGACTTCCGGCTCAAATCGAATGCCAGGCAGTCCTACTTTGTGGGATTAACATGGAACGCCGATGGAACCACGCTCTTTGCCTCCTTGGGCTCACTGACCGATCCCGAAGGCAAGGCTCACGGCAGCACAGGCAACGGCATTGCCGTATATCGCTTCGACAAAGGTTTGCTGACTCCCGACCGATTCCTGGCCTTGCCCCTGGTGCCGATTTCGCAGGACCGCAAAAATACCTACGGCGCGAAGTTTGTTCCAGCCCGACACAGCATCTCCTACCCTGCCGGCATCGCGTTCATCAAGCGCAGTGACGGTGACGCACTGCTGGTGGCCGAGAACCTTGCAGACGACGTTGTGCTCATCCGCGTACGCGACGGCGGCATCCTGCAGCGCTTTCCTTTGGGCTCCGGCAAGTCGGTGCCGAGCACCTTCCCATACCAGGTGGTGGTGAATCGCGCCGGAACACGCGCGTGGTGTTCGCTTTGGAACGGTTCAGCCGTCGCCGAACTTGACCTTACCGCCGGTAAGCTTGTTCGCCTCGTCGAACTCCTTCCACCGCAAGTCAATACCGGCTCCTCGTCGCATCCCACCGCGCTTCTATTGAGTCCCGACGAATCCCGCCTCTATGTCACCTTGGCCAACCGCGACAAAGTAGCCATCATCTCCACCGCCGACGGCAAGTGCGAGCGCTATCTCGACGCCCGCCTGCCGCACCAGGTTTATGGGGGCAACTATCCCATCGGGCTTGCGCAATCACCCGACGGAACCATGCTTTACGTCGCCGACTCCAGTTCAGATGCGATTGCCGTCTTCGATCTGCGTGAGACACGTGGAACCCACTCGCAGGCCAATGCCGACCGTCCCTTCTACTACATCCCGACCGAGTGGTATCCGACCGCGGTGGCCGTTACCGGGCCGGACCTCTGGATCGTGACCGGTAAAGGAATCGGCACGGGCCCTAGCTCGGGCACCGAGAGCCATGCCCTGCACGGAGACAAGCCGCAACATCCCTACATCGCCTCGCTGATTCGCGGCTCCGTTGCGCGCGTCAACCTTGCCCAGGCCGAGCGCGACGGTGAAAACCTCACCGCCGAGGTCATTCGCAGCAACCGCATGGAAGGCCGCACCAACCAGATCGAGTTTGCCGCCGGCACGAATCCCATTCGCCACGTCATCTACATCATGAAGGAAAACCGCACCTACGATCAGATCTTTGGCGACATCAAAGGCGCCGACGGCGATCCTGCGCTCGTGATGTACGGCGAGGAGATCACACCCAACCAGCACAAGCTTGCTCTGCAGTTCGGTGTGCTCGATAACTTTTACGACAGCGGCGAAGTTTCCGGTGATGGGCATCCCTGGTCCCTGGCTGCAATCACCACCGACTACAACGAGAAGATCTGGCCGATCGGCTACCGTGGTCGTGAGCGCGAATACGATTCCGAAGGCACGGTCGGCGGCAGCCTCCCCCTGGACGAGGGCATTCCTGACGTCAACGAGCCCTCCACCGGCTATCTCTTCGATAACCTTGCGCGCCACAACCTGTCCTATCGCCACTACGGCGAATACATCGAGACCCGCTGGTGCGAAGACCTCGCGCAGGAATACACTCCCGCCTCCACCGGTGCGCCGCAAGGCAACGTCCCCAGGTGCGACCGTTCTCACATCAAGCCCGGTGAAAATCTCCCCCCCGAAGTCGGTGGCGGCAGCAGCCCGTATCAGTACCTCATTCCGCTCATGGCCTACAACACCCCGACCAAGGCCGATTTGCGCGACCACTTCGACCCCCACTATCCCGACTTCAAGATCGAGTACCCAGACCAGTTTCGCGCCGACGAATTTCTCCGCGAGTTTGCCGGCTTCCTGGCAGCCCGCAAGACCGGCAAAGGCGAGCAGCTTCCCAGCTTCTCGTTGGTGCGCTTGCCCAACGATCACACCGCAGGCACCAAGCCCGGCTCGCCCACGCCAAAAGCTTCCCTTGCCGACAACGATCTGGCGGTCGGTCGGGTGGTCGAGGCCGTCTCCAGCAGCCCCTTTTGGGATGACACCGCCATCTTCGTTATCGAAGACGACGCCCAGAACGGCGCCGACCACGTCGATGCCCACCGCAGCATTGCGCTCGTCATCAGCAAGTACTCCCCGCGCACGCCGCATCCCTTTGTCGACCACAACTTCTACACCACGGTGAACATGATTCACACCATGGAAACCCTTCTCGGCCTGCCTCCCATGAACAACAACGACGCCCATGCCGCCGTGATGGCTCCACTCTTCACCGGCCCCGGAGACCAGCCGCCCTTCAAGGCCGACCCACGCAACCGCGACAATGGCCTCATCTACCGGGCGAATGCTCAAAACGCCCGCGACGCCAAGACATCATCCGCGCTCGATTTTTCCGTCGCTGACGCCGCCGACACCGCAACGCTCAATGCAATTCTCTGGCGCGACGCGAAAGGCGATGTCCCCATGCCCCCGCCGCGCCACGCTGTCATTGCGGTCACCATACCTGGCAAGGACTAGTCTCATGAGTCATTGATTTCTTGAATAAGTTCCTGGGGCTTGTGCAGTCAGCGTGGCGGAAGCAAAACGGGCAATCGAAGCAGGGATCTGATCGGCGCTTTTGGTCCAGACGAAGGGCTTAGG
>Ga0335071_10005879_pt1 | contig 12722 bp, 10 predicted proteins | sample Lox_Sample_15_FD_206724 | JGI IMG/M metagenome (GOLD analysis project Ga0335071, IMG submission 206724) | Soil microbial communities from Loxahatchee National Wildlife Refuge, Florida, United States - Lox_Sample_1.5 | ecosystem: Environmental > Terrestrial > Soil > Wetlands | place: USA...
GTATGGGGGCTGCGTTTTGCAGCATCGGTCACGCGCCCCATGGCCGCGGTGACGATGCGATGAACTGCCTTCGGACTCATGTTGTTCCCGCGCGCCGAGAGAAAGAGCGCCCCCGGATCGCCGGAAGAAGCCGGAGAGCGGACGGTCAGATACTCCCTGACCGCTTCTGCGGCATGCTCTCCGAACGGAACAATGCGTTGTTTTCGTCCTTTACCAGACACCTTCAACGTCCGCGCACGGAAATCGACGTCCTCCGCCCGCAGGCCCGTCAACTCGCTGACGCGGATCCCGCTGCTGTAGAACAGCTCCAACACTGCGGCCGCGAGCTTTCCCCGGGGCGAAGAACGATCAACGGCGCTCAGCGCGCGGAGCATGGTCTCCTCATCGAAGAACCGGGGGAGGCGCTTCTCCAATTTGGGCGTCGGAATCGCGGCCGTGGGGTTCGCATCGAGAAGGCGGGAGCGACGAAGGAACTTAAAGAAGGAGCGGACCGCTGCGAGGTACCGGGCAACTGTTCTGCGCGACATCCCTTGCGCAACGAGCGCCCCCAGGAATGCGCGGACGGTGTCCCGGTCGATCGAAGACGCCTTCCACGTCGAAGAGCCCTGAGCGGTCGCAACGAATGCATCGAACACGCTCAGGTCCTTCCGATACGCGATCACGGTGTGCCGTGAATAATTCCGGTCCTGTTCAAGATGCCGCAGAAATGCCGCCACCTGCTGGTGCATGCATCACCACGAGGGATTATCGTCTCATCATCCGTTGGCCGCCTGCGTTTCTTCTTTTGCGATCTCCGCTTTGCATGACGGACACGCAAGGTACTCCCCCCGGCTCTGATTGTACTTCTGGACCATGTAGGGGTTGCCGCAGGTATCGCACTGCCGGTCCACGGGCCTGTCCCATGAGGCAAAATCGCAATCCGGATAGCGCGAGCACCCGAAGAACGTACGCTTCCTTTTCGTTTTGCGCTCGATAATGTCGCCCTGCTTGCATTTCGGGCACTTCACGCCGATGCCGATCGGCCGTGTGTTGGTGCACTTGGGATAATTCGAGCACCCGAGAAACGCGCCGAATCGTCCTCCTTTGACCACCATATCGCCGCCGCAAACTTCACACTTGATCCCCGAGGCAAGGCGCAGTTGCTCCTGTTCATGGGGCAGCGGTTTTGTGTTCTTGCATTCGGGATACCCGCTGCACGCCATGAACCGACCGTTCCTGCCCCATTTGATGATCATGGGTTTGCCGCAGAGCTCGCACGTTTCGCTCGTCGATTCCTGAAGCGACCGCTTGATGGCGGCGCTCTGCTTGCTTACGCCTTCCACGGACAGGATAAACGGGCGGTAGAAATCATCCATGACCTGGAGATAGGTCTGCTTGCCCGATGCGATCGTGTCGAGTTCTTCTTCCATCTGGGCGGTGAAGGCGACATCGAACAGTCTCGGAAAATTCTCGACAAGGATCTTATTGATGGCTTTCCCGAGGTCGGTGGGATACAGCCGGCGGTCCTTCTGGAGGACGTACTTTCTTGCCTGGATCGTATCCACGATCAGCGCATAAGTGCTCGGCCGCCCGATGCCCAGCGATTCGAGTTCCTTGACGAGCGTGCTTTCGGTAAACCTGGCCGGTGGCTTCGTGAAATGCTGGTGTGGCTGCACGTCCCGGACGTCGGCGTGATCGCCTGCCGTAACATTGGCAGGGACACGCGAAACGGGGTCTTCGTCGCTGTCCGGCCGTTCGGCCTCGTCCACGAGGTCGTCGTACACCTGGAGGAAGCCTCGGAACTGCGGCACCGAGTCCGTCGCGCGGAAGAGGTACTTCCCTCCCCGGACATCGACGGTGATCTGTTCAAAGACCGCCGCACTCATCTGGCAGGCCACGAATCGGTTCCAGATCAGCTCGTACAAGTCATACATTTCCTTGTCGAGGTACTGCCTCACCGCCTTCGGCGCATATTGCGTGGAGGTCGGTCGAATCGCCTCGTGCGCGTCCTGCGAGCTCTTTCCCTTTTTGAATTGACGGACTTCGTCAGGAAGGAACTCCTTGCCATACTGCGAGAGAATGTACTCACGAACCTCGGCGACCGCGCCGTCGCTGAGCCTCGTCGAGTCCGTGCGCATGTACGTAATGAGCCCGACGCGTCCTTCCGCTCCGAGCTCGACGCCCTCGTAGAGTTTCTGTGCGAGCATCATCGTCCGCTTCGCGGGGAACCGGAGCCTGCGGGCCGCTTCCTGCTGCAGGGTGCTGGTGATGAACGGCGGATTGGGGTTGCGGCGGACGGGTTTTCGCTGGACGTCATCGATGCGAAACTGTTCAGCCCGGATCGCCGCAAGGTGCTGTTGCGCGGTCTCGCCGTTCCCGATGACCGGGTCCTGGTCGCCGATCTTGAACAGCTTCGCAAGAAACGGATCGCTGTGCTCCGTGCCGAACTCCGCGACGATCGACCAGTACTCGTTCGGGACGAACGCGTCGATCTCCGCTTCCCGTTCGCAGATCAATCGGACGGCCACCGATTGGACGCGGCCGGCCGAGAGTCCGTAGTACACGGTCTTCCAGAGAAACGGCGAGATCTTGTACCCGACAAGCCGGTCCATCACCCGTCGCGCCTGCTGGGAGTCCACGAGCGATTGGTCGATCGACGTGGGATTGGCCATCGCTTCGGAGACGCCGCGCTCGGTGATCTCATGGAACAGCACACGGTAGACGTTGTCGTTCGCATGATCGATCTCCTTCGCGATATGCCAGGCAATCGCTTCTCCCTCACGGTCAGGGTCGGTGGCGATGAAGACCGCGCTCGCATGGGCCGCATGCGATCGCAGGCGGTCGATCACTTCGTCCTTCCCCGTGATCGTCTCGTACACGGGCTGAAAGCCGTTTTCGACGTCGACGCCGATTTTGCTTTTCGGGAGGTTCTTGATATGCCCGACAGACGCCTCAACGACGAATTTCGCGCCGAGATATTTGCTGATCGTTTTGGCCTTTGCCGGAGATTCCACGACGACCAGCGACCGGCCCTGTGGATCGGGCGGGCTCTTTCGCCCGCGCTTGTGAGGTGTTGCCGCAGGGGTGTCCGCTACTGCAGAGGGTGTGTCCGAATCTGACTGCTTCTTCGTTCGTTTCGCCATTAATGAATCGTATCCCCATTATTCAGCATTGTCCGTCCCGCGCGATCGTTCCCGGGTTCCCGCGCGAACAGCACGGTGGCAACGATCTGTCTCAACTCAGGCAGCGAGACCCTTTCGTACCCGGCCATCATCGACCGCTCAATCACTGTTTCGAGGTCGTGTTGCGTGAGGAGTCCAAGCTCGACAAGCTGAATGAGATATCCCTGACCCTCCGGTGACAGCATGGCCTTCTCCGCTTCATGGAAGGACCGGCGCGACTCCAGCGACGGTTTGGTGGGGACGCGCATCCCCGCAGGACCTGCAGGCAGGTTATCATACAGCCAGCTGAAAGCCGCGCTGATCTCGGTCTGCGTGTAACCTTGATCGCGCAGATCATCGAGGTCGACGTCGCTCAGCCGCTTGTTCTCCTGTATAGCGGACATGAGGTAAATCAGAATTTCGACGACTTTTTCTTTCATCGCCCGGTCGCGTCGTTCCCGGCCAGAAGGCCGACATAGAAATCTTCCCGCCGCTTCATCCGTGCTGCGGCGTTCGCCTGAATATCATCATAGCCCAGGAGGTGCAACGTGCCGTGGATCACCAGCCTCGCGGTCTCATTGGCCAGGCTGACGCCATAAGTGCGCGCCTGGCGAGCAGCCTTGTCGAGGTTCACGTACACTTCCCCCTCAATGGCCCCGACTTCCAGAGGAAAGCTCATGACGTCCGTCGGACGGTCATGGCGGAAATACGTCCTGTTGATCCTCCGGGACAGCCGGTCGTCGGTGAACACGACCGACACCGATGCTGCGCGTCGCCGCTCGCGGAGGAGCACCCCACGCACCATCTGTTGCACCCCGCGCTTCGCCACACGCCGCGAGTGATGGGCGTTGTGGACGATCACTTCGATCATGACCGGACGCCCGCCTTGCGCCGTTTCTTCCTGCCCTTTCCCCGCTGGCGGTCCAGGATCCCGTCGGTCAGCGACAGGGCGATCCCGGAGAGCATCACTTCCGGACCGAGCCGTGTGAAGTCTCCCGAGACCAGCGCGCGGTCGACGTTTGCATAGAGGGAGCACCCCCCCTGCTTCTCGACGATCAGGCCCGACAGCTTGCCGTCATGTTCTCCGACAAAGGTCACCTCCCCGAGGATATCGCTCATCACGAAGCCGGAGCAGTAGTGCAGCTGCAGGTGCGCGTTCACGGTATAGACCGACACCAGGTCGCCTTTGCCGGTGCCGATCTTCGTGTTGGGATAGAGCTCGAGTGCCGTCCTCCGCGCAGGATCGTTCAACGCAATCTCGAACCGGTAATTCGCCCCCATCTGTTTCGCAGGGACGCCGAACAGCTTCTCGAGCTTTCTGATATCCGATGCTTTGAACACGGAGGACATGTGACCCTCGGTCGATTCTCGATCGGCGATCGACGCCGAAAACACAAAACCCCGGCTTGCGTGCTACCGGGGCTGCTGCTCACAAAGACAACTGCAGGCAAACCTCCACCCTTGTTGATGTTGCCGCGGTTTGTTGTGCGCTGCGCGATCTCATGGTGCGTTCAACTGCCGAAAATATACCGACATCAGGAGTGATTGTCAAGAAAACCGCCTCTACCACTCGAGCTCCATCCCTTCGGCCGCGGCGACGCATTCGAACCCGTGATGTCGCATGCGGATTTCGTTGCGGCACTTGAGGACAATCTCGTCGATCTTGTCGTCGTCATGCCCGGGGTCATGATGGAAGAGGACGAGCTTTTTCACGCCCGCTTGCTCCGCCAGCGAGAGGGAAAACAGATAGTGGGAGTGACCCCACCCGACGTGGCTCACGTATTCTTCCGGCGTGTAGGTGGTGTCGTGAATGAGGATGTCGGCCCCGCGCGCGAAGTCGATCACTCGCCGGTTCGGATCGCCGCGTTCCGCCATGTACAGGTCGACAATGTGCTTCTCCACGTTGCGCAGCGAGCGCGCAAACTCGCGGTCGAACGGTTCGTTGTCGCTGATGTACACAATGGAATGGTTCCCGGCGTTCAGGCGATAGCCGACGGCAAAGGCCGGGTGATTGACATAGAGCGACGACAGGGTCGCATCGAACAGCTGGAGCGTTTGTTCCTTGACCGGCAGGAAGTTGATCTTCGCCTTCAGTTCGCTCAACTGGATCGGGAAAAACACCTTGTTCATCTGGGCGGCGATCGCCGTGCGGAGCGTCAGACGCTTGGTCTGCGGACCGATCACCGTGAATTCGTTTCCGGAAATGAAGGCCGGTTTGAAGAACGGAAACCCCTGGATGTGGTCCCAGTGCGGATGGCTGATTGCGATGAACGCCTTGACCGACTCTCCCCGCGCGATCAGCGTGTCGCCGAGATCGCGGATCCCGGTTCCTGCATCAAAGATCACGAGGTTGTCGTGGGCGAGCCGCACCTCGAGGCAGGGCGTATTGCCCCCGTACCGGACCGTTTTCGGACCCGGGGTCGGGAGAGAGCCACGGGTCCCCCAGAAGCGGATCAGCATGTCTTGGTCCCCATGAGATGTTCACCCCTCCTTTCGGAGGCGCCTAGCGGGAGGCGGGTGTGAGAAAACTCCCCGCATAGGCAACATAGTGCTCGGCGGATCGCACGAGCGCGGCGCGCTCTTCCCCGGTAAGGTCGCGCACGATGCGCGCGGGCACGCCGGCAACCAGGACACCGGGCGGGACAATGAAGCGTTCCCTGACCACCGCGCCCGCCGCCACGACGGCATCGGGTCCGACCACCGCCCCATCGAGGACGGTGGCGTTCATGCCGATGAGACAGCGGTCGCGGATCGTGCACCCGTGGACCATCGCCAGATGCCCGACCGTCACTTCGGCCCCCACGACCGCCGGCAATTCGTGTGTCACATGAAGAACAGCGCCGTCCTGAATGTTCGACCGTTCACCGACGGTGATGGCGTTGATGTCGCCGCGCAGAACAGCATTGAACCACACGCTCGCGAAGTCCCCGAGACGCACATCGCCGATGACCATCGCGCCTTCAGCAAGGTAAACGGAATGCCCCAGGGTCGGCGAGACGCCATGGTGCAGGATAGGCGGCACGCCCTATCCTTTCGCCCGCGGCGGCACCCACCCCGCGCGGGTCCATTGCATCAACTCGATCGTCACGCTTCCGAGGATCACCTTCATCTTGGCCATGATCGGCACACGGGCTTCGTCATTACTGAACCATCCTTCGAAATCGCCCGTCAGGCCGAAGATCCCCACGAAATTCGCCGTCCCCTCGAACTTGACCGCATCCACCGGGTAATCGATCGCGTCGACCTCCACCGGGTCACGCTCCCCGGAAAAATTGATCCGCGTCGTCACCTTTTGCTCGTTGATGATTGTCGGGATGGTCATCGTGCGCCCGCTGAGCAGATACTGCCGTGCGGTGAAGAACAGCGACAGACCGTCTTCATAGACCTGGTCGAGCGCCATCGTATCCCGTTTCTCAACGACGGTGTCGTGCTCCCCCTTCTCCAGGAACACCATCTTGCGGTCATAGTCGAAGGTGTAGCGCGAGAAATCCCACCAGTCGTCCTGCTTGAGCTTCCCGATGAATTTGTGGGAGTACATCATGGTGTCGATGTAGCTCTCATACGTCGCGTGCAGGTCGACGAACGGAACCTTCGGGTACGAATTGATCAGCGCCTTCGTATGGTAGACGAGGTGGTTCGGTATTTCCTCGCGCTTGAGCGCCAGAACCCGGATCGAGCCGAGATCGAAGGGACCGTACCGGACATTGTACACGAGGTCCTCTCCCACCTGGAAGATGTGGGGTTCTGCGGCCGACTGTCCACGCAGCACGTCGGGATGGATCGCGATACAGAGCAGGGCGCCCAACAGACAACACTGGAAATGGTGCAAGGTCCCGTCCTGTCAGTGAAGGCTGGTCATGTGCGCGTTGATGCGCTCGGCTTCGTCGAAGAGTTTCATCGCCTTCGCGAACTGATTGTCCTCCCCGAGAATGGTCCTGGAGCTTCCTTCGTTGCCGAAGAGGCTCCGCGCGATATATGCCTTGGCGAATGCCTTGATGAAGTGGAGGTCCTGCTCGTAGGACGAGTCCCGGAATTCGACCTTCTGCTCCTTGCCGAGCGCGACGATCTGGTCCAGCATCGGCCTCGTCATTTCGAAATCCTTCACAAACCGCGCGCAGTCCTTGCCGTATTCCTGGCGCAAGGCAGTGCCGTGCTGCTCGAGGTAGCGGTTCGCGAATTCGGGGAACACGTTGTGGCTGCGCAGCTGGACCGTGTATTCGTTCAGCCGGTCCGCCTTCACGATGTAGTCCGGCGTGATCCCGCCGCCGCCGTACACGACGCGCCCGCCCATCGTCTTGAATTTCGGTCTGGTGGAATCCTGCTCTTCCGTATGGGTGATGTTCTCTCCCTCGACTTCGGTCCGTTCAAACGCCTCGCGCGCGTAATTGGCCCTGTCGTGATCGTACGGCCGCTGGATGAGACGGCCACTCGGTGTATAATACCGGGCGGTGGTGAGCCGGAACGCCGACCCGTCACGCAGCATATACTGACGCTGAACGAGGCCCTTGCCAAACGTTGTCTCGCCGACGATGAGCCCGCGGTCCCAGTCCTGGATGGCGCCCGCGACGATCTCGCTGGCTGACGCTGAGGCGTTGTTCACAAGAATGATCAGCGGGACGTTCGTGTATTTTCCGTTCCCTGAAGAGACATACTCCTCGTCGAATTCCGACCGCCGCCCTTTGGTGTACACGATCTTCCGGTCGCCGGGCATCAGTTCATCCACCATCTTGAAGGCCTGCTCCAGGTAGCCCCCGGCGTTCTGACGGAGATCGAGGACCATTCGCTGCATCCCCGCCGCTTTGAGTTTCGTCATCGCTTCCATGAATTCGTCGTGCGTCGTGGCGGCGAAGCGCGAGACGCTGATGTACCCTGTCTGATCGTCGACCATGTAGGCCGCGTCAACCGTGTAGATCGGGATATTGTCGCGCGTGATGTCGAAGTCCAGGGGATTCTTGATCCCCGCCCTCACGATGGTCACTTTGACATGGGTGCCTTTCGGCCCACGGAGTTTCTTTTGAACCCCTTCCTGCGTGATCCCGACGCAGGAGGAGTCATTGATCTTGACGATCTTGTCGCCCCCCAGAATGCCGAGCGCCTCACTCGGGCCCCCGGTGACGGGCGAAACCACCATCAGGGTGTCGTTGAGAACCTGGAATTCGATGCCGATCCCCTCGAAGCTCCCCTGGAATTCCTCCGTGACCCGCTGCATCTGGCTCGCAGGGATGTAGACGGAATGCGGATCCAGTTGACCCAGCAAACCGTTGATCGCAGCTTCGGTGAGCTTTTGCGGGTCGACGTTGTCGACATAGTTCTTTTGTGTGAGACTCAGGACATCCTGAAATTTCGTGATTTGGTCATAAATGCTGTCGGCAGAGAGCACGTGATTCAGCATGGCACCCAACCCAAGACTCAGCACAATAACGCCCAACAGCGTGCCCACAGAAAAACGCTTTCGCATGAATATCTCCCTGAAGAATGTTTGTCCCGTAATCACGGTAGTCAGAGAATAATGTAATGAATTGACCGGACAATCAAAAAACAGTGAACTGCGGCCTACCGGACCGGCTTCCAGTGCGAGGAAACCGATCGGTGGAGTATCGTCACCCAGAGATAGTTCACGAACCACGATCCCATAACGCCGAGATAGCCGTATCGCCGGAACCTCCGGGGCGATTCATAGACCACCATGTCGTCAAAATACACGATGCGACCCAGTTTGCCGAGCCGGCGGAAAAGGTCGTAGTCTTCTCCCGCGGCGATCGTTGCGTCGTAACCGTGCGCCGTCATGAATATGCTGCGGCGCACCACGTGACACTCCCCCCGGCCCATCGACATCCCGACCTTGTTCATCATCGAGAAGAGCCAGTTGAAGAACCCGTGAAACACCAGATCGGACAGGCGGCGATCGTCGGGAAACACCTCGACCCTGCACGTGGCCGCGATCACCGCGGGATCCTGGAGCGCCGCTTCCAACCGGGTGAAGAACTCGTCGGCGTCACCGATCAGGGTGTCCGCGTTCATGAACACCAACGTCGCGCCCCGCGCCCGCGCCGCCCCGAGGTTTCTCCCGAGCGCGATCGTCTGACGGACGCCATCGGTATTCTCGACCACCGGATCGCCATAGCGACGGGCAATCGAGAGCGTCCTATCCGTGCTCCCGCCGTCGCTGATGATGACTTCAAGGCCGAAGCGCTTCCTTCGATCGGCGGTAAATTGCGCGAGCATTCCCGCGAGGAGTTTTTCCTCGTTGAGCGTCGGGACGATGATGCTGAACGCCGGAGTGTCGGACGGGAGCGGACGCGGTTCCATCACGCCGAGGTCACCGCCTGACTGATCCGCACTTTGAACTGGTGAGCGCCCGATTGCGCCCCGCCTGCCGGCTCAAGACGGAACCGCCAATGGGGAATGACGACCGCGGCCTGGAACACACGCTCGAACCCGGCTTCGGACAACGAGACGGTTTCGAGCGGAAACCGCCACAAGGTCGCAGGGCGGTCAAGACTGAACGTCGTCTGCAGCCGGAGCCAGCGATCGACGAGCTTGACACTCCTGACGTTCGGTTCCTCTCCCTGGCTCATGATCCGTCGATCCTGGAGCGGGCGTCCTTCGATATCGTAGAACCGGTCCGGGGCGTCGCCTGCCATCGCACCGATGCACCATTCGATGCCGAGCCAGAGGTCGATGGGGCGCGGCTCCCTGTTGGTGACGACATAGTCCACGGAAAATGCGTCGCGCCCGTCCTCATAACGAAGAGTCTTCCTGACCGACAGCTTGTGGGGGAGGGCCGTGCGCCAGATTCCCCCCTCGCGTTCAAAATCGATTTCCACCTCTTTCCCGTTCACACGCTGGGCAACCGTGTACGGCTGATTGACGAAGTCGCCAAGTTCCGGATATCGGCATTCCTGCACTTCGTGCAATGTGGTCGCCTCGCCGAAGAAGTGATCGATCATCGAGCCGTGCCGGTACCAGTCATAGGAGAGATACCGGTCGAGCCCCGCTTCTTTCACTTCCCCGGGTTCCGTTCCGCCCGGCCGCTGACCATGCGCCGCTTCAATGACGCGCCGGTGGTACCCTTCTTCTCTCCTGCTGACAATGTCGAGGAGGTTGACGGCCTCGGGCTTCACCGAGAGCTCGACCATCGTGGCTCCCGATGCCGGCGTGAAACACATGTCCAGACGCCCGGATTCGACAATGACCTCCGTGTGTCCATCGGCGTCAAAATCCGTTTCTTCGACCTGGGGCGCGTGCAATGGCTGAAGACCGTCGAGCCCGGCCTCCGCGCGGAGCAGGCTGCGGTACACCGGCATCCGGAGGTTCGGAAGGTAGAGCCCTCCGAAGACGCCGTGCCAGTACGGATCGTTGCATTGCCCTGCCCAGAGAGCATCAAGGATTTCCTGGGGGACGTGACCCCGGTGCAATGCGTGCACGCGGGAGGCGATCCGGAGCATCTTCTTGTGCATATGGTTCGACTCGGGGTACTTGGCGAGGAAATTCCGCCAATACCCTCCGCGCACGAACACCGCAAACTCTTCAAACAATCCGTGGTCCTTCAACGCCTGCTCGAACTTCTCGAACCCGGCATAGGCCCGGGGCGTCAGGGCCCATTTGAGCATCTCGCCGTACGCTGCCGCGGGAAGATACACCCGGCCGGCCGGAGAGAACAGGTTTACAATCGTTCCCGCGTGGATCGGCTTCACCCACGACGATTCCTGCTCGATCATCCTGCAGAAGGACTCGAGCCAGCCTTCTTCATAGACGCTGTGATACGTCTTCGGCCACACCCCGAACTTCTCGCCATCGTCGCCGTGGATGACGAACCTTCTCCCGTCCAGTGAAGCGACCGTCCGGAAGTAGTCGAAGGATTCCGACAGAGATTTGAACGGGATCGCATAGCGCAGGACGCGGTTGATGGGAAGGACGGCCAGCGCCTTCCCGTTGTCTTCCGTGATGTAGTAGCCCGTGAGCTGTTCATCGCGCAGCCCCGCGTAGCGGAAATGGGTGTCGTCGATCATAACGAATTCCACGCCCGCCTCCACCAGGGAGGTCACGAGGTGTTGCTCCCACACGCGCTCTGCAAGCCACATCCCCCTCGGTTGCACACCGAACAGATCCTTTAAAAGCGTCGTCAGCTTGCGGATCTGGCCGACACGATCCTCCGGGGGAATGACGGGAAGGATGGCCTCGTAGTACGCGCCGGTCAGGAGTTCGATCTGCCCGCGTTGCACCATCCCCTTGATCCTGTCGATCAGTTCCGGATGGTGGTCGACGACCCACTCGAGAAGCGTCCCCGTCCAGTGCTGCGTGAACTTCACCGAGGGATGACGCTCGAGCACGTCCAGAAACGGCTTGTACGCGGCCTGGTACGCTTCTTCGAAGACAGAATCGAAGTTGCCGATCGGCTGGTGGCTATGGACGGCAAAAACGAAATTGACGGTCTGCATGAATTCCTGAAGGTCCGACAACCATACTGATCCCGCGTCTGTCCGGCACGGAGGATCCGTCCGGGGGCTCCTGTGCGGCTTGCCTTACTGCTCCGGCTTCATTTGCGGGAAGAACATGACGTCGCGGATCGATTCCTGACCGGTCATGAGCATGGTTAGCCGGTCGATCCCCATCCCCATGCCCGCGGTGGGAGGCATCCCATATTCGAGCGCTCGGAGATAGTCCTCGTCGAGCGGCTGGATCTCCTCTTCCCCCCGCGCCCTCGCCTTCATCTGCTGCTCGAAGCGCTGGCGCTGGTCGAGAGGATCGTTCAATTCGCTAAAGGCGTTGCAGAGCTCCTGTCCGTCGCAGATGACTTCAAACCGTTCGACCAGTCCCTCCTCGCTCCTGTGCTTCTTCGCGAGCGGGGACATGGAAAGCGGATAATCAGTGATGAACGTGGGCTGAAGCAGTTTCGGTTCAACGTGCGCACTGAAGATCTCATCGATGATTTTCCCCGCGCCGTCTCCCGGCGCGACCTCAACATGAAGCTCCCGTGCTGCAGCACGCAATTGCTGCTCGTCGAGATTGCGGAGCGCACGCCCGGTATGTTTCTCAATCGCCTGGAACATCGTGAGACGCTCCCACGGCGGCGTGAAGTCGATCGTCTTTCCGTGGCGCTCAACGACGAGCGATCCGTGGAGGGCCCGGGCGACCCGCCCGATCATTTCCTCGACGGTATTCATCATCCAGACATAGTCTCGATACGCGACGTACACTTCCAGCATTGTGAATTCGGGATTGTGGTTCTTGTCCATCCCTTCGTTGCGGAAGTCCTTGGAGATTTCATAGACCCCATCAAAGCCGCCGACAATGAGGCGCTTGAGGTAGAGTTCATCCGCGATGCGGAGATACAGATCGATGTCGAGGGCGTGGTGATGCGTCACAAACGGCCTCGCGAACGCGCCGCCGTATTGCGGCTGGAGCACGGGCGTTTCCACCTCCAGGATTCCCCGTTCATCAAGGAACTGGCGGAGGGTGGAGACGATCCTCGCGCGCTGTACGAACACGTCGCGGACGCCCCGGTTCACGATGAGATCGACATACCGCTGCCTGTACCGGAGCTCTTTGTCGGCAAACGGGTCGTAGACCGTGCGATCC
>Ga0335071_10005880_pt1 | contig 12722 bp, 11 predicted proteins | sample Lox_Sample_15_FD_206724 | JGI IMG/M metagenome (GOLD analysis project Ga0335071, IMG submission 206724) | Soil microbial communities from Loxahatchee National Wildlife Refuge, Florida, United States - Lox_Sample_1.5 | ecosystem: Environmental > Terrestrial > Soil > Wetlands | place: USA...
AGCAGGGGGCATGCTGCGGTTTGCGCTTCCGGAATACCGGCTGCCCAAAGCGGTTCTGGCGAAGGAGATCGCACTGATCGAGCGACTCGGCGTAAAGTTCGCGTTCAACACGCGAGTTGGCGCAGACATCTCGCTGAACGATCTCGACGACGGATTCGACGCCGTGTTCATCGCGATCGGCACGTGGAAGGAGACCTGGATCTATTTGCCGGGAACCGAGCTCAAAGGAGTGTATCCAGCACTTAATTTCCTGGAAGCGATTGCGCGTGGCGAGAAGCCCGAGATTGGCAGCAAGGTCGCGGTGATTGGGGGCGGCAACGCAGCGATTGATTCGGCGCGTAGTGCGCTGCGAGCCGGTGCGAAGGTAACGGTCCTCTACCGCCGCGAGCGACAGGACATGCCAGCGATCGAAGAGGAGACCCTGGCAGCCGAAGAAGAGGGCGTCGAATTCGTCTTTCACGCCGCGCCGCACCGGATTATTGGAGACACGAAAGGAAATGTTCGTGCGGTGGAAGTGATGAAGACGCGGCCGGGCGAATACGACGCCTCAGGACGGCGCAAGCCGGATCCGACCGACGAGATACGTCGCTTCGATTGCGATTCGGTCATCTTCGCCGTAGGCGAAACAGTCGATCAGGATTTCTGCCGTGCCTCTGGATTAGTGCTGAAGCCGAACGGCACCTTCGAAGTCGATCGCTTCACGCTGGAAACCAGCCGTCCGCGGTTCTTCGCCGGCGGCGATGTCGTTACGGGTGCCTCGAACGTTTCGAACGCGATGGCGTTTGGAAAACTGTCGGCACGCATCATCGATCGGCAACTGATGGAGACGGACCGATGGGAGAGCCTGTTTCCGCAGATCGAATACAGCCAGGAACTGCCGCACGAAACCAATGAAGACAGGCGCCACTTCTCGACCGAATTGCCTGCCGAGGAACGAGTGAAGTCGGTTGAGGAAGTGGTATGCGGTCTCTCAGCTGAAGATGCCCACAAAGAAACGTGCCGATGTTTGCGCTGCGACATTAAGGTTGTCACGGCGATGTAGGAAAGGGAGGACAGTTTGCCACCAAAGAAATTCTCCATTCGCATCGATGGTGAGCTGGTGACAGCGAACGAAGGCAGCACCATCCTGGAAGCGGCCCAGGCTGCGGGCAAGTACATCCCGACACTCTGCCACTTGTCGGGCTTGACACCCCTCGGCGCATGCCGGGTATGCATCGTCGAGGTATCAGGAACGGACCGTCTGTTCCCAGCATGCACCACGCCCATCCAGGATGGGATGTCGGTGACAACGAATTCGCCGCGGCTCGCCAACTTCCGCCGCATCTCCATCGAGTTGCTGCTGGTCGAGCGCAATCATACATGCGCGGTTTGCGTTTCGAACAACCACTGCGAACTGCAGGCGATGGCGAGCGCGCTCGGAATCAACAACGTTCGCTTTACCTTCAACTATCCCAAGCTGGCTGTGGACTTGTCGCATCCTCGTTATGTCCTCGACCAAAACCGCTGCATCCTGTGTACCCGTTGCGTTCGCGTCTGCGCGGAACTGGAAGGCGCGCATGTCTGGGAAGTGAGCGCACGCGGAATCAATGCCCGGCTGGTGAGCGATCTCAACCAAAAGTGGGGCGAGAGCGGAGGATGCACGGCTTGCGGCAAATGCGTGCAGGCCTGTCCGACAGGGGCGCTGGCAGAGAAAGGCTATGCCGTGGAGGAGATGGTGAAGAAGAACGACAGACTGCTCAACCTGATTCATCGCCGGGAGGTAGAAGCATGAAGAGAGTAAAGGTCGCGACAGTCTGGCTCGACGGCTGTTCGGGCTGCCACATGTCGTTGCTCGACATGGATGCCTTGATTATCTCCCTCGCCCAGAAAATCGACATCGTGTACGGTCCGCTGGTGGATGCTCAGGAATTCCCTGAAGACGTGGACGTAACTCTGGTCGAAGGCGCGGTCAGTTCGCAGGACGATCTGAATCGCATCCACACGATTCGCCAGCGCTCGCGGTTAGTGATTTCACTGGGCGATTGCGCGATTACGGGCAATGTTCCGGCAATGCGTAATTCGATTCCCATCAACAAGTTGCTGCAACGGGTTTACGTCGAAGGCTCGGATGCAAACAAAGCCGTGCCGAACGATCGCGTTCCCGCGTTGCTGAAAACGGTGCGACCGGTCAGCGAATACGTGAAGGTGGACTACTGCCTGCCGGGTTGCCCACCGCCTGCGAAGAACATCACGTCAATGATCAACAACCTGCTTGAAGGACGCAAACCGGAAGCGAACCTGACGGTGAAGTTCGGATAGGAGACCTGGGATGAAACGCGTCACCATCGAACCAGTGAGCCGTATCGAAGGCCACGCCAAAATCACTATCCAATTGAATGACAGCGGCCAGGTAGAGAACGCAGAACTTCATGTGACCCAGGTGCGTGGTTTCGAGAAGTTGACCGAGGGACGCCCCTACTACGAAATGCCTGGAATTACGGCGCGTATCTGCGGCATTTGCCCGATCAGTCATCTCTTGGCGTCGTCCAAGGCGTGCGATGCAATCCTTGCCGTCAAAATTCCGCCGGCGGCACGCAAACTACGCGAATTAATCCACTGCGCCCAATTTGTCCAATCGCATGCGCTCAGCTTTTTTTACCTGTCTTCTCCGGACCTGATCCTTGGAATGGATGCCTATCCCGCGACCCGCAACGTGTTGGGGATTATCGCGAGCCACCCGGAACTCGCGCGAGATGGCATCGAGCTCCGCAAGTTTGGGCTGCAGGTAATCGAGTCACTAGGGCAGGAGCGCGTCCATTCACCTTGGATCGTTCCCGGTGGCGTGAAATCGCCGATGACGCATTCGGTGCGCGAAAAGATTTTGTCTGAGATCCCCAAGGTAAAACAGATCGCCGACAAAACGTTGCAGTTCTTTAAGTCGGCATCCGATGCCTTCAAGGACGATATTGCGAAGTTCGGATGCTTTCCGACGATGTACCTTGGCCTGGTGAACTTCAAAGGCGACCTGCAACTCTATGAGGGAAACCTTCGCTTCCGCGACGCCGACGACGGAATTCTCGCCGATCAGATACCGGCCGACGATTACTCCCAATACATCGGCGAAGCCACATTACGTAATTCCTATCTGAAGGCCCCGTTCTACAAACTGTTGGGCTTGGAGGGTGTTTACCGCGTCGGGCCGCTAGCACGTTTGAATGTGGCCGAACGATGCGGCACGCTGCAGGCCGACAAAGAACTGGACGATTTCCGCCGGCGCTACGGAAAACCGGCACACAGCTCATTCCTTTATCATCAGGCCCGTTTGATCGAAATCGTGTACGCATTGGAGCGCATGGAAGCGTTACTGTCGGACCAGCACATTCTCGACGATCACGTGCGGTCGACGGCGGGAGTCAATTCGCTAGAAGGCGTGGGGATGATCGAAGCACCACGTGGTGTTCTGATCCACCATTACAAGGTGAACAGCGAGGGGGCTATCACCTGGGCCAATTTGATCGTCGCCACCGGGCACAATAATCTTGCCATGGGCAAAAGCGTAAAGCAGGTAGCGAAAGAATATGTCCATGGCGACAAAATCCAGGAGGGAATGCTGAATCGCGTGTCCGCCGTGGTGCGTGCTTACGATCCCTGCCTGAGTTGCTCCACGCATGCTGACGGGTCACTGGACATCGGAATCAGACTGCTGTCGCCTGCGGGGAAAGTGCTAGATCAGATCGATAGCTGAAAAAGCTCTACTTTCCCCAAAACCTCAGCACACTTGCTGCGGAAATCATCTCGCAATACGTGAACCCAGCTCAGTCTCGATATAAGAAGGGCCGGGAGTCGAAACCGGCTGATTGACCAGCCATGATGTTTCAGCGTCATCGTTCGAACAGTACAAGAGTCCAAGCATCTCCCGCACTGAGCAAGATTCTAGAAAGGTGTTCAGCTTTGTTATTTCGAGCAACAATTGCAGCGTGGAACCAAGATTCATCAACTTCAACTCGGTTCTGCTTCTCTTGGCCGAGAGGTAAAGCGAGACCAAAACTCCCAGTCCGGCTGCATCGACCGTGATGACCTCTGCGAGGTCGAGAACTAACTTTTGACAGCGAGGCAGCTGCACGACGGCCTTGCGCAAGGCGTCAGCGTCGGGAAATACTATTCGTCCTGAGCAATGCAGCACAGTCGTTTGACCAAGCCTCTCTATTGTCACATTGAACATGGGGACTCCTTGTTCCCGAATAAATAGGGCTCCTACTCGAACTCAATGTACGGCGTACACGGTGCGAAGTAACGAAATCAGGACGAGAGAATGACGAAACCTTGCCGGAATAGAAGTGTTCTGGACTTGTGGTTGGATTGGCGCGGCGGCGTACCCATTCAGAAAAAGCGCGGACGCTTAGGCCCGTAAGCTATTGCAGATCAAGGACTTCGTAATGAAGGCCGCCGCCAGCGGGAGCATGCTAAACTACCCATCCGATGCAGCAATTTGTCATTGAACGTGAAGTGCCTGGCGCCGGTTCACTGTCGGAGCCGGAAGTCCGTGCTCTCTCTTTACGCTCGCTCGAGGTGTTGAACGAACTGGGACCGCAAATACAGTGGCTGCACAGTTATGTCACAGAGGACAAGTTGTACTGCGTGTACCTCGCACCTGATGAGCACATTATTAGGGAGCACGCGCGAAGGGTGGGCATTCCCGCAGACCGCGTCTCTGCAGTGCGCCGTCTTATCGATCCGACGAAGCTGAAGTAGGGGCTAGCGGATCCTCCAACGAATACTGGATCGCATTTTCGATACTCATGGCGGAGCCGTCCGCCCAAGCCTGTTGGCCCTCCGATCCAGGCAGGGAGTCCCACGCCGAAGAGAGACTCTCATCGAGTTTCAATTGGTCTGCGGGAGTAAGAGGCGCTCCAAGATGACGTCGGAGGTGGGCTGCTGCTGCCGCTAACTTCAGGGCACGTATGGAATTTCCACGACCTGCCTCCATGCAGGCAGCTCCCTCTAACGTCCTAGCTATCCCGCGCTGATGGCCGAGATCGGCGAAGAGCTGCAACGCTTCGAGGTAGGTAGCGTGGGCAGCCTGGAAATTGCGTTGGGCGCAAAACATATAGCCGAGGTCGGCGAGGGAGCGTGCAGAGCCCCAACGGTCGCCCACTTGTCTGAATATCTCGAGGGCACGCTGATAGCACTTCTGCGCGGCGGTCAGATCGCCCTGTTCTCGAAAAATGTCGCCCTGCTGATTTATGGACCATCCGGCACCACTGCGATCATCGACCTGCTCGAAGATCTCGGTCGCTTCACGCAAAGCTGATTGCGCCCGGGCATAATCGCCGCGAATTTTAGCGACATTGGCGAGATTGTGGAGGCAGCGCGCGGTCGAGGGCTTGTCGGGGAGGGTGCGCCAGAAGGCGAGGCTGCGCTCGAGGTTGACCTGCGCGGAATCGTAATCACCTCGATCGCGAGCCGCGACGCCAAGTGCATTCAGAGAGGCCGCAATTCCCCAAACATCGTGCAGTTGGTCATACAGGGCAAGGCTCTGATCCAGAAACTGCTGCGCCGCGGGATAATCGCCTTGGGCGGTGGATAGAGCGCCGAGGAAAATGTACAGCTTAGCGCGTTCTTTCGAGTAATCGTCTCCAGCGATGGCCAATATGGCTTCCAGGCGTGTGCGACCCTCGGTCAGGTGCTCGCGCATATCCCAAAAACGAAACAGCGCCATGCAAAGACGCAGCCCCCAATCCAGATCGTGGGTTTCGAACAGCCAGTCGAGAGCGGAACGGAAGTTGTCGATCTCAAGTTCGCAGCGAGTCAGCCAGAGATCGCGATCTTCGGGACTCAGTTCCGGATTGCCTTCCTCGGCCAATACCAAGCAGTACGCGGCGTGGGCGCGCCGTGCGGCGAATTCTTCTCCACTCGCGGCCAGACGTTCGCGCGCGTATTCCCGAATCGTCTGCAACATCGTAAAGCGGGGTTCAGCCTGTGGTTGTTCGACAAGCTGCACGAGATTCTTGTCGACGAGCGAACAGAGGCCTTCCAACAGGTCAATGCCGAGATCGAGACCAGTATTGCAGACGGCTTCGGCTCCCTCCAGTGTGCAACCGCCGAGGAAGATGGAAAATCTGCGAAAGAGTTTCTGCTCGGCTTCATTAAGAAGCTCGTGACTCCAATCGATGGTGTTGCGCAGAGTCTGCTGGCGCGCGGGAAGGTCAAGCGCGCCTCCGATCAACAACTGCAGCCGACTCTGAAGACGATCGAGGATGGCAGTAGGAGAGAGAACCTTGCTGCGAGCGGCCGCTAATTCAATGGCCAAGGGAAGCCCGTCGACGCGCGTGCAGATGTCGAGAATTGCAGGCTCGTTTTCAGAGGTAACTACAAAGTTAGGACGGACTGCAGTCGCGCGTTGAACGAACAGCTCCTTGGCCGAGCTTTGGCGCAGTGGCGCTACCGGGAATTCCTGCTCGCCGTACAGGCGCAGACACGCACGGCTGGTGACGAGGATTCTTAGAGCAGGGCATCCGGCGAGAATCTCTCCGAGGACACCCGCAGCCGGTAAGACCTGCTCGAAGTTGTCGAGAAGGAGGAGAAAAGGCCCCCACTCCTGGAGGTGGTCAACGATTAATTCTGGGATAGTGCGATTCGCTACCTGCGGAACCTCCAGCATTTTGGCAATCGCGGTAGCTACCAGATCGGGGCGGATCGTCGAAGCCAAGCCCACAAATTGAACCCCGGCGGGAAACGCATCGGCCACTCTCTCGGCAACGCCGATCGCGAGCCGAGTCTTACCGGCCCCTCCCGGGCCAGTCAGAGTCAACAGCCGCACATCGGGTCGGAGTAAAAGGTCGGCAGCTGCGGCGAGCTCCTGTTCACGTCCAATGAGGGAAGTACGGGGACGAGGAAGATCAAAACGCTTCCTTGAATTCCTCCCGGAACGGAGATCGGCACTTTCGACCGGGGTCGAGAGGGGCGAAGAAGAGTCGGCCTCTGCCCGGGCGGGGACCTGGGTGACGTTAGCGGCGAAGAGATATCCGCGCCGAGGAACAGTTCTCAGCAACAGCTGCGAACGATCTTGCAATGCGCGGCGCAGTTCCAGCGTGACCTGCACCAGCGAGTCATCAGTAACAAAGCTGTCCGGCCAAACTGCCTGGATCAGTTCCTGCTTCCCGATCAATCGGCCGGGGTTTTCAACCAGATACTTGAGGATTTCGTAGACCTTGGGTCGAAGCTTGATCTCCTCGGCACCCTTCGACACTGTGCCCCTCAGGACGTCGAGGGTGAAGTCGCCGAATTGATACACAAAAGGGGTCGGTTCCAAGGTCGACGATCTCCGGGAAGTGGAACACCTTCGCTCGCTCTATTTCGGGATTTCTTCGGCGTTGTTTCGTTACGCCGCTCCCCCACAATTGCTACTTTGAGCTTGCCAGGCAAGAGGCCAGCTACGTTGAGCGGATTCTAGCAAAGCAGGTGGCAATAGGAAAACCGCAGCCAAACCAGCAATCGATAAATGCTAATCGAAGGAGGAGAGAACAATGAGCACAGCACAGGCACCCACAATCAACATAGATAAACTGAACGCCTTTATTGGGCAGTTCGTCAGCGATCTTGGCGCATCCGCCCATGCAGGAATGGTGGTGATCGGCGAAAAGCTTGGACTTTACAAAGCGCTCGCCACTGGCCCCATGAACTCGGCGGAGTTGGCGGCCAAAACGAACACCGATGAACGATATCTGCGCGAATGGCTAGCTTCGCAGGCAGCCGGCGGATACATCACCTACGACCCAAAAACGGACAAGTTCAGCCTGAGCGAGGAACAGGTGTTCACGATGGCTAACGAAGATAGTCCGGCGTATCTTCCGGGGGCGTTTGAGCTTGCGCTCGGGTCTTTAGCAGCAGTGCCGAGGATCGCAGAGTCTTTCCGGACCGGAGCTGGCATGGGCTGGCACGAACATGACGATCGCGTCTTCCACGGATGTGAGAAGTTCTTTCGGCCGGGATACGCCGCAAATCTGGTGAGCGCGTGGATTCCGTCGCTAAGCGACGTGAGGCAGAAACTCGAGGCCGGAGGGCGAGTTGCCGACGTTGGCTGCGGCCAGGGAGCGTCAACGCTCCTGATGGCAAAGGCCTTTCCGAAGTCGCAGTTCTTCGGGTTCGACTACCACGATAAGTCCCTCGAAGCAGCACGGGAATCGGCGCGACGCCAGGGCTTGGCGGATCGAGTCAACTTCGAGGTGGCGAAGGCAAAAGAGTTTCCGGGCAAAGACTACGACTTCGTTGCTGTCTTCGATTGCCTGCACGACATGGGCGATCCGGTAGGAGCGGCGGCGCACGTTCGGAAAGCGTTAGCCAAGGATGGCACCTGGATGATCGTGGAGCCATATGCGAACGATCAGCTGAAAGACAATCTCAACCCGGTAGGCCGGATCTACTACTCGTTCTCCACGCTGTTGTGCACGCCCTGTTCACGGTCCCAAGAGGTCGGTGCGTGCCTGGGGGCGCAAGCGGGTGAGAAGCGGATCCGGGACGTCGTCAGCTCGGCTGGATTTAGCCGATTCCGGCGCGCGACCGAGACACCGTTCAACATCGTCTATGAGGCAAGGCCCTGAACCGCGGAACGGGCTGGGCAGCAGGAGAAGGGCTGTCCGGCCCCGAACGTTGTCCTATTCATTTACGGGGTAAGATCTTCGACACGTTCTGCGAGTGAGGATGAGATGGAATCAGTTTCAGTGGCAAAGAGCTCCGGCAATGCAGTTCCGATCAGGCCGTCTAGTGGAAGCCCGCTAACGGAAGAGATGTTGACGAGGTTCGAGTCAAGGGCGGCGACATATGATCGCGAAAACCGTTTCTTCGAGCAGGACTTTGAAGAACTGCGCGCGACAAAGTATCTGGTGCTGCCGGTTCCCAAAGAGTTCGGCGGGGCTGGCTTCAGCTTGATGAAAATGTGCCGCGAACAACGTCGATTGGCGTATTACGCCCCGGCCACCGCGCTGGGTGTGAACATGCACATCTATTGGATTGGTGTGGCAGCCGATCTGTGGCGGCGGGGCGACAAGTCCTTGGAATGGATACTGCGCGAAGCGGCAGCGGGAGAGGTATTTGCTGCCGGGCACGCTGAGTCGGGGAACGATGTGCCCATTCTTCTGTCGACCTCGAAGGCGGAACGCGTCGAGGGTGGATACCGGTTCACTGGTCGAAAGCAGTTTGGGAGTCTCACGCCGGTCTGGACCCGGCTGGGATTGCACGCGATGGACACCAGTGATCCTCGCCAACCGAAGATCGTCCATGCCTTTATGCCGCGGGACAGCTCCGGATACATCATCAAGGAGACATGGGACGTACTGGGCATGCGCGCCACGAGGAGCGACGACACAATTCTGGAGAATGCGTTTCTTCCCGACCGGTACGTAGCCCGCGTGGTTCCCGCTGGGGCGGCGGGCATCGACGCGTTTATCCTTTCGATCTTTGCATGGGGACTGATGGGGTTTGCCAATGTCTACTACGGCCTGGCGAAGCGCGCATTGGACAGGTGCATTGCTGCGGCAAAAACTAAGAACTCGGTGGCCTTGTCGCGGTCCATGTCGTGTCATCCAGAGGTTCAACACACGATTGCAGAAATGATCATTGAGCTTGAGTCGATTGAGCCGCATCTGGAACGCATCGCACAGGACTGGTCGAACGGAGTGGACCACGGGGCGGGGTGGCCGTCAAAAATCTTTGCCGCGAAATACCATGCAGTGGAAGGAGCTTGGCGCGTCGTCGATCGTGGTCTTGAGGTGCTCGGAGGGTACGGGATCTTCCGGTCGGCTGGTTACGAACGCATCATTCGAGACGCGCGGTTGGGACGGATCCACCCTGCGAACGCGTTCCTGACTCACGAGGTGATTGGGAAGACAGCGTTGGGGATCAGTTTAGACGATCAGCCGCGGTGGGGGTGATGGCGAGCTGTCCTGATTTGTTGAAGCAGAGCGGCCTTCTTCCGAAAGCCGCTCCGCTTGTGCTTCGGTATCGACCCGCCTACTTTTCGCCGTCCGCCGGTGCGCTGGCTCCCCACATTACCGATGTACCTCCGTCGTTACTGGCGCCCCACATCACGCTGGTGCCGGCGTCGTTCGTGGCACCCCACATGACGCTCGTGCCGCCATCGTTGGTCGCGCCCCACATGACCGAGGTTCCGCCCGGACCGGTGGCGCCCCACATCACTGACGTTCCTCCAGACAAGAAAGCGGACGGTCCATATACCGCCGCAGGCGTCCATGCCTTCGATGCTCCCCACGTAGATCCTGCATTACGGGTGAGATAGACGCTGCCACTGCGGTTGTCCAGGACGGCAGTAGGAGACATCGCATTTCCATAAGCAACATCTGTGCTGTTGAGCACGGCGGCAAGGTCAACATAACCCGCACCGACCGTGAATACGTCGTAATAGTCCACGTAAGTGTTTCCTGTGCTCGGGTCATACACGCTGCTTGATCCGGGGAAAGTCTTGCCGGCGGACTTCATCAAACGCGCTTTCACCTGGTCGGGAGTGAACAACGGATGTGCCTGAAGCAGGTCGGCCACCATGCCACTTACAACTCCGGTCGCCATACTAGTTCCGCTGAGAGTGAAGTAAAAGCCCGAGGGTGACGAACTGCCGCCATAGACATAAGAGTTAAGCGGAACGAGATTGTCCGGCTCGCTTGTCTCAAGTGTCGCTCCCGGTAGTTCCGTTGAGACCAGCAGGTTGCCGGGCGCGACGACGTCAGGCTTGGCAATGCGGTCAATGAACGTCGGCCCTTTGGAACTATAGCTGGCGACAAGATCGTCGGATCGCGTCGCGGTGTCCATGGTCTTCATGGCGCCTACCGTGAGCGCGTACGGATCGTTGCCGGGCGCGGTGATCGTGCCGTAGCCGTTGGTCGGCAGATAGCGTCCGCTGTTGCCGGCGGCTACCACCACGACGATTCCGGCTCTCCACGCCTGTTCGACTGCCTGGCATAGCGGATCGAGCTTGTAGCTCTCATAGATACCACGCCCGAGCGACAGATTGATAACTCCAATGTTATAAACCGGCTTGAGCGCGATCGCCATCTGGATCGCGTTGATCACGGCACTATCGGTACCTTCTCCGTTCGCATCAAGCACGCGCAAGTTAACGATGTTGGCCGTCGGGGCGATTCCCTTGAAAGTTCGGAAGTACTGGCTGCCAGTGGAACTCATTCCATTGCCCGCGATGAGGCCGGCAATATGGGTGCCGTGACCGTACTGATCGGACGCATTCGATCCCGAGATGAACGACTGGTTATAGACGATCCGGGTGCGATTGCGAACTCCGTTGAAGTCCGGATGTGCATTCACACCGCTATCGATCAGCGCCACTGAAATACCAGTACCCGTGTAATTCTCGGCCCAGGCCACAGGAGCGTTTACAGCAGGCCCGGGTGTGTCGGCCATCAGGTGAACGGTACGATCGGGGCTGATGTAAACGACGTCCGAGCGGTTCGATAGCGTCTGGATTGCATTGCCGTCGAGTATGGCCACCAGGCCATTCACCACCGGAAGCACGCTAAGTAGTTGACCGCCAAGATTGAGAACGTCCTTCACGACGCATCCAAGTAATCCCAGCAGCCCGGTGCACTGGAAAGACGTTCCCGGTGCGTACTGCACGATCACCGGAACCGGCTTGCCGGTGTAGCCGCGGAGGTCGGGCGAGATCTTCGAGTCGTCGCTCCATGCCAGGCTGGCGCTAGTCAGTAAGAAAGAAAAGACAAGCAGAACCGAGAGTATTTTCCGCATTCCCCACATCCTTGAAAGTCCGCTACATACAGTACATTTCAGGATGCACGGAACGTGCCATTCATCACTGCGAGGTTAAGTCCTTTCAAGTGAGGGTCTTCAGAGTTGGCCATGGGCGCCGAAAGAGACAATTTGACCGGCTGCGACAGCTTGTCCAATGCAGGAACCAAAGCCCTGGTTACCAAAGTCCTCTATCGTGAAATGGCCCTTCTGGTCGACGATATCGCCTAACGAGGAGAGGATGGCCGAGGTTCAGCAACGGGTGCGTTTGTTCGTGTTCGTGGTGTGCGCGTTGGGAGCGCTTTGCATCGGCATCGGCGCTTACCCTTGGCATACCACCGACCTCGTGCAGTTCGCTTGCTATCTGTTGCTGACTGCGGTGGCGTCTGGGATGAAGGTCATCCTGCCCGGATTTGAAGCTACCGTTTCCGTTAATTTCATCTTCTTCTTGCTTGCGCTCTGTAACCTGAGCTTGCCGGAAGCACTCGCGCTCGGCGCCGCGGCTGCCCTGGTGCAGTGTTACTGGAAGGCTACCAAGCGGCTGCGCTTCGTCCATTTCAGTTTTAACCTCTCGCAGATTACGCTTGCGATTTTTGCCGCCTATTGGACATACCGGCTGGTAATGGCTGTGTCGCACGGGCATGGCTTGATCGCGCTGCTGGTGTCGTCGATCGCCTACTTTCTCTTCAATACCTGGCCCGTTGCGACCGTAGTTGCGCTTTCCGAGCGCAAATCACCGTTCGAAAAATGGACCGAAACTTATGCCTGGACCTTCCCGTATTACCTGATCGGCGCGGCGGTTGCTGGCGTATTCCAGCTTCTGAATCGTGTGGCGGGATGGGAATTGTCGGTGTTGCTGATGCCGGCAATGTATGCCATCTACTATTCCTACCGGCTCTATATCGGCAAGTTGGAAGAGAAGAGCCAGTATCTGGAGGAGATGGCGCGCATTCACCTGCGCACCATCGAAGCTC
>Ga0335071_10005881_pt1 | contig 12721 bp, 11 predicted proteins | sample Lox_Sample_15_FD_206724 | JGI IMG/M metagenome (GOLD analysis project Ga0335071, IMG submission 206724) | Soil microbial communities from Loxahatchee National Wildlife Refuge, Florida, United States - Lox_Sample_1.5 | ecosystem: Environmental > Terrestrial > Soil > Wetlands | place: USA...
AATCACGCCGGAATGGCTGCTGCGGGCGACCATCATCGCCATCATCGGCTCGCTGCTGGGAGCAATCTACCCGGCGCTGAAGGCCGCGCAGAAAGACCCCATCGACGCCCTGGCGTACGAGTAGCCGTAGCCGGTTGCCAGTGGCCGATCGCCAGCTCCTCGCGCTGCTCGGATCGTTAACGGCTGAGATCGTTCTTTCCATTCGCCAATCTGTTGCGGTTTGCAACGATTTGGCATGACCATTCTGTCGAGTGCTCGAAAAAAGTGTTCTTTCGACTGTTTAGAATCAATGGGTTGGGGGAAAATTGTTCGCAACTAATTGATTCTTTATGGAGTTATACGTATCCATTAGATAGCGTGAGGCTTAGCGTGACGCGTTGGGACGAATTTGGCCGAGCCGGCGGAGCGGACTATTCCAATTCGGGAATTGTCAAAGAGCTATTTTCGTCGCGACATGGCGCGGATGGAGCTGAGACACTGAGACTCTTGCCCCACAGGCTCGGTTGTAGCGCGCTCGGGGTGGGAATTGCCAGAGAATTCAGCTGGGGCGGAAAACTTCCGTAACCATGGCAGGCCAGGTGGTTGGTGCGCGTTGTCCACGGCGATGTGCGGGCATCGTTGGTTGAACACCAAGTATTGATCGGCGCCGGCACTGCCTCAGATCCGCATCGGCATAACAACGTAGCGGTACTTGAAGCCATCGTCGGAGCCCTCTTCGGGGCGCATCTGGCCGGCGGACTGGGCGTCTTTGAACTCCAGCCGGACTTCGCCCGCGCTCGACGCCTTCAGGAAGTCGATGAGGTACTCGGAGTTGAAGCCGATGGTCATCGGGTCGGCCGAGTAGGCGGTCTCAATGGAATCTTCCGACTCGCCCGCTTCGGTGGACGACGAGGAAATTTTCAATTCGTTCTTGTCGAGCTTCATGCGGATAGCGCGCGAGCGCTCGTCGGCGAACTGGGCAACGCGCTGAATGGCGGTAGAGAGATCGCCGCCGTGCACCACCACCGATTTGCCGGTATCGCGCGGCAGGACGGCTTCGTAGTTGGGGAACTGTCCGGTCAACTGGCGCGAGGTCAGCAGGCGGTCGCCGATGCGGAAGAATAGAGTCGATTCATCTTTTGCAAATTCGATGAACTCGACATCAGAGTTTTGCAGCAGAGAATAGATCTCGCTCATGGCTTTCTTGGGAATGAGCGTTTTGTTCTCACCCGGCACGTCGAACTGCTCGCCGGATTTTTCGATGTGCGCCAGGCGATGTCCGTCTGTCGCTACCATGGTGATCGACTCGGGCTTGAGGACCATCAGGCCGCCGTTGAGGGTGTAACGGGACTCCTCGTTAGAGATGGCGAAGATGGTACGGCCGATCATGTTGCGCAGGGTCTGGGCAGGGATCTTCACGCTGCCGTCGGCAGGGAACGCAGGCAGACCGGGAAAATTGGCGCGCGCCATGCCGACCATCTTGGTGTTCGAGCGGCCAGAGCGGATGTTGACCCAGTGGTTCTCGAGGAGCTTGATGGAGATGTCGCCGTCGCCGAGCAGCTTCACATAGTCGAACAATTTGCGGGCAGGAATCGTGCAAGCGCCCTCGCGCTTCACTTTGGCAGTGCAGGAAGTGCGTAAGCTCAGATCGAGATCAGTTGCGGTAATGGTGAGGCGATCGTTGGCGGCCTCAAACAGGAAATTGGAGAGGATAGGGATGGTGGTCTTGCGTTCGACGACGCCTTGTGTGGCGGTAAGTTCCTTGAGTAATTCGAACTTGCTAACGCTGATTTCCATCGCAGTACCCTGGACCGCCGAGGTTGCTTCCGCAGCCATGTGCTCCGCCTTTGTCGTCGCGCACAGCATGACGAGCAGCGCGACTTCTGTAGTTCCTTATATCAAATAAAAATCCTATAAAACAGTAGTAACCGTAGTGCCTCTGGAAAAGTGGAAAAGGGAGCAGACCCCGCGAGTTTGCAGGTCATCCAGGTGGTTTCTCATTTCGAAAACAGCGGTCGGCAAGGTTGCCGATTGTGAGGAAGCTGACCGGTCAGGAAGTTTGTTCCGCTTCTTACACACCATTCACAGTCCGTCCACAGGGATGGGCCGAGAAAACTCAGCCCAAAAGTGAAAAACCGCGCTCAAGGCGCGGTTTATCCACCCAAAACCTCGGTGAGTTTATTGAGGAGCCTGTTCAAATCCTTGTCGGTTTTACGCGCCTCGGCAATCTTCTCCACCGAGTGCAGCACGGTGGTATGGTGTTTGCCGCCGAACTGTCGCCCAATTTCCGGCAGCGAAGCCTCGGTCAGTTGCTTGGCGAGGTACATGGCAATCTGGCGAGGATAGACGATGGAGTGGGAGTTGTTCTTGGCCTTGATCTCCGCGGGCCGCAGACCGAACTGATCGGAGACGGCGCGCTGGATGGCCTCGATGGTGATCTTGCGCATCTGCGAGTCGATGAGGTTCTTGAGCACTTCCTGGGCGGTCAGCATGGTAAGGTCGCGCCCGGTAAGCGACACGTAGGCAGTTAGGCGGATCAGCGCCCCTTCCAACTCGCGGACGTTGCTGCGAATGTTCGAAGCGATGTACAGCGCCACGTCGGTCGGCAGCAGGACGCGCTCCGTCTCCGCCTTCTTCTGCAGGATGGCGACCTTCGTCTCGAGATCAGGCGGCTGAATATCGGCGATGAGTCCCCACTCAAAGCGGCTACGCAGGCGGTCTTCGATCTCGGCGAGTTCTTTCGGAGGACGGTCACTGGCGATGACGATCTGCTTCATGGCTTCGTGCAGCGCGTTGAAGGTGTGGAAGAACTCTTCCTGGGTGCGCTCCTTGCTGGCGAGGAACTGGATGTCGTCCACCAGCAGCACGTCCATGTTGCGGTACTTGTCGCGGAAGCTGGTCATCTTGTTGTTCCGCAACGCGTTGATCATCTCGTTGGTGAACTTCTCGGCGGAGACGTAGCAGATGCCCATTTCCGGTCTGCACTTCTTGATCTCATGGCCGATGGCCTGCATCAGGTGGGTCTTACCCATGCCGACGCCGCCGTAGAGGAACAGCGGGTTGTAGGCCTTGGAGGGCTTTTCGGCCACGGCGCGGGCGGCGGCATGCGCGAACTGGTTACCCGAGCCGATGACGAAGCCATCAAAGGTGTACTTGGGATTCAGTTGAGCAGCGCCATCAAAATCGAAGCGAGCCTGGCGGCCAGAGCTGACAAAGGCGTCCGGTGACGAGGCAATATTGTCGGTCGCACGACGATCGTGGCGCGTTTCGTCCGCCGTGGGACGGTTTTCCGCGTCGGTTACGAACTCGACGTCCAGATATTCGAGTCCGAGGTTCTCGATGGCTTCGCTGATGAGATCGCCGTATTTTTCGCCGATGTGGCAGAAGTCAGGGTTAGGAACGCGGACAAAGAGCGTAGGTCCCTGCGAGTGGGAAAAGCGCGTGGGCTTGAGCCAAGTCTCGTAGGAGTGCCGGTTGATCTTTTTTTCCAGGGCGTCCAGCACCATCACCCATGGATTGGGAGTAGCGGATCCAAAATAAGACATAGCAAACTTAACCCGGAGGCAAATGAAGCCTCGAATCGAATTTCACAACTATTTCGGGGGGTCTGCGCTGCAACAACTACCTACCACCCTCGATTCGGGAGAAAGTTACGATCAGTAACCGAAGAAGCCACTTGAGAAGGATCACTTCATGAGAGATAGCGTGAAATGATTTCCGTGTGACTGCATGGCATCCTAGCACGAAAAAATCGCGCGACAAGAGGTGGAGGCGACTGCGCGTGGCGACACGCGTTGCGAGTGATTGATTTCGGGAATGTTATCGGTGGAAAAAAAATTTTGTTGTGAAGAATTTGTTGCGCGAATGGTGCAGGTTGGCAATGGCACGCGCAGCCGCCCAAGAGTTTTGCCAAAGAACTAAAGACGGAAGGCGCTGCAAGGCGCGTTCTGCAAGGACTTCATGCGTCTGACTGAGTTGCGGGGCTGGCATCCGAACCGATATACTTAGGGTTTGTCTTAGCTTAACTTTTCGCAATTGAGGAGCGCAGTTCCGTAATGCCGAAGCGCACATTCCAACCCAATCGACGTCGCCGCTCAAAGACGCACGGATTTCGTTCTCGTATGAAGACCAAGAGCGGGCGGGCGGTGATTTCGCGCCGCCGCGCCAAGGGACGCAAGCGCGTCGCCGTGAAGGCCGGTTTCCGCGAGTAGCCATCGGAGCAGTTTCGCCGTAGGCGAGGCCGGTTCCGCTGAAAGTGAAGCAGAATCAGATCAGCAAGGCAGGTTGTGACCTCCGCCCGGAGCGCATTTCCCAAAACGAAGCGACTTTTGCGACACGCTGATTTCCAGCGCGTATACCAATTGGGCCGCCGGCAATTCACGGGAAATATGACAGTGTTTTTTTTACGGCGTGGCGCCGGCGTGGCCGAGGAAGAGCAGACGTTGCGCGTGGGGCTGACGGTAGGCCGCGCAGTGGGCGGGGCGGTAGAACGCAATCGCATCAGGCGGCGTATGCGCGAGGCGGTGCGGACAGCGTGGCCCGCGAAGGCTGCAACGATCGATGTGGTTTTCAACCCTCGAAGGTCCGTGCTCGAGCTCCCGTTCGCGGAACTGGCGCAGGAAGTGGAGCGTGGGATACAGTTGGCAATCGAGCGTGCCCGCGAAGCGCAGCAGGGTTTGCCCGAAAACCAGGTGAAGCGAAAATGAAGTCGGCGATCCAGTTGGTCTTGCGCGGATACAAACGGTGGATTTCGCCGATGCTGCCCCATTCCTGCCGGTTTGTACCGACATGTTCGGAATATGCGCTGGAGGCCGTGGAGCTGCACGGCGCGTGGAAGGGACTGGGACTGGCCGTGGGGCGATTGCTTCGCTGCCAGCCATTTGCCCGCGCGGGCTGTGATCCGGTTCCGGCCTTGCCCCGTGCAGCCCTCCATGAATGCGACACTGTGCAGGCTGCTTCGTTCGGCGTGACTCGCGAACCCGTGAGCCGCTATTACTGAATGGAAAGTCACTTTGGCCGAGTATAGAAATCCCCAACAAGACCCCGGCGCCGGCGGCACGGGCCGCATGATGCCGATCCTCATCGCGGTCTTCGCACTGCTGCTGGTGAGCCAGTTCTTTCTTTACAAGAACAAGCAGAATCAGAAGCCGGCTGAAACGCAGCAAGCACAAAGTGCGAACGGTAGTCCGGAACAGGCCAAACCGGCCGAGACGTCGGCGGAGCCGCCCGCGGCCGCCAACCTTCCAGCGAAGGCGGCGTCGACAGAGTCGGACATCGCGGTCGAGAACGACTTGTACAAAGTCACGTTCACCAACCGCGGCGCGCAGGTGAAGTCGTGGGTGCTGAAAAAGTACAAAGACGAACGAGGAAATCCGCTCGACCTCGTCAATCACGCGACGGCAAATTTCGGCCTGCCGCTGAGCCTGTTCACCTATGACGCCGGGTTGCGCGACAAGATCAACTCCGGGCTGTACGTGGCGAGCGCACCGGGTAACGTGACCGTGCCCGGGGAGGTGTCGTTTGAGTTTTCCGACGGCACCACCAGCGTGCGCAAGACGTTCCGTTTCGATGACTCCTACGTCATGACGATCGAGACGGCCGTCACCGTGGACGGCAAGCCGGTGCAAGCATATCCGTCGTGGCCCGCCGGTTTCGGCGATCAGGGAACCAGCCCTTCGTGGGCGTCGGCGCGCATCGACTACTATGCGGGCGACAAGGTGGAGCGGCTCGCGGCGAAGAAGATCAGCGGCGGAAACACGCTGCCCGGGCCCATCCAGTGGGCTGGGCCACAGGACCAGTACTTCGCGGCGATCTTCCTCCCGGACCTGCCGGACAAGGCGGCGATGGTTACGTTGCACACCACGACGCAGGTTCCGAAGAACCCCGAGCATCCTGACCCGAACAATCTCACGAAGGTGGATGTCCTTGGCGCCGCCGTTGGTGATGTGGACGGCACCACGAAGGAGCGCATCTTCGTCGGTCCCAAGGCACTCGATGTTCTGGAAAGTGTGCATGCTAACCAACTGAACGGCGAGCCAGGAGGTCCCGACCTGCGCAATGCGGTGGACTTCGGATTCTTCAAGCTCATTGCGCGCCCGCTGTTTCTGTGGTTGCGGTGGACGCAGGAGCACATCTCGCCGAACTGGGGCTGGTCCATCATCATCCTGACGGTAATCATCAACATCGCGCTGCTGCCGCTGCGCATCCTCAGCATGAAGTCGGCGCTGAAGATGCAGAAGCTGCAGCCGCAGATGAAGGCCATCCAGGAGAAGTACAAGAAGTACCCAATGCGCGATCCGCGGCGCGCGGAGATGAACACGGAAATCTCGGCGCTCTATAAGGAGCACGGCGCGAATCCGGTCGGTGGCTGCTTGCCGCTGGTCATCCAAATGCCGTTCCTGTTCGCGTTCTACTCCATGCTGGGCGTGGCGATCGAGCTGCGTCAGGCGCCGTTCCTGTGGCTAAAAGACCTGTCGTCGCCCGACAAGCTGTTCATTCTGCCGGTGTTGATCGTCCTGAGCACGCTGTTCGTACAGAAGATGACGCCCAACGCGGGTATGGACCCGGCGCAGCAGCGCATGATGACCTTCATGATGCCGGCCATGCTGGGCTTCTTCAGCTGGTCGCTGGCCTCGGGCCTGAGTCTGTACTGGGTCGTGGGCAACGTGATCGCGATCATTCAGCAGTACGTTATGAATCGCACCGGTCTGGGCAAAGAAATGCGCGCTGAGATGCAAAAACGCGCCCGCAAGGCCGCGAAGTAGTGCACTGACATAGCCGATATGCCGATTACCGACAAGATTGCCGCCGCCAAGAAAATCAGCGAACTGCTCAACGGAATCATCTCCAGGGGCGACTTCCGCCTGCGCTACAAGATCCTGGTCGATCCGCCGGTGGCGGACCACGAGCTCGCACATCCGGACATCAAAGTCGAGCTCTCGGGCGCCGACAGCCCGCTGGTGAAAGAGCGTGGGGGGGAATTGCTGCGCGCCTTCGAGCAGGTGGCGCTGGAAATGTTGAGGCTCGCGCCTGACGAGCATGACAGGGTCGTCTTCGACTGTGAAAACTTCCGCGCCGACCGCATGGCCGAGCTGCGGCTGTCGGCCAACCACGCCGCGGAGAAAGTTCGCCAGACCGGCATGCCCTACGCTTTCGCGCCCATGTCGTCGCGCGAACGCCGCCTGATACACCTCGCCCTGCGCGACATGAAGGACCTGCGTACCGAAAGCGCCGGCGAAGCCCTGCAACGCTACGTCGTGGTTTATCCCAAGGACTATCTGGGCAAAGCGCCCGCGCCTGCGCCGTCGAAGCGGCGGAGATAAGCCGTTCTCCGCTCTTCACCTTTCGCCCACAGTCGTTGGGGTTGCTTTCTGGCGAACAGCGAAGAGCAATTCAGTTCCTCCTTGCCTGGGTAGTGAATAATCAGTCACATGCGCCTCGACGACACGATCGTCGCCATCGCTACGCCTCCGGGGCGTGGAGGCATCGGGGTGGTGCGGCTCTCCGGGCCGGAAGCGATCAGCATTGCGACGCCGCACTTACGTCTTGCCTCGAAGCTAGACGCGAACCGCGCCCACTTCGGCGAGCTGATCGATCCTGCGACCGACGACCGCATCGACGAAGTGGTGGTCACATACTTCGCCAAGCCGCACTCTTACACCACCGACGACGTAGTCGAAATCTCCTGCCACGGCTCGCCCGTAGTGTTGCGACATCTGGTCGAGATGGCTCTGGCCCGCGGCGCGCGCCTCGCCGAGCCCGGCGAGTTCACCATGCGGGCCTTTCTGAACGGACGCATTGACCTCACGCAAGCCGAGGCCGTCCGCGACCTCATCGACTCGCAAACGCTCTATCAGGCGCAGGTCGCCGCACGCCAACTCGACGGTGCGCTCTCCAAGTGGCTGCAGCCCATTAAGCAGAAGCTCATCGACCTGATCGCCGTGATGGAAGCCGGCATCGACTTCGCCGAAGACGACGTTTCCGTCATTCCCGACTGGCAAATCCTCGACCGCATCGCCGACATTCACGCGCCGCTCGAGCAGCTCCTCGCCAGCTTCACCTACGGCAAAGTCGTGCATGAAGGACTGACTCTGGCCATCGTTGGTCGACCCAACGTCGGCAAATCGAGTCTCTTCAACCGGCTGGTCGAGCACGAACGAGCCATCGTCACCGCCACGCCCGGCACCACCCGCGACCTCGTCACCGAGACCGTTTCCATCGGTGGAATTCCTGTGCGCCTCGTGGATACCGCCGGCATCCGCGACGCCTTCGACGAGGCCGAGAGCATCGGCGTGCGCAAGTCGATGGAAGCTCTCGCCGACGCCGACATTGTGCTGGTGGTGCTGGACGCTTCGCACCCCGCGAACGACGACGCAGCCCGCCGTCGCGACACGGAGCTGGTTTCACTGGTCGCGCGCCGCCTTGCAGTAGTCGTGGTGAACAAGATCGACACCATCAGCACCGCGCCGCTCGTACCCGACGGCGGTCTGCCTGTAATCATGACCTCCGCTAAGACCGGCCAGGGCATCGACTTTCTGCGGGCGAAGATTCTCCAACTCGCCGGTGGCGACGGCGCCAGCCAACACGAAGGCGGCTTCCTTACCAACGTCCGCCACCAGAAACTGGTGCGGGACTCGATCGCGGCACTCGACAAAGCCACCGCCGCAGTGCCTCTTAAAACGCCGCATGAGATGCTCCTGCTCGACCTCTACAACGCCCTGCGCCCGCTCGACGAAATCACCGGCGCCACCACGGCGGACGACATCCTGAATTTGATCTTCAGTTCGTTCTGTATAGGCAAGTAAGCCTCCCATATTTGACAAATTGTCATTAGCTAAGTAACTTAGCTAATGTGAAGGTCCATACCATCCACGAAGCCAAAACCAATCTTTCCAAGTTGATTCAAAGGGCTGAGGAAGGAGAGGAAATTATTCTCGCGAGAGGAAGGGAGCCGGTTGCCAGAATTGTTCCGTTTGCCGCTCCCCATAAGAAGCGCGTACTAGGTGGCTTTGAAGGTAAGGTCTGGGCTTCTGAGGATGCTTTTGCTCCCTTAACCGACGAGGAGCTACGCGACTGGGGGCTGGAGTGAACGTTCTGGCCGACACCCATGCCTTGTGGTGGGGTTTTACTTCCGACAAGCGCCTTTCTCATCTCGCGGAGGAGGCGCTCACTGACGCCAAGAATGTTGTCTTCGTGTCAGCTGCGGTTGCATGGGAACTCGCCATCAAAACCAACTCGGGAAAATTGGACGCACATGCCATGCTCACCGATTTCGCGGGGCTTTTGTTGCAGAAGGGATTTCGGCGATTGGCGATTTCCACTGATCATGCTCTTCGGGCCGGACAGCTTCCGCTGCATCATCGCGATCCCTTCGATCGCATGCTGATCGCCCAGGCGCAGGCCCTAAATTGGCGGATTGTCAGCGCGGACTCGATTTTCGACCGCTATGGCGTGCAAAGGATCTGGTAGCCAAACCTATCCTACTTCGCCATCGCCCCCAGCGCCGCCCGGAAAATCGCATCGAAATTTTCACGCCCGACCGAGGCCACGGATTTTTCGACAGCCTTCTCCGCCAGCGCTCGCTGATAGCCCAGGTTCGTCAGTGCGGAGATGACATCTTCTTCCACTGCTGACACAAGCGCCGCCGCCGGTGCCTCTCCAAATCCTTCCAGCTTGTCGCGCAGCTCCACGCACATGCGCTCGGCCGTCTTCTTTCCGATGCCCGGGATGCGCGTCAGCCGCGCATGGTCGTTGGCGCGAATCGCTCCCACCATATCGACAGTCGGCATCCCGCTCAGGATCGTGATTGCCAGCTTCGGCCCGATGCCGCTGACTGTTATCAGCTTCTCGAAGAGCTGCTTCTCGTCGGCCCGCAGAAAGCCGAACAGCGCAATCGCATCCTCGCGTACATGGGTGTGGATATGCAGCGCGACCTCGCTGCCCACTGAGGGCAAGTCGGAAAACGTAGGCACCGTGATAGTCACGTCGTAGCCGACGCCCGCCGCCTCAACGATGGCCTGGTTGGGATGCTTCGAGATCAGCTTGCCGCGTAAGTGAGCGATCATCACGCCGATTGTAAGGGTCAGCCGCTAATTCGGGGAGTGCTCATACGGCATCTCGTCGCCGAAGTTGTGGACCACACCACCCTTGCAAGGGACGCAGCCGTACTTGTCATTCGGTGCCTTCGCGTCAATTGAGCCGAGGGGAATCCGAACCGGTTCGGTCGATCCGTTCACGATGACCTTCACAGTGTTCGGTGCACCTAAGCCGAAATCCGAGAATTCGATGGGGAGTTGTCCCGCGTAGCGATCCAGCACGCACAGGCTTAGATCGCGCGCGCTGAAGAATTGGGTCGGCGTGCTCATTACGGAATGTCCGCCCGAGCTAGTCATACTGTAAACAAAGAATTGTCCATCCGGCGCCCACTCCGCTCTTGCGACCACAAATCCGTGTGAACCATCGGAGCTCGAGTAGTCGGCAGTACAGATCCTTTGGTTGTTGGAGTCGAAGAAAACGACGCGGCTCTCCTCTTGCGCACCTACCGGTACGATCACTACGCGACCGGCAACCGATTTGTATTCGCGGTTCTGTCGTGGCGCCCTAGATTGAGACATTCCCGTCGCACTGAGAAGAGTGATTGCGGCCGCTATCAAGAAGTGATGATTCATGGCGAACGGCGAAGAGCAGCCGGCAGAGCCGCGATCAAGCTACTGCCGTCTCCGGTGATACACCGCAAACTCATACCCCGGATTCGCCGGGAACAGCTCATTGATCTTCCGCAGCCGCTCGGCCAACGCCGCCGGAGCCAGCAACGGATAGTCGCGCTCGCGCAGTTCCTGGTAGTCCACATCGAGAAACAGCGACAGGCAATACACCGCGATCGCGTCGGCAAACGCCGCCATCTCGTACTCATGTTTGGCCTTCTCCGCCTCGGTGCTGTTGCTGGTCGCGATCTTGCGCAACTCGAAGGCGTCCATCGAAGTCTCGCCGCGTGCCTTGTCTGCCACCTGTTTCCACAGCAGGTCGCTGAACTCCTGCGCCACGCCGATGCGCTCTACAAAATTGTGTCCGACGTTGATAAAGAACTCGAACGCCACCGCAAAGCTGTCTTCCATCAGCTTGGTGGAGATGAACACGTATTGCGAGTCGCCGAGATTGTGATTGCGATGGCAAATAGCGTTGTCGGCCAGTTGCACATCGTAACGGTCGGCGATCATCGTTTCGTCGTCCAGGTTCAGCGTGAGCGGAACGAAATAGTACGCCTTGCGGCTCAATGCTGCGCCAATCGTCCGCGGTACGGCGCCAACCATACGCTCCAGATCGCGGATGGCGTTCGTCACCTCGCCCATCATGGCGTAGCAGATACCGTTCGCCGCCTGCGAAACGGGCGCCAGCCGCACCACTTCCGCAGGCGTACGTGTAATTGCTTGCGACGTTTGCGACATGAAAGCCGATTGTAACGCAATGGAGACAAACGGGGAGCGTTCGCGCCCTGCGCTGCTGCGCTTTGCGGCTGCGCGCGCGAGCGGCAACCGCCCGGACTTCAACCACATGGTGTGAGGGCGGGTTGCGCTCGCTCGGCGCGAAACATCCGGGAGAAGCGCGGTCCAGGCAATTCACAATCCTTTTGCAACCCGCTGACTCGCCCATGACACTCGCGATCCGCGGTACACATACGCTCACTACACCGACGCAGATTTTCTAGCGAAGGTCGCGACGGAAACTCTGTTGGAGTGTGTTGTATGGCAAGTGAAGACCGTACCGCAACCGTTGTAGCTCCTGCTGACGCAGGAGAAGGCGTCAATTCCCAGCTCAATCGCGAAGTCCAGCGGCGTTCGTTCCTCAAAGGAATGGGTATGACCGGGGTCGCGCTCACTGCGGGGGCAGTCCTGCCCTCCATCCTCGACGCTCAGGTGCCGATCGCCACCACGGGGCTTACACCTGGCGATGTGGCCATCCTGCGCTTCCTGTGCGCGGCCGAGATTATCGAGACCGACCTCTGGCAGCAGTACAACGAACTGGCCGGCATTCAGGACGACGAAGTCCCGGGTGGTTCGGGAAACGAGCCTTATGGCGACGCCCTCAAACAACTCGATGACGACATGCCGCAGTACATTCACGACAACACCGAGGATGAACTGACGCATGAGGTGTTCATCAACGCTTACCTGGCCGCTCATGGCGCTCCTACAGTAAACCTCGACGTTTTCCGGACGCTGCCCAGCAGCAAGGCGACAGGAGCACAGCAGATCTGCCGCCTCACCAACCTGATGCACCTCACGGTTGACACAACCTGGTACACGCGCTATCGCAGTCGCACCAAGAATCCCGACTTCGGAGACAAGTTCCCGCCGGCGGTTCCTAGCTTGGCGATAGGCCGGCATCCGGCCATTCCGCGAACCGATGCTGACGTGAGTGGCGATCCCAACTTCACGCAAGCTATCGCCAATACCGCGGCGTTTCACTTTGCCACCATCGAGCAGGGTGGTAGCAGTCTCTATCCGCAGCTCGCGCAGCGCGTCAGCAATGTTGAAGTACTGCGAATCCTGCTCTCGATTGGCGGCACTGAGATATGTCATTTCCAAACCTGGAGCGATTTAGCCGGCGACACGCCGCCGCTGGATGACGTCGTCGACCCGGTGACCGGCGTCAAGGTCACCTTCCCCGATCTCAATTCTCCGCCGTTCGGGGGCGAAGACTTTGGGACGAGCCTCATCATGCCCGAGCCGACAGCCTTTCTGAA
>Ga0335071_10005882_pt1 | contig 12719 bp, 13 predicted proteins | sample Lox_Sample_15_FD_206724 | JGI IMG/M metagenome (GOLD analysis project Ga0335071, IMG submission 206724) | Soil microbial communities from Loxahatchee National Wildlife Refuge, Florida, United States - Lox_Sample_1.5 | ecosystem: Environmental > Terrestrial > Soil > Wetlands | place: USA...
GGCCCGCATGGAGGCGCGAGCCGGGAGCTGACGACGCCTCAGCCGCGCAGGCCGTACCAGGGCTCGCGCGCCAGCTCGACCTCGAGGATCTCGCGATCCTCGGCGTCCGCGAGTGCGGCGGTGAGCTCGACCGCGCGAGCGCGGTGCTCGGACCCGCCCTGTGGGTCGCCGGTGGCCGCGAGCGCGCGGGCGAGCGCCTCGTGAGCGAACGGCGGGTCCCACTCCTCCATCTGTCCTGGCTCGGCCTCGACGATCTCAAGGCATCGGCGGGCGTGGTGCAGTGACAGCTCGGGCAGGCCGACCGCGAGAGCGGCCCGCGCCACGAGGTGCTCGCCCCGGGCCTGGTTGGCGGCATTGCCGACCTCCATCCAGTGCCGCAGCGACGCGTAGGCGCCGGACAGCGCCCGGTCGCGCTGCTCGCGCGGGCTCTCCGGGGAGAGCCCTGCGTCGATGAGGGTCCAGACCTCGTTGTTGAACTGCATGCCGAAGCGCCGATGGAGAGCGGCGTCGTCGGGCGCCTCGCTCGCGCCAGGAGTGTCCGCGGCCACGGCGTCGCTCACCAGTCCTGGTCCGTCGGGCGGATCAGGACCTCGTTCACCGCGACGTGGTCGGGCGCGGTGACGGCGTAGAGGATGGCGTGCGCGATGTCCTCGGCCTGCAGCTGGCGGATGCTCGCGGCCCGGGCCCGGATGCCCTCCTTCGCCGCCGGTTGCGTGACGTGCTCGCGCAGCTCGGTGTCCACCATGCCCGGCTCGATGAGCACGACGCGTACGCCCTGCTTGGTGACCTCCTGGCGAAGCGCCTCGCTGAAGGCGTTGACCGCCCACTTCGAGGCGCTGTAGGCGCCGTTGCCGGTCCGCGCGATACGCCCGGCGACCGACGAGAGCTGGATCAGCGATCCCCGGCTCTCCAGCAGGTGCGGCAGTGCCGCGTGGGTGACGTACATGAGCCCGAGGACGTTGGTGTTGACCATCCGGCGCCAGTCCTCGGTGTCCGCGCCGACGATCTGGCCCAGCAGCATGACGCCGGCGTTGTTCACGACCACGTCGAGACGGCCGAAGGTCTCGACGGTGTCGGCGACGGCGGCGCGTACGGCGTCCTCGTCGGTGACGTCCAGCTCGAGCGCCAGCGCCTTCACACCACGCCCGGCGAGGTCGGCCTCGAGCTCGGCGAGCCGGTCGACGCGGCGCGCCGCCACGGCCACGGACGCGCCCGCCTCGGCCAGCGCGACCGCGGTGGCCCGGCCGATCCCCGAGGACGCGCCGGTGACGAACGCGACCTTGCCCTCCAACGGACCTGGCATGGCGAACCTCCTCGGCCCCGAGCATAGGCAGCGGGCCTGTCAGCCCGGGAGGACCCGGCGCCAGGTCCCGGCGCGAGCGGGCACGCGGGAGAAGTCGTAGCGGGTGCCGTCCGCCCCGAGCGCGAGCAGGGTCACCGAGGAGGAGCCGTACGTCCTCCCGTCGAACTCGCGGCGCACCAGCAGATCGCCGTCGGCAGCGCTCGGCTCACCCTCCAGGGCCGCCGTCCAGGCGCCCCATGCCTCGCTCGTGGTGCCCCGCAGGAGCGAGCCCTCGTCGGGCGAGGGCGTTGCCGCGAGCAGCGCGCGGCCCGTCCGGACCACCGGTGAGTCGACGTCGACCCCGGCGTTGACGAGCACGTGGTCGCCCGCCGGCAGGCCTCGGTGGGTGAGCGCGTCGCCGTCCCAGCTCCAGACCTCGGCGTCGGCGAGACCCACGCGCAGCAGGTGGAAGGAGTCGTAGGCGGAAACGTCGGACGGCACGCCACGGCCGGACAGCAGGTCGACCACGAGGCCGCCTCGCGACGGCCGGTCCTCGCGCTCGGGCAGCCGCGGGCCGTTGAGCAGGCCCGCCGCGACCGGTGTCTCCCGGGACACGGCCAGCCAGGTCCCTCCCGCGACGCGATCCCGACCGCCCACCAGCCCCGGCCAGTACGGCCCCGGCGGGTCCCACGGCCGGCCGAGGAACTCGTCGCGTACGGCGGCCAGCAGGACCGGCCACGCCGCCCGGGGGTCGAAGCGGAGCAGCACGGTGCACACGGCAGGACAGGCTAGGCGCGATGATGGCCGCACCGACGACGGGAGGCTGGGGTGAGCGAGGAGGTCAGGGTCGCGCTGTTCGGTTATGGGCTGGCCGGCCGGTACTTCCACGCGCCGCTGATCCGGCTCGTGGACGGCCTACGCGTCACCACGGTGGTCACCCGCGACGCCGGTCGGTCCGCCGCGGCGCGCGAGGACGACCCGGACGTCGCCGTCGTGGCCGACCCCGGCGCCGTGTGGGCCCGCGCCGGCGAGCACGACCTCGTCGTCGTCGCGTCGGCGAACCGCACACACGTCACCCTCGCCCGAGCCGCCCTGGCGGCCGGCCTGCCGGTGGTCGTCGACAAGCCGCTGTGCCGCACGCCTGAGGAGGCCGCTGCCCTGCAGCGCGAGGCGGCCGGACGCCTGACGGTGTTCCAGAACCGGCGCTGGGACGGCGACTTCCTCGCGCTGCGCGCGGCGGTGGAGGCCGGCCGGATCGGCACCGTGCACCGCTTCGAGTCGCGCTTCGAGCGCTGGCGGGTGGAGCCCAAGGGGTACTGGCGGGAGTCCGGTGACCCCGAGGACCTGGGGGGCCTGCTCTACGACCTGGGCAGCCACCTCGCCGACCAGGCCCTGCTCCTGCTCGGGCCGGTCGCCGAGGTCCGTGCGGAGGTGCGCCGTGTCCGGCCGTGGGCCGCGGTGGACGACGACGCCTTCGTCGCGCTGCGCCATGAGTCGGGAGCCGTCTCGCACCTGTGGATGTCCTCGGTGGCCGCCGAGCAGGGACCGCGCTTCCGGGTCCTCGGCACCGCGGGCGCCTGGGTCAGCGAGGGGCTGGACGGCCAGGAGGACGCGCTGCGCGCGGGGCGAAGCCCGTACGACGTACCGCCCCGGCACGCCCGCCTGCTCGCCGCCGCCGACGGCGACGACTTGGCCGAGTCCTCGGTCGACGTGACCGGCGGCGACTGGCCGGCGTTCTATCGCGGGGTGCCGGCCTGGGTGCGCGGCGAGGCGCCGGCCCCGGTGGCCCTGGACGACGTCGTGGCGACGCTTCGGATCCTGCGCAGCGCGGCTGAGCAGGCCGGATGAGGCTGGTCTTCTCCGCGCTCGCGGCGGCGGCCCTGCTCGGTCTCTTCGCCTCGCCGGCCGATGCCGTGACGACCGCGGCCGCCCGTACGCCGACCGCGCACGCCGTCATCCGCAAGGTCGGGCCCACCGAGTGGTCACTCATCCGCCGGACGGGGACGTGGCGGCCCGGCTGCCCGGGAAGGCGTACCACGTTTCGGCGCGTCGAGGTCGACTACCACGGCTTCGACGGGAAGGTGCATCGCGGCGCGCTGGTCGTCAACCGTGACGTGGCGGTGTCGGTCGCGCGGATCATGACCCGGCTCTTCGACGACGGCTTCCCGATCCACCGGATGCAGCCGATCGAGACCTACGGCGGCGACGACGACGCGAGCATGCGGGCGGACAACACCTCGGCGATGAACTGCCGGAAGCCGGCTCAGGCCAACGCGCCCGCCAGGGACTCCCCCCACGCCAACGGACGGGCGATCGACATCAACCCCTGGGAGAATCCCTGGGTGGACCCCCGCTGCGGCTGCTTCCGTCCGGACCGGAAGTACGGGCACCTGCGGCACGGCCGGGGGGTCGTCACGGCCACCGTGGTGGACGTGTTCTCGGCACGGGGCTGGATCTGGCGAGGTCGGGGCAGCAGCCCCGATCTCCAGCACTTCGACACCGGCTACCCTTCGCGGCCACCGCGACACTGACGTCGAGCGGTCTCGAGGACGAGCGGAGGAGCGGGATGCACTACCGGCGGCTGGGGCACTCGGGACTGACCGTGTCGGTCGTCGGGCTGGGCTGCAACAACCTCGGCGGCCGCCTGGACCGGGCGGCGACGGCCGGCGTCGTGGGCGCGGCGCTGGACTGCGGCATCACGCTGTTCGACACCGCCGACATCTACGGGGTCCCGCACGGCGCCTCGGAGGAGGAGCTCGGCAAGGCGCTGCGGGCCCACCGCGACGAGGTCGTCCTCGCCACGAAGTTCGGCATGGACATGGAGGGCGCGAACGGCCCCGACTTCGGGGCGAGGGGGGCGCGGCGGTACGTGCTGCGCGCCGTGGAGGCGTCGTTGCGGAGGCTGCGTACGGACCACGTCGACCTCCTGCAGATGCACGAGCCGGACCCGGCGACCCCGATCGAGGAGACCCTCGGCGCGCTCGACGACCTGGTCCACGACGGCAAGGTCCGCTACGTCGGGAGCTCGAACTTCGCCGCCTGGCAGGTGGTCGAGGCCGAGTGGGTCTCGCGGGTCGACGGGGTGACGCGCTTCGTCAGCGCCCAGAACCGCTACTCGCTGCTCGAGCGCGGCATCGAGGCGGAGCTCGTACCGGCCTGCGAGGAGTACGGCATCGGGATCATCCCCTTCTATCCGCTGGAGAGCGGCCTGCTGTCCGGCAAGTACCGGCGTGGCGAGGAGCCGCCCCAGGGCAGCCGGCTGGCAAGGGACCGCTTCGTGGGTCGGCTGGCCGAGGCGCCCTGGGACGTCATCGAGGCGCTGCAGGACTTCGCGGACAAGCGCGGCCTCGGCCTGATCGACGTCGCGATCGGCGGGCTCGTGGCCCAGCCCGGGGTCGCCTCCGCGATCGTCGGGGCGATGACCCCCGAGCAGGTGCGGGCCAACGCCCGGGCGGCCGAGTGGGAGCCCGACCCCAGCGACCTCGCGACCCTGGACGAGCTCACGACCCGGACCTAGTTCCGCCCGCTCTCGAGGTGTCAGACGTTTCCGCGTGGGGACGCCCGAAACGCCTGACACCTCGCCAGGACCGCGTCACTGCAGGGTGAAGGCGACCGTCACGGTGACCGTCACGTCCTGGGAACCGGTCGCAATGGGCAGCGACGTCGCCGACGCCGCGGCCGAGGCGGCGGGGAACGTGCCGTCGTAGACCGGCCGGGGCTCGGAGCCCACCGTCTCCGTGATGGTCACGACCGGGCCGAGGCTGCGACCGGCCAGGTGGGCGTACTGGTCCGCCTTCGTCTTCGCCGCGTCGAAGGCGTTGGTCCGCGCCGCGGTGACCAGCGAGCTGTCGTCGCCGAGGTCGAGGGAGACGTCGTCGAGGGACACGGCGGAGCCGCCGGCCTTCACCGCGGCACCGATCGTGTCGCTGGCCTTGGCGATGGAGCGCAGCACCGCGGTGACGCTCTCGCTCATCACATAGCGGCGCACCAGCGGCCCGTGGGCGACGAGACGGACCTGCTCGGAGTACAGCGAGACGTCGCTGGTCTGCAGGTCCTTGGCGGCGACACCGTGGGCACGCAGGGACGCCTGCACCTTGGCCATGTCGGTGTTCGCTCCGTCGACGGCCCCTCCGACCGAAGCGGCCGTGACCTGGACCGAGAACGACGTGCGCAACGTGTCGGGTGTGCCGGTGGCCGTGCCCGTGGCGCTCACGGTCACGAGATCGGACCGGTCGGAGGCGGAGGGGGTCGCGAGAGGGGCAGGGCCGGTGGCGTACGCCGTCCCGGAGGTGCGCGACGTGCCGAGCACGTACGCGACGACGAGCGCGATGACGAGGGCCGCGCCGAGCAGGACCCGGCGGCCGGTGCGAGTGAGCGTCATGCCGCTCGGACGCCGCCGACCGGGGCACGGTTCCCTCAGACGTCCTCGACGAGCGCCTCGAACGCCTCCAGCGCCTCGACGAGCTTCGCGCGGGCCTCGGGCTCGAGGCGGTCGAAGCGCTCCAGCAGGGCCGAGGCACGCATCCGCCGGACCTGGTCGACCAGCCGGCGACCGTCCTCGGTGGCCTCGGCGAAGGACGAGCGCCGGTCCGCCGGGTCGACGCTGCGACTGATGAGGCCGCCCTCCTCAAGGCCGGCGACGATCCGCGACAGCGTCGCCGGGGTCACGCCCTCCCGCGCCGCGAGGTCGCCGAGCCGGATGGGCCCGACGTCGACGACGGTGGCCAGGGCCGACATCGTGCCGGGCCCGACCGGAGCCACGACGGCCCGACGGCTCCACCGAACCAGACGGCTGACCGCCTGGTAGAGCCGCTCAGCGGCGGCGACCTCGGCGGCGGGGCGAGCCTGCTCGCTCGTCGGCGTCACCGCGCCACCTCCTCGTGGACGTAGCGGTCGCCGGCGAACGCCGACGCCACCGCTCCGATGACCATCATGGCGGCTGCGACGCCGAAGACGACGACCAGTCCGTCATGGAACGGGCCGGCGATGAGGTGCGGGAAGTACTCCGTGCCCGTGAGCGTGGCGCGCTGCGCGTCGCTGACCCGGTCCAGCGCTCCCGACGGGCCGAGCAGGGTGCCGAGCGGGTTGTAGCCGAGGAACGTGGCGAACAGGCTGCCGACCGGCGGCAGGTGGCCGACCTGCTCCGCGGTCGCGGCGTCGATGCCCTGCGCGCGCAGCCCGTCGGTCAGCGCCGTCGGCAACGACGACGCGATCCCGATCACCATCAGCGAGAAGAACAGCCCGATCGAGACCGCCGAGCCGCTGTTGAAGAAGGTGCCCCGCATGCCGGCGGCGGACCCGCGCTGGGCGGCCGGCACGCTGTTCATCACCGTCGTCGCGTTCGGCGAGGAGAACAGGCCCGAGCCGACGCCGCACAGCGCCACCAGGAACGCGAACACCGGATAGCTGAAGTCGGTCGGGATCAGCACCAGGCCGACGAACGAGGCCGCCACGACCAGCAGCCCGCCCACCGTGAACGGCCGCGCGCCCACCCGGTCGGAGAGCCATCCCGAGACCGGCCCGGCGACGAGGAAGCCGACGGTGAGCGGCAGGAGGTAGATGCCCGCCCACAGGGGCGTCCTTGCGTAGTCGTAGCCGTGCAGCGGCAGCCAGATGCCTTGCAGCCAGATGATGAGCATGAACTGCAGCCCGCCGCGGCCCGTCGCGGCCAGGAAGCCGGCGAGGTTGCCGAGGCTGAACGCGCGGATGCGGAACAGGTCCATGTGGAACATCGGGTCGGCCACCCGCGTCTCGACGACGCAGAACGCGACAAGCAGGGCGGCGCCGCCGAGCAGCCCGGCGAGCACCCAGGGGTTGGTCCACCCCATCGGGTGCCCGCCGTAGGGCTGGATGCCGTACGTCAGCGCGGAGAGGAACACCCCCAGTCCCACCGCGAAGAGCACGTTGCCGGGTACGTCGAGGCGGCCGGGACGGCGTACCCCGTTGTCGTGCAGGGAGTAGTAGGACCAGATGGTGCCCACCACGCCCACCGGGACGCTGACCCAGAACACCGCCCGCCAGTCCCAGGCCGCGAGCACCCCGCCGACGACCAGTCCGAGGAAGGACCCGGCGATGGCCGCCACCTGGTTGACGCCCATGGCCAGCCCGCGCTGGTCGGCGGGGAAGGCGTCGGTGAGGATCGCCGTCGAGTTAGCGAACAGCATCGCCGCACCCACCGCCTGCACGACCCGCCACAGGATCAGCCACATCGCGCCCGACCCGGCGTGCCACGGGTCGAAGGACAGCGCGATCGAGGCCAGGGCGAAGACGACGAAGCCGAGGTTGTACGTGCGCACGCGCCCGTACAGGTCCCCGAGGCGGCCGAAGGAGACGACGAGGACCGCGCTCACCAGCAGGAAGCCCATGATCATCCAGAGCAGGTACCCGACGTTGCCAGGCGCCAGCGGGTCCAGGCCGATGCCCCGGAAGATGGCGGGGAGGCTGATCAGCACGATCGAGGAGTTGATCGTGACGATGAGCATGCCGAGGGTGGTGTTCGACAGCGCCACCCACTTGTAGTGCGGGTGCGAGGAGTCGAAGAGCCCGATCTCGCGCTCGCTCTCCTCCGGCTGGGGGGCGAGGATCTCGGTCTCGGTCACCGGCACAGGATGCCGCAGATAGTTGTTCTACGCAAACGAACTACGGGCGAGGCGCACATCCGGCGAGACGGACCGCCGGCGAGACGAACAACCGGGTGAAACGCACTACCGGGTGAAACGCACTACCGGGTGAAGCGGACGTCGACCTCCTCGACGCACGGCGTGACGCGGCCGCCGAGGACGACCGCGCCGATCCGCAGCCGGACGGAGGTGTCGGTGCCGTTCCAGAACACCGGCTCGGCAGCGGACAGCCGATACGTGCGGCCGCCGGCGTCGACGAGCTCGGCGCGGAAGTCCACCACGGCCGGCGCCGCCCACACCTCGACCGGCAGCCGCAGGACGGCCACGGCGGCATCGGGTCCGCTGGTCTCCGCCGGTCTCGACGCACTCCACTGCCCGGGCGAGCGGCCCGCCCGGACCCGCACGAGGACGAGGGCGAGACCCGAACAGGGGGCGACCGACCAGCGCAGGGACAGGGCGGCGCTGGGCTGGTCGGCCGAGGCGGTGCCCGGACCGGCGGTCAGCCGCGTCCAGGTGCGGCGGGTCGCGCCGGCGAGCACGGTGGCGGTGGACATCGCGGGTCTCCTGCGGATCGAGGGCGGCTGTGCACAGAGCGGTTCCCCGTCCGGGTGATACCTCTTGGATGCTCAGGTCTCCTGCGCGCTCACGCCTCCTGGGTGCTCAGGCCTACTGGGTGCTCAGGCGCAGCCGGTCCTTCACGGCGGCGACCAGTGCCGCGTCCCCGCCGATCGTGACCGCGGAGTCGGGCAGGCGGCCCCAGCCCCAGAGCAGCACGTCGGAGCCGGCGCCCGCGATCGTGGCCGCGGCGACCGGCCCGTCGAAGGCTTCGCCGGCCAGGCCCGCCACGGTCGCGCCGGTCGGCGTGAGCTCCACCCGCCAGCGCCGCTCGCCCACCACCAGGTCGAGCGGGAGGCCAACCCCGGCCTGCGGGTCCACGCCCGCCCAGTCCTCCTCCGAGGCATCGCTCCAGTCCCAGGACAGGTTGATCCCGAGCAGCTCGTCGATGCCGTCGAGGGCGAGCTCGGGGTCGACCGGCGACGCCCAGCCGGCGGCGCTCTGCACGTCGACCCGGTGCACGGCGGTCTCGTGCGCCATCCGCCGGCACCAGAAGCCCACGGTCTGGTCCGGCGGCCACCAGGTCGGCGCGTGGGCGTCCTCGGGGTGCGCGCCCAGCTCGGTCAGCAGCTCACCGGCCCACCGCCGCAGCGTTGCCACCGGGTCGGCCACGTCACCGGGAGCGGGCCACCCGATCGGTGGCCAGTCCGGTTCGGGAGCCTTGCCCAGCCGCACGCAGGTGATCTTGTGCTGGTACACCTCGGCCGTGTGCAGCAGCGCGTCCCGCACGGTCCAGCCCGGGCAGGTCGGCACCGCAAGGTCGAGGTCGATGACCGATGCGGTGTCGGCCATCAGCGCCGCGTCGACCTCGACGAGGTCCAGGTAGCGCCGCTGGGTGAGGGAATACCGCCGGGGCGCGTCGCCGCTGTCAGACGTACCGGCCGTGGACGTCTCGCTCATGGCTGTCGAGTCTGCACCGTCCTCGCCCGTCGGGGTACGGGCACCGGAGTGGGAGGATGGGATGGTGCTCGACCCGCAGAGCCTGGTCGCCGTCGAGCCGGACCTGCCGGCGCTCGGCTCGCCAGTGCTCGTCCAGGCCCTCGACGGGTTCATCGACGCGGGGTCCGGGCGCCGGCTGGCGCGCCAGCAGCTGGTCGCGGGTTCGGCCCAGGTCAGCGTGGTCGCCCGCTTCGACGTCGACCAGCTGCTCGACTACCGCGCGCGCCGTCCGGTCATGACCTTCGAGACCGACCACTGGACCGCCTACGACGCCCCGGAGCTCGTCGTCCTGCGGCTGACCGACGCCGCGGGCACGCCGTACCTGCTGCTGCAGGGCCCGGAACCGGACTATCAGTGGGAGCGGTTCATCGCGGCGGTGCGCGGCATCGTCGAGCGCTTCGGAGTACGGCTGACCGTCGGCCTCAACGCGATCCCGATGGCGGTCCCCCACACGCGCCCGATCGGCCTGACCGCGCACGGGACGCGGCAGGACCTGCTCGGCGAGCACACGCCGTGGCTGCGCACGGTGCTGGTCCCCGGCGCCGTGGGCAACCTCCTGGAGTACCGCCTGGGGCAGGCCGGCCACGACGCGGTGGGCTTCGCGGTGCACGTACCGCACTACGTGGCGCAGCTGGAGTACCCGGCCGCCGCCGTCGCCCTCCTCGACGCCGTCTCCCGGGCCAGCGGGCTGGTCGTGCCGACGTCGGACCTACGGGAGGCGGCAGCGCGTACCGAGGCGGACATCGCCGCCCAGGTCGCCGCCTCCCCCGAGGTGGCCGAGGTCGTGCGAGCTGTGGAGGCCCAGTACGACTCGTTCCTGGCCGAGCAGTCCTTCGGCATGGCCGACGCGGGGCAGCTCCCGACCGCCGACGAGCTCGGCGCGGAGCTCGAGCGCTACCTCGCCTCCCGCCGCGGCGAGGACCCACCGCTCGCCTGACCTCGTCCCGCCTCGCGGACGAGCTGTTCGGCGTTGGTCGGTCCATGGACCGACCAACGCCGAACAGTTACGTGGCTCACGCGATCTCGGGCTCCGCCGTACCAGGGGCCGTCGCCGCGGCGAGCTCGCGGTCCAGGTCGTCGGTGTCGGCTCCATGAGACCCGTGCGCCTTGCCACCGTGACCGTGCAGGGGGACGTGGGGCATGAAGAGCGCCATCACCATCCCGACGAGCAGGAACGGGACGGCGTACAGGAACACCGAGCCCAGCGAGTCGGCGAAGGCGGCGATGTACTTCGTCCGGACCTCCGCCGGTAGCGCACGGATCACCTTGATGCCCGTCGAGCGGCCGACCGTCGCCGCCGCGGCGCCGAAGGCCTTCGTGAGCTCCTCGGCGAGGCGGTGGTTGAGGATCGACCCGAAGACCGCCACCCCGATGGCACCGCCGACGGAGCGGAAGAACGTCACGGTGCTGGTGACGACACCGATCTCCTCGCGGCGCGAGACGTTCTGGGCGGCGAGGACGACCACCTGCATGACCATGCCGATGCCCAGCCCGAGGACGACCATGAAGGCCAGGGTGAACAGCTCGTGCGTCGTCGAGGACATCGTGGACAGCAGGAACATCCCGGCGGCGGCCACGGTGGTGCCCGCCAGGGGGAAGAAGCGGTAGTGCCCGGTCCGGCTGATGTACTGCCCGGAGGTCAGGGATGCGGTGAGGATGCCCGCCATGAGCGGGAGCAGGAACAGCCCGGAGCTGGTCGCCGAGGCGCCGTGCACGAGCTGCAGGTACAGCGGCAGGTAGCTGATCACCCCGAACATCGCGAAGCCGAGCAGGAAGCTGATGCCGGTCGAGAGGACGAAGGTACGTCCTCGGAAGAGCCCGAGCGGGATCACCGGCTGGGCCGCCCGCCGCTCGGTCAGCACGAAGATGCCCAGGGACACGAGGAAGCCCGCGACAAGCCCCAGGATGACGCCGGAGCTCCACGCGTACTGCGATCCGCCCCACGTCGTGACGAGGACCAGGCAGGCGATCGCCAGGGTGAGGAACGCCGCCCCCGCCCAGTCGATGACCGGACGCAGGATGGCGCGGGTGTTCGGCAGGACGGCCGTGGTGACGACGAGCGCGACGGCGCCGATGGGGATGTTGACGTAGAACACCCAGTGCCAGGACAGATGGTCGGTGAAGAAGCCACCGATGAGCGGTCCGGCGACGCTCGCGGCGCCGAAGGTGGCGCCGAACAGGCCCTGGTAGCGGCCGCGGTCGCGCGGCGGGATGACGTCAGCGACGATCGCCATGGCCAGCACCATGAGGCCACCGGCGCCGAGGCCCTGCACACCGCGGAAGACGATGAGCTCGGTCATGGTCTGGGACAGACCGGACAGCGCGGAGCCGATGAGGAAGATGACGATGGCGATCTGGAAGAGGTGCTTGCGGCCGTACAGGTCGCCGAGCTTGCCGTACAGCGGCGTCGAGACCGTCGCCGTGAGCAGGTAGGCCGTCGTCACCCACGCGATGTGGTGCAGGCCCCCGAGGTCACTCACGATCGCCGGAAGCGCGGTCGCGACGATGGTCTGGTCGAGGGCGGCAAGCAGCATGCCGAGCAGCAAGCCGCTCATGACGATGAGGATCTGGCGATGGGTGTAGACCCGCGGCGTCGCGGGCATCTGGGTGGTCGGCTGGGTCACTGGTGTGCTCCGGTACGTCGTCTCGGGCGAGGGGTCGGGGGGACGGGCAGGCCCGCGGCGAGCAGGCGGAAGGCCTCGTCGATGTGGGCGGCGAGCGGTCGGGTGCAGTCGGTGGCGCGCCAGCGGGCCATGGCCGTGCGCATGGCGGCCAGCGCGACAGCAGCGACGAGGTCGGCGTAGCTGCTGTCCTCGCGGCTGAGCCCGGAACGGGCGGCGACGGCCTCGGCCAGCGCGCGCTCGCCTTCGGCGAACCCGGCGAGGTGGCGGGGCAGCAGCTGGGGGTAGTCGTTGACCAGCGTCATCCGCAGCTGCCAGTCCTCGACGCCGGCCGCCATCTCGTCGGCCTCGGCGACGAGGACGGCGTGCAGCGCCATGAGCGGTGACTCGTCGGCGGGACGCTCGAGCAGCGCGGCGGCGACGCGGGCCTGCTTGTCGGGGTCCCTGCCGAGGAGGGCCTCCTCCTTGGAGGAGAAGTAGTTGAAGAAGGTCCGTGGGGCCACGTCGGCCGCGGCAGCGATGTCGTCGACCGTCACGTGGTCCAGGCCGCGCTCGGCGACCAGGCGGAGGGCGGCCCGCTGCAGCGCCCGGCGGGTGGCGAGCTTCTTGCGCTCTCGCAGCCCGGCGGGGTGCTCGGCGGTA
>Ga0335071_10005883_pt1 | contig 12719 bp, 12 predicted proteins | sample Lox_Sample_15_FD_206724 | JGI IMG/M metagenome (GOLD analysis project Ga0335071, IMG submission 206724) | Soil microbial communities from Loxahatchee National Wildlife Refuge, Florida, United States - Lox_Sample_1.5 | ecosystem: Environmental > Terrestrial > Soil > Wetlands | place: USA...
ATCGCGTCCGTGAGCGTCCCCACGCCCGTCCAGGTGCCGGTGGATTGCTCCGTGGCTATCGCGGCGGCCGCCGTCTCCATCGGCAGGTCAGTCTTCACTCTGTAGATGCAGATCACGTGCTTGTCGGGGTCCACCTGCTCTCCGAGGTGGAGGTACTTGCTCGAATACTCCATGCGCTCATCTCCTCGATTCGTGCGGTTCGAAAAGGAATTCCTGGCCTAGCTCTTTCACGATGATCTCGTAGGCGGCGTAGGGAGGGATCACTCCCAGCTCGGTGACGATGGCGTCGATGTACTCCGGCGGCGTGGCGTCGAACACCGGATTGAGGACCTTCGTTCCCGGCGGCACCTCTCCTGGCTTCACCACCTCGGCGGACTCACGTTCTTCGATCTCCACCAGTTCGCCGTACATCGTGCGCGGCGAGAACTTGAACGTCTCCGCGCAGACCATTACCGGAACGCGCGCCTCGTGCGCGGCCAGCGCCATCTGGGAGGTGCCGATCTTGTTCACGACCGCGCCGTTCGAACAGACCGTGTCCGCCCCGACCACCACGACGTCGATGCGCTTCATCAGCCAGCGCATCGCGCTGTCGACGATGAGCGTCGCCTCGATCCCCGTCGCGCTGAGATCCTTCGCGGTCAGTAGCCCCTGCCTCCAGGGTCGGGACTCGGTCGCGAAGACCTCGATCTTCTTGCCGTCCCTGTGCGCCTGTATGATCGCCGCCAGCGCAGCCTTGCTGTTGCAGTGAGTGAGCACGCGGTCCCCGTCGCGGATGCGGCGAGATCCCACCTTTCCAATGATGTCGATGGCCTCGCGCGACCGTTTCACGAACGAGTCGGCGTTGGTCACGATCAGATTGCGCAGCTCCTCGACGTCCCCTGCTTCCGTGGAGCCTTTGAACACCGAGTGCACGGCGTTCCAGAGCGAGACCGCCGTAGGCCTCGAGGCGAGAAGCGTCTCTTTCGCGGCGCTGAGCTGATCGCGGAACTCGATGATATCGCTGCCTCGATACGCCTCCGCCTCCTGCTTCAGCGCTTCGGCGCCCTTGCGCGCGATCTCCGCCGCGCCCCGGATCTCCATGCTCCTGATGGAAGCCGCAGTCGATTCCGCACCCATGCTCTTCTCCGCTGCGGTAATCCTAGTCATCTGGCATTAAACCTTGTCATTCTGGTTGCTTTCCACGCCAGAAGTCACTTCTTCAGGAAGGCCTCGATCTGCTTGCGACCTTTGGTGTTGAGGACCTCGTCCTTCTCAAGCCAACCGCGTCTGGCCGTCGCCACGCCGAAGGTCATGAAGTCGAGCTGCGCGATCGAGTGCGAGTCCGAGTCGATGACGACCGTCGCCCCGACGTCCTTCGCTTGGCGGCAGTGCACGTCGTTCAGGTCCAGCCTCTCCGGGAACGAGTCGAGCTCCAGGCAGACGCCGTTGTCCTTCGCCGCTTGCATGATGCCCTCGACGTCGACGGCGTACGGCTCGCGCTGCTCTAGCTTGCGCCCAGTGGGATGTGCGAGGATCGTCAGGTTCTCGTTGCTGAGCGCGGTCGCGATGCGATCGGTCATCTCCTTTTTCGGCATGTTGAACTTCGAGTGCACGGCGCCGATCACATAATCGAGGTCCTTCAGCACCCCGTTCGGATAGTCGAGCTTGCCGTCCTCCAGGATCTCGCACTCCGAGCCCAGGAAGACCCTGACCTCGGGCACGAGCTCCGAAACGTTCCGCGCCACGTCGATGCTGCCTCGAAGCTCCTCGACCGACAGCCCTCCCGCGACCCCCAGTCGCTTCGAATGATCGGTGAAGCCGACGTACTCGTATCCCCGTCGCTTGCATGCGTATGCGATCTCCTCCATCGTCGCGTCGCCATCGCTTGCCTTGGTGTGGACGTGGAGGTCGCCCATGATGTCCGTCAGCTCGATGAGCTTGGGCAGCTTGTGCTGAAGGGACGCCTCGATCTCCCCTCTGTTCTCGCGGATCTCCGGAGGCATGATCTCCAGGCCGAGCGCTTTGTAGATGTCCTCCTCGGTCTCGCGCGCAACCACCGCTCCCGTTTCTTTCATGGACAGGGCGTACTCGTTTAGTTTCATCCCCTTGTCGATCGCCATCTGGCGCAGCACGATGTTGTGGTCCTTAGAGCCGGTGAAGTATTGCAGGGCTGCACCGTACTCGACCTCTTTCACCACCCTCAGGTCGACCTGCAGCCCGCCCTTCAAGCGAAGGCTCGATTTCGTCGGCCCGCGCATGATGACGTCCTCCACCTCTGGATAGGTGGTGAAGACGTCCATGACCCATTTCGCGTCGTCGCTGCCAGCGATCAGGTCGATGTCGCCGATCGTCTCCTTCATCCGGCGCAGGCTGCCCGCGAGGCTGATCTTCTCCAGGTTCGCCTTGCTGCGCACGTACTCCAGCACCTGCATCGCGACCGGGTACGCGCGCCCGAGAAGCATACGTCCGGTCCGTCCCTCGACGAGCGCGATCCCCTGCAGGATGCGCTCCTCCGAGCGTGGGCCGAAGCCCTTCAGTCCCTGGATGCGGTGCTCCTCCACGGCCTTCTTCAGCTCGTCTAGGTTAGTGATCTTCAGTTCGTTGTAGAGGTGCACGGCGGTCTTCGGCCCGAGCTCCGGTATCGCCATGATCTGAAGAAGGCCAGGAGGGAACTGCTTGCGCAGTTCCTCGAGATATCCGAGGTTGCCGGTGGTGAGCAGCTCATCAAGCTTCTTCGCGATCGCGTCCCCCACTCCTGGGATGTCGCGCAGCTTGTCCTCCTTGTGCACCTGCTCGATGTCGTCGGTGAGGTTCTCGATGCTGCGCGCCGCCTTGCGGTAGGCGTTCGGTTTGAAGTTGACGCCCTGGAGCTCCAGCAGGTCCGCGATCTCGTACAGGACGCGGGCGACCTCGGCGTTCCTCATGCGGGATTCATTCGCTCTTGCTTGATAAATATGATTGGCTCACTTGTATGGCGCTTCTGGAAGCCAAGCTCCTTAGCGCCCGTAAGGTTTCTCTAAATACCCCGCCCTGTAATATTCAGAGCAACAGGTGAGGTCACCGTGGCAGCACCAAATCCGTATGTTTCTGCCCAGAAGCACGTGGACCGTGTGGGCAAGATGCTAGGTCTGGATGAAAGCGTCATCGAACTTCTCAAGAAGCCGAGGAGGGAGCTGGGGGTCAACTTCCCCGTGAGGATGGACGACGGCTCTATGAGGATCTTCACCGGGTACAGGGTGCAACACAGTTCGGTGCGCGGACCCTGCAAGGGCGGCATCCGCTACCATCCGAACGTCAGCCTTGACGAGGTTCGCGCATTGGCCATGTGGATGACGTGGAAGTGCGCGGTCGTCGGGATCCCGTATGGGGGTGCGAAGGGAGGAGTCATCTGCAGCCCGAAGGAGATGAGCAAGGGCGAGCTGGAGCGCCTGACGCGCAGATTCACCAGCGAGATCTCGATCATCATCGGCCCGCACGAGGACATTCCCGCGCCGGACGTCTACACGGATTCGCAAACGATGGCGTGGATCATGGATACTTATAGCATGAGCGTCGGGCACTCTGTGCCAGGAGTGGTCACCGGCAAGCCCATCGAGATAGGCGGGTCGGCGGGCAGGGAGGAGGCGACCTCGCGGGGAGTGATGTACGTCGCCGAGGAAGCGGCACGCAGGAAGGGGCTGAAGATGGCGGGCGCGACGGTCGCGGTGCAGGGCTTCGGCAACGTGGGGTGGCACGCGGCGCGCCTCCTTCACGGGGAAGCAGGATGCAAGATCATCGCGGTGAGCGACTCCAGCGGCGGGATCTACAACGCCCAGGGCATGGAGCCAGAGAAGATCATGCAGCACAAGAAGAAGACCGGCTCGGTCAAGGGGTTCAAGGGAGCGAAGGACATCTCGAACGAAGAGGTGCTCGAGCTCCAGTGCGACCTCCTCGTGCCGGCGGCGCTGGAGAACGTGATCACGAAGGAGAACGCGCCCAAGATCAAGGCCAAGATAATCGTCGAGGGCGCGAACGGGCCAACCACCCCCGAGGCGGACGAGATCCTGTTCAAGAAGGGCATCATGCTGATACCGGACATCCTCGCGAACGCGGGCGGCGTCACGGTCAGCTACTTTGAGTGGGTGCAGGACCTGCAGTTCTTCTTCTGGACCAACGACCAGATCAAGGAGCGGCTGAAGGAGATCATGACCAAGGCGTTCGAGCGCGTCTTCGAGCACGCGAATGGCAGCAAGGTCGACATGCGCACCGGGGCGTACATGGTCGCGCTCAAGGACGTCGCGAGGGCGTTCGAGCTCCGTGGGGTCTTCCCGTAGGTGCATACGTCGCGAAAAACTGCCCGCTTCCCGGGGCGGGCTTCCTTTTCCGACACCGCTATGGGCATGTTTAACTAGCTCAGCGATGTATGTTTTCCGTAGCGGAAGGGGCTCTCGGTGGCTGAAGAGAACACCGTCTACATTGGGAACAAGCCAACGATGAACTATGTGCTCGCCGTCGTGACCCAGTTCAACAGCGGGTGCGGTGGGGTCATGATCAAGGCGAGGGGCAGGGCGATCTCGCGCGCGGTCGACGTGGCGGAGATCGTCAGGCACAGGTTCGTCCAGGAAGCCGCGGTTCGTGATGTCAGAATCGACACTGAGGTCCTGACAGGGGAAGGGGGCCAGGCAGCGAACGTCTCCTCGATAGAGATATTTCTCTCAAAGTGACGCTCAAGCCGCGGATGAAGGCTCGTCCAGCGTCAGCGATTGAACCTACTCTTCTTCTGCCTCGCGCTCCAGCGCCTTTAGGTCCTTCTCGTCGAAGACTGTCGGGTCCAGCGGCACGAACAGCACGCCCTTGGCGAGGTAGATCTGGTCCCTGACCGTGGACATGAACTTGAGCACGCTCTTGAAGTCGTTCTGATTGACGAGGTACTCGAGCCCTTCCAGGACAACCACGCCGTTCTTGTTCTCGGTGACGAACGATTTGACTATCGTCGTGAGCTTGGGCAGATCCGTAGGCGAGACGAAACCGCTCGGTTTGTCGGGGTCCTGGCCGTCTTCGCGGACCTCGGTCTTCGTGAGCCAGACCATCGAGCATTCGATTGAGTGCTTCTTCTTGACGATGTCCGGTGGGGTGCGGAGGATGCAGAGCCCCTTGCTCCCTTTCTTCATCTGCTCCTTCAGTGCCAGTATCGGTTTCTCGAGGCGACGATCGCGCACGATCACCGTCGCTCCGGGCCCGTATGAGAAATCATCCTCCTGCTGCGGCGTGGGCGGGACGGGAGCGGGCTCGGGCTTGGGGGCTTCCGCTTGAGGCTTGGAGGCGGATGGAGCGGAAAGGTCGATGTCCATCTCCCGGGAAAGTCGCTTTTTGCGCAGCTCGATGCGCTGGGGGATGTCGGACTTGCGGCTCTTCGCCAGGATCTGGATCTCTCTCGAGGTGTACCCCTTCATCGTCAGCGAGATGAGCTCCTCCCAAGCATCCTTGAGGCCCTCCTCGTAACCCTTCAAGTATCCACTGGCAAACGCCTCGTCGTCCGGCATCCACATCCCTGCTGTATTGAAGCGCCCTCGGACTAAACAATCTTTCGCCCCAGAAGCCGGGAAAGGTACTTATCGCGCCACGCCCCCTCCCCCGCACCATGGGTCGCGTCCGTTTCAAGGGCATCAAGGCCACGCCGAAGTCGCTGGAGAAGGATCTGCTGGCCAGGGCGAAACGGTTGGCGGATGACCCTTCGGTTCTCATCCCGAAGTGCGAAGGGAAGTGCTGGCGCTGCCCATACGACAAGATGCTCAAGAAGATGGAGAAGGTGCAGAATTACCGTGGGGAAGAGGAGCAGCTCAATGCGTTCGCGACGCATGGGGACCAGCTCGTGCGGGCGTACGCGGCCACGCTGTCCCTCGAAGCGTCCGGGAAGGTTCCCTTCCTGACGGTGAAGAAGCTTCCGACCGGCGACGTCTCCTTCGCGGTCCGAGGCAAGGTGGACCCGGAGCGCCTGATCGGGGTCCAGCACTTCGATGACCCGGACCTGAGGCTTCTGGCCTATTGGGAGGATGCTCGCTCCGACAAGCTTCACATCTACTCTTTCAAAGATGGGCTCTTCTGCGCTTCCGGCGGTCCGGAGGCGCCGAAGGGGTACGTCGAAGAGATGATCTCCGAGGCTCCCTACGAGTTCAAGGATGACTCCTGCGGCCACGGCGACTGCGTTGCGACGCTCGTCGTGAAGTGGAGTTCCGCTGGGAAGGAGCTGAAAGTGTGCGGCGACTGTGCCGGGGATGTCAATCTGCTGCATTATCTAGCAAGTAGGATCGCGGCCCCCGACCCGCTAGACGATTTCGAGGTCGACGTTAGATACTCTCCCAAGTGCGCGTCCGCGGACTGCACATGCCGCGAACAAGGATCACTGAGCTCGGCGCTCAGTATCGAGCTTCCACAATCGATGACGCGAGCTTCCTTGCCAAGGGTGAAGAGGAGAAGAGGGCGGCAATGCGGAGCGCAGGGAAGCGCGTCCTCGTACTGGCGGACATCTGCTACGGCACCGATCTAGAGAAGTTCCTATCGCAGATGAAAGGAGGGGACGCGGAGCGCCTGGCGGTGTCGGGTCTGCTGCGGGAATCGCCGCTATCGGTGGTGGCCTCGAGCGACCAGGCAGGCAGGATTGTCTCGGACCTCTGGTCGGATCACAAGGAGAGGCTGATGGCGCAGGTCGCGAGCGAATCGGTTTGGAGGCCGCTTCTGAACGCGCCTGGAAACCTCACCCCGCCGCAACTGGTGACGGAAGCGAGGAGGTTGGAGCTGGCGAAGGGGGTCGCATCCAGGCTTCCGGAGTTCGAGTCACTCGGAGAGATAGGCGCAATGGCGGACTCGCTGGCGCGGGCATTCAAGACGGACGGGAAGGCGTCGATGGTGAGGGCACTTGACAAGATGCGCCTGAAGGACCACCGGACAAAGGCGTTGGCGTATGCCTTCCTGCATGCGGCGGGGGAGGCGGAGGGGAAGACCTGGCAGTTCACGAAGGAGGAGATGGACTTCGGCGCCTACCTATCCGCTTTCGCGTCCCAGCTGATGGCGAGCGAAAAAGAGGCCTATGTCGAGGCGCTCCAGAACATGCTGACCGCGAGCGGGAGCGGCGAGACTTTGGTCAAGAGATCGAGATGATCAGAGGACCTGGAAGTCGATCACGTAGTGCGAGATAGCGGGGGCGTAGGACTTCACTTCGTCAGCGCGCAGGATCTCAATCGCTCTGCCTTCGGCCGCTGAATCGATCTCCGCGGTCGGTCTCGTCGGGAATTGGTCGACAGGGCAGGTGCAGTGATAGTGAATGATTCCTCCTGCTTTCACGAGCTCGAGCGCCTTCGGCAGGAACTCATGCGTGGTGCCCACGTATCCCATCAGAACTCGATCGGCGAATCCCTTTCCTGGCAGGGTGCGATTGTCGCCTAGGACCGGCTCCACGATGCTCTCGACGTGGTTCAGCGCGACGTTCTCCTGCAGATAGCGGTACGCGACTGGATTGATCTCACAAGCGATGACGCGCTTCGCCTTCGCGTGCTTCGCGATCGGCAGCGTGAAGTAGCCGATTCCGGCGAACATGTCGACGACGGTCTCGCCGCGACAGTCGAGGCCCGCCATCCTCTGCTTCTCGTGCTTGTTGCCAGATGAGAACATCACTTTCGTGACGTCGAGCTTGTAGAGGATGCGGTTCTCACGATGAACGGTCTCCGTTCCGTCCCCGTAGATCACGCGCATCTTGGGGGTGCGGTGAACGCCTTCGATCACGCCCACTTCCTGGCAGACCGTGCGCGCATTGAGCGCCTCGGCATACCCCCTGGCGATCTCCTCGCGGAACGGTTCGAGTCGCGCCGGCAAGCGGATCACGAGGACGTCCCCGATCAGTTCCCATTTCTTCGGCAAGAGGTCCTTTAGCTCGTCCGCGACCTCGACCGATACACGGATTCGCGGCAAGGGGGCCCGGGCGACGATCCTGGTCCTGGGGTCGCTCGCGACAATCTCCAAGCCGATCCGTTGCGCCTCGGCCACACCATTGGTCGTGAGCGGGATGAGGACCTGGTCTCCCTGGTCGACGATCCGAACGCCTTCGTTGACGGCGTCGGCGCGCGCGAGCTGCATGCGCAGTTCGTTGGCCTTCAGGCGGGGGACCTTGGCGAATTGCACGCGCCTCTCAGCACCGCCTAGGTACTTCACCCTTTTCAGGCACGCCAGAAGACGGAACGCAAGAATTGGGGCGCGAACTTGATGAGCGAAGGCGCGGCCCTTAGCAGCGAAGGCGCAAGTGCCGTAGGGAAATCGATGTCTCCCTCGCCAAGGATTGAGAGCACCTCCGGCTTGTTCAGGGTCTCGCAGAGGTCATCGAGCTTGCTGTCTGGCATCCGCACGTAAGCCTTCCTAAGGAGGAAACCCCTTTCGACCTCTCTGCCGATCAGTTCCTTCCAACGCGCCTGGTAGCGCGCCAGGTAGCGCGAGGACACGTCGTTCGCCTCCAAAGCCTCCAATGCGGTCTCGGCGGCGCACTTCGCTGCCACCATGCCGGTGTAGATCCCTCCGCCGCTCAGTGGCTTGGCCTGGGCGCAAGCATCCCCTATCAAGAGCGCCCCATCGGCATACGTCCTGCCAGGGGTTCCAAGGGGGATGAGTCCCGAGACCGTCGAGAGGGTCTCCGCGTCCTCAAGGCCCAAGGATCGGACGAGCTTGGAAAGGTACGTCGAGGGCGCGGGGTGGCCCCTAGAAACGCAAAGCCCGACCCTCGTGAAATCCCCGCACGGGACCTTCCAGGCGAAGAATCCGGGCGCGACGTCCTTTCCGAGGTAGACGTCCACGCGCTGTTGATCCTGCGATCGCGCACTCAGATCTACTTGTATGCCGCGAACGTTGTCGCGTGGCTTCTCGATGCCCACGCTCTTCGCCACGGCGGCCTTGTATCCATCGGCACCGACGATGATCTTGGTTGAGTGCGCTCCGCTGTGATCACCGGCTCTCGTTCGAACGTGCAGGATATCGCGCCCCCTCGTCAGCCCTACGAACCGCTCTGAGAGGCGGAACTCCGCTCCCGTCTCTTCCGCGCGCCGGCGGCATATCTGATCGAACCTCGAGCGGTCCAGGACCACCGCTTTGGTCTCTTCACCCTCCACTTCAACCGTGCCCCCTCTGGGGAAGTGGAACGTGACCGCGTTCAGCTCGTTCAGGACCGCCTCTGCGGCGCCAGCCATCTCGACGACGCGAGGCGCCACGAGTCCAGTGCATTGGACCGGCTTGCCGATTACAGGATGCTCCTCGAGCACGACCGTGCGTGCATCCTTCGCGACCAGGGAGGCGAAGAACGAGCCAGATGGTCCTCCCCCCACTACGAGCAGGTCCGTTTCCATTGCGGTTTTGAAAGCTGCCTGGCCTATTTCACCTTTTCTTATTCGGCCTGGCGCATCGAGAGCACAGAGTAGCCTGCGGAAATGACCACCACGAGCGATAGGATCACGGCTAGGGGAACGTTCAGTTGCCCGACCCCCAGGTTCAGCGCGAGCACCGTCACCACCAACGATGTCACGAACAGCAGGATCGGAAAAGTGAATGACGAAATCGCGATATCGCCTACCGCCCTATGGAGCAGCCTCTCCGTCCTCTCGTCGCCTGGTTTGGTCTTTGCAAGGACGCGTTTGGCCGTCGCCACTCGCTCGCCCAGCAGCCCACAGCCGAGGCACGCGGCGAGCATCGCCATTGGGATCACGAATGGAGGGGCGATTGCGAGACTGAAAGCGGAGGCGACAAATCCCGTCAGTGCGGACGCAGCAGCGAAGTGCCAATTCGTCGTGTAAGAGGCGAATGCCCCCCAACCGACGAGCGCCGCCATCGCTATCACCATGTAGGCGAGGATAGGGTCGTCCCAGACGAGGGCGATCGCCAGGATCGCCACTCCGGATTGGATCGCGAGCGCCAGGACGGCGAGTCTGCTCAGCGCTCGCATCAGACGGTCCGTCTGAGTAACCTTCCCACCCCCATGAGTGATTTCGACAAAGGCGCGTCGGTGCTCCAGTCGATCGTCGTGCAGTGCCGGCGCAGCTCCACTAGCGTGTCCTGCCTTTCGATCCTTGATATCGCCAAGGCGAGGCGTGCCGCCTCATCATCGCCCGCAAGTCGCGACTGGATCTCCAACGTCGATGGCGAGATCACGAGGACCTCGCGACCCTTTCTCGACAGCTCCTGGAGCACATTCGAGATATTCTGGTCGTCGAGCGGGGAGATCACCACCACGAGCGCCTTGCTCGAGAAGTAGCGGTCGACCGCCCTCCTGATCCCGAGGGTCGATTTCGTGCCCCCTGGACGAAGCTGCACCAAGGCATCCGTTATGCGGTAGAACTGTTTCTTTCCATACGCGAGGCGGACGACGTCGACGGTCTCGCCGAGAAGCACCATTCCGACACGGTTCCTTTCCTTCAGGAGGTGAGAGGCGAGAGACGCGGCCGCGTCCACCTCCACGTCGAGCAATGACCTCTTCCCCGCTCCAGGCCGGTCCCAGCGGCCGTCGACCACGATGACCACGTCCCCTGACCTCTCCGTCAGCAGCTCGTTCGTCAGCACCCGATCGCTTCGCGCCGTCGCCTTCCAGTTGACGCGGCGAATCTCATCGCCCGGCGTGTACTCCCTCATGCTGTAGAACTCGTATCCCTGACCGAGCAACTTCGAAGGCACGTTTCCTGCGTCCATGCGCACCTTCCTCGGGGCGACCTTTGGACGACGCAGCTCCTCGACCAAGGGCAAGACCCTGAGGGTCGCCGGGCACTTTGCCTCGATTCGTCGTCTGAAAAGCAAGGACGGGTCGACCGCCTGCACATCGACGGTCGTGAACTCGTACCTTCCTCTCCGGGCGAAGCGGACCTTGTAGCCGATTTCCGCTGTCTCTCCCCTATCCAGGCTGAGCGCGAATGAGCTCCGTCCAGACAGAAGCTCGGCGCCCGTCGGCAGGTGATCGATAAAGAGCGCGCCCTTCAGCGGAGCTCCTTCGTTCACGACCTTCAGCCTCACCTCGAGCTCGTCGTCCTCCATGATCTGCTCGGACGCCAACGACCGTTCGACCCGCAGGTCGTTTCTGCCGGTGGGGCGGGTCAGAAAGGCCACGTAGGGAAAGAGGATCAGCGTCAGGGTGAGCGCGAAGAACTCCCAGCGCCTCGTCACCAGACCCGCGAAGAAGAGCGCGAATGCCGCTCCCAAGATGCCCGCCAGCGAGCGAGAGTGCAGATCAATCCACCTTCGGCACAGGGACGCTGCGCAACACGTCCTCGATGATCGACGAAGGCCGGACGCCCCGTATCCATGGATCGGGCGCAAGGATCAAGCGGTGAGCGAGGGCCGGCACCACTATCTCCTTCACGTCGTCGGGCAGCAGGTAGTCCCGCCCGACCAAGGCGGCGTGAGCTGCCCCTAGCCTCATGAGAGCGAGAGAGCCACGGGGGCTCGCACCGACCTCGACCTGTGGGTGGGTCCTCGTCCCCGCCACCAGCTTGACGATGTACTCGTCGATGGCCGGGTCGACGTGGATATCCTCGACCGCTCTCTGCATCTCCAGTATCTGCGCCGCGGAGCTTACCGCCTGCACGCTCGCGTCCTCCTGCTTGCGTTCGCGCCGCCTCCGCAGCACCTCCGCTTCCTCGCTCGTTCCTGGATACCCGACCTCCGTGCGCATCAGGAAGCGATCGATCTGCGCCTCCGGTAGGGGATAAGTTCCCTCATACTCGATCGGGTTCTGCGTCGCCATCACAATGAACGGCTTGGGGAGCGGGTGGGTCGCGCCCTCGAGCGTCACCTGCCGTTCTTGCATCGCCTCGAGTAGCGCGCTCTGCGTCTTGGGTGGGGCGCGGTTTATCTCGTCAGCGAGCAGCAGGTTGGTGAACACCGGTCCCTCGCGCAGGGCGAACGTCGACGACTGCCGGTCGAGGATGTACGTTCCAGTGATGTCCGCCGGAAGCAGATCGGGCGTGAACTGCACGCGCTTGAAGTCCATGCCCGTGGCCCTGGCCAGGGTCTTGGCGAGCAGCGTCTTTGCGAGCCCCGGATAGTCCTCGAACAGAAGATGCCCGTCCGCCAGCAGGCACATCACGCAGCGTTCCATGACCGCCCTCTTCCCGACGATCACTTTCCCCACTTCCCCGATGATGCTCTCGCACGTTCCCTTCACTTCGTCGGTCCTCAATTGAACCCCTCCACCTTCTTGACCAGCAATTCGAACTTGATATCGAAATCCGAGACTAGCGCGGCCGTCTTCGGATCAAGGCTCGCTTGCGGAACCGCACCCCGCAGGTCCGCCTCGAGCAGCTCCTTCAAATCCTCATCATTCAGCGTCCACCTGAGCCAGCGCGCATCCCTCATGAGCGACTCCATCTCCCCGCGAGCGAGATGCCTGCGCAGCATCATGCGTCTGATCAGAAGCTCCCGGAGCTCCTGCAGCGCAAGGATGCGGCTGTAGGTCCTGCCTTCCAAGGCGCTCCTGACAACGTCCGCTCTCGCCTTAACCGGCCCCTCTGAGCGCACTTCGACGTCCAGCAGCTCCGGCTGCAACGCGCCATGATGAGGGCTCCTGGCCGGATAGACGCGCACGGCGAGCACGGTGGACGCGATGAGGATCAGGACGAGCATCGCGACATACTCGGTCTGAGGGTCGACCGCAATCGAATCTATGAGCGGCAGGGCGAAGAGGATGATGATCAAGATGATCGAGACGTAGATCAGGAAAGTGAGCAGCGCCGTGTCTCCGA
>Ga0335071_10005884_pt1 | contig 12717 bp, 16 predicted proteins | sample Lox_Sample_15_FD_206724 | JGI IMG/M metagenome (GOLD analysis project Ga0335071, IMG submission 206724) | Soil microbial communities from Loxahatchee National Wildlife Refuge, Florida, United States - Lox_Sample_1.5 | ecosystem: Environmental > Terrestrial > Soil > Wetlands | place: USA...
CGACTATTTGCAATACGAAATTCATAGCCTTCAGACGGCGTCCGGGAGTGTTTCCCCTTCATGCGAACAATGAGGTTCACCTTCGGGATATCATCTTCAAGCACGAATTCAGTCCATTTCCTCTTTCCCTCAATCTCCGCCCTGGAAAACCCTGTCAGCCTCTCAAACTGCCGGTTCGCCAATACTATCGTCGCATCTTCCTCAACAATTACCGTCGCCGTACCCGTGTTCTCAAATATCGTACGGTACCTGGCCTCTGATTCCTTCAGCGCATGCTCAGCACGCTCTCGCTCCCGCCGCTCATCAACCTCGTGCAGCGCTCGCGATACAGCCGGCTCCAGACGCGATAACCTGTTCTTCAATACATAGTCCGTTGCACCCTTCTTGAGAAGATCAATCGCCATCTCCTCCCCAAGTGCCCCGGAAACAAAAATGAAGGGCACATCAGGACACTTCTCCCTCGCAATCTTCAGCGCGGCAAGACCGTCAAATGAGGGCAAAGAATAATCGGAAAGAATAATATCCGGACAAAAATCCGCAATGGCGTTGACAAATGACGCCTTTGTGGCAACACGCTTTGAAACAAAGGTCATGCCTGCATCCGCAAGCTCCTCTATCATCAACTCCGCATCCGTCGGGACATCTTCAAGGATTAATGCTTTCAATTTCTCGGACATAGTCTAAGCCTCCAAACTTTCCGACACTAATGTAGGATCTTTCCGCATTTGCTTAATCATAACATTCACGCAAGGCATCTTGCAATCCGCCGTCATATAGCTATCACTCCGCATAGGAGGTCATATTCATTGACAACCAGTATGCTCCGAGTTCGGCAACAAAGCGCGAGAATGCCGCCGCTTGCATGGGCTTTACAATATAGCTGTTCGCCCCGCGCCTGTAGCTTTCGGCCCTGTCCCGCGCCTCATCGGAGGATGTAAATACAACAACTGGTATGTGCCTTGTGCGTTCATCAGACTTGATGCGTCTCAGTATCTCCAGTCCACTGACCTTGGGGAGCTTCAAATCCAGTAGGATCAGTTTGGGGAGATGGACATCCGCCTTCGCGAGGCATCCCTCGGGCCCGAACAAATAATCGATGGCTTCTGCGCCGTCGCTTATGGCTTTAACCCGGTTGGAAATATCCTGCTTGCTGAGGGTCTCCAAAGTCATCTCAGCATCGTGAGGATTATCTTCGACGAGAAGAATATCAATATCACTCATGAAAAAAGTCACTCCTTCATGTTCAGTGCGAAATAAAAACAGGCCCCCTCATCCACCTTCCCCTCCGCCCAAACTCTCCCGCCATGTCTTTGTATGAGGCGCTGAACTGTCGCCAGGCCGACGCCGGTGCCTTCGAACCGGTCGGTGCTGTGAAGCCTCTGAAAGACGCCGAAGAGTTTATCGTAATAGGCCATGTCGAAGCCTGCGCCGTTATCTTTTACATAATGCACCCTTTCATCTCCATCGGCGTAGCCTCCCACAACGATCTCGGCGGCATTCTTGTATTTTGTGAATTTCATGGCGTTCCCAAGGCGGTTGATCAAAACCTGCTTGATGAGGGCGCTGTCTCCGTAGCCCGGAGGCATGCTCTTGACTGTAAACGTAAAGTTCCTCTCCGGGTCGCTCTCCTGTACCTCCTTCCATGTATCCTTCGTGAGCACCTCCATGTCCAAGAGCTCCAAAGACATATGCTTCCTCCCCAGGCGGGAAAAGGTCAAGAGGTCATCGATGAGCTGGCCCATCAGGTGCGCGCTTGATCTGATCACATTAAATTTGTCAAGCGTCTCCGCATCAAACTTATCCCCCTGCTTCTTTAGAATCAGGCGAGCATACCCATCGATCGCGCGGAGCGGGGCGCGGAGATCATGAGCGACGGAATAGCTGAAGCTTTCGAGTTCCTTGAGGGCATATTCCAATTGCCTTTTTCCTTCCTTCAACTCCAACTCCACATGTTTGCGCTCAGTGATATCCATTCCGTAGATACGTATGAGATGGGTTCCTTCCACTAAATGCAAGGTTTGCTGACACCAGTGCTCGCCGACATTTACTTCCCGTACGATTTCTTTCGACCCGTTCTTGCGCAAGGCAGGAACTACCGTTCCCCAATCGTGAAGCCACGGGTGTTTCGCTCCGCGTTCAAGGAGATCCGGGAATAACAGTTCGGCAGCGGGGTTAAGGTAGTGGGACTGCCCCGCAAAATCCACTTCTGCTATGGGATTCGGGTTGAGAAGGGGAAATGAGGCCAGATGCGCCATCTTCTGCTGTGCCCTCGTAATCTCAGTGATGTCAGTGACAGAAGAGCGGTATTGATCAAACTTGTCGTCACTATCCTTTACTGCTACGGTGTCAATCAGCGCGTCGAACAGGCTGCCGTCCTTCCGGGCGATCTTCACCTTACAGGTCTGTTTGCTTTGCGATTCACGGGCATTCTGGAGATGGGACTGGAAGATACTGAAATGCCCGGGCGTTATAAACCGACTAAAGAGTTGTCCTATCAGGGATCGTTTCTCTAAGCCGAGCAAAGAAGCGCCAGTGATATTCGCCTGAACGATACGTCCCTTTTCATCGAAGGTGAAATACCCAACAGGGGAGAAGTCGTAAAGGTCGGTGTACCTGCGGTGTTCTTCCTCGGCTTCCATCTGCGACTTCCGCAATGCCTCATTCTGCATCTCCAGTTCTATCTGATGAACATTGAGTTCGTGGATGAGCTTCTCGAAATCGGAATACGTCTCACCGCCGATTACGGCTTTTCCGGACAGGACTTGTTCCGCCTTTGTCCGGAGGTCATCGGCATGTTTCTTTGCTAGGGGTGTTTTTGTCATGGCTTCGCCGGTATATTTATCTTATCGCGAACTGCCTTTTTTGGTTTTTTCTCTGCCGGTTCCAAAACGTTCGTGTCTTGCGTATAAAAAATCCTTCTTCCTCTTCAGGCCTTACTTTTCATTCTTCTTTTCCGGGGGAAGGGTATTGCTCTTGAGGTTTTCATATCAGCCTTTATATGTGAGTTTGGACGCTATCTCAGCCACATGCCTGCCCTGAAAACGGGCTGCGTTTAATTCATTTTCGCTGGGCATGCGCTCGCCCTGCGTTCCAGCGATGGTGGAAGCCCCATAGGGGGAACCGCCGGTGATCTCGTCGATACGCATCTGTCCTTCAAAAGAGTACGGGAGGCCGACAACTATCATACCCTGGTGAAGAAGATTCGTTAGGAAAGTGAGTATGGTGGATTCTTGCCCGCCGTGCTGTGTGGCGCTGCTGGTAAAAACGCTCCCGACCTTACCGACAAGAGCCCCTTTTGCCCAGAGGCCGCCTGTCGCGTCGAGGAACTGACGCATCTGCCCGCACATATTGCCAAACCGTGTCGGCGTACCGAAGATGATGGCATCCGCAGCGGCGAGTTCATTCACAGTACAGACAGGCACACTGGCAAGACTCTTTTGCACCTCAAGGGCGCCCATCTTTCCCAGGACCTCTTCCGTGAGAGTCTCCGGGACACGATACATGGAAACCTCGGCTCCTTTAACAAGGCTCGCGCCTTCCGCCACAGCTTCCGCCATCCGGTGTATATGACCGTACATGGAATAGTAAACGACGAGAATCTTCATGATATGCACTTTATTCCTGGGGTGATTTATTCCATTTCATGGGTTCAACTTTGGTCTGATCTTGGCAGCGCAAGGGCTTAATTAATAATAGAAACTAAGGCATTTTTAATGTTATCGGCGGGCTCAAGACAATAGGGATTTATTAGTAGGTTATTGGCAGTATTTACCTCCTATTTTGAAGTAGGATCGGGGGGGTATTACTTGGTGCTCGCATATGATCAAAGGAGAGATCGCGCCTCTTAGGCCGGAAAAATCCTATTTCCGTCGAGCCCGGGGCGGACTACCGTCAAGGATTGTTGTGTTCATCGAAAGCCAGTAATCCCCAATATCGCGAACGTATCGTGAGAATACATCGGCGTCCATGGGCTTTACGACATAGCTGTTTGCGCCGAGTTCGTAGCTTTCTCTCCTGTCCTGCGACTCACTGGAGGAGGTGAATATGACGGTAGGGATGTGCATCGTCCGTTCATCGGACTTGATGCGTTTCAGAATATCCAGGCCGCTCACCTTGGGCAGTTTCAAATCGAGGAGGACAAGCTTGGGCAGATGGGCATCTGCCATCTTGAGAGACCCTTCAGGACCAAAAAAATAATCCAAGGCCTCCACACCATCGTGTATGGCACGAACCTCGTTTCCGATGTCCAGTCCTTCCAAGGCTTCCAGTATCAGCTCGGCATCGTGGCGGTTATCTTCAACGATCAGGATTCCTACATTATTCACAAAAACGACTCACTCCTTCACGCGCGACAAACAAGACAGCAGGCATGGCGCTCCCTGTCGTAGCTCATGTGTGACAGGACCCGGGCGTAAATTCGTCCGTCAAGGTTGATAGCGTTAGGATATTGTTTGCCTGAGTCTCTTAACTTTTTCTTCAAGTGCAATCAACTGCTAATTTAATGGCAGAGCGATTTTTCCCCGAACCTTGCGTCAGGGCTTTCTCTCCTGATAATCTTGTCGATACTCCTGGGGCATATCCAACAGATGCACTATATCACCGGGTTTGTATTCTATCCTGTAGAATGCATTTCCTGCAAGGGATTGACGAAGCAGCTCCTCGACTTTGGCCTGTATCTGCTGCCATCCCTGGTCTGCGCCTGTGCTATTCATTATGCATTCTCCTTTGTAAAGGAAGTAGTCCTCGTGAATTGGAGACCCGATGTCTCAGCTGCTTACATGAGGCGCTACAACCATCATTTCGCCTGCAGTTTGCAATGTCTTTCCCAGCTCATGCTCTATCGCGAAAGTTAATGTTATTCATGGAATAAAGACAATAGTGATTAATTGGAGGTCTATTAACAGGTATAAACTACCGTTATGTCCGGACCCACCGTGCAAGGTCATCTCATCATGACGCACCGCATATCAAGCTGGCTTTCGATATCCTCTTCCTTTATCCTCTCGCGGAAGATCTTTTTAATTTCCCGGCAAACGTGAGCGTCGTCTCTGTATATCACGCCAATGGAGATTCTCTCTCCCCATAGTTCCGCCATTTTCATGGCCTCATAACGATCCTCAATAGGCTTCTCGATCTTGAAGACCCTTTCCCGCAGCCATTGGTAGGTATTTATCTTATTGAAGGTGACGCAGGGCTGGAGAATGTCTACGAGGGCAGTCCCTCTGAAAAGGATGGCTTCCTTAACAATCTCTTTCATGTGGTCTCTGTCGGATGCAAAGCAGCGTGCTACGAACGGCGCCCCCATAGTGATAGCAAGAGCTACGGGGTTTAGCGGGATGTTCTGATTCCCCTCTGGGGAAAGGTCATTCTTCACCACAAGGTCCGTCGTGGGGGAACTCTGTCCCTTGGTCAGGCCGTATACCTGGTTATTCGAAGTCAGTATGGTAATGTCCAGCCGCCTTCTTATCGTATGGATGAAGTGATTTCCCCCTTCGCCATAATTGCAGCCGTCGCCGGAGTAGGCGATGACGGTGAGGTCGGGCCTGGCAAGTTTGATCCCCACGGCAAGAGGCAGGGCTCTTCCGTGGAGGCCGTTGAAATAATTTACCTCCAGGTAGTGGGGCATCTTGGCGGCCTGCCCGATCCCCGACGTGAAGACGATGTCTTTCGGAGGTATGGGAAGCTCCGGGAGGGCTTTTTCCAGCATGTCCCGGATGGGAAAATCACCGCAGCCCGGGCACCACGCCATATCAGTTCTTTTCATCATCGCCGTTCCTCACGTCAACAATTTTTTCAGTTCGTAATAGAGCTCTGCAACTGTGAAACACTCACCGTTATACTTCAGCACGGGGTGGGCGACATTGAGACTCAATTCACGTTTCAGGAGTCCTGCGAACTGGCCCCGCGCGTTATTTTCCACGCATATGAGTCTCTTTGTTTCCAGGTCGTAAGGCGCAACCATCGCGGGAGTTAGTGGATAGACCTGCGCGAAATGAAGGGCGGAGGCGCGGAGCCCGTCCTTTATGAGCTTTTGCAGGGCCTCCTCCACGATGAGCTTGTTGGAGCCCCAGGAGACGATTACATAATCTGCGCTACTGTCACCGTAGAATGTGGGAGGCGTGAAATCTCGCGCAAGCATGGCAAATTTCTTAAGGCGCTTGTCCACCATGCGGACCCTCAGGACCAGGTCTTCCGTGATCTTCCCTTCTTCATCGTGCTCGTCGGAATCCAGCCTTACCCTGGCATCGGAAAGGCCGGGATACGTCAACGGGGAAATGCCGTCTTCCGTAAGCGTGTATCTCTTGTATTGAGCGTCGAAGACGGAGTATTCACGGCTCAGGCATTCCTTCGTTATGTCGTCATCCACGATCTGGATGGAGTCGGCGAAGTATTGGTCTGTCAGGATAAGAACGGGTATCTGGTAGCGATCGGCTATGGCAAAGCTCTTTTGAGCAATGGCGATGGTTTCGTCGATCGATCCAGGCGCAAAGATAACCCGGGGGAATTCGCCGTGGCCCGCATGGACGGCAAGGTTAAGTTCGCCCTGTTCTGTTCGCGTGGGGAGCCCTGTGGCCGGGCCCGGCCGCTGGCCGAGGACTATGACAACGGGTGTTTCCGTCATGCCTGAGAGCGAAACCCCTTCCTGCATCAGTGAGAAGCCGCCGCCGGACGTTGCGACCATAGACCGCACGCCCGCATAGGACGCACCGAGGGCCATGTTGATGGCAGAGATCTCGTCTTCCGCCTGTTCAAAATGGACGGGCATCGACAGTGCTGCCACAGAAAAATAATGCATGATGGATGTGGCCGGCGTCATGGGATACCCCGCCATGAACTGGCAGCCGCCCAGGATCGCTCCCAATGCTATCGCCTGATTTCCGTCAAATTTGCAGTGGGGGCCTGCCTTGGGCTCGAGCTGGTATTTTCCTGCAATTTTGGAACGGAGGGCATAGTCGAAGCCCTTCTGCAAATACTGAGACTCTTCGCTTTCCGCAGCCTCTGTCATTTTTTCAAGAGTCACACCGATTACGGCAAGCACGCAGCCCACGAGCATACCGTTTGCGTATCTTACTTCCTGAAAGGTTTCCCTGGCCTCCTTTTCGATGTCTTTTGTTAATTCCCGGGAAAGGTAGATGCCGTAGTCACTGAGATCCGGCCTGTGCCTCGCTTCCGTTTCTCCGTCGAGGGCAATGACCATGTCCCATTTTCCGCCGCTTAGGGCATGGACCGGCTCTTCCGAGATGCGGATCATATGGAAGTTGTGGCCGCCGCGTATCCTGGACATGTAATTCTTGGTGGCGAAGAAATAGTAGTTGAGCCGTGACAGGATTTCCGTCAGCCCGATTTCGACGGAGAAAAGGCCCTGCCCCGCCTCCCCGCCAATGACGAGGTTGAATTCCATGGATTCCTCCCTTGGAAAGGAAAATCGCTTTTGTGCATTCCTTTGATCACAGTTATGAGAAAAGGAATGCCGGGGAAAAACCCGCCGCCCCTGATCTATCTTTTGGATAAGGGGGAGCACCGGGATAAACTCCATGGATTCATGCAGGGAATATTATCCATGGATATATTTTTGCAAAAATCGCGCTGCGACGTTGGAGCTAATCGGCCAAAGTCACCATGTAAGCAGCGCCCAGCTTTTCCACGTGGTCTTCGGTATTCTCAAAGAAGTTGAGGTGGTCCTCTTCTTCACCCAGAAGCTTCTCGAAGAGCTGTTTTGATATCTGATCCTTATCTGCGGCGCAAGCGAGGGCGGCTTCGTTGTACATCTTGACGGCATAGCTTTCCAGCTTGATGTTTGTGGCCAGCATGGCCTCAATATCTTGGCCTTTCTGGATTTCCGAATCCGGCTTGGTAGTGGGTACACCCTTCAGAAACAGGATCCTTTCCGCCAGGGCCTCGGCGTGCTTCATTTCCTGGATGGCAATCTCCTTCATCTTCTTGGCAAGCTTGCCAAAGTCTTTGTCTTCCAATTCATAGTGCTGGGCCATGTACTGGATAATAGCGGTAAGTTCTCTTGATCTGGCAGCGTTCAATAAATCAATGACTTTCTTGCTCATGACTACCTCCCTCAATTTTTTTGTTTGCTTCCTAATTTGTATAAGGTCAAAGATGCTGATCGCCATCTTTGGAACCTTACTATAAGCCGCCTCCTTTTTTAGGATATCGGTCATACCTTGACGAGCAGGACAGGTGAAAAGAACGGAATATTCTTATGCGAAGAACGCTAGTTTAGTTGACGGGAGAAGGCAATCGTGGTTGAGTAGTAGTTTAATAGTAGGTAAAAACTGCCATCCCCCATTACCATTGCGAGCCGATGGCGATTGCATCTGCGGCCCTTTGTTCTTGACAGAGATGAGCATGAATCTCTATACTTAACTTGCCGCGAGCGCTTCACAGCAGGCACCGCGCCGCGGAGCGCTGCAATTGGGTTGATCGCCGACATTTCAGGAAGAAAGTTTTCGTAATCCGGCAGAAGTCAGGAAGTGGGACATGAAAAAAGAAGCTATGTTCTATGAAAAATATAGAGAGGATGCCCTTCATTGCTTTCTCTGCAATCATCACTGCAAGATTTCTGAAGACAAATTCGGTTTCTGCGGGGTACGCAGGCATGAAAAGGGAAAACTCTACACTTATGCCTACGGCAACATCATCGCTTCCCATATCGATCCCATAGAGAAGAAACCGCTCTATCATTTCCTCCCCGGATCAAGGTCATTTTCCATTGCGACTATCGGCTGCAATTTCAGGTGCGGCTTCTGCCAGAACTGGCAGATCTCACAGCTTTCGATAAAGAAAGGCGATTTCGCAGGCCACGAAACAAAGCCGGAAGATGTTGTCAAAGGGGCGCTCGAAAACGCCTGCAAATCGATATCCTACACCTATACGGAGCCGACAATCTTTTTTGAATACGCCTATGATATCTCCGTGCTCGCGAAAAAGAATGGCCTCTTTAACGTCTTCGTCACCAACGGCTACATGACAAAAGAAGCGCTGGAAACCATTCACCCCTTCCTCGACGCTGCCAATTGCGATCTGAAAAGTTTCCGGGATGATTTCTACAAGAAGGTCTGCGCCGGAAGTCTCCAGCCTGTCCTCGACTCCATAAGACTTATGAAGAAACTTGGCATCTGGGTTGAGGTCACAACGCTCATCATCCCCGCTGAGAATGACTCAGAGGAGGAGCTGAATGCCATTGCCGCCTTCATTGCTGAAACAGGAAAAGAGATCCCCTGGCACATCAGCAGGTTTCATCCGGATTACAAGTTCGACGCCTATGAGCCTACGTCGTTAGGCATTCTCAGAAAGGCAAAGGAAATAGGAGAAAAGCATGGGCTTCGATATGTCTACATGGGGAACGTGAACGAAGAATCGGATACATACTGCTATAATTGTCATGCCCTTCTCGCGAAGCGTTCATATTTCAGCGTCAAGGAAGCACACGTGAAGGCAGGAAAATGTGAATTCTGCGCCGCACCGGTAGAAGGCAGATGGTAAGGAGGCTCTCAGAAATGGAGAAAAAGGCGCTGCTTATTGTTGATGTCCAGAATGATTTTTGTCCCGACGGGGCCCTGGCCGTTCCGGACGGGGATGCAGTAATCCCGGTCATAAACAGAATATCTGACCGCTTCGACAAGGTAGTCGCCACCCAGGACTGGCATCCGGAAAATCATATGTCTTTTGCCGTGCAGCATGGGCTCCCGGAATATGATGTCATCCGTTTGAAGGGAGTAGAGCAGGTGCTCTGGCCGGTACACTGCGTCCCCGGCACCTGGGGAGCGGAATTCCACAATGAGCTCGATACTCGGCCCGTTGATCTGATAATCCGGAAGGGAACCAACCCGGAGATAGATTCCTATTCCACGTTCGTCGAAAATGACAAGAAGACCATGACAGGCCTTCACCATTATCTTAAAGGATTAGAGATAGAGAATATCTATCTATCGGGCCTTGCGACCGATTACTGTGTCTATTTCAGCGCAGTGGACGCGAGGAATCTCGGCTTCAACGTATATGTCATCATTGATGCGACAAGAGGCATCGATTTCCCTGAGGACAATATCAGGAAGGCCATCTCGCACATGACCGAGAGAGGCGTACATATCATCAGTCACGATAAGCTCTGATACTCTGTTTGCATTGATTACGATTGCCGGCATCCCGGCGGAGCCCAAGAAACGCTCTCTCAGTTCCCGAATGCAGACAGGCCTACGGAGATAAAGAAGAGGATAGAGAACGCGATAACAGTCCAGCAAAAAAGGTCTATCCATTTCTCCAACCCCCAAAGATCGCTGTCCCAATCCGTTTCTACCACCGAACACCTGAACCGCCCCATAATTCCCGCAGGCGACAAAACAGATATTGCCTTTCCCATTCCCCGCATATAGGCAGGGATATCTGCGTTTGCCTGTCCCTTATAATATTGCTTTGTGTCCATTGTGATTATTCCCTGTTAAAGGTGATACTTTCTTATGACGGCTGTAATGATGCCGCCCAGCCGCAGTTCATTCTTTGGCCTGATAGTCGGGTACTTCGGGTTTGCCGCCTCAAGAACAATCTCTTTCCCCTTTCTTACGAAATACTTCATGGTCCAGTCTCCATCAACTTCCGCAAGCACGATGTCGCCATTTTTAGGCTCTCTTCCCTTCTCCACAATTACCATGTCGCCATCCATGATGCCGGCGCCGGTCATCGAGTCCCCGTTTACCTTAACAAGAAAGGAAGATTCCGGCCGTGTAATGAGATACTCATCGATGGAAATGATGTCCCGCAGCTCTTCCTCGGCAGGCGACGGATACCCGGCGGCTATGGCTCCGGCCATGGGAATGCCGGAAGCCGGCCCTACGAGCTTGAGAAATCCCTTCTTATCTCTTACGAGGGCGCCCTCGGCGCGAAGCTTCCCTATCCAATAGTGGACGACGCTCTTCGACCGGACCTCGAGAAGGTCGAGCATCTCTTTATATGTGGGTATTCTCCTCTCCTCGCGGAAGAAGGACCGGATTTCGCTTTCAACTGTTTTGATGTTCCTCTTTTTCTCCATAGCTTCCATATATAGAACAATCGTTCTATTGTCAAGGGAAAATTTGTATATCCGGCGAAATGGTTATTTGTTATAGTTTTTTCATTGGGAGGATATGAACATGTGCGGCCGGTTTGCTTTGGTTTCCGATAGAGCGGCCATCGCGGAAAGATTTGACGTCCGGGACGGCTCTTATGAATTCAAGCCGAATTGGAATGTTCCTCCGGGCCAGTATATAGACGCCGTCATCCACCGGGAGGGCCGGAACGTGCTGACTTCTTTCCTCTGGGGACTCATCCCGTCGCAGGCTAAAGACCCTTCCATGGCGAATAAGCTCATCAATGCGAGGGCTGAGACCATAGACAAGAAACCAAGCTTCCGAGGCGCTTTTTCGAAAAGACGCTGCCTCATCGTTGCCGACGGTTTCTACGAGTGGGAAAAAGTCGGCGCAAAGAGGACCCCTGTATATTTCCACCTGAAGTCAAAGGAGCCTTTCGGACTTGCCGGACTGTATGAAACGTGGACCTCACCGGATAAAAAGGAAATTAGATCCTGCACGATCATCACGACGGAAGCGAATAAATTGGTAGCGCCTATTCATGACCGGATGCCCGTAATCGTGCACAAGAAGCAGGAGAATACCTGGATCAGCGATAGCGTGGAAGACAGGGCCATGCTGCTCTCCATTCTGCAGCCGTATCCGGAAGAAGAGATGTGCTATGAAATCGGTATGGGACCAAGGTTTGCCGAAGGTCAAAGAAAGCCTTAAGGCGTGAGGGAGATAACCGGGGCGCAGATCAACATTTCCGTTTTCATCAGGGCGGCATATTCTGCGATGTCCAGTATATGCCTATTTCAGCGGCCGTATTGACGAAACTGTCATAATCAAACGGTTTTACGATGTAGCTGTTTGCTCCCAAGGTGTAGCTTTCCACCCTGTCGCCGTCGTCAGTTGATGATGTAAAAACTACGACAGGTATTATTTGAGTCTTCTCACTTGCTCTGACGCTCCTGAGAACCTCAAAGCCGTTAACCTTAGGCAGTTTCAAATCGAGGATGATCACCTTTGGCGGCCCATATGAATCATTACGGTTGTTCTCCTCGGCCGGAAAGAGATAATTCAGGACTTCCCCGCCGTCTCTAAAGACCTTCACCCTGTAGCCTAGGTTATGGTTCGTGAGAGCCTCGAGTATAAATTCCACGCTGTATCTGTCGTCATCTACAAGCAGTATATCAGGCATATAGTCAGGCAAATTCTTCTCTCTTTCCCTAAAACTGTAGTGCAACGTGCGCGCCCATCTATCCTCCTTTTAATTCGTCCGCGGCCGTTTGGTTCCGCATCTCGAAAAGAGGTCCGGAAAAAGGCGCAAGACGCATAAATTGAAACTTAACTTTGGCATCAAGCCCGTTCCTGGGAATAGGGCAGATGAACACATCGGGCTGCCGACAGCTCCTAAACGAGGTGTGGCTAAATTCACCTATATATCTCGCAGGCAGAAACGACCGGAGGAGGTCGAACATTCTGCCTCCGTATTCAATCTTATGAGGATGCCTTCGCATAGTCTATCATACCTTGAAAGTCCACGACCACCACCGGTTCGTTTCCCACTACCCAAGCATCGTGGCCCACGGGCAATAGCGATACATCGCCCGCCCTGCATTCAAATTGTGCTCCGTCATCCATCACGATCTTTATG
>Ga0335071_10005885_pt1 | contig 12715 bp, 11 predicted proteins | sample Lox_Sample_15_FD_206724 | JGI IMG/M metagenome (GOLD analysis project Ga0335071, IMG submission 206724) | Soil microbial communities from Loxahatchee National Wildlife Refuge, Florida, United States - Lox_Sample_1.5 | ecosystem: Environmental > Terrestrial > Soil > Wetlands | place: USA...
GCGCTGATCTGGGATCCCATCGTCGGTATCGGCCTCGTCCTCCTCGCCCTTTACCTGCAGGGCCGGGAGAAACGGGAGAAGGTCTTCGACGGGAGCGAACCAGCCTTCGACCGGCTCCTCGGGAAGACGGGCCGGAGGAAAGATAAGGAGAGAGAATAGATTTTTAGAGTGACGTGGCATTTCGCGAGAAATGACACCCGGTCGCCAAAGGTGACAGAGGGAATGCTCCAGAGACCGAGGGGAACGAGGGACTTCCTGCCCGACGAGATGGAGAGGAGGCGGGCGGTCGAGGCGGCCCTCCGTGAACGGGTCGCGAGGTGGGGGTACCGGGAGGTCTGCACCCCCGAGTTCGAGGAGCTCGAGCTCTTTACCATCAGATCCGGGGCAGGGATCATCGGGGAGATCTATGCATTCGAGGACAAGGGGGGCAGGAAGATGGCGCTGCGGCCGGAGATCACCGCCCCCGTGCTGCGTATGTTCGTGAACGAGGCAAAGGTCCTCCCGAAACCCCTCCGGTGGTTTTACTTCGCCGATTGCTTCCGGTACGAGCGGCCCCAGAAGGGGAGGTACAGGCAGTTCTGGCAGTTCGGCGTCGAGCTCATCGGCGCGGATACCCCGGGGGCCGATGCCGAATGCATCCTCCTTGCCGACGACCTCCTCAGGGCGGCGGGGGTCCCCTCGGATATCCACGTGGGACACCTCGCGCCGATGAAGCACCTCCTCGCAGGTCTCGGGCATGACGAGCAGGCAAAGGCGATGGCCTTCCTCGACAAGCGGGACTTCGACGGTCTCGCCGGGTTCATGGCCGGGATCGGGAAGCCGGAACTCGAGGGCAGGCTGAGAGACCTTGCCCATGCACGGTCCCTCGAAGAGCTGTTTGCCGTCACCGGCGAAATCCCCGAGAAGGATCGGATCACGAAAACTATCGGGATCCTCGACAGGGCCGGCCTCGCTTATACCCTCGATTTCGGGATCGCGAGGGGGCTCGATTACTACACCGGGACGGTCTTCGAGGGCTTTGCCCCGAATCTCGGGGCCGAGAACCAGGTGCTCGGCGGAGGGGCGTACCGGCTCGCCCACCTCTTCGGAGGCGACGACGTACCCTCGTGCGGTTTTGCCATCGGCTTCGACCGGCTTATGGTCTCCCTCGGGGAAACGAAGCTGCCCCGGCCCGTCCGGGTGGCGGTCTGCTCGACGGAGGAGGGGCGTCTCCGCGCTTTCGAGGTCGCCCGGGCCTTCCGGGACGCGGGGATCTGCGCCGAGCCCGACCTGCTCGACCGGAACCTGGGGGCCCAGATGGCCCACGCGGCAAAGTCGGCGGACTACGCGGTGATCGTCGGGAAGCGCGAGGTCGAGACCGGCACCGTCACCCTGAAGGACCTCGGGTCCGGCGGGCAGAAGGCTGTACCGCTCCCCGATGCCGTCGCCGAGGTGGCGGCCCGTGTCCCTCGCTGAGGAGCTCGCCCGGAAGCAGCGTGCGATTTCCATCGCCGAGTTCTTCGAGAAGAACAAGCACCTCCTCGGCTTCGACTCCCCGACCCGGGGGATCATCACCACCGTGAAGGAGGCGGTGGACAATGCCCTCGACGCCTGCGAGGAGGCCCAGGTCCTCCCCGATATCCTCGTCGTGGTGAAGCGGGTCTCGGAGGAGGTCTTCCGGGTCATCGTCGAGGACAACGGACCGGGGATCGTGCCCGAGCAGGTGCCCTTCGTCTTCGGGAAGCTCCTCTACGGCTCCCGGTTCCACCAGATCAAGCAGAGCCGCGGCCAGCAGGGGATCGGGATCTCGGCTGCCGTCCTCTACGCCCAGCTCACGACGGGGGTCCCGTCGCTCGTCTTCTCCCGGACCGATGCAAAGAAGCCCGCGAACCGGTTCGAGCTCGCCATCAAGATCGAGACGAACGAGCCGGAGATCGTGTCGCGGCAGGAGGTCGAGTGGGACCGGACCCACGGGACCAGGGTCGAGATCGAGCTCCGCGCCACCCTCGCTGCAAAGAAGCGCCTCGTCGATTACCTGAAGTACACCTCGGTCGTGAACCCCCATGCCCGGATCCGGGCGGAGATCGACGGGGAGGTCTCCACCTTCGACCGGGTGAGCCATGACCCCATCCCGCTCCCCTGCCCCATCCAGCCCCATCCCCACGGGATCGAGATCGGCCTCCTCAAGCGGATGGCCGGGGATAGCAGCCTGCCCCTGGACCGGTTCCTCGTCGAGTCCTTCAGCCGGGTCGGGAAGAAGGCGGCGGACGAGATCGCAAAGAAGGCCGGGCTCGCCGGTTCGAAGAAGGCGAAGTCCCTCACGAATGACGAGCAGAAGGCCCTCCTCGCCGCGATGCAGTCGGTTACCATCCCGGCCCCACCGACGACCCAGTGCCTCTCCCCCATTGGCGAGGAGCTGATCAGGAAGAGCCTTGACAAGGAGTTCCAGCTGGATTTCGTGAAGGCAAAGACCCGGCCCCCGTCGGTGTACAGCGGCCATCCCTTCGTCGTCGAGGCCGCGATCGGGTACGGCGGGAGGCTCGTCTCCGAGGAAAAGGCCATCATCCTCCGGTTCGCAAACCGGGTCCCCCTCATGTACCAGCAGGGCGCCTGCGCCATCACCCAGGCCATTGCCGGGGTGAACTGGCGGAACTACGGCATCTCGCAGGACGGGCTCCCTGTCGGGCCGGCGCTCATCCTCGTCCATGTCGCGAGTACGAACGTCCCCTTCACGAGCGAGTCGAAGGATGCCATCGCCGCCATTCCCGAGATCGAGAAGGAGATCGATCTCGCGTTAAAGGACCTCGGCCGGGACCTGAAGAGTTTCCTCTCCCGCCGGGACAGGCACCGGCTGCAGGAGGACCGGGCCCGGGCCCTCTGCGCCATCATCCCCGAGATCGCTGCTAAGGTAGCCGAAGTGATTGAGAAGCCGGTGCCGGATACCACGCCCATCGAGGGACAGATCATGCGCCGGCTCGTCGCAAAGAAGTGGACCGCGGGCGGGGTGGTGAGGATCGTCGTGCGGAACTACACAGACAAGCCGGTGACCCCCACGGTGTACGATACCTCCCCCGACCCGGCACCCGACGCCGAGCCGAAGCCGGGGTACACCCACGCCGTCGGGACCGACCATACCCGGGTCTGGAAGCTCACCCTCGGCCCCGGGGAGGGCTGGGAGGCGAAGTACACGGGGAAGGGTGGCGGCACCCTCGACCTTCAGGGCGTGGAAGAGAAGGGAAAGCTGGTGGTGGACCTGGATGTCTAAGGAGGAGTTCGACACGCTCGCGAGGACGAAGCTCCTCGCGATTGCCCTCGAGTGGTACAACGAGATGCAGGGCGGGGAGATCCCCTACATCCGGCTCCCGACGAGGACAAAGGCGAACATCGAGTACGACAGCGGGAGCGAGGTCTGGAAGTACGGCGACCGGGAGAGCCTGAGGGCGGCCACGTCGGAGAAGGGTGCCCTCCACCTCCTCAAGATGGCCTATGTCATCGGGTTCATCAAGCAGCAGCTCGCCGAGAACCGGTCCTCGACCCTGAGAGAGCTCTACTACATCTCCGAGGGCTGGAAGCGTGCGAAGTTCGGTGCGCAGGACGAGAGCAACCTCCTGATCGAGGACCTCGAGATCGTCACCGACCTCCAGCGGGAGGCCTTCCATCTCCGGCCCGAGGAGGACGGGGCGACGGTCTTCGGCCCCCTCCGCATCCGGGAGAAGACCCGGCGCGGGGTCCGGGAGATCCATTGCCGGGACGACGTGGGCGAGGCAGGGTACCAGATCCCGAACGACGTGGAGACCGTGGAGTTTCTCGAGCATGACGCGAAGTTCGTGATCGCCCTCGAGACGGGTGGCATGTACGCCCGGCTCATCGAGAACGGTTTCGACGAGGAGCACCAGGCCATCGTGGTCCACCTGAAGGGCCAGCCGGCCCGCTCGACCCGGCGGGTCCTCCACCGGCTGAACGAGCAGTTCGGGCTCCCGGTCACCGTCTTCACCGATGGCGACCCCTGGTCGTACCGGATCTTCGCCTCGGTGGCATACGGGGCCATCAAGAGCGCCCACATCTCCGAGATCCTCGCGACCCCGAAGGCCCAGTTCATCGGGGTCCAGCCGTCGGACATCCGGGACTATAACCTCCCCGCGGATTCCCTCTCGGACAAGGACGTGGATGCCCTGAACGCCGAGCTCTCGGACCCGAGGTTCGACAGCGTGTACTGGAAGGGGCAGATCAACCTCCAGCTCGGGATGAAGCTCAAGTCGGAACAGCAGGCCTTCGCGGCGAGGGGGCTCGACTTCGTGACAAAGGAGTACCTCCCCTCGCGCCTCTCCGAGATGGGCGTTATCTGACCGGCCCGGCCTCCGGTATCGGATACAGTACCGGGCCCACGGTCCCCCTCTCCGGAACCCCGCCCTGCCTACCGGACCCGCTCGCGCTCGAAGGTGAGCATGTCCGAGAGAGACTGCGCGAGGGTGATGGAGGGCTTCCAGCCGCAGGTCGCGGTGATGAGAGTGTTATCGCTCCGCTGGGTCGGGACGGCGACAGGCGGCTCCCGGTCGGGCAGGAGCACGGGGTACCGTTTCCCGGAAATCTTTCTGACGATTTCAAGCACGTCCGCGACCGAGCGGGCCTTCCCGCTCCCGATATTGAAGGCCTTCCCGGCACACCGGTCCCCGAAATCGGGGAGGCTCGCGAGCGACCAGCAGGCGGCGACCATGTCACGTACGTCGACGAAGTCCCTCCGGGACGACAGGTCGGAAAGGGAGATCTCATCCCGGTGCCCGAGGTCGATCCCGACAGCCTGCCGGGCGATCTTCCCGCACAGGTAGGCCTCGGACTGGCCCGGCCCGACCAGGTTGAAGGGCCGGACCACGGCGACCGGGAGCTGGCGGACGGCGGCATAGGACCGGGCAAGGAGGTCGGCAGCGACCTTGGATATCCCGTACGCCCCGACGGGTTTAAGGGGGGCCGACTCGGGGATCGGGCCGGTCCCGGCATAGCCGTATTCAGCGGACGAGCCCGTGACGATGACCTTCGGCGGGTCCTCAAGCACGCAGGCTGCGTCGAGGAGGTTCTGGGTCGCGATCACGTTCGCATCGAGAAGCGAGGCAAGGGTCCCGTGGTTCTCCCCGGCCAGGTGTATGACGATTGACGGGGCCGCCGCCTTCACCCGGGCAAGGGTCTTCTCCCGGTCGGTGAGGTCGAGCTTCAGGGGGGTGAAGCGATCGGAGGCCGGGGGGAGGTTTTTCCGAAAGACCCCGCAGACCTCGGCCTCGCTGCCGGTGGCAAGGATCAGCCGGACCATGGCCCGGCCGGCGAGGCCGCCCGCGCCCGTGACGAGGACGTTCATCCGAGGAAGAGGTGCCGGTAGCGCTCGAACTCGACGATGGAGCGCTCGTAGTCATCCGGCCGGCCGATGTCCAGCCAGTACCCCCGGTGGGGATAGGAGTAGACCCGGGCATCGCCGGCGATCATCGCGAGCATGAGCTGGTCGAAGCCAAATGGGCCGTCCTCGGGGACGAACCTGAGGATGTCCCGGCTGAAGGCGTAGATCCCCATGGACACCTCGAAGGGGTAGGTGGGCTTCTCCCGGAAGCCGCGGATCCTCCCGTCTTCGTCGGGCTCGAGCACCCCGAAGTCCACGTGAACCTCCCGGTGGTACGTCGCGATGGTCGCCGTGGCCTTCCTCTTCCGGTGGGACTCGAGGAGTTTCCGGTAGTCCAGGTCGGTCAGGATATCCCCGTTCATCACGAGGAAGTCCTCCCCGAGGTGGTCCACGAGCCTGAGGGGGCCGATGGTCCCGAGGGGCTCCTCCTCGTGGGTGTACCCGAGGTGGAGCCCCGGGTGGCTGCTCTGGGCGAGGTACGCCCGGATGATCTCGTGGAGGTGGCCGGTGCAGATCACCACGTCGGAGAACCCTGCCCGCTCCAGCTGCCGGAGGATCACCTCGAGGATGGGGTACTCCCCGACGGGCATGAGGGGCTTGGGGAGCACCGTCGTGTACGGAAGGAGCCTCCTCCCCATCCCCCCGGCGAGGATGACGGCCTGCATCCCTCCTCTGCCCTTCAAACGGTGTACCTCCCTGCCTTGTAGATGTCAAGGTTGTCCCGGATCCAGGCGATGGTCCGGGACAGCCCCTCGTCGATGGGGACCTCGGGCCGCCAGCCGAGCTCCTCCCAGGCGCGGCGGCTGTCGCAGACGAGCCGCATCACCTCGCTCTTCTCCGGCCGGACCCGCTCCTCGCCGGAGATGATCTTCGCCTGCGGGTTCACCTGGGCAAGGACCCGCCGGGCGAGCTCGCCGATGGAGATCCCGATCCCGGAACCGGTGTGGACCACCTTTCCCACGGCCCCGTCCTTCTCGGCGGCGAGGATGAAGGCCCGGGCCGTGTCGGTGACGAAGGTGAAGTCCCGGACCGGGTCGAGGCTCCCGAGCTGGATGGTGTCGGAGGTGAGCGCCTGGGTGATGATGGTCGGGATGACTGCCCGGGCGGACTGGCGGGGCCCGTAGGTGTTGAAGGGCCGGAGGGTGACGACGGGGAGACCGAAGGAGCAGTAAAATGCCTCGGCCATCTTGTCCGCCGCGATCTTCGAAGCCGAGTACGGGGACTGGCCCTGGAGCGGGTGTGCCTCGTCGATGGGCGTATAGATGGCGGTCCCGTAGACCTCCGAGGTGGAGGTGTGGACCACCCGCCCGACCCCCGCCGCGAGCGAGGCCTGGAGCACGTTCAGGGTCCCGATCAGGTTCGTCCTGACATAGGACTCCGGGGCCTCGTACGAATAGGGGATCCCGATCAGGGCTGCGAGGTGGAAGACCACCTCGTTCCCCTCGACCGCCCGCCTCACGCAGCCGGGGTCGGTCACGTCGCCCGCGATCACCCGGATCCCCTTCGTCCCGGTCCCGTACCGCGGCTCGAGCATCCCCCAGTCGTTCCGGGAGTTGTACCGGACGAGGGCGGTGACCTCGGCCCCCCGGGACACGAGCCCTTCGACGAGATGGGTGCCGATGAACCCCCCGGCGCCCGTGACGAGTACCCGTTTCCCTGCCCAGCTCATGTTCTCCCTCCGGCCCGCCTGATGAGCATTTTATAATCTTCTTCCACCCGGGCCATCAACCTTCCCCAGTCGCCCCTCCCGAGGACCGTTTCCCGGGCACGGGCCCCGAGGCGCGCCCGGAGGCCGGGGTCAGCCGCGAGGGCGAGGATGGACCGCGACAGGGCCGCCGGGTCGCGCGGCGGGATGAGAAGCCCGTTCTCCCCGTCGGAGATCCACTCGGGGACCCCGCCGACCCCGGTGGCGATGCAGGGGACGCCGGTGGACATCGCCTCGAGGACCGAGACGGGGGTACCGTCGGAGGTCGCCGTCGAGATGAAGACATCCGCCCCCCTGAGATCCTCCGGGACCTCGGCGTAAGGGGACCGGCCCCGGAAGGTGACGGACCCGGCAATGCCGAGTGAGGCCGCGAGCCCCCGCATCTCCTGCTCTTCAGGTCCCTCCCCCTTGAGCACGAGGGAAATGCCCGGGTTCGCCGGGTGCGCGAGAGCAAAGCCCTCGAGGAGTGTGCGGGTGTCATACACGGGGAAGAACCCCCGGTTCGAGAAGAGCACGAGCGGGCCGTCCTGTCGTCCTGATCGGGATCCGGGGGAAAATACCCGCGTGTCGATCCCGATGGGGAGGTACGCCACCTTGTCCGGCGCTATCCCGAAGTCGTCGATGATGTGCCTCCGGATATTCTCCGAGACGGCATAAATGAGATCGACTTTTTCGAGGACCCTCCGGGTAAATGCCCGGATGAGGGTGGATTTCGGGGGCAGGATGAGGATATCATCCCCCCAGGCCGAGGCAACCGTCGGCCACTTTTTACCGAGGGGGAGGTGGAAGCCGTACTTGGCGATGAACTGGGCATGGACGAGGTCGGGGTCTATGCTCCGGATGAGCCTCCTCACCCGGAAATGCCGGGGCCAGAAGGCGAGCCAGAGGCTCCTCCACCTCGAGGTGATAACATGCTCCGTGACGCCGGCGAGGGGCCGGCCCGCGGGGTCATAGGTGACGAGGTGGACCTCGTGACCTTTCCCGAAGTATTCGGCCCACCGCTGGCTGTGGATGGACCTCGCATCGGCGATAAAGCAGAGCCTCAATCCCGTTGCTCCCTGCAGGCCCTTATGGATTCCAAGCCGCTCCGAAACCCCCGACTGATAGGAATCTGTACCTCAACGGGATTATGGTTTTCCTCTGGCAAGCCGGGAGATTCCACCCCCGTATTCCCCTCCATGCGGGAGGGATACCTTCAACGGTGAGAAACGATTTATTGGAGGGGGGTCAAAATTGCCTGAGCGTAATTCTCCCGGATTGCTCGGCCTGACCTCCGGAGATTCCCGCGTGTTTATCGGGCAGGTGGATATCCCCGGGGCAGTAATCGGGATGTTCTTCGGGAGAGGACAGAAGTATGGAAGCACCAGCAAAGAAGGTTACCATTCTCGACTGTACCCTCCGGGATGGTGGTTATTTTAACGACTGGCGTTTCGACAAGACCCTCGCCCGGGAACTCGTTGCTGCGCTCTCCCGGGCCGGGGTGGACATCATCGAGGTTGGCTTCAAGTCCCCCCATACCCACCGGGAGAAGGGCTTCGAGGGGCTGTTCAGGTACTGCAACGAGAGCGAGCTTGGCTTTCTCCGGAATCACAGGAACCTCAGCTACTCCTTCATGGTGGATGCAAAAGAGTTCCTGAAGGGCGAGCGGGCAGACCCGTCCCTCGTGGACGAGTGCATCCCTGAAAAGCAGGAATCCCTCTTCTCCTACGCAAGGATCGCCACGTACCTCCCGAACCTCCCGGGGTCCGTGGATCTCGCCTCGCTCCTCCGGGCCAAGGGATACCGGGTGACCCTGAACCTTATGGGGATGTCCCTTCTCGGGCCGGAGAACCTTGATCAGGCGTTGGATCTCATAAAGGGTGCGCCCCTCGAGGTCTTCTACTTCTCCGATTCCTTCGGTGATCTGCAGCCAGGACAGATCGTACGATTCCTTCAGCGGATACGACAAAAATTCGCCGGCCGGATCGGTATCCATACCCATGACAATAACGGCCTCGCCTTTGCAAACACCATCGCGGCCGTGGAACACGGGATCGATGTCGTCGATGCAACCCTCATGGGCATGGGTCGGGGCGCCGGAAACCTCAGGACCGAGCAGATGCTCCTGTACCTTTACTTCAAGAAGGGCTACGCCCACCTGAACCCCTCGGAGCTCCTCGAGGTGATGGATCTCCAGCTCGCCCCCCTGAAAAAGACATACCAGTGGGGGTGGGACTACACGTACATGCTTTCGGCCCTCCAGAATATCCACCCCACCTACTGCCAGAATCTCAGGGCGAGCAACCAGTATACCATCGACCAGGTCAGCAAGATCCTGAACAGCATCGATCCATCCCACCGGTCTGCGTTTGATGAGAGGGCCCTCCTCGCAGCCATCGACATGGTGATCAACCAGCCGGTGGTTGTCGATGAGGCCCTCTCAAGCATCCCCCTCTACGAGCCCAAACCATTCGAGAAGGTGCTTGTCATCGCCACGGGGTCGGGGAGGGAGATGTTTCGGAGCGAAATCGCCGCCTTCATCGACCAGCACGATCCCCTTGTCATCGAATGTAACCCCCTGGACACCTTCTTTGAGGAGAAATCCCGCCATTACCTCCGGGCCATCCTGAACTGGATGCGGCTCCGGAAGGTCCTTGCCGGGCCCGGGGACTCCCATTCGTCCATCGTCACCGGTCTCTGGGGACTGCCCGCGTCCTGCGGGGGGAGGGCTGATGTGCGAAAGATCCCCTGCCATGTGGGGAAGGACGGGGTATCGGTGAGCCGGGAGGGGATGATACTCCCTGCTTATGTCGTGGGGATGTTTGCGGTGGGTCTCGCGATCCTCTCAAAACCCCGAACCATCTATGTTGCGGGGTACGACGGATACCAGGACCGGTTCTCGCAGTCCCAGCTGGAGATGGAGCACTTCTGGAAGTCCCTGTCCCCGCCCTGCCCGGTCATCTCTGTCACCCCTACGACGTACCCGATCAGGGTCGAGTCCGTGTACAGGCTGATCCGATGAAGGTCGTCGGGGTCATTCCGGCCAGGTTCCGCTCCTCCCGGTTCCCCGGGAAGCCGCTCGTGCCCCTTCTCGGGTCGCCCATGGTCGTCCATGTCGCCCGGCTCGTGGCTCTCGCCCTCGGCCATGACAGGACCTTTGTCGCCACCGAGAGCGGAGAGATCGCACGGGTGGTCGAGGAGCATGGGTTCTCTGCGATCATGACCACGGACCGGCCCCTCACCGGGACCGACCGGGTCTACGAGGCCGCGCAGCACATCGATGCCGATGTCTACCTGAACATCCAGGGTGACGAACCTCTCCTCGATCCTATGGATATCCGGAGGATAGCAGACGAGAAGAGAGGAAGGCGGAACCAGGTGATTAACGGGATGTGCCGCATCGGGCCCGGTGAAGATCCCTCGAACGTCAACATCCCCAAGGTGGTAACTACGGAGGGAAATGCCCTTGTCTACATGTCCCGGCTCCCGATCCCCGGCTATAAATCCCCCTCGCAAAGGCCCCTATACTACCTGAAGCAGGTCTGCATCTACGCCTTTTCATTTCAGGAACTGGAGCAGTTCGGGAGCTTCGGCAGGAAGAGCTACCTGGAAGAGAAGGAGGACATCGAGATCCTCAGGTTCCTTGACCTGGGGGTCCCCGTCCACATGGTGGAGACGGGCGGGGCATCCCTTGCGGTTGACACCCCCGGGGATGTCGTGAACGTCGAGGAGGCCATGCGGGCCCGCGGGAGGACCGCCCTTGGGGATTAACGCCTGCCGCTCCTGGGTCTTTGACTGCGACGGGGTGATCCTCGATTCGAACCCCCTGAAGTCCCGGGCCTTCTACCAGGTATCCCTGCCATACGGCGGGAAGAAGGCGGAGGCCTTTCTCCGCTACCACCAGGGCCACGGAGGCATCTCCCGGTTCGAGAAGTTCAGGTACTTCTTCGAGGTGATCCTTGGGAGGGAAAATTACCGGGAGGAGATGGAGGGCCTGCTTGCGAACTACGGGGCTCTGGTGCGTGAGGGGATGCTCGAGGCGGCGGAGACTCCTCACCTCCGGGAGTTCCTGGACGGAATACCTGCCGGGACAAGAAGGTACGTACTCTCCGGGGGCAGCCAGGAGGAGCTCCGGGAGATCCTCCGGAAAAGGGATCTCAGCCGGTACTTCGACGGGATATTCGGGAGCCCGGAGTCAAAGGACGCCATACTGACCACCATGATCGCCCAGGATGAGATCCCACTGCCTGCCCTCTTTATCGGCGACAGCAGGTATGATTACGAGGTGGCGGGGAAGCACGGGCTTTGCTTCATTTTCATGTCCGGATTTTCCGAGTTCAAGGGAGGGATCGCGTTCTTCAGAAAGATACCGGAGGTCCGGATCATCCGGAACCTCGGGGATCTTTGTAAAGGATCCAGTTGATGGTGCGATATCTCATCGCTGTCTTATGACCCGTGCAGGGACCCCATATGCTACGGAATTCGGCGGGATATCGCGGGTAACGACAGAACCTGCACCGATGACGGATCCTTGCCCGATGGTGGTATCCCGGGTGATGATACAATGGGCCCCGATCCATACATCGTCCTCGATCCTGACCTTCCCGCCGACGTACCCCTGCTCCCGGATGGTTTTTTGGGGATCTGAGAAGTTATGATCCCAGGAGACGACGATGGTATAGGGGCCGATGAAGACATTGTTCCCGATATGAATCTCCTCGCCGCAGGTGGCATCGATGGTCACGAAATTATTGATCGAGGAGTTCCCTATGAAGATCCGCCCGGGGTGCTTGATGATGGTGAACTGGCCGATGATCCCGGGATTCGATCCAGTCTGTAACCGTCTCGCCCAGTACGCGCACCGAAGGGAAATACCGATCCGGTTGTCGGGTAACAGGATGATGCAATGCTCGAGGAACTCCCTGAAAAAGGTGAGGATCCTCATGGCAGGAGTCCAGTCCTATCCCTTCCGGGCATAGTACTCCTTCACCCACGAGGTCATCCGGGTGAGACCCTCCTCGAGGGAAACCGCCGGGGACCAGTCAAGGACCCCCCGGATCCTTTCATAGGAGCCGAAGACCCCATGCTGGTCCCTGGGCGTCGGGGGTGCGAGCATGAGCGGGTAGTCCCTGGATTCACCGAAGGAGGTCATGATCATCTCGAGGAGCTGGGAGATGGAGGTTTTTCGCCCGGTACATACGTTGAACGTCATCCCGCTGGATTCCCTTCTCTCGAGAGACAGGTCGATGGCTCTCACCACGTCGTCGATATACACGAGGTCGCGGAACCGATCGAGAGCGCCCTTGACGAGGATGGGCCTCCCCCCGGCTATATAGGACATGTAGATGCTCACCATGCCCTGCTTGAGGTTCTCCATATTCTGCCCGGGGCCGTAGACATTGAAAAAACGGAGTATCGTTGTATCGAGTCCCATGTCATGGAAGATATTGATATAATGCTCTGAAGCCATTTTCCCGACACCATAAAAGGACTTGGGGTTGATCGGTCCCTCTTCGGTTACGGGCCATTCGGGACCGTCGCCATAGACGGACATGGAGCTCGAGTAGACGAACTTCTGGATCCTGTTCTCCAGTGACCACCGGAGGAGGAGCAGGGTGCCGAGGGTGTTGGTCTTCAGATCATAGGCCGGCCGCTCGAAGGAGATCTCG
>Ga0335071_10005887_pt1 | contig 12708 bp, 11 predicted proteins | sample Lox_Sample_15_FD_206724 | JGI IMG/M metagenome (GOLD analysis project Ga0335071, IMG submission 206724) | Soil microbial communities from Loxahatchee National Wildlife Refuge, Florida, United States - Lox_Sample_1.5 | ecosystem: Environmental > Terrestrial > Soil > Wetlands | place: USA...
GTGGCGGCGGGCAGGGCGGCCGGCCTGGCCACGGTCGCGGTCACCTGGGGCGTCTTCTCGCCGGCCGCCCTGGCCGCCGCCGCCCCCGACTTCACCGTGACCACGCCCGGCGAGCTCGCCGACCTGTGCCTCGACGGGCAGGCACGCGCGGCCGACGTGAGCGACTCACCCGAGGCGTCGCCGGGCGATCCGCCCGGGGTGCCGCCGGGCGATCCGCACGAGGCGCGGCCGTGAGTCCCGGCGCGCCCGATCGCGTGCGCGACCGTGCGGCCGAGCTGCGGCGCGAGCTCGACCATCACGCCCACCTCTACTACGTGCTCGACCGGCCCGAGATCAGCGACGCCGACTACGACGCCCTGCTGCGCGAGCTGCAGGCGATCGAAGACGAGCACCCCGAGCTGCGCACGCCCGATTCGCCCACGCAGCGGGTCGGCGGCCAGCCGCTCGAGAAGTTCACGCCGGGGCGCCACCTGCAGGCCATGCTCTCGCTGGCCAACGCCCGCAACCCCGACGAGCTGCTCGCCTGGGACCGCCGCAACCGCCGCCTGCTCGAGGCTCACGGCCTGGGCCAAGCCCGGGTCGACTACGTGACCGAGCCCAAGATCGACGGCCTCGCCATCTCGCTCGTGTACCGCGATGGCGTCTTCGAGCGCGGCGCCACCCGCGGCAACGGCGTGATCGGCGAGGACGTGACCGCCAATCTGCGCACCATCCATGCCGTGCCGCTGCGGCTGCGCGCGCTCGACCGTGGCGAGCCGGCGCCGGCCGTCGTCGAGGTGCGCGGCGAGGTCTACCTCTCGCTGGCCGGCTTCGAGCGCCTGAACGAGACGCGCACGGCGGCCGGCAAGGCGACCTTCGCCAACCCGCGCAACGCGGCGGCCGGCTCCATCCGTCAGCTCGATCCGGCGGTCGCCGCGGCGCGGCCGCTCAACATCTGGTGCTACCAGCTCGGCCATCGCGAGGGTCTCGAGGTGGCGAGCCATTGGCAGTCGCTCGAGTGGCTGCGCGACCAGGGCTTCAGGGTGAACCCTGCCTCGGCGCGCCACGAGACGATCGAGCAGGTCGTTGCCGAGTGCGAGGCCTGGGCCGAACGCCGCGCCGAGGTCGATTACGACATCGACGGCGTGGTGGTCAAGATCGACGACTTCGCGTTGCAGCGCGACCTCGGCGAGGTCGCCCACGACCCGCGCTGGGCGATCGCCTTCAAGTTCGCCCCGACGACCGCCGTCACGCGCCTGCACAGCGTCGAGGTCAACGTGGGCCGCACCGGCGTGCTCACGCCCTTCGCCGTGCTCGAACCGGTGCAGGTGGGCGGTGTCACGGTCGGCCTGGCGACGCTGCACAACGAAGACGACATCCATCGCAAGGACATCCGCCCCGGCGACGACGTGATCGTGCAGCGCGCCGGCGACGTCATCCCCCAGGTGGTAGGGCCGGCGACGAGCGAAGAAGGCGAGCAGAGCGTGGCCGCCCACGAGGCGCGCCCGCCGTGGAGCATGCCCGAGCGCTGCCCGTCGTGCGGTTCTCGGGTGGTGCGCGAGGAGGGCGAGGTGGCGGTGCGCTGTCCCAACCGCTCGTGTCCCTCGCAGATCGTCGAGGCGGTCAAGCACTTCGTGGGCCGCGGCGAGATGGACATCGACGGCCTCGGCGAAGAGGCCGTGGTCGCCCTGCACGACGCCGGCCTGGTCGGCAACGTCGCCGACCTCTACGACCTGACGCTCAGCCGGCTCGTCGACGTGCCGCTCTTCGCGCGCAAGGCCAAGGGCCCCGACGGGCAGGACATCGTCGTGCCCAACCGCTTCGCCGAGACGGTGCTGGCCTCGATCCAGGCGTCGAAGCGGCAGCCGTTCGCCCGCGTCCTCACTGCGCTCGGCATCCGCCACGTCGGCGGCACCACGGCGCAGCTGCTGGTCGAGCACTTCCCGTCGCTCGACAAGCTCGAGCGCGCCGGCGAGGCCGAGATCGCCGAGGTGCCCGGCATCGGGCCCGTCGTGGCCGCCACGGTCGAGCAGTATCTGGCCGACCCCCACAACGCCGAGACGCTCGCCAAGCTGCGGACCCACGGCTTGCGGTTCGTCGAAGAGGCGCCGCAGCGCGTCGAGGGACCGCTCTCGGGCAAGACCTTCGTGCTCACCGGCACGCTCGACACCCTGTCGCGCACCGAAGCGGGGGAGAGGATCGCGGCGCTCGGTGGCAAGGTCGCAAGCTCGGTCAGCAGTCGCACCGACTACGTCGTGGCCGGCGCCACCCCCGGCTCGAAGCTCGCCAAGGCCCAGAAGGCCGGCGTCGAGATCGTCGACGAGCAGGCCTTCCTCGCCATGCTCGGGGACGGTGGCGGCGGCGAAGGCGGCGATGGCGGTGGAGGCGGCGACGGCGACCAAGGCCGTTAACCTCGCTTAAGCCCTCCTTAACATGGGCTTAATGAGGACAGGCGATACTTTGCATCGACCCCCCTCAAGGGCAACCCCAAGCCCTAACGACGAGCCCCGCCCCCCCGCGGGGCTCGTTGCGTTGTGGGGGTCTTTTTGTCTGCAAGGCGCCTGCGGGGCGGCCGTCATCGTGCTCGCCGCCCGGTAGCGCCGTCGGGTCGCGGCTCAGTACCCGCCCGTGCGAGCGGCCGCGTATCGGTAGACCGGCAGCGTGGCCCACCTTCCGCCATGCCATGGACAGGGCGAGTCACGCTCGTAGGCTCCTCACCTGAGCGGCCTGACGATAGACTAGGCGCGGCGCCGGCGTAGCTCAGTTGGCAGAGCAGCTGTCTTGTAAACAGCAGGTCGACGGTTCGATTCCGCCCGCCGGCTCCATCTGGTCCGCCCCTGCTGACGCGGGCGGAGGGACGGTATGCGCCGCTGCGATGCCGAGCTCGGCATCGGCGCCGTCGGCCGCTCGGAAGTCGACGTCCAACCGGCCAAGCCCGAGCGGGCCGTGCTGCACGCGACTCTCGCGAGGAACCGAGGCGACCGGAAGCGAAGCGACGAGCCGGGCGACGAGTTCCGCGATCCGACCATGGACGCCGTTGCCAGGAACGAGCTGCCGCTTGCGAAGGGGCTCATCGGGCGGCCGGCCCGGGCGCGCACATTCGCGCAGGCGCAGGGCCTCGCCACGATGCCCTCGACCTACTCTCGAATGCGAAGGCCGGCCAGACTTCCGACGCCGCCCTGCGCCGCGTCCCGAACGAGGGTTTGCGGCCCGTAGGTGCCTCGCACGACCTGGTGGCAGGCGATCCAGGTCCCCCTGCCCAGCGACGTGCAGGGCAGGATCGTGCAGCCGACGCCGACGCCGCAGAACTCCCCGATGTACACCGGTCCAAGAAGCATGGACTGCTGGTCTGCACGTGCGCGAGTCGACATCGAGGCCTGATCCGCGCCTTGCTCGGAGTCAATGCGGTAGTGATGCGTGATGCTGTAGACGGCGGAGTGCGCCGCGATGCCGGTGTTCGCGCCGACGAACAGGCCGCCCATGCCGTTCAGAACACATTTGGGAGCGATACGGACGTTCTCGCCGATGTAGACCTCCCCGGTGGCCAGAGGGAAATCTGGCAGGTCCATCGTTCGCGTGTATCGCACGAGGGCCGGCGGCCCCGCCTCGATCAGGACGTTGCTCTCGAGCCAGCAGTTGTCGGCAAGCTCGATGTGCCTGGAGCCGGTGAACTGCACGCCGACGTCGATCATCACACCCCGGCCCATGCGCTTCAGTCGTGGCCGCCAGAACTCGCGGCGAAGCGCGTAGCCGACCGGCCCGGGCAGCGCCGTCACGAACGCTTGCCAGGCATCCGAAGGAAAGCCGAGCAGCGCCCGTGAATACTCGCTCGCGCTGTGTCGAGCGATGCCGCCGCTGTCCGTCACGGCCGCCCCTGTCCGTCGTCAAGTCGCTGGCGAGGGTGTGGAACGATGCCGAGCAGCTCGAGCACCATCCTTCTCCGCTAACGTTATGGTACGGTTCTACGGCGCACATCATGCGGGGTCAACTGTTCCCGTCGAGGCTCGGGCCGGATGAGCCGGGCCTTGCGGTGGCGCGCCTGTGAAGCAGACGGCCCTCGCCCCGCGGACGCCAATCTGCGAGACTGCCGACATGGATGACCACGACCAGGACGCTTCGTCCGCCGGAGCGGCTCCGCCGCCCGACCAGGCGAGCCCCTCGCCCGCCGGAACGACACGGCCGCCATCTCCGACGACCGCGCCCCGTGTCGTCGGCGAGTCCCGCTGGCCCATGGCGACCGCGGTCGTCGTCGTCGTCCTGCTGACCGTGCTGCTGCCGCGCAGCCTCGTCGAGCGGCCGCGCTGGCCGGTGCCGCTCATCGAAGGCCTGCTTCTCCTGGCCGTCATCATCGGCGACCCGGGCAAGATCGACCGCCGCTCCAAGGTCGAGCATGGCCTCACGATCGGTCTCGTCACCGTGCTTGCCGTCAACTCGCTGTGGGCGACGGCGCAGCTCATCACCGAGCTCATCCGCGGCGGAGCCGACGTGAACTCGGCCGACTCGCTGCTGGCGGCCGGCGCGATGGTCTGGGTCGCCAACTGCGTCGCCTTCGGGCTGCTCTACTGGGACCTCGACAGCGGGGGACCCGCGGCTCGTGCCCACGGGCTGCCGGCCCACCCCGACTTCGCCTTTCCGCAGCAGCTCGATCCCGGGATCGCCCCGCCCGACTGGCGGCCGCGCTTCGTCGACTACCTCTACCTCGGGTTCACCAACGCGACGGCCTTCAGCCCCACCGACGCCATGCCGCTGACGGCCTGGCCTAAGCTGGTCATGACGCTCCAGTCGGGCGTGTCGCTCCTGCTCCTGGGCCTCGTGATCGCGCGCGCGGTGAACATCCTGAAGTGACGCCGCGTCAGAGCGGCGTCCTCAGTGCAGCAGGTTGCCGATGCCCTGCGCCGTGAACAGCAGGCCCATGGCGCCGAAGACCGCGATCAGCAGCGTCCGGTTGTGCAGCATGAGCCAGCCCTTGAGGCGGCCGAGCTGCTCCTCGGCCCAGGCGTGGCGCACCAGATAGAGGACCAGCGGGGCGATCACCGTCGAGAGGGCCATGATCACGAAGAAGACGAGAGCCGCCACCTCTTCGCTGGAGGCCAGGTGCGAGTCGAGGATCTTCGTCGTGCCCGCGGTGAGCAGCGCGTAGTTGGTCAGCGAGACGCCGAGGACCACGCCGGCGCCCAGCCCCGCCCTGTCCATGAGGCGCATCCAGCCCGGCGTCTCGGCCTTCGTCGGATCGCTGCGCCACTGCACCACCGCGATCGCCAGGAAGCCCAGGCCGAAGACCAGTTGCAGCACGGCCCCGCCGGTGGCCGCCGACTGCTGGGCAGACGAGCCGGCCTCGCCCAGCAGGAACAGTGTGAGCAGGCCGTCGGCGAGCATGACGGCGGCCAGCGTGGCGACGAAGACGGCCTCGCTCCGCCGTCCGCGATCGGACATCAGGAGGGTGACGGCGACGAGGATGGGGACGGGGTTCACGGCGATGAGCAGCGCCGGCACGAGCAGGTCGGCGAGCAGGCTACTCATGCGCGGTCATCGATCCCAGCTCTCCGTGACGGGCGACTGGGACCCATTCCCGGCCGGTACGCCACGGTAGCCATCGCGCCCGGGCGGTGTCAAGGGGGGCCGTGCGGCGCCTTCGGCGCACGCGGAGAGCACGCTGCGCGCCACGTGCGCGCACGCGGATGGCAGTGCTGCGGCCCGAGCGGCGGCCACGAAAGAGGGCGGCGGGGCGGGCCCGGAAAGGGCCCGCCCCACCGCCCCGCGTGCTGCGCGACGCTTGGTTGCGCCTCAGCTCGCGCTCGCCGCCGACGTCACTTGGCGGGACCGGACGTGAGCTGGACCGTGCTCGTGTGCTGCGCGCCCGACTGGTCGACCCAGCCGATCTGCACGCGGTCGCCGGGCCGATGAGCGGCGATCAGGTCACCCAGGGTCGTGGCCGAGTCGACCGTCTGGCCGCCCACCGACACGATCGTGTCGCCGGCGGTGAGGCCGGCCTGCGCCGCCGGCGAGCCGGAGAGCGTGCCGGCCAGCGTGACGCCCGAGACGCTCGAGCCCGACTGGCCGCCGAACGCGTTGCCCAGGCCGCTCTGATCGGCCGGCTGGATCTCCACACCCAGGAAGGCCGTCGCGCCGACGTGCACCGTGCCGGAGCTGTCGTTGTTCTGGATCTGCGAGACGACCGACATGGCGTCGTTGATCGGCACGGCGAAGCCGGCCGTGGTGGCCGAGCTCGTGGCGTCGGTGCTCGAGCCGCCGGCGGTGTCGATGCCGATGACCTGCCCGTCGGTGTTGACGAGCGGTCCACCGGAGTCGCCCGGCTGGATGTTCGCGTTGGTCTCCAGCAAGCCGTTCAGCTGCTCGGAGGAACCGGTGCCCTGATCGCTCGCGGTGATCTGCTGGTCGAGAGCCGTGACGGCGCCGCCGGCCGCGCTCGGCGTGCCGCCCGCGCCGAGGGCGTTGCCGACCGCCACGACCGGCTGGCCGGTCGTGACCGTGCTGGAGTCACCCAGATGGGCCGCGGTGAGGCCCGAGGCGCCCTGCAGCTGGATGAGGGCGATGTCCTTGCTGGTGTCGTAGCCGAGCACGGTGGCCGTGTAGGTGCGGCCGTTGCCGATGTCGGTGGCGCTGATGCTGGTCGCGCCATCGACCACATGGTTGTTGGTGAGCACGAGGCCCGTCGAGTTCAACACGACACCGGTGGCGGCCGCCTGACCCGACTGGCCGACGGTGACGTTGATGTCGACCACGGCGGGATCGACCCCGGCGGCGATCGAGGTCACATTGCTCGGGCCGCCCGCGGCCGAGCTCGTCGAGCCGCCCGAGCCCGAGCCGTCGGAGCCCGAACCGCCGAAGATCGAGCCCGAGCCGTCGGAGCCCGAACCGCCGAAGATCGACCCGCCCGAACCGTTGGAGCCGCCCTGGATGGACGAACCGCTGGAGCCCGATGTACCGGACCCCGTGGCTGACTTTGTCACCGACCCGTCGGTCCGCCAGAAGCTATGGCTGATGCCGACGCCGAGGAAGGCGCCGACGGCGATCAGCGCACCGACGACGGCTATCGTGGTGAAGCCGTGGCGACGGCGGCGCGGGCGTCCGGGCGGGGTCTCGAGCGGCGGCTGGTCGTAGGCGCCGGCGCGCCGCGGATCGTCGGCGGGGTCGGGCGCTCCCGGCGCAGCGTAGCCGGGGTCGGGTGCGCCCGGGGTAGCGCGATCGTAGGAATAGCTGAACGTCTGGGCTTCGTCGGGATCCGGCCCCTCGAGGGGACCGCCCGGCAACGATGGATTCGACATCGTCCCTCCAGGGGGCTGTGGCTCGCACGAGAGCGGTCCCTTCGCTGAGCTCGTCGCCAGATCGAGGGGTCTCCGTGACAGTACTTGGTCACGACAGTTGTAACCGGTGGCGCTGGGCGACGTCTGAGCGTTGACTGTGAGCTTCCTGAGAGGTTTGCCGGTCAGGCGGCGCTCAGCACGATCACGAGCGTCGCCACGGCGAGGGCGAGGCTGGCGGCCGTGATGACGACGACGGCCCACCAGTCGGACGGGATGGGGCCGTCGATGCGCAGGGCGGCGGCGATGCGTCGCGCGCGCGTCAGCGAGTGGACGATCATGAACGCCCCCAGCACGGCCCAGCCGGCGCCGAGGGTGGCGTAGGCGACCCGCGGGCCGCCGATCAGCGCGGGGATGAGGCGGCCGACCGCGAGCGCCACGCCGATCGCGCCCAGCCCGGTGCGCAGCCAGGCCAGGTAGGTGCGCTCGGCCGCAAGCCAGGTGCGGCGCAGCACGCCACCCTGGTCGGGTGTGTCGGTCACCGGGCCTCCTCTCTCGCCTTCGCCCGCATCGGCGGCGCGCAAGCGATGCTGTATCGTACTCATCCAGCAGCAGAGCGTCGATGTTGACGAAAGGAACGAGCCATGGCCGACGAGCGACTGGTCCTGTACCTCGGCGTCTACGCCGACGTCGAGCGGGCCAAAGCCGACTACCGCGACCTGGTGGCGTTGCACCAGTCGGGAAGGGTCGGCACCTACGACGCCGCGGTCGTCGACAGGGACGAGGCCGGGCACGTGAGCCTGGCCAAGCACGAGAAGCCCACCCAGCACGCCGCCTGGACCGGCATCGGCGTGGGCGCCGTGCTCGGCATCCTCTTTCCGCCGTCGATCATCGGCAGCGCCGTCGTGGCCGGCGCCGCCGGGGGCCTGGTCGGCCATCTCTGGAAGGGCATGTCGCGCGCCGACGTCAAGGAGCTGGGCGAGGCTCTCGACGAGGGTCAGGCGGCGCTGCTCGTCGTCGGTTCTCCCGACCTGCGCGTGCAGACCGAGCGCATCCTCTCGCGCGCCCAGCGGCGCATCGTACGGCCACTCGACGTCAAGCACCACGAGTTCGCCGACGCCCTGCGGCAGGCAGACAGCGACGGGCAAGAGGGCCGGTAGGGCGGGCGGCGGAGAGCCGGTCGGCCCACCGCAGAGGATGCACCTATGACCAGCCTTGCCGTCGTCGCCGCGCTGCTCATGCTTTATGCCACGTTCTCGCGGCCGCTCGACCGGCGCGGCGTGACCGCGGCCCTGGCCCTCATGCTCGCCGGCCTCGTCGTCGGGCCCAAGGCCCTGGGCTGGATGGACCTGCCCCTCGAGGGTCCCGCGGCCGAGCGCCTGGCCGAGATCGCTCTGGCCCTGCTGCTCTTCAGCGACGCCGCCCGTATCGATCTGGCGTCGCTGCGCAGTCAGCTCGGCTGGCCGTCGCGGTTGCTGCTGATCGGCCTGCCGCTGACCATGGTCGCCGGCGCCGCCGCCGGCGCCCTCGTGTTCCCGGCGCTGTCGCTGGCTTCGGTCGCCTTGCTCTCGATCATGCTGGCCTCAACCGACGCCGCGCTGGGTCAGCGTGTCGTCACCGACGAGGCCGTCCCGGCCCGCGTGCGTCAGGCGCTCAACGTGGAGAGTGGCCTGAACGACGGCCTGACGGTGCCGTTCTTCCTGGTCTTCGTCGACATCAGCCTGGCCCAGCTCCACGGCAGCGCCGTGTCGGCGGTGGTCGACCGGATGGTGCACCAGATCGGCTGGGGGCTCGCGGCCGGCCTGGGCGCGGCTCTTGCCGGCGCCGTGCTCGTGCGGTTCGCCGAGTCGCGGGACTGGCTGGAGAGCCCCTGGCGCCAGATCCTCACGCTTTCGACCGCGGTCCTTGCCTACGCCGCCGCGCAGGCGCTCGGCGGCAGCGGCTTCATCGCCGCCTTCGTCGGCGGCCTCACCTTCGGTCGCGTGGCCGGCGCCCGTGATCTGTCCTTCCTGCGCTTCACCGAGGACGCCGGCGAATGGCTCGCATCGATCGTGTGGATCGGCTTCGGCGCGCTCGCCCTGGGCGGCGTGCTCGGTTCGATCACCTGGCAGGTCGTGCTCTACGCGGTGCTCAGCCTGACCGTGGTGCGCATGGTGCCGGTCGCGCTGGCCATGCTGGGCAGCCACGCCGGGCGCCCCACGGTCGCCTTTCTCGGCTGGTTCGGGCCGCGTGGCCTGGCCTCGATCGTGTTCGCCCTGATCGCCCTCGACGACCGCGTGCCCGACGCCCACCTGCTCTTCACGACGGTGACTGTCACGGTGGCCCTGAGCGTCATCGCCCACGGGCTCACGTCGGCCCCGCTCGTCGGCGTCTACCACCGCTGGTACGCCTCGCACACCGACGAGCGACCCGACGCAGCCGAGGCCGCGCCGGCCGTGGCGCCGCGCTTCCGCCGCCAGGCGACGCGAGGCGGGGCGGCCTGAAGTGGCGCGGCCCGAGGCGGGATCGATCGGGGCAAACGGCGCCGCCGCGCCTGAGAGCGCTCAGTTCGCGTAGGGTGGACCGTGGACCCCGGGTAAGGTGGGGTCATCGACCCTGCACGGCGCCTCCGAGCGCCCCCCGAACGAGGAGTGACCATGAGTGACGACATTGAGCAGCAGCTCGAAGAGATCGAGGCCATGTTCGTGCAGGTGGCCCGGGGCATGACGACCGAAGGCGACCGCGTGACCCTGCACGGTCTCGCGCCGGCGACGCTCTTCTTCTCGGATCGCCCGCAGCGCGTCGTCGGTCACCTGACCGCGCAACAGTTCGTCGATGAGTGGGACAAGGGCGAGAACAGCTTCGCCGCCGATCCGCCCAATGCCGTGCTCTCGTTCCTCGACGCCGACGGCGAGGCCCCCGAGGATGCCATCGTGGTGATCAAGGACCCCGGTCTCGAGGGTGACCGCATGAGCTACACGGTGCAGGTGCTCGAAGGCAGCCTGCCGGCCAAGGCCGAGTCGTGCTCGCTGTTCATCGACCCCTTCGGGCGGCCGCTCTCGCCGGTGTCGCTGGCCGGCATGAACCGCCGCGCCCGGCGCCGCCGCCGGTAAAGGAGCGCGCACGCCCGGTTCGTCTGGTCGCGACTCGCGCGCCCCGGCGCGCGCCGGGGGCGGGGAGGGGGACCGTGTGGTGAAGGCGGTCGTGGTCTACGAGTCGCTTTGGGGAAACACCGCGGCGGTCGCCCGCGCCGTGGCAGAGGGCATCGGTACGGGCGCGCGCGCCCTCTCGACGGGCGAAGCCGGCGCGACCGCGCTCGTCGACGCCGACCTGATCGTCGCCGGCGCGCCCGTGCTCGGCTTCAAGCTGCCCACCGACAAGATGCGCGAGGGCGTGCGGGCCAACCCGGGCAAGGCGCCGGCGCCGCCCGACCTCTCCCATCCTTCGCTGCGCGCGTGGCTGGCGGCGCTGCCCGCCGGGCACGGCCGCGGCGCCGCCTTCGATACCCAGGTGCGCGGGCCCTTCGGCAGCGCCGGGCCCGAGATCGCTCGCGCGCTCGAGAAGGCGGGCTACAGCCTCGTGGGCAAGCCGGTCGGCTTCGTCGTGAAGGGCAAGTTCGGGCCCTTGCGCGACGGCGAGCTCGAGCGCGCGCGGGCGTGGGGAAGCGAGCTCGCGAAGGCCGTCGAGGCACGCTGAACGCTGCTCGAGCGGCGGCCATTCTGATGGATTGGCCGCTCGAAACCTCGGGAAAGCTGGCCGAAACGACGGTGTGACGAGCCCGGGCGCCGGCGATCCCGACAGAATCCAGCCAGACCCGCGGCCCCGCCGTCTTTCGGAGATCCGACAATCCGTCGGGCGGCGCAGGATGCGACAGGGTGGCACGGCGCCCGACCTTGAACCCAGGGAGAGAGTCCATGGCCGATCCCCAGCCGATCCCGTCGTCGCCTGGCGACCCCGCCGCGGCGCGCGGATCCGAGAGTCCGCCACAGACCGCCCGCTCCGCCGGTACGCGGAGCGCCTGGGATCGCCGCAAGTGGTACATCCTCGCGGCGATCTGCGTGGCCCAGTTCATGGTCGTGCTCGACGTCGCGGTCGTGAACGTGGCGCTGCCCTCGATCCGCAACGACCTGCACTTCTCGGTCGAGAGCCTGCAGTGGGTGCTGTCGGCCTACGCCATCTTCTTCGGCGGGTTCCTGCTGCTGGGCGGCCGCCTCGCCGACGTGTTCGGGCGTCGCCGCCTCTTCATGACCGGCCTCGTGCTCTTCGCCGGCGCCTCGCTGGCCTGCGGCCTCTCCTGGAACGAGGCCTCGCTCATCACCTTCCGCTGCATCCAGGGCCTGGGCGGCGCGCTGCTTTCGCCGGCCGCCCTGTCGATCCTGGTGACGACGTTCGCCGAGGGGCGCGAGCGCAACCTCGCCCTGGGCATCTGGGGCGGCATCGCCGGCAGCGGGGCCGCGGCCGGCACGCTGCTCGGCGGCGTGCTGACGAGCGCCTTCGGCTGGCAGTGGATCTTCTTCGTCAACGTGCCGATCGGCGTCGTGCTGATCGGCCTCAGCCCGTTCCTGCTGCCGGTCAGCCGCGACAGCGGCGTGCGGCGCGCCTTCGACATTCCCGGCGCCGTCACGGTCACCGCAGGGCTCATGATCCTGGTCTACGGCCTCACGCGCGCCACCCAGATCGGCTGGGGCGCCGGCGAGACGATCGCCCTGCTCGCCGTGGCGGCTGTGCTGCTGATCGGCTTCATCGTGATCGAGCTGCGCTCGCGCTACTCGTTGCTGCCGATGCGCATCCTGAGCCTGGCGACGCCGCGCGCGGCCAACATCGTCGGCTTTCTGATCGGGGCGGCGTTGTTCTCGCAGTTCTTCCTGCTGTCGCTCTACATGCAGCAGGTGCTGGGCTACTCGGCGCTGAAGACCGGCGTCGCCTACATCGCGACCACGTTCCTCGTCGTGGTCTCGGCTATGGTCGCTCAGTCGTTCGTCAACCGCGTGGGCACGCGCGTCGTGCTGCCCATCGGTCTCGTGCTGGCCGCCGTGGCCGTGCTGCTCTACACGCGCCTGCCGGTCAACGGCAGCTACGCGGCCGACCTGCTGCCGGGGTTCCTGCTCACCGGCATCGGCCTCGGGCTGGCCTTCGTGCCCGACTCGATCGCGGCCCTGACGGGGGCGCGCGGCGACGAAGCCGGCGCCGCCTCGGGGCTGATCAACACGAGCCAGCAGATCGGCGGCGCCGTGGGCATCGCCGCGATCACCACGATCGCCACCACCGCGAGCACGAACTTCGCGCGCTCGCACCTGAGCCTCGGCGCGCTCCTGCCGTCGACCTCGCTGGTGCACGGTTTCCAGGTGGCCTTCTACGTGCTGGCCGCCGTGCTGTTCGCGGCGGCCGTGTTGGCGGCGGCCCTCATCAGGCCGGAGGTGGCCGGCGCAGAAGCCGGCGCCCTGGCGGCCCCGGCCGGGACCCCGACGCCGGCCGGCCGGCGCGGGCA
>Ga0335071_10005888_pt1 | contig 12707 bp, 11 predicted proteins | sample Lox_Sample_15_FD_206724 | JGI IMG/M metagenome (GOLD analysis project Ga0335071, IMG submission 206724) | Soil microbial communities from Loxahatchee National Wildlife Refuge, Florida, United States - Lox_Sample_1.5 | ecosystem: Environmental > Terrestrial > Soil > Wetlands | place: USA...
CCATGCAAGGCCGCGTCCATCTCTATGAAGGATATTCTCCGCAGGAAGTCGCCTTCCCTATCCGCGTGTTCGCCCGCATGGGAGTTCGTGCCGTCGTCCTCACCAACGCCGCCGGAGGCATCGACCGCAACTATTCGCAAGGCGCGCTCGTCGTTATCCGCGACCACATCAACCTGCAAGGCCACAACCCGCTGGTCGGCGCCAACGACGACCGCTTCGGCGTGCGCTTCCCCGACATGACCCGCGCCTACGACCGCGATTACCGCAAGATGGCCCGCGAGCAAGCCGCGAAGCTTGGCATCCAGTTGCATGAGGGTATTTACGCGGCAATGCTAGGCCCGAGCTATGAAACTCCGGCGGAGATTGAATATCTGCGCCGCATCGGCGCTGATCTGGTAGGAATGTCCACGGTGACAGAAGTAGTGGCGGCCCGCCACGCCGGAATGAAAGTCCTGGCCATCTCGTGCGTCACCAACATGGCCGCAGGGATTCTAGACCAGCCATTAAGCCACGCAGAAGTAATGGAAACGGGAGAGCGAGTCCGCACCACATTCGAAGCGCTACTAAAAGCGATCCTCCCGCAAATCGCAAACGACGTCGATGTTCAGAAGTGAAGAGGAGTGCCCCACCCTCGTCGCGCGGTTTGCGACAGGGTGGGGATTTTGACTTCCTGCGTGTTCTCAGTGGTGAAGAGTTTCGCTCAGGACTCGCGCCTCAGGGCTCGGGAGTTAGGTCAGAACAAGAACTTCGCTCCCAACTGAATCACTCGAGGCCCACCGCCCCCCAGACCCGGATTGGTCTGCGCCTGATCCGGAGTCTGCGTAATCAGGCCCTGATTCGTCGATCCAGGACTGACGAAGAAGTTCGGCAGCGCAAAGTTCGGATGATTGAAGATGTTGAAGAACTCCGCCCGCAACTGCAGCTTCAACCGCTCCGTTAATGGTGTGTCTTTGGTTAACGCAAAATCCATATTGCGGTAGTGAGGCCCAAAAATCGCATTGCGACCCAGCGTTCCAAACGTGCCCAGCGGAGGATCCGCAAATGCATTTCCGTTCAGATAACCGATCGTGTCGGGAGCAGACTCCCAATTCGAATTGATGATTTGCTGTCCCGGGACCAGGTTGGGCCGCTGATGAAAGTTCGACGGGCTGGGAAACTGATCGAAGCTAGCTCCGCTTGTGTCGTCCGCATTCACTACCGGCACGGGACGTCCACTCTGTAACGTCACGATGGTGTTGACCTGCCATCCCGATCCCAACCGCTTCGATCCTCCCATCTGCGGAACCTGATAGGTGAAGGCCGCTGTGAAACGGTGCCGCGTATCGAAATTCGAGGGCCCGTGCTCCGCCGCTAAATTGTTCGAATCCTGCGGTAAGGCGACCGTCGCAAAGTTGAAATCAATCCCATCCGATGCATCGTCCAAAGATTTCGACAACGTATATCCCGCGAAGCCCGAAAGCCCGTGCCAGTTCCGGCTTCGCAGCGTGGCCTGGAATGCGTTATATGTCGAAGCGCTGATGGTCGCGAACTCGTCCATAAATCCGTAGTTCGCATTCGGACGGTCCCCATTCGCGTCTGGCTGGTTGGCGTCGCGCAAGCGCACCAACTTCGTCCCTTTGCTCCCGACATAACCAACTTGCAGCGCCATGCTGCCGCCCAGTTCCCTTTCAACATTCAAATTCCAGTTCTGCGAATAAGGCGTCACCAAATTGCGTGGAGTAAAGAAGATGTCCGACTGCGCCGGAGGATAAGGCGGCGGAACTGGGCTCACCACAAAATTCGCGGGATTGATCCCGCTCCACGCCGTCGAATCATAGGTATTCGACAACGACAGCACGGCCTGCGGACCAATAGGATTCGTTGCCAGCCCGGCCGAGTTCGTGAAGTTGGCAATCAGCAAATCCTGCGGGATGTAGTCGTAGTAAATACCGTAGGCGCCCCGCACAACAGTCTTTGACTGCACATTCCAGGCAAATCCAACTCGGGGCGCAAAATTGTTGAGATCACGCTGATAGGCGCCGTTCAGGCCGTCACTGCCAACCATCGCCAGATTTCCATCCCTTCCGAGATTGGAGAGAAGATTGTTCTTCTCGCCCAGCGGTCCGAAGTACTCCCAGCGCATGCCGAAGTTCACCGTGAACGTGGGCGACAAGCGGAAATCGTCCTGGCCGAAGAACGCAAACCCGTTGTTAAAGGTCTGACGCTTAGTGTTGCCAGCATCAATCAACGGGAAGGTATTGCCGATATAGTAATTCGCCAACGTCACCGCTCCCGGATCACCGCACTCCACCGGATCAGTCGAAAATCCCGGACATAACAGAAATCCGCTGGGATCGCTGCCGAACGAGAATAATCCCCGTTCCAAATTGTCGTTGAAACTGCTGATCGACGCCCGTCGATATTCCCCGCCGACCTTGATCGTATGGCGTCCCTTCAACCAGGTGAAGTTGTCGAGTATCTGAAAACTTTGGCTGGTACGCCCGCGAGGGATACTGAACGCGCTGGATCCCAGATTGTCGAACGCTCCACCGAAATCGATTTCCGGCAATCCTGTTTTTTCAGTTCCCATGTTGAACGGGACACCGCTAGTGCCGAAGCTTGCCGGATCCGCAGTGTCTAGCGAACTGAACGACGTGCGATAGCGGCTGTACCCAAATCGCACTTCGTTGATCTTGGTCGTCGTTAACGTCGAGAGCAGGCTGGCCGACACCAATTGAACCCGGGTCGGCGAACTCTGTGCAAATTGCGGCAATCGCGATCCGGCTCCGAATCCCAGTCCGCCCAACGGGAAAACCTGCTGGCTGCGCGCAAATGCGTAGCGTCCCGTAACAGATTCACTCTCCGCAATCTTGTGGTCGATTTTCGCGATCATGCTGTCGACGTCGTTCTTGTCCTGCACACTGCCCGCCAGCGTCCCAGACGATCCGTTGAACCCGGTCGCCGCGGGAAACATCGCCGTCAGAATGTTGGTGAGGGCCGGGCTCGGAGCGATTCCATTTCCCTCGACCAGTGTCTGCGCTGCGCTAATCTGGTTGGGCAGCGAACTGCCGCTGGCAGGCAGCGCTGGATTGTTCCCGGGCACCAGGAACGTGAAATCCGATCCCACCCTCTCACGCTGTCCCTCATAAGCCCCGAAGAAGAATGTCTTGTCTTTCACAATCGGTCCGCCCAGCGACACACCAAAATTGTTGTTGCGAAACGGACTCTTGATCGCCGGAGTGCGATTGAAATAGTTCCTCGCATCCATCGCGCTGTTGCGTAAGAACTCGAACGCCGATCCATGAAAATTGTTCGATCCCGACTTCGTCAGGATGTTAATCACGGACCCGCTATTGCGGCCATACTCCGGCGGAAAGTTCGCCTGCAAATTGAATTCCTGGATGGCATCGATCGGCAGCAGCGATGCCGGGGCTCCGCCAATCCCCGTCTGGTTGAACGCCGAGTTGTTGAAGAATGGATCGTTGTTGTCTGTGCCATCCACCGTGTAATTGTTCGAGCGGTCGCGATTGCCATTAATGGCGAACTGTCCGAACCCGCTCTGAATCGCCGCCACGCCCGAAGGTTCGACCGTCGCACCAGGAACCAGGGCGACCAGTTTTCCGAAGTCTCTGCCATTGAGCGGAAGGTCCGTCACTAGCCGCTGGTCCACGACTTCCCCAAGGACGTCGCGAGCAGTTTCCACCAGGGGCGGAGCTGCATTCACCGTGATGTGTTCAATCCCTGCAACCCACATACGCACATCGATGGTCGTCTCTCTTCCGATCTCTACGACCACGCCGCTTTGTTGCGCGACGCGGAATCCCGTGGCCGCGACATTGATCTCATATACTCCCGCTGGCAACTCCGCCACGACGTAGCCCCCATCCGGCCCGCTCTCGACCTCCCGCTCCACTCCGTTGGCTACCCCTTTTGCCTTGATCTTTGCGTTCGGTACAACCGCTCCGCTGGGATCGCTAATCTCTCCACGGATCGACCCGCGAAAACTCTGCGCCGCTAGATTCTGCGCGCATAGAAAGATTCCGAGAAGGACTGCAGTGGACACACCTCTACGCAGGAACAACGAAATAAGACGACTCATGATCACGCCCCCTTGCTATTAGAAAACTTGCTACTTCGCCGCCCGCGGAATCAACAGGGTCGCCGGCGGTTTCACTCCATACGTTGCCGCAAATGAATTCTGATTTACGGCCAGCCCGAGCCGTCCGCGCGAATCGATATACAACAGCGGCTGCCCCAGCGGCACATCGGCAAAGGTTTTGACGAATTTGATCTTCATTTCTTTACCGTTGACCGTGACGGGAACCTCTTGCCCGCGCTGATAGCCAAGAGCGAGAAAATCCTCTGCGGGAATATTTGTCACCAGGTTTCCAAAAGGGCCATCAGTCGCAATCACCGTCGCATCCAGCCCATGGTCATCGAGCTTCGCGACTTTCAGATCCAGCCGCACCAGATCCTTCAGCGGAATCTCCGGACCGACCTTGGTCCAGTCGTCTCCGCGCGCCACGTGCGCCCCGGCTGGAGAGAAAATGTCGCGCCCGTGAAAGGTCGACGACAGCTTGCTCCCGATCATCCACTCCGTATTCGTAATCTCCCGCGCCGCTTCCAGCCCGTCGCGCTGTTCGACCAAAGTGAGCAGCCCGTTATCGGGCAGCACAAAGTACTGTCCCCGCTTCGACTTGGCCACGATCGCCTTGCGCGAACTGCCCACCGTCGGATCGACCACGACCACAAACACAGTCCCCTCGGGGAAGTACGGCGTCGCGCCGAACAGGAATCTCGCGCCATCGCGAATCGAAAAGGGTGTGACCTGGTGCGTCAAGTCAACAATGCGCACCTCGGGCAGGATCGAATACATCACCCCGCGGCAGATCGCGACCGAATCATCGACCACGCCAAAATCCGTCATAAACACAATCGTCTGCGGATACTTTTTCCCTGCGCCTCCAGCCTGCGCCTGCGCCCAGCCCGCCGCGGCACATATCACCAGCAGCCATACAACGATCAGCTTTTTCGAGAGACGGACATTCTTCGTGCCTTGCCATGCGTTCATCGCTGTGATTCCTTCTATCAGATTTGTCTACTGAATTACTAGGGTTTACGGCGGCTCGTCATCGAAAGCGCGCGGAGGGGCCGCTGGCAAACTCTCTGGTCCTAAAAAGTGAACTGAGAATTCTAAAAGACAGCCGCCGAAATGGCCAACCACGCCCAAGGTCTCCGCATAACACCGCGCCTCTGGTTGGCCTCGCCGGTTGTTCCCCGGCAGCATTTATAATGCTCGCTGCATCTTCATTCCGGAGGCTTCAATGCCGCAAGCTATCCCCGAAAAATACCTCGATCTCTTCCAGAAGCGCGCCTTCGCCAGTCTCGCCACGCTTATGCCCGATGGCCGCCCGCAAGTTACGCCCGTGTGGTGCGACTACGACGGCGAGCACGTCGTCTTCAATTCCGCCAAAGGCCGCCAGAAAGACAAAAATGTCCGCAAAGATCCCCGCGTATCCCTCGCCATCATCGATCCCGAAAATCCCTACCGTTATCTGGAGATTCGCGGACGCGTCGTCGAAATCACCGAAGACGGTGCCGCCGACCACATCAACAAGATGGCGAAGAAATACCTGGGCGTCGACAAGTATCCGTACGGCCAGCCGGGCGAAGTCCGCGTGCTCTACAAGATCACTCCAGAACACACCACAGTCATGGGGTAGGAACAAGGTTGGAAGGTTCCAAGGTGGCATAGTTTCAAGGTTCACGGCTACGAGGATTACCGCAGTTGCAGGTTTTCGCCTTCCACTTTGAAACGTTGAAACTTTGAAAGCTCTGCATCAAGGACTCCTGCCATAAAAACACACAACCTCTGCTTCCTCGGCTACGGCAACGTCAACGGCACGCTCGTCCGCTTGCTTGCGGACCGCGCCGAAGAACTCCGAGACCGCCACGGAATCACGTACCGAATCACAGGAGTCGCCTCCCGCCGCCTCGGATGGCTGGCTGATCCCCATGGCCTTGATCTCACACAACTCCGTGCAGACTCTGTGTCCTCCGTGCCCTCTGTGGTGAAAAGTTTTCCAGACGTCTCCACATGGCTGAAAGCCGCTCAGGCCGATGTTCTATTCGAAGCCACAGCCCTTAATGTCGAAAACGGCCAGCCCGCCATCGACCACATCCGTGCCGCGCTCCTGCACGGGGCACACGCCATCACGGCCAACAAGGGGCCGATCGTTCACGCCTACCGCGAGCTTCGCGATCTGGCTGCAAAGCAAGGCAAGAAATTTCTTTTCGAATCCACCGTGATGGATGGCGTCCCCATCTTCTCGCTCTTCGACCAACTCCCCACCATTCATCTCCAGGAATTCCACGGCATCCTTAACTCGACCACGAACGTCATCCTCAGCCACATGGAAGAAGGCCTCACCTTCGACGACGCGTTAAAGAAGGCACAAGACCTCGGGGTTGCCGAGACCGACGCCACCCACGACATCGACGGCTGGGACGCCGCTGTAAAAACCGCCGCGCTCATCAATGTCCTGATGCTGTCGAACGAGAATGACACGCCCATCCGCCTCGACCAGATCGCCCGCGACGGCATCCGTGACCTGACGCCGCAAGCCGTCCGTAACGCCAAGCGTGACGGATGGCCCTTCAAGCTAGTCTGCCGCGCTAAGCGAGTCGGCGACAAAGTGCAAGCCAGTGTCGGCCCGGAAAAAGTCCGCAGCAACGAGCCCATGGCCCGCATCGCCGGCACAAGTTCATACATTTATTTCGAGACAGATATTTTTCCGGGCTTGGCGATCACGGAAGAAAACCCAGGCCTCTACGCGACCGCCTACGGCCTGCTCGCCGATTTCATCCCAGCGGTGACTTAGTCCTGAAACTCTTGACGCATTGTCTGAGTTGCTCGCAGAACGCCCAGGAAATGGGCGCGTACTTTTCAAAAAATCCTGCTCGACGTCATCCCGAACGCGCGCGCTTTTACCAGCGCGCGGAGGGATCTCCCGCACAAATCGAACTAACGGGACATAAGACTTCAGCGGTTGATCCCCAACCTTCCGCCCGTGATAAAACTAAGTCGTGACCCCGATAACCGAAACCACTGCCCTCGATCTCACCGCTATCCGCGCCCAATTCCCTTCCCTCCATCAAACCGTCAACGGCCATCCGGCCGCCTTTCTCGACGGCCCGGGCGGAACGCAAGTCCCGCAGCGCGTAGTCGACGCCATCTCGAATTACTTGGCGACAACTAACGCCAACACCGGAGGCGCCTACTCCACGAGCCGCCACACCGATGCCATGATCGCCGAAGCCCGAGCCGCAATGGCTGACTTCCTGCACTGCGCCGCCGACGAAGTCGTCTTCGGCCAGAACATGACCAGCCTGACCTACGCGATGAGCCGTTCGATCGGCCGCGAACTCAATTCCGGAGACGAAATCCTCGTCACGCGCCTTGACCACGATGCCAACGTTTCTCCCTGGCTACAAATGGCAGAAGACCGCGGAGTCACGGTCCGCTGGGCGGAAATTCACGATGCCGACTGCACCCTCGACATGGCCGACCTCGACTCGAAGATCAACAAGAACACGAAGCTGGTCGCCGTGGGATACGCGTCCAACGCCGTCGGCACCATCAATCCAGTGAAAGAGATCGTGAAGCTCGCGCATGCCGCCGGCGCCCTCGCCTACATCGATGCCGTCCACTACGGCCCGCATGGACTCATCGATGTGGCCGCCCTCGACTGCGACTTCCTCGCTTGCTCAACCTACAAATTCTTCGGACCCCACATGGGCGTACTTTTCGGCAAGCGCGAACACCTCAAACGCTTCCGCCCTTATAAAGTTCGTCCCAACACAAATGCGATTCCAAATTGCTGGGAGTGGGGCACGCTCAATCATGAATGCATCGCCGGAATCGCCGCCTGCGTGGAGTACATCGCCGACGTCGGCCGGGGCGTCTTATCAACGCAAGGGTTGCCCCACCCTTCCGCGCCTTCTGCGGAGGGTGGGAATCACGGGACCTCCCGCCGCGCCGCGATCGAAGCCGCCTTCGCCGCCTTCCACGAGCACGAACGCGCCATGCTCGAACGCCTGATGGCCGGCCTGAAGCAAATTTCCGGCGCGAAAATCTACGGCATCACCGATCCCGCCCGCTTCGATGAGCGCTGCGCCACCTTCGCTGTCCGCATCGAAGGCCACACGCCGCTCGAACTCGCGACCAAGCTCGGCGAGCGCGGCTTCTTCACCTGGGACGGCAACTACTACGCCCTCAACCTCACCGAGCACCTCGACGTAGAAAAATCCGGCGGCTTCCTGCGCATCGGCTTAGTCCACTACAACACGCTCGAAGAAGTCGACCGCCTGCTGGTCGCCTTGCGCGAGATTGTGCAGGCGTAGAACGGTCGACACCGACAGATTAAAGTGGTTGCCCCACCGTTCTTTCTTCTCCCACAAACACGTCAGCCCGGGACGCATCCCAGGCTGAACGGAAATCCGACACCCCGCTCTGTGAGCGGGATAGAAACCGATCCCTGCAGTCTTCGTCTACGGCCAGCGCTTCGCCGAGTCGTCCCACCCTGCGGCGCGTACCGGTTGAGGAGCGGGAATCGACGGTGCCGACGGAACCGGAATCCGCGCCGGTTGTGGCCCATTCACGGCGGTCGCCAGAGCTGGCTTTGCCATGTCGGCCATGCCTTCCTTCTCTTCCGAAAGCAACGGAGCGACCAACCGCAACGCCTCCACTTCCTTCTCCAGACGAGTCAACTCCATCTCTTTTTGGCGCAGAACTTCATAAACATTCTTCATATTCGAAGCACCTGGGATTGTGTTTTTAAACAGAAAAACCCTGTCCCCCGCACGATAGCAGACTTACCCATGAAGTCAAGAAATTCAGGACCTTCCGGTCGCTACTAGGGCACGGGCGCCGGCCCCCAGCCATGCAGGGACAGCCCTCCCGGCTGTCCAGTCAAGCGAAGCTCGACAGTAGATCAGTGTCGTTTGTTAGATGCGGGCCGCTACTGCTGAAATGGCACGCCCAGCGTCTCGCCGATTCCGCGAGACGTGCGAATCGTTTCATCGGAAGGGAATGCATTCGGGAGAGGAGACCGAAAAGGTTCTCAGCGTCCTCGGTTGTCCTTAGCGCTCTTCGCGGTTAGGCGTTTGCTCTAACGCAACCAAAGAATCGCCGCGACTGTGCCAGCGACAGCCGCGATCGCGCCCAAGACATATTTGTTCCGCGAGAGCCATGAGGGCGAAGACTCCAACCCAGCACTCAACACAAATTCCGGTACCTTCTGAGGTTCAGGCGCAACGGTAACCGCAATCTCGCTCTTCGGCACCGCAACCGGCTCTGCCGCCTTCGCCGCGGCGCTGGGTCCCACTTCAATTTTGCTCGATTCTTCTACCTCGGTAGGAGCAACAGCCGCAACAGCAGCGGGCGCGCTGGCCGCCGCCTGCGCCTTTAATCGTTCCACCGGAGCCGATACGAGGGCAACCGCGCTCGCACGCGGCGTCGCCAGAGGTTTGGCCGCAGGCGGAGTACGCAACTGCCCGCGCCATTTCTTTTCTTCGCACTCCACGCACAGCGTCCGTTCCGAGGAAACCGGAAACCCGCATGCCGCGCATTTTCGCAGATTCCGCAGCATCGGAGGCACATGGCTCTCATCCACCTCCGCCGGCTTCGGTGCTTCGACAGTCGCATCAAACGCTGACCAGAAAAGCGGCTTCTTCGGCACCGCCACCGGAGGCGGTTCTGTTACCGGCGCAGGCTTTGTCACAACCTGCGGCACCGATTCAACCGGCGAGGCAACCGGCGCAATGACGCGCGCGACGATGGTATCGCTCTTCGCCACTTCTTGCGGCGCTTCCTGCACGGGAGCAGCTGTCTCTTCCTGATAATCCAACACTTCCTCGGCAATGGAGACCGAAGGCGTCTCCCCGGCCTCTGCCTGCGCCAGGTCGATCACGCTCTCCGAGGCGCGTGCCAACCGCACGGCCGTCTCTACCATCTCGCTCAAGCGCTGCAATGCCGAAACGTCGCGATCGCCGAACGCATTGACCTTGCCCGAAAAAAGTTCGAACACACCTAATACTTCGTCATCGTGCACTACGGGCATTACCACAACCGAGGCAATTCCCAACTCCCGGCATACCACGCGATTGACCCGCACATCGCGGTCGGCATTATCGCAGCGCAGCGCCTTCCGGGTCCGCACACTCTCCCCCGACAAGCCAAATTCCATCGAAAGAATCGCGCCCAGTTCTGGCACGTTCTCGCCCGAACTGGCCCGGCATAGCATGTCGTGCTTGCCTTCGCGCCGCAGCGCGATCGCCGCCCCGTTCGCTCCCGTGACATACTGCGCGCGGTCGGCGAGCAACTGCAGCGCAGCATCCAGATCGCGTTGCGCCATCGCCCCCAGCGAGCGCCCCCCGTCTTCGCCGGGAAAACGCACCGCCGCCGATGTCTGCTCCATACTCGAATGATGTTCTTGCATGTCTTGAAAGGGACTCGCCACCCGCCGGTGACACGAATCCACCCAACATTTGAACAAACAACAAAGGATCCACTCAGAAGAAAACGCCAGAAAAGTAACCGATAGTAACCGGGAAGCCCCGGAACCGGAAATCCCAAGGCGAACGCCCAAAACCTAAGGCCTAAGACCCAACGCCCACTACCTAAGTAAGGCCCAACACCGAAGACCTGCCCCTGCCGCGAGCCCTCCGCTTCAACGCCGCCTGCACTAATCCATTGGCTTCCGAATTCTCTTCCCGCGGCACGTGCGAAATGGAAAACTCCAGCGACCGCGCCAGTTTCCGGCAGGTCCAGTGCAGCGAATATAGCCGCGCGCTCCGGCAAACGTACTCGCCCGTCATCTGCCGCACCACCACCTGCGAGTCCGAGAACACGTGGAGTGCCCTCGCCTTCAGCGACACGGCATATTGCAACGCTTCCATCAGCGCGGCATACTCGGCCACATTGTTATCTTGATGTCCGATCCACTTGGCGATCCGAACGGGTCCGCTAGCGCAGCCGTTGATCACCACCCCAATACCCGACGGCCCGGGATTTCCCAGGCACCCGCCGTCCACATAAGCCACTAATTCGGGCATCACAGCGTTTTCGTTATGTTCGCGGAAACTCGAGGCCGCCGCACCCTGCAAAACAGTCGCAAAGTGAGAAACCTCTACTTCTGAAAGATGCTCCACCTTCTTCCCCCCGTCAAGACGATTATTTGATTCGCTTTCATGCTTTTGCAGGTGACTGTAGGTTTGTGCAATTTAATGTGCAAATCTAGCCTCAATTCCCCTCGCCTGTGGATAAGTTTTTTCCCTACAGACATTTGCGTTTTCACTTATGCACAGCGGTTTGCCCTTCCACTGCACCAATAGTTTGCGTTGACTTTTAAATAGGGGGTGTTACCTTCACATCGTCGACGGTCGAAAGGTTGGCACAATAAAACGAGCCAAGCCAAAGTAGACTGGGTGATCAGCTAGGCGGGGTGACCCGAAGGGCGACCGAACCTGAAAAAACCGACGGCTCTGCGAGGGGCAGTTGGGGTCCGGGACCGTGAAAGCGGTGATCATATCAAGGGGCTGTGACGGTACATGTCTCCACGCTGTGGGCTCCCTCGCAGGAGCTAGCGGCTAGAGCATAACCAATGTCACGGCCCTTTCAATTTTTCCCACCTGATTTTCTTTTTTCCAGCTAGAATCGCCCGCTTCCTCCACCCCTACGGTAACTCCAGATCCACCGCATACAGATCCCGATTGCTCACATCTTTCACCAACAGAATCGATCCGTCCGGGGTCACCCCGAAGCTCACTCCGTACGCGCCAGCCAATAGGAAATCCGGATATTTCAAAAGCGTCTCCACACCATTGGTCGCGGCGTTCCACCGACACACTCCGCCGGTTCTACCTTTCGCGCTGAAATACACGTTGTTGAAGTACACGTACTTCCCATCCCGCGACCATCGCGGATAGTCCGCCATCTGCGCCACGGCTCGACTTTTCTTCTCAGCAGTGCTGTAGAGGAGGAGATTGCGGCTGGCATAGTCCACTGCAATCATCGTGCGCCCATCCGGAGAAATCTGACCGTAGTTCATGCCATCGGTTCCGGGAACGGTCGACACCTGTCTGCTTTTCAAATCCACCATCCGCAGTTCCATGTGTGACATCGTCGCATCCGAACTGGAATACAAGATGGCGCTTCCATCCGCATTCCACGATGGATACGTCTGACGATCTTCCGCTGCTGGAGCAGCCGGAGCTGGCATCCCGCCCTGCGAGGAAATTGAATAAATCCGGCTATGCCCTCCTGCCTCGGAAATACCCTGAAATGCGATCTGGCTTCCATCCGGCGACCACGCCGGACTGTAGGCTCGCATGGGCGGATACGTCAGTTGCATACGTTGTGATCCATCACTTCGACTGCGAATCAGAGCGCCCTCGGGAAACTCCACATACGCCATCCATTGCCCATCGGGAGAAAACGTCAAATGATCGGCAGAGATACCCTGGGCATATGGAAGGAACTGCCGCGAGCCCGCGTCATAGCGCAGCAGGGTCCCACGCAACTGATCGGCGACGACAAACAAGCGCTTGCCATCTTTTCCCGGCAATGCCAAGTAGAAATTGAACGGTCCATTTGTCAGTTGCACCGGCGTAGCGTCCGCCCGATGAAAGAAGTCTGTCTTCTCGCGAATGGCGTAAATGTTGCGCGT
>Ga0335071_10005889_pt1 | contig 12706 bp, 10 predicted proteins | sample Lox_Sample_15_FD_206724 | JGI IMG/M metagenome (GOLD analysis project Ga0335071, IMG submission 206724) | Soil microbial communities from Loxahatchee National Wildlife Refuge, Florida, United States - Lox_Sample_1.5 | ecosystem: Environmental > Terrestrial > Soil > Wetlands | place: USA...
CGCGCAAGCCAAGCGGCCAAGCTGGGCTCGGATCTCGAACACCTGGAAGGCAGCTGCCTGACCGAGGTCAATATCGAAGCGGCGGTTCTACGTGCCGACACAGAGATCGTCAGAATCGCCGGAGATGAACTCGCGACAGAAGAGGACACGTGCCGCGCTCTGCGGCAGCGCATCGAGCAGATGGGCCCCGTCAACATGATGGCGCTCGACGAGTACAGAGAAACGGCGGAGCGTCACAGTTTCCTCGAGACGCAACGCAAGGACCTCATCGAATCGATCGAAAACACGCAGGAGACCATCAAGGAGATCGACCAGATTTCGCGCACCAAGTTCGACGAGGCGTTCACCCGCATCAATGAGAATTTTGCGCACGTGTTTACGCGACTGTTCCATGGCGGCCAGGCGTTCCTGCGGCTCACCGATGCCGAGAATCAGGCGGAAAGCGGTCTTGAAATCGTTGCTTCACCTCCGGGCAAGAAGCTTCAAAATGTCCTGCTTCTCTCGGGCGGCGAAAAGGCACTCACCGCGCTTGCTTTGCTGGTTGGCATCTTCCAGTTCCAGCCGAGTCCGTTCTGTGTCCTCGACGAAGTCGATGCTGCACTGGACGAGACCAACGTGGGCCGCCTTGCCGACCTGCTGCACTCGCTGAGCAAGGAGACCCAGTTCCTTCTGGTGACGCACTCGAAGCGCATGATGCAAGCCGCGGACATGATCTACGGAGTCACCATGCAGGAGCCCGGCGTTTCAAAAGTGGTCAGCGTGAAGCTTGGCGGCAACGAACAACAACGGGCGACGGCATAAAGGTGAAGGGGCGATTCTCCGAGTAGGGTGAATTGCTCTGCCCTCCCCTTCCCCCCTTCTGGGGCCAAATTCCTCTCTCTAAAGAGATTTAGCATGGGCCTCTTCAGATAAATTCCTCTGTCGATTGGACTTACGGGCAAATTCCTCTCGGGAAAGAAGTTATCGAACAGTTTATAGCTTCCAGCCTTCAGTTCTCAGCCGTCAGCCTTCAGCTAAGAGCTATTGTGCACCGAGAGAAGAGAATTCTCTGCAAACGCCAGGAAGATCTCGAGACGTTCGAGAATCTGATTGCAGGCAAAAGATCGCCCCCGAAGGTAGACGTCGCTTCGGAGGCGCTTGCATGTAGAACACAAGATGAAGACGGGGACCAGTAGCCGGTACTGGAGGTCGGTAGTACGCGGCTACTGGCGATCCCTATCAAACGAAGCTAGCCGCGGCTTCCCCTTTCCACTGCTGCTTCGTGCCACCGGCTCAAAGGGGCCTTCGTACTCGCCCCCGATCCAATGTGACAAATGGAGTTTCGCCGATGCCGATTTTTCGTTCCGTGATGGCTGTCACACCGCTTTGTGGAATGTGAGGCAACGAGATTTACGGTAATTGAAGCAGAGACTTGCCTAGCCCGCGTGGCGGTTTGACAAACTGGGGCGCGGACCAGAGAATCGGAGATTCAGTTTCCGCCGGGGCAAGACTTTCCCATGACAGCTTTGTTGAAAACCGACCTGGGCACAACCCCGCTTCTCGGACGGGGCAAGGTGCGTGATTTGTACGCGGTAGATGATGCGCTCCTCCTGGTGGCCACGGATCGAATTTCAGCATTCGACCATGTTCTCGGAACCGGGATTCCAGGCAAGGGCAAGATCCTCACACAGATTTCTCTCTTCTGGTTTGATTTTTTGCGCGATGTTGTTCCGAACCATCTGATCACCGCAAAGGTCGAAGAGTTTCCTTCTTCATTGCGGCCCTTCGCCGATCAGTTGCAGGGCCGTTCCATGCTTGTTCGACGTGCGAAGATGTTCCCGATCGAGTGTGTGGCGCGGGGTTACCTGGCGGGGTCTGGCTGGAAGGAATACAGGGATCAGGGGACGGTCTGCGGGATCGCCCTGCCCGACGGGTTGCAGGACGGATCGAGGCTTCCCGAGCCGATGTTCACGCCTGCGACAAAGAGCCAGGACGGCAGTCATGACGAGAACATCCCGTTTGCGACGGCCGCGACTGTCGTGGGTGCGGAGAATGCAGATGAACTTCGCCGGCTGACACTGGCGATCTATCGCAAGGCAGCGGCTCATGCGGAGTCGTGCGGTCTGATTCTGGCGGATACGAAGTTTGAATTTGGCACAACACCAGGCGGGATCGTTCTGGCCGATGAGGTACTCACGCCCGACTCCTCGCGTTTTTGGGAAGCAGCCTTGTGGAAACCGGGTGGCGCGCAGCCTTCCTTCGACAAGCAGTTCGTGCGCGACTATCTCGAAAGCATTCGATGGAACAAACAGGCACCGGCGCCCGGTCTTCCGGACGATGTCGTGACGCGAACCCTTGCCAAGTACCTTGAGGCCTTCCGGCGATTGACCGGGCGGGATCTGGACCGACCTCAAGAGTTGAGCCGGTGAATTGATGATGCTGACCTGGGTGGATTGGATTATCGTCATAATTCTTATCGCCGCGGTGATTGGCGGGATTGCGCGCGGTTTTTTTCGTTCGGCGTTTTCGCTGGGAGGGCTGCTGCTCGGTCTGGTACTCGCTGCGTGGAACTACTGGCGATTTGCGGAGGTGTTGAAGCCGCTCGTTCACTCGATCGAGGTTGCGAATGCGATCGCGTTCATGGTGATTGCGCTGCTGGTCATGGTGGCGGCCGCGGTCACCGGTTCTCTGCTCGCAGGGATCTTTCGCAAAGTCGGGCTTGGATGTCTTGACCGCCTTGCAGGCGGAGTTTTTGGCGCGATTGAAGGGATGCTTTTTGTAATGGTGTGCATTCTCGTGACGGTTGCGTTTTTCCCGAAGGCTGAGTGGCTCACAGAGGCGAGGTTACCGAAGTATTTCTTCGGTGCCCTTCACATGAGCACTCACGTCACTCCGGAGCGACTCGCGGAGCGTGTGAGAAAAGAGCTTAAGACGTTAGAATTGGAATCCCCGTCGTGGATGCATGCCGAAAAACGTAAGTGACTTTTTTGGCGGCCTTCTGCCTTTCATTTATGGCAATCTAGTAAAGCACGAGGTTGGACGTGAGAAGAGATCTAGACAGCCTGGTAACGCAAATGCACTCAACCGGCATTCGCTATGAAGATGCCGTAAGAGAGTTCAAGAGGCAGTACTTGCGCGAGGTATTGACCTCGAATCGAGGAAACCAGTGCAAGGCTGCTGAGGAGTTGGGTATCCACCGCAATACACTGAGCCGCACGATGGCCGAGCTAGGGATCAGCCTGGCAGAAGTTCGTGCCGGGCTCAAGCGTCCACCACGCAGCGAGCGTCCTGTATTTGGAGCGTCACGCCAAGGGGTTCGCCAGGGCTGACGTCTCCTGAGAGCATGCAGACAACTCAGCAGAACAAAGAAGCGCATACAGCCATACGGCCGGGGTTCGTGTGGGACCGTCAGGATGCCTACCTCTTCGACATCGACGGCACCCTGCTGCGTAGCCGCGATCGTGTGCACATGGACTCTGTCGCTTCAAGCGTCCGGCACGTGATGGGGATTGAGGTGTCGCTTGCGGGGGTGGCACTGGCAGGCAACACAGACACCGGGATTCTGCGAGAGGCCTGCCATCAGGCCGGAATCGCTCCAGAGGTGCTGGAGCCGCAGATCGCAGCGATTCTCAATGCAATGGGCCAGAGCGTGGCAGGAAGGCGCCATGAGCTTCAACTTGTGCTGATGCCGGGTGTGGAGGACACGCTGGCACATCTGGCTCGGAATGGCGCACTGCTTGGTGTAGCCACCGGCAACCTGGAGATGATCGGCTGGATCAAGATAGAGACAGCTGGGTTGCGCGAGTGGTTCCGATTTGGCGGCTTCAGCGATCACTTTCCTGTCCGTGCGGAGCTCATCGAACACGCTGCGCAGAAGGCCCGCGAGATGGCGGGCGCAGATGCGCGCGTCTGCGTGGTCGGGGATACTCCGCGGGACATTGAGGCAGCGCACCGCAACGGTCTGCCTGTGATCGCCGTGGCGACGGGTCACTTCACGTTTGACGAGTTGCTGCAGTATGCTCCCGAGGTCTGTACCACATCGCTGACTGACCTGCTGGAGGCCAGCCATGGCAGACTGAATATGGCGTGAAGAGATCGCACACAATGCGATGGCAGCTCCTGGCGGCAATGGTGTTGTGGGCCGGAGCCAGCGCGGCCGGAGCCCTGCAGGCGGTCTCGCCCCCAAGCCAGAAGAATCAGGCGAGCACTGCAGGCGAGCAGACCAAAGCCGTGACGGGCAAGGACCGACGCAGGGCATCCAAGCTCTACCTCGAGGGCACAAAGCTCTTTGAAAAGGAGCAGTTTGAGGATGCTCTTCGCAACTACGAAGAGGCGGCAGCGCTCGAGCCGGAGAATTCCAATTACCGCATGGCCGCAGAGGTGGCTCGCAGCCACGCAGTAACAGCGCTTATACAGGCAGCGGCCAGAGCGCGCATTGGAAAAGACCCTGCAGCGGAACAGAAAGCCATCGAGCGGGCAGCAGCACTGGATCCAAAGAATCCGCAGGTGGCGCAACACCTGACAGAGATTGCCGACGAGACCGTCGCTCGACGCGCCAAGCCCATCTACGAAAGCGAGGCAGAATCGCTCGCTTCGGCTCCAGAGCTGTCGCCGATGCCCGGAACGCATAGTTTCCATCTGCGCGCAGACAGAAGGCAGTTGATTCAAACGGTGTACCGGTCGTACGGAATCGAAGCTTCAGTGGACCAGAGCGTGTCTGGCGCACCGGTCAAATTCGAACTCGATGATGCGAGCTTTGCGGAGGCCGTGAGAGCGGCAAGCATCGTCACCGATTCCTTTATAGTGCCGCTCGACGCGCATCGCGTCCTGGTAGCCCGGGACACTCCGGACAACCGAAGGCAGTTTCAGCGGCAGGAGATGGAGACGGTTTACCTTGGCGGGTTGGACTCAAAGGAAATGACCGACGTGGGCAACATGGCTAAGAACGTGTTCCAGGCGCAACAGGTGGCTGTCGAGCCGAGCGCGGGCACTCTGACGATTCGCGCACCAAGCAGCGCGTTGAAGGCGTTCAACTCCACCTTGCAGGAACTTCTCGATGGGCGCAGCCAGGTTCTGCTCGAGGTGAGGCTCATTCAAATCGCGCACATTAACCTGCGTTCTACCGGCGTGATTCCGCCGCAACAGATCACAGTCTTCAACGTGTATTCCGAGGAGCAGGCGATTTTGAACGCGAACCAGGCCCTAGTCGATCAGATCATCGCATCCGGACTTGCGGCGCCTGGAGATACGCTGGCAATTCTGGCGATCCTGCTGGCCTCGGGCCAGGTTCCGAGCACGATCCTTCAAAATGGGTTTGTCGTCTTTGGCGGCGGCCTGACCCTTTCAGGCATCTCTCCGGCACCGCTGACATTCAAGCTGAATTTCAATTCGTCCGAATCGCGGGAACTCGATCAGCTTCAGTTACGGCTCACCGATGGAGAACAGGGAACTCTCAAAGCCGGAATGAGATATCCCATCACGACGTCCCAATACTCCAACCTTGGGGGGATCGGCCAGAACATTCCAGGACTGACAAGTGCAGGGAGCTCAAGTAGCCTTTCTTCGCTTCTCTCAGAGCTGAGCGCGACGCCGTCTACGATCCCGCAAATCGAGTATCAGGATCTTGGGCTCACATTGAAGGCCACTCCAAGAGTGATTCGGAATGGGGAAGTCGCGCTCACAATGGATATGGCGATCACGGCGCTTGGCGCCGAGTCACTGAACGGAGTGCCGGTGCTGAACAACCGGAGTTATTCCGGAGCGGTGACACTGAAAGAGGGCGAGGGAGTGGTGCTTGTGAGCGAGGTCAGCAAACAAGAAAGTCGCGCCCTGAGCGGCACGCCGGGTCTAACCGAGGTTCCAGGACTGAACAATATTACCGGCAAGGATGTGGGGGGGAACTACGCAAGCCTGCTGATTATTATCACGCCCCATGTTGTGCGTGGAACGCAGGCGGCTGGCCATTCGCCGATGATGAGGGTTGAGCGGGGACCTGCACAGTAGTCTTAATCTCTTGCGGACAAACAAGGCTTCTCTGCTCTGTCGTCCAGGATCCGGAACGTTTTCGATGAGAGGACAGGCGCACGAAGTTCGAGAGATTCGTGCGCCCGGTGATTGCTACTGGGCGACTCCGTCGAGTTTCGCCTGGTAAATGATGATTGCCTTGAGCGTCTCGTAGGGCGCGTTCGCGGGAACCTGCCTGCCATTCACCATCAGAGTCGGAACGGAGTTGATGTTCAGATCGGATGCCAACTGCACCGAAGCATCCACTGCTGCCTTGGTTTCAGGAGTAGAGGCACATGCAGCGATATTCTTTGGGTCAAGGCCAGCCTTCGTGGCAGCGCTATTGAGCGTGAGCGTCGCGCCATCTGCGGAATTCAGACCATCCTGCCCATCAAACACGGCCGCAGCAAACTGGAAGAATGCTGTACTGCCCGCCTGCTTGGCAACGCAGGTCGCATAGCCTGCGGCAGTAACAGCCTGCGGGTGAATCGCAGCAATCGGGTCATTCTGGAAGACGATGCGCGCCTTCGGGAAGTCTGCGACGAGCTTCTCCATATTGGCCTGCGCCTCTTTGCAGTGTGGGCACTGGAAGTCAGCAAATTCGACCAGTTCCAGGTCCTTGGCTGCCGCACCGCGATACGGCCCATTCGCACGCTGCTGAATCATCGAGCGGTAGTCCGCAAAGGGCTGTTCGCCGAAGGGAATGATCCGCTCGTTGACAATGATGTGCTTGCCATCCGGCAACGTGAAGAACGCGAGGCGCGAGGGCTGCTGTTTTCCGGTTTTATCGCCAATCAACACCGTGACCTTGCTTACCCCAGCGACCTGCGTCTTCTGAATCCCCTGGATCTGAAAGATGTTGTTTTCATCAAAGCCCAGGTTCGCCTGCATGAATGCAGCAACAACTTCCTTGGTTGGCGTGGTTGCCGTGAATTCAGCGGGGTCAGGCTTGGGAAACACGGGAGCAGTTGGGGCTGGAGACGCAACAGGCGCCGGGGCCGGCGCGTCCTGCGCGATTGCGCTGAAACAGGGATGGAAGAGGACGGCCAGCACTACGGCACTGGCGAGTCGAGCGGACGAACGGACCAAGTGTATCTCCTTCATGAACGGGGGTTGACCCCGACTTCTAGCTTTATACCTGAACCTTAACGGCGATGGGAAATCTGCGACCCATGCCGAACGACTTTGAAGTAACCTTGAGCACGGGTGCTGCCTGTTGGCGCTTGTACTCCGAGCGCTCCACCAATCGCACTACCTGTTTGACGAGGTCGAGGGAGAATCCGTACTGCTCAGAAATGTGCTCTGGCGTTTCGTAGCGCTCAACGTACGCCTCGATGATCGGATCCAGTGTTTCGTAGGGAGGCAACGAGTCTGTGTCCTTTTGGTCAGGGCGCAACTCGGCAGAAGGCGCCTTCTCAATGATCGCGGGCGGGATGACTTCCCTATCGCGATTGAGCCACCGGCAGATTGCGAAGACTCGCGTCTTCACGAGATCGCCGATGACCGCGAGAGCGCCAACCATGTCGCCATAGAGGGTGCAATACCCCACCGCCATCTCCGATTTGTTTCCCGTCGTAAGCACCAGCGCGCCAAGCTTGTTTGAAAGCGCCATAAGCAGATTTCCGCGGATACGCGATTGAATGTTCTCTTCTGTGATGTCAGGTGGGCGTCCTTCGAAGAGCGGCTGAAGCGCAGATGTGTACCCTTTGAAAAGGTCGCTGATTCCGATGACTTCGAAGCAGATTCCAAGATTCGATGCCAGCCTGCGGCTATCTTGGATCGACCCGACCGAAGAGTATGGGCTGGGCATGCCAATGCCGAGCACGTTCTCCTTGCCGAGCGCCTCAGCGGCAATGGCAGCGACCAGGGCCGAATCGATGCCTCCGCTGAGGCCGACGATGGCCTTGCGAAAGCCGCACTTGCGCACGTAGTCGCGTGTCCCGATCACCAGGGCACGATAGGCTGCTTCAGTATCGTCATCGTGCGGATCGGCGATCGGCGGAGCAACAAAAGGATCAGCGATCACGAGATCTTCTTCAAATGATGCGGCCTGTGCAACAATCTCACCGCGCCCATTCATGGCAAACGAAGATCCATCAAAGATGAGGCTGTCGTTGCCTCCGACCTGGTTGCAGATCATGACGGGAACCCCGTCGCGCCGGGCAATGGCAGCGAGCATCTGACGGCGAAGTTTGCGCTTGGAGTGCCAGAACGGTGAAGAGGAGAGGTTGACGTGCAGAGAGGGATTCTGCCGCATCAGCTCCTCCATTGGATCAAGCGAATAGAGGCGGCGAGGCCAGAAATTCTTGTCGTTCCAAGCGTCTTCGCAAATGGTGATCGCAAGCCGGAGGCCATCGAGCTCAACGACCTGTTGAGAGGCCGCCGGGGAGAAATATCGCTGCTCGTCGAAGACGTCGTAAAACGGAAGCAGACGCTTGTGCTGTTCAAGAAGGACGCGGCCACGGTCAAAAAGTACCGCTGCATTCACCGCCGGCTTTCCGGCGTTCGGTGAAGCGGGCAGGGCAACACCCGCCAAGACAGCCGTGGAAAGGTCGCGGGTGGCGAGGGCAAGCTCTTCGACGGCCTGGCGGCACCTCAAGAGAAAGCTGGGCTTTTCAAGGAAATCCGCGGGGGGATAGCCGCAAACAGCCAATTCAGAAAAAACAGTGAGGCGAGCGCCATGATCAACCGATCGCCGGGCAGCAGAAACAATCTTGTCGAGGTTGCCGGTGAAATCTCCGACCGTTGGATTGATCTGGGCCAGCGCGATCTTCACATATCCAGTTTAATGCAGCGACCCAGTGCTGCCTGCAAAGCTGCGAATATCTGCGAAGCGAGAGATCAGGTGCCCGTGCCAGAGAGAACGACACCGACGGTGCGAATGATGATCTTCAGATCGAGGAAAATGCTCCAATTCTCGATGTACGTCATGTCGAGCGAAACGTAGCTGTCGAAAGATGGATCCCGGCGTCCCTGCACCTGCCAAAGGCCAGTGATGCCAGGTGTCACATCAAGACGTCGAAGATGGCTCAACTTGTATTCCATCACCTCGCTCGCAATCGGCGGGCGTGGTCCCACAACGCTCATATCGCCTCGCAGTACATTGAGAAACTGCGGAAGCTCATCGAGAGAGTATTTCCGGAGGAACCGGCCCACGCGCGTGATGCGCGGATCGTTGGAGATCTTGAACAGGACGCCATCGCGCTCATTGAGGTGAAGGACGTCCGCGAGGCGTTCCTCAGCGTCGCGCACCATTGTACGGAATTTGAAGCAGCGGAATACTCTTCCCTTTTTGCCGATCCTGTCGGACGTGTAGAAGATGGGCCCACCTGACTCAAGCTTGATGGCAACTGCGATCGCCAGCAGGAAGGGAGCCAGGATGAGCAGAAGCAATAAGGAGAAGACAATATCCAAGGTTCGCTTCAGTACCAGGCTGATTTCCGGCACTGTGCCGCGATGAAGAGGAATTGTCGGGAACTGGCCGATATATTCGATCGGGCTGTTCCAGGCCAGGCCGTCATAGAGATCAGGAACGACACGGAAGTCGATGCCGTGTGTCCGCGACTTCTCGAGAACATCCTGCACCACCCAGCGTTCGCATTGCGCGGCAAAAAAGATCTCATCGACAAAGTGTTTGCGCGCGTGCTGGAAGAGCGTTTCGAGATTGCCAACAACATCGCCCGAGCCGGAGATAACGCGCGAAGAGGCGCCCGGAGTATCAATGAACCCCTTGAAGGTGTAACCAAGATGACGAATGCTCTCGAGATGGTGGCGCAGAGCATGCGCCTCAGGTCCCGTGCCCACGATCAGGACATTGCGCGTGTCCTGTCCTCTCTCGAAGCGACGGTAGAGGAGGAGCCGGAAGATCATTCGGCGCAGGCTCAGAGACGCTGTGATGAGTACAAGGATCCCGAGAACCAGTTGGCGGGGAATGTCTTCAGCACGCAGACAATAAAGTATTCCAGTAAGGAGCAAGCCCGAAGTGAAGCAAACCTGAACGCTCAGGCGTTGCTCATGCAGAAAGCTGTGAAGGCGGGTTGGCGTGTAGAGGTTGAGGCGCTTGCTGGTCATCACAAGAGTCGTGGCAAACACGCTCACAAGCACCAGCAGAATGCCCATGGAGCGGCCTTGAAACAGCGTGCCATGGTAGAGCGCCCGCGCGCCCACAACCGGCCCGGTACGGCGTTCAATGAGGGTTAGAAGAACGGCTGCGGCCAGCACCGTCAGCACGTCGACGAACATCCAGACCTTGACTTTGCCTTCTGAGCTGCGCCGAGGGCGGTCAGCGGCATCTGTCACCCTTTCAGCGGTGACCGAGGGCGACGAGGAAAGTCTCTGCCAGAAGTCAGACGTTGCCATAAGCGTGTCACGAACCTCAAAAGCCTATGTGAATCGAGAAAACCGGGGGTAAGTCTTCCTAATGCGAACCAGGCAAGGACTCTGTTGCAGTGAAATACGCTGCAGATCTGACAATTGCGAGCATTTCTTTAGCTGAAATGTTTGAAGCAATCCCACCTATGCAAGTTGCATGCATGGGTGCAGCTGTCATCGTCACGACCAAGAACCAGAATTCATTCAAATGGCCCGTGGAAAGAAACCTGGTGCTTCTACGCGGAATTACTTCGATCGAAGATCCAACACAGCGCTTCAAAACACCGCTGACTTCTCCGCTTTGCCCTGGATGCCGGAGACCTCAGCCCAAGGATCGGGAATCGACGCCAGTTCAGGACTGAACTTGGGGCGCCGACACCCTGATTCTAGCATCCCTGATCCCTATGACGACGTTACTTTTGAGTTTCTTTTGAAGATAGGCCCAAACCACTTTCACACGAGAAGATGGCTGGTTCGGGTGTGCTTTGAAGCACCTGTCATCTGACCACTGAATATTACGATTTGGTTAATACCGGCTGCAGCGATTTCCAGGCCGCTACATCCTGGAGCCGATGCCCTTGGGTCGACGCGCACCACCGGGAGCGGCGACCTTCCTCACGTCCGAAAAGCCACGTCTGCCGAGGAATCGCTCTAGACCTTCGGAATACGGTACGCATCGAGTTCGAGAAACTGGCGTATGTGCGGTTCAGTCGATGCGAGAAAGCCAGAAAGAGGTCCGAAGAAGGCGGCGCGTCCTTCGTCCAGAAAGAGAACAGAGTCGGCCAGGCGCTCAGCAAAGCGCATATCGTGGGTTACGACAATGCTGGTGAATCCGAGCTGCTTTTTGAGCCTCTGAATGATTCCGCCGAGACGTCGTGCAATGATCGGGTCGACCATCGTAGTCGGCTCGTCGTAGAGAACGATCTCAGGCTGCGAGGCCAATGCGCGCGCAATCGCCACGGCACGCCGCCGCCCGGTCGACAGGCTTGCGGGCAGAGCGTCTGGAACGTCGTCTGCACCCACCAATCCGATAAGACGGTCAACAACCTGCTGAATCTGGTCTTCATCAAGACCACCGCGCTCGCGCAGCGGAAAGGCAATGTTTTCGCGGACGGTGAGGGAGTCGAACAAAGCGCCATTCTGAAACACCATTGTGACTCGCTTGCGAAGCTCCTGCATTTCCGCTTCACTGAGACCGTTGATCTCTCCGCCGTCGACGCGAATGGAACCAACCTGGGGCCTCAGGAAGCCCATGAGAATGCGGAGCGCGACGGATTTGCCGACGCCGCTTCTGCCCAGGATGCAAAGGGTCTCTCCCCGGTTGACGCGGAAGCTCACATCGTTGAGTACCCGGTGCTCGCCAAACCACATGGAGACGTGGCTGAACGAAATCATCGGAGGAGAGGACGCATCCTCATCCGGCTCTGCGATGAGCTCTCTCTCTCCGACGATATCGGCAAGCACTTCGCCCAAGATCTCCGGGTGCCCGGCGAACTCGGAATCGGGGAACTGATCGGATGAGGCCACGAATTCAGCTTACTCGAAGACCCGAGTTCGCGAATCTCTCAGCATGCATAAGGTCTCGTGGCGAATTGAGGTTGAGAAACCAGATTGCCGGGGGCAGCGATGCAGGATGGACGATCTGGCCGGATTGAACGAGCGGTTCAGCCGGGAGAATCGAAAGGCGGGAGGCAAGAGACTCTGCGGCATGGAGGTAGGCAGCAAAGCAGCCCCAGACCCCCGAGTTGAGTTGCCCTTCGAGGAAATCGAGGGCACTCCGCTCGATCACAGCGGGAAAGGTCTGTGTGCGTCCGTTGATGGAGGAGACAGTCACTGGCGACCCGGTCACGAGGGCATGAAAAACAAGATAGGCGATCAAGGAATATGGGATAAACGGCAAGTCGATGGGAACGAAGACTGCGAGCCGGGCCGACGTAGATCTGAGCGCAGCGCAGATTCCCGACAACGGGCCCTTGCCGGCGTTGGCGGGTGGGTCTTCCACGACAGGCGCAAAGGACGAGAGCGCATTTCGAGCGCCGGCGATTGCCGGTTGCAGCCCGGCGTCTTTCAAGACAGCCAGAGCGTGGGCGATGAGTGGCCTGCCGGCGAACGTGAGAAGGGCCTTGTCCTGGCCCATGCGACTGGACTCGCCACCAGCCAGGACAAATCCCAGGACCTCAACGCTCTCGTCCGCGTGGGACAGGCTCAATTGCCTGCTTCCTCCAAAAAGCGGATCAGGGACTGGATTCCCAGCTCGAAGTTCTTGAGGTTGAACTTCTCGTTGGGCGCGTGGAGATTGTCGTCAGGCAGGCCGAAGCCCATCATGACGCTTGGCAAGCCGAGGTGACTGTCA
>Ga0335071_10005890_pt1 | contig 12705 bp, 13 predicted proteins | sample Lox_Sample_15_FD_206724 | JGI IMG/M metagenome (GOLD analysis project Ga0335071, IMG submission 206724) | Soil microbial communities from Loxahatchee National Wildlife Refuge, Florida, United States - Lox_Sample_1.5 | ecosystem: Environmental > Terrestrial > Soil > Wetlands | place: USA...
GTCGGCCTGCGCCGCGATGGTCCGGGCGCTCAGGGCGCCCATCTTGCCGGCGGCACCAGTGACGAGCACGTCGGTCACGACGCCCCCTCTTCCCTCGTACACGAGTGGGATAGCGTGGACATACCGCTTATCGCTCCTCCCAGGCGAAGTCCTGTGTGACGGCCCGGAACGGCTCCGGCTGCGGGCCGATGCAGGCCGTCGACCAGGTTGCAGGGTCATAGTACCGCCGCACGGCGGCGATGACAGCGTCGCGGTCGACGGCGTCGATACGCTGCAATACCTCGTCCACGCTCAGGATGGGCTGCTCGAGCAGCACCGACCGCCCCAGCGCCTGCATGCGGGCGCCGGGGCTCTCCATGCTGAGCACCAGCTGGCCCTTGAGGTGGTTCTTGGCGCGCTCGAGGGCGGCGTCGGTCATGTCGCCCTCGAGCGCGCCGAGGATCTCGAGGATGACGCTCATGGCCTCGCCGACGGCCTCCTGGCGGGACCCGACGTAGACGGCCGTGAGCCCGGCATCGGCGTACAGCGAGGTGTACGAATAGACGGAGTACGCCAGGCCGCGCTTCTCGCGCACCTCCTGGAACAAATGGCTGCTCCAGGAGCCGCCGAGGATGGTGTCGACCACGAACACGGCGTAGCGGTCGGGGTCGCTGCGACGAGGACCGGGGCCGCCGAGGCACACGTGGTACTGCTCGGTGTCCTTGTGCGTGAACCTCGCGATGTGCCGCGTGTCGGGCGCCCGGAGCTCGGGTCGCACGATCACGGCGCCGGGCTCGGGCCGGAACATCTTCGTCGTGAGCTCGCAGAGCTGGTCGTGGTCGACGCTGCCGCCGGCCGCGACCACGATGGCCGGGTTCACGTAGTGTTCGTCGTGGTAGCCGCGAACGGTGTCCAGGTCCAGTGCGGAGAGCGTCTCGTAGTGCCCGATGATCGGCCGCCCGAGGGGATGCTCGCCGAACACGACCTCGCTGAGGTCGTCGTGGATGAGCTCGGGCGGCGAGTCCTCGTACATCGCCACCTCCTCGAGCACGACCTCGCGCTCCTGGTCGAGGTCGGCGAAGGTGGGCCGCGCCACCATGCCGGCGATGACCTCGAACGCCTGCTCCAGGTCCTCGTCGAGCAGGCGCGCGTTGACCAGCGTGTGCTCCTTGGAGGTCGACGCGTTGGGCTCCGCGCCCATGTCGTCGAAGATGTGCGCGATCTCGCCGGCCGTGTACTTGTCCGAGCCCTTGAAGATGAGGTGCTCGATGAAGTGCGAGACGCCGCCGAGCTCGACCGGCTCGAGCCGGGACCCGGCGGCGATCCAGACCCCGAGAGCCACCGAGCGCACGTTCTCCATGCGCTCGGTGGCCACCCGCAGGCCGTTGTCCAGCGTCGACAGGCGGTAGGCCTCTATGGCCCGCTCCCCGCTCGAGCCTTCTCGGTCAGGCGTCGCCGCCCTCGGGGCCCTTGAGCAGGGTGAGCCCGATGCGGTTGCGCGCCTTGTCGATCTCGACCACCTCGACGGTGACGGTGTCGCCGCGCTTGACGACGTCCTCCACCGACTTGACGCGCTGGCCCTTGGGGGCGAGACGCGAGATGTGGAGCAGGCCGTCGGTGCCCTTCTTGAGCTCGACGAAGGCGCCGAAGTCGGTGGTCTTGACCACGCGGCCGGTGAACACGTCGCCGACCTCGATCTCCTTGGTCATCGACTGGATGCGGTTCATGACGCCCTCCGCGGCCTCCTGGTCGGGGGCGCAGATGAAGATCGTGCCGTCGTCCTGGATGTCGATGTCGGCGCTGAACTCCTCGGTCATGCCGCGGATGGTCTCGCCGCCCTTGCCGATCACGAGCCCGATCTGGTCGGGATTGATCTGGATGGTGAAGATGCGCGGCGCCCACTGGCTGAGCTCGCCGCGCGGCTCGGCGATGGTCTCGGCCATCTTGCCGAGGATGTGCAGGCGGGCCTTGCGCGCCTGCTCGAGCGCCTCGGTGAGGATCTCGAACGTGACGCCGGTGATCTTGATGTCCATCTGCAGGGCGGTGATGCCCTCGGCGGTGCCGGCGACCTTGAAGTCCATGTCGCCGAGGTGGTCCTCCACGCCGGCGATGTCGGTGAGCACGACGTAGGCGTCGCCCTCCTTGATGAGGCCCATAGCGGTGCCGGCGACCGGGGCGCTGATCTGCACGCCGGCGTCCATGAGGCTCAGGGTGCTGCCGCACACGCTCGCCATGGAGGACGAGCCGTTGCTCTCGAGGATCTCGCTCACGATGCGGATCGTGTACGGGAAGTCGTTCTCGCCGGGCAGCACCGGCAGCAAGGCGCGCTCGGCAAGGGCGCCGTGGCCGATGTCGCGGCGCTTGGGGCCGCGCATGAAGCCGGTCTCCCCGACGGAGTACGGCGGGAAGTTGTAGTGGTGGATGTAGCGCTTCTTGTCCTCGATGCCGAGGCCGTCGATGCGCTGGAACTCGCCCGTACCCCCCAGCGTGAGCAGGCTCATGGCCTGGGTCTCGCCACGGGTGAAGAGAGCGCTGCCGTGCGTGCGCGGGATGAGGCCGACCTCGCAGCTGATCGGCCGGACCTCGTCGGTCGCCCGCCCGTCGGGGCGGATCTTCTTGACCGCGATGCGGTCGCGGATGATGTCCTTCTCGAGCTTGGCGACGGCGCGGCGCACCTGCGTGGCGCGCTCCGGATCGGCATCCTCGGCGATGAGCGCCGCGTAGGCGGCGTCCTTGACCTCGGCCGTGGCCGAGCCGCGCTCCAGCTTGCCGGGCACCTGCGTGGCCGCGTCGAGCGCCGCGCCGAACTGCGTGCGGACCTCCTCGAGCACGCCCTCGTCGACGCTCCACGCGGGGACCTCGTACTTTTGCTTGCCGACGAGCTTCTGCAGCTCGAGCTGCACGGCGACGATCTTCTTGATCTCCTGGTGCGCCACCTTGAGGGCGTCGACCACGACGGCCTCGGACACCTGCTTGGCGCCGGCCTCCACCATCACGATGGCGTCGGCGGTGCCGGTGACGACGAGGTCCATGTCCGACTCGTCCTGCAGCTCCTCGAGCGTCGGGTTGACGACCAGCTGGCCGTCGATGCGCCCGACGTGCACGGAGCCCACGGGGCCGCCGAACGGGATGTCGCTGATCGTCAGGGCGGCGGAGGCGCCGAGGGTCGCGAGCACGTCGTAGGACTGCTCGAAGTCGACCGACAGCGTGGTGGCCACGATGTGGACCTCGTTCATGAAGCCCTTGGGGAACAGCGGACGGAGCGGGCGGTCGATCTGGCGCGCGGCCAGGATGGCCTTCTCGCTCGGACGCGACTCGCGCTTGATGAAGCCGCCGGGGATCTTGCCGGCGGCGTAGTGGCGCTCCTCCACGTCGACGGTCAGGGGGAAGAAGTCCTGGCCTTCGCGCACGTCGTCGCGCATGACTGCGGTGGCGAGGACGACCGTGTCGCCCGAGCGCACAAGCACTGCTCCGTTGGCCTGCTTGGCGAGGCGTCCGGTCTCGAGGGTGATCGTCTGGCCCCCGACCTCTACTTCGATGATGTTCATCTCTTCCTTCATCTCTCACCCGGCGCCCCATTGCGCTCGGGCATCGTTCGTCGGCGTGGGGTTCAAGCACGGAGACGACTGGTCACGGCGCGTCCGGCGCCGCGGGTGTGTGCTACTTGCGGAGCTCGAGCTCCTTGACGAGCGCGCGGTAGCGCTCGAGGTCCCGCGCCTGAAGGTAGTTGAGCAGGCGGCGACGCTGACCGACCATCTTCAGCAGGCCGCGCCTGCTGTGATGGTCCTTCTTGTGCGTCTTGAGGTGCTCGGTGAGCGTGGTGATGCGCTCGGTGAGGAGAGCGATCTGCACCTCGGGGGAACCGGTGTCGCCTTCATGCTTGGCATGCTTGGCGATGATGGTCTCTTTGACGTCCTTGGTCATTGCCATGTCTTGTTCACCTCCCTTCGGGAGTGCGTCCGGGAACCCAGTCGCGGGGCTGGCGGGCCCGTGACCGAGAAAGCGGTCGCGCTAGGGTAGCACAGGCGGGTCGCCTGCGCTTCCCCCTCCCGCATCGAGGCCGACCTCCGCCAGCGCCGGGTCGGCCAGCTCGCCGGCAGCGGAGATGTCGTCGCTCATCTGCGCGACGAGAGCGTCCACGCTCGCGAAGCGCAGCTCGTCGCGGATCTTGTGCAGGAAGTCGAGCCGGATCTCGTGGTCGTAGATGTCCCCGTCGAAGCCGAGCAGGAACGCCTCGACCGTCACGTGGGTGGTCGGGGCCTCCTTGCTCTGGAAGGTCGGGTTGTGGCCGATGTTCACCGCGGCCCGGTACCACGTGCCCCCCACCAGGGCCCGGGCCGCGTAGACGCCCCGCCCCGGGAAGATGGTGCCGGCCTCCACGTCCACGTTGGCGGTCGGCACGCCGAGGGTGCGACCGCGCTTGTCGCCGTGGACGACCACTCCGGTCGCCGAGGGTGGCCGCCCGAGGATCTCCCGCACCTCCTCCAGCTCGCCGCGGTGGAGCAGACGCCGGATGCGTGTGGAGCTGATGGCCTCGCCGTGCTCGGTGACGAGCTCGTGGACCTGCACCTCATAACCGTTCTCGGCGCCGCAGACCCGCAGCAGCGCTGCGTCGCCGGCACCCCCGGCGCCGAAGTTGAAGTTCTCGCCGACGACGACGACACGGGCCTGGAGCGTGCCGGCCAGCAGGCCCGTGCAGAACTCCGCCGGCGTGAGCGCCGCGAGACGCTCGTCGAAGGGCAGCATGATGAGCTCGTCGGGAGCGAGCTCGCCGATGAGCCGGATCTTCTCCTCGTTGGAGGTCAGCAGCCGCGGCACCCGCTCCGGGGCGATCACGGTGAGCGGGTGCCGGTCGAAGGTGACCACCGCGCTGGTGAGGCCGCGCTCGCCTGCCAGCTCGATCGCGCGGCCGATCACGGCGCGGTGGCCGGCGTGCACGCCGTCGAACGTCCCGAGCGCGAGCGCCCGCGGACGCGCCCGTAGCTTCGAGATGTCGGCGACGACCTCCATCACAGCTTGACGAGCAGCTTGAGCGCGTTGCCCTCCTCGGCGGGCCCGTAGATGGCCACCAGCTCGCCGCGGAACGTGAGTCGCGCGGGCTCCTGCGGGCCGCCGGGCAGCCGCGCGCCGTTGCGCACGGCGGTGACCTGCGCCGCGGAGAGCTCGATGCCCGGCATGAACTGCAGAGCCAAGGCCGCCGGGACCAGGCCGGGGATGTGCTCGTCGCCGGCCTCGCGCGCGGCGACTGCGTCCTCGAAGACCGCCAGCCCCTGCGCGTCCTCGAGCCGCAGGTCGCCCACCGCCGTGCGCGAGAGCTCCGTGAGGTGCGCCCCGGCACCCACGGCGTCGCCGAGGTCGATGGCGAGCTGCCGCACGTAGGTGCCCTTGGAGCAGGCGATGCGGCAGCGCATCGTCTGCGCGGCTTCGTCGAACTCGAGTAGCTCGATGGCCTCGATCTCGACCTCTTTGACGGGGGTCTCGACCACCTCGCCGCGGTGCGCCTTCTTGTAGAGGCGCTCACCGTCGACCTTGACGGCCGAGGTCATCGGGACGCTCTGCAGGATGCGGCCGAGGAAGCTCGGGATCGCCTCGTCCACGGCCGCACGGGTGGCCGTGCGCCCCGTCTCCACGAGCGCACCGGTCAGGTCGCCGGTGTCGGAGCGCACGCCGAAGCGCACGGTGCACTCGTACTCCTTGGGCAGGTCGACGAAGAACCGCGCCAGCTTCGTCCCGCGCCCGACCAGCACGACGAGGAGTCCCGTCGCGAACGGGTCCAGCGTGCCGGCGTGACCCACCTTCTTGACACTCGGGCGCAGGCTCCGGCGCACGCGGGCGACAACGTCGTGCGACGTGAAGCCCTCCGGCTTGTCGATCAGGAGGACGCCGTCGAGCAGCGCTTTTCGAGTTCTGAACTGAGCCATGCGACCACCTCCTCCGGGCTTTCTTCGCTGGAGAACCCGGCCGCCAGCTTGTGGCCGCCGCCACCCCGCAGGGCGGCGATGGCGCTGACGTCGATGGTCTCGGAGCGCAGGCTGACGCGCGTGCGCGCGCCGCCGCTCTGTTCCTTGACGAGAGCGGCGGCCTCCACACCGTCGACGCTGCGGAGGCTGTCGACGATGCCCTCGGTGTCTTCGGGGCCGGCCCCGCTGGCCTCGTAGTCGGCGAGGGTGACGCAGGCGAGGAGCGCCCTGCCGGCGGCGACGGAGCGCGCGCCGCCCACGGCGCGCGCCCAGAGCCGCAGCGACGCCTCCGAGTGGCGCTCGTACAGGAGCGCGTACAGCTCCCTCACGTCGGCCCCCAGCTCGGCGAGCCACGCCGCCGCGCGGAACGTGGACGGCGCCGTGCTGTCGTGGTGGAAGTGGCCGGTGTCGAACGAGATGCCCGCGTACAACGCGGCGGCGCCCCGCGGCGAGGGCCGCAGCCCAAGCGCGCGGGCGACGTCACACACCAGCTCGCTGGTGCTGCTGGCGTCGCCGCGGACGAAGTGGAGCTCGCCGTAGCGCGGGTTGTCGTGGTGATGGTCGATGTTGACGGCCACGTCGCCCCAGCTCGGCAGCGCCAGGCGGTCCGGGTTGCCGGAGTCGAGCGCGTAGAGCGCGGCGTCGGAGGGTGGTGCGCCGCGCCGGACCTTGTCCGCCGGCAGCAGGACGTCGCCGAGCGGCAGGAGCTCGTCCTCGGCCACCCAGAGCCCGGCCTCCACGCCCAGCTGGGCGAAGAGGTCGAGCATGCCGGCGGCGGCGCCGAGCGCATCGGTGTCGGGCTTCTCGTGCACTGCCAGCGCGACCTTGCGCTCCGCGCGCATGCGGCGGCAGAGTGCGTCGAGGTCGGCGGGGAGCCGCTTCACGCCTCGTCCTCCCCGCCGTCCGCCGCACCGTCGCCGGCGTCGCCGTCCCAGCGCTCGTCGTCACCCGCCGGGTCGTCCACGTCATCGTCGACGATGAGACCCTCGACGACCAGCTCCGCCGGCTCCGCGCCGGGCACGGGGATCTCGTGCGGCTCCTCGCCGAGCACTGCGGCCTCGCGCTTCATGGCACGCTCGATGCGCAGCGCGTTGTCGAGCGTCTCGTCGTAGAGGAACTGCAGCTGGGGCGTGCGCTTCATGTGCAGGGTCGCGTTGATCTTCGCCTGGAGCACCCCGCGCGACTTCTCCAGAGCCTTGAGGGTCGCGTCCCTCTCGGTCTTGCCGCCCAGCACGCTCACGAAGACCTTGGCGTGCCGCAGGTCGGGCGTCGTCTCGACCCCCGTGACGGTGACGAACCCCACGCGGGGGTCCTTGAGTCCCTCCGCGGTGATGACCGAGGAGAGCGTCTCCTTGATGCTTTCGTTGATCCTCAGAAGTCGATGTCCCATACCGTGTCCACCGGGTCCGCGGTCTTGAGCAGCACCCGTGCGACCTCGAACTCGCGTCCGTGCAGGTAGCGGTCGATGTCGTCGAGGCGCTCGCGCGTCTGCTGGAGCGACGAGGCGGCGACGACCGCCAGCACCCGCGCCCGCTGCCACGCATCCTGCAGTCCTACCTCGCTGAACGAGGCGTGAAACCGGGACTGCAGCACGTCGCGCAGCGAGCTCAACGGCGCGCGCTTCTCCTTGAGCGTCCGTGCCTCAGGGAAGTGCAGCTCCGCGAGATAGACGCCGATGCAGGCGTCAGACCTCACGGGCGACTTCTCTGGTCTCGTACGCCTCCAGCACGTCGCCTTCTTTGACGTCGTTGAAGCCGTCGAGCAGGATGCCGCATTCGAAGCCTTCCTGGACCTCGCGCGCGTCCTCCTGGAAGCGCTTGAGCGAGGCGATCTTGCCGTCGTGGACGACCACGTCGTTGCGCAGGACGCGCATGCTCGCGTTGCGAGTGATCGCACCGTGCGTGACCATGCAGCCCGCGATGGTGCCGAGCTTGGACGCCTTGAACGTGGTGCGCACCTCGGCCTGGCCGAGCACGACCTCCTCGAACGTCGGCTTGAGCATGCCGACGAGCGCCGCGGTGATGTCCTCGGTGACCTTGTAGATGACGCGGTACGTGCGGACGTCCACACCCTCGCTCTCAGCCAGCGCGGTGGCCGCCGGGCTCGGGCGTACGTTGAACCCGATGATGATGGCGTCGGACGCCGCCGCCAGCATGACGTCGGACTCGTTCACGCCGCCGACGCCCGAGTGGATGATCTGGACCTTGACCTCGGGGTGCTGGATCTTGAGCAGCGCGTCGCTGAGCGCCTCGAGGCTGCCCTGTACGTCGGCCTTGACGACGAGGTTGAGGTCGAGGACCTGACCCTCGGCGATGCGTGCGAAGACGTCGTCGAGCGTGAGCGCGCGCTGCTTGGCGAGGGCCTCCGTCTTGAGCCGGTTGGCGCGCTTCTGCGCCAGCGAGCGCGCCTGCCGCTCGTCCTTGACGACGCGGCAGAACTCGCCGGCCACCGGCAGCTCGTCGAAGCCGATGATCTCGACCGGCGTGGACGGCTTGCCCTCCTTGAGGGGCTCACCGCGGAAGTCGCGCATGGCGCGCACCCGGCCACTGGCTTCGCCGGCGACGATGGCGTCTCCGACTCGCAGCGTGCCGCGGTTGACCAGGATGGTGGCGACCACACCACGGCCCGGGTCGACCTTGGATTCGATGACGAACCCGCTGGCCGGCGCGTCGGGGTTGGCCTTGAGGTCGCCGACCTCCGCGACCAGGAGCAGCATGTCGAGGAAGTTGTCGAGCCCGATGCGCTTCTTGGCGCTGGCCTCGACGAAGATGTTGTCGCCGCCCCACTCCTCGGGCACGATGCCGTGCTCGGCGAGCTGCTGCTTGATGCGGTCGATGTTGGCGTCGGCCTTGTCGATCTTGTTGACGACGATGACGATCGGGACCCCGGCCGCCTTGGCGTGGTCGATGGCCTCCACGGTCTGCGGCATGACGCCGTCGTCGGCGGCCACGACGATCGCGGCGATGTCTGTGACCTTGGCGCCGCGGGCGCGCATGGCGGTGAACGCCGCGTGGCCCGGGGTGTCGATGAAGGTGATGAGCTGGCCGCCGTGCTTGACCTGGTACGCGCCGATGTGCTGGGTGATGCCGCCGGCCTCGCCCTTGGCGACCTCGGTCTCGCGGATGGCGTCGAGCAGGCTGGTCTTGCCGTGGTCCACGTGGCCCATGACGGTGATGACGGACGGCCGTGACTTGAGGTCCTTGGCGTCGTCCACGGCCTCCTTCTCGAGCTCCGCCTCTTCGTCGGCCGCATGGGTGATCTCGACCTCGCGGCTGAAGTCGGTGGCGAGCACCTCGATGGCCTCGTCGCTCAGTGTCTGCGTGATGGTGACCATCTCGCCGTAGCCCATGAGCGCCTTGATGATCTCCGGCGTGGAGATGCCGAGCAGCTGCGAGACGTCCTTGACGCTGCTGCCGGACGGGACCTTGACGAGGCCGGTCGGCACGACGGGCGCGGCCTGTTGTTCGTCGCGGTCGCGGCCTCGGCCGCGCCCGCGACGCCGGTCGCGGCCACCCTGGCCGCCGCCGCGCCGGGAGGCGCCGGCATCGATGATGACGCGGCGCTTCTTGCCGGCCGGGCCCCCGCCCGAGCGGCGTCGCACCGCGCCGCCACCCTGTGGCGTCGCGTATGCCTTCTCGATCGCCTCTTCGTCGACGCTGACCTCGCCGTCGACGACCTCGATACCCGCCTTCTTGAGGTGGGCGAGCACATCATCGACGCTGGTCCCCCGCTGCGTCGCGATCTCGGAGACCTTCCGCTTCTTCGCCATTCACCTCACCGCCTTTCGTCTGCACCGCGCCGCGCGAACGCCTCACGCACGGTGGGATCGACCGTGACGGGGCCGCGGAAGGCGCGCGCGAACGCGCGCCTGTTCTCCGCGGCCTCCAGACACGTCTCTTGTGGACACAGGTACGCGCCCCTGCCGGGGGCGCCGGGGCGCCAGCGCACGACGCGCCCATGATCTTGCACGAGCCGCACGAGCTCGTCCTGGCCTCGCCTGCGGCGACAGCCGACGCACGTCCTCTCCGGCGTCGCCACGCGCGTCACTCCTCGCCCGCCTCCGCGGCTTCGGCCGGCTCACCGGTCTGGTCCGCGGCGGCCTCGGCGGGCTCCGCCGCCGCCTCGGGCTCGGCCGGCACGTAGTCCGCGTGGATGCTGCAGTACTTGGACCCCGGCTCGGCCTGGTTGGGGCAGCGCTTGCCGGTGCGCATGATGGCCTGACATTGGCCGTCCACGCCTTCTTCGTCGCCGAACTCGAGACTGCTCTCGGCCTCGGCCATCTGCTGCTGGCTCTTGATGTCGATGCGCCAGCCGGTGAGCTTGCTCGCAAGGCGAGCGTTCTGGCCCTCCTTGCCGATGGCGAGGGAGAGCTGGTCGTCGGGCACGATGATGGTCGCCGACCTGTCCTCGTCGTCGACGATGACCTCACGCACCCGTGCCGGGGAGAGCGCCTTGGCGACGAAGCGCGCCGCGTCCTCGTTGTACGGGATGATGTCGATGCGCTCGCCGCGGAGCTCACTGACCACCATGCGCACGCGTGAGCCGCGCGGGCCGACGCAGGCGCCGACCGGGTCGACCCCGTCGGCATGCGAGATCACGGCGATCTTGCAGCGGCCGGGGACCGGCTTGCCGTCGCGGCCGCGGTAGCCCGTCTCGCGCGCCACCTGGCGGATCTCGACCAGCCCGTCGGCGATCTCCGGCACCTCGAGCTCGAACAGCTTGCGCACGAGCTCCTCGCTGCGGCGCGAGAGCTTGACCTGCGGCCCCTTGGCCGACTCCTCCACACGGATGATGACGGCCTTGATGCGCGCGCCGTGCTCGTAGTGTTCCGTCTCGATCTGCTCGCCGCGGGGCAGCTCGGCCTCCACGCGGCCCAGCTCGACCAGCGTGTTGTGGCGTGGGTCGCTTTGCTGCACGATGCCGGTGACCAGCTCGCCCACCCGGTCGATGTACTCCTCGTACATGAGGTCGCGCTCGGCCTCGCGGATGCGCTGCAGGATGACCTGCTTGGCGGTCATCGCGGCGATACGGCCGAAGTCGTCCGGCGTGACCTCGATGCGCTCGACCTCGCTCATGTCGACGCCGCTGAGGTCGAGCCCGACCTCCTCGCCGGTCTCCTCGTCGTGGACCTTGAGGGCCTCGGTGTCGACATGGTCCGGGAAAATGAGCTGATAGACCCGCATGTCGCCGGTCTCGGTGTCGATCTCCACCGTGGCGTACTCGGCCGCGTCGGGCGACTTCTTGTAGGCGGACAGCAGCGCGTCCTCGAGAGCCTCGACAAGAGCCTCGAAGGCGATACCCTTCTCGCTCTCGATCTGGCGCAGAGCCTCGATGATCTCTCTACTCACGTTGGCCTCCGTCTCCGTCTGTCTCGTAGCTGTAGACCACGTGCGCCTTTCCCAGCGCGGCCAGCGACAGCGTGACGCTGCCGCCGCCCTCGAGCATGAGGGTGATCGAGTCCTGGTCCGCCGCCGCGAGCACGCCGCGGAAGTTGCGGCGGCCCTCGACGGGCTCGCTCATCTGGACCGCGACCTCGCGGCCGATCTGGGTCGCGAAGTGCTCCGGCTTGCGCAGCCGCCTGTCCAGGCCGGGCGACGAGACCTCGAGCGCGTACCGCTCACGCACGTCTTCGAGCGCCTGGCTGACCGCGGCGCACAGGTCCAGGTCGACCCCTCCGGGGCGGTCGATGTAGAGCGTGAGCGTCGGCGCCGGCTGCCCGCGCCTCTCCAGGTCGACGAGCTCGACCTCGGGGAAGCGCGCCGCGAGCGCCGCCTCGATCTCCTTCTCCAGTTCCTCTCTCTTCTCCCGCACTACGACCCCTTACACGAGAAAAGTCGGTTGCCACCGACTTTCACGCAGAGAGTGCCGCCTCGTGGTGTGTTGTCCTGCGCAGGGAGTATAGCACCGGCCTCGCGAGGCGTTCAATTCAAGGAAGCTCCGCCCTCAGGGTGCAGGCGGTTCTGCCGATACTGAGGGTGCACGTGGAGACCAGGCGAGAGGGCGAGGCGATGGGAGAGTACACGACGTTCGAGTGTCGAGAGTGCGGCTACAGGGCCGACCGCATCCGCTGGGGGGTCAGCGTCTACGACCCGCGCCAGCGCTTCATGCCCGCGTACTGCGTGGAGTGCGGGATCATCGCCGAGGTCGACATGACCGGCGCCGACATCCACGTGGACGAGTTCCGCTGCGTCATCTGCGGGAGCGAGCTCTTCTTCCTCGAGAAGGCCGCCTCCTACACGTGCCCCAAGTGCAAGGCGCATGACATGGCCCTGCACCAGGGCGAGTACTGGTGAGGTCGGCGCTTCCGGCCCACGCCTGTGGCCGGGCGGCCGTCGGGGGCTACTTGACGATCTCCACGGGGCTGCCCGACGGCACGTAGCGGCTCACCGCGAGCACGTCCTTGTCGTGCATTCGCACGCAGCCGTGGCTGATGGCTTTGCCGATGAGCCACGGCTCGTTGGTGCCGTGGATCGCCACCGGGCCTCCCTGCGCCCAGTACGCCAGCTTTGGCTGGAACGCACTGATGCCGATGGCGAGCACGCCGTAGGCGCCGCCCGGCGTCGGCGGCTTGAGCTTCTGGTTGATGAAGAAGAACCCCGTCGGCGTGCTCAGCCCCGGCCGGCCGACGGCGACGGAGTAGGTGCCCATGAGGTCTCCATGGCGGTAGACGCGAAGCTTGCGCTCGTGGAGCGTGATGACGATCTTGGCCGACGTGGTGTAGAAGGCGAGCTTGCCCTCCGGCACCCAACCCCGGGTCTCGTTCGGC
>Ga0335071_10005891_pt1 | contig 12705 bp, 12 predicted proteins | sample Lox_Sample_15_FD_206724 | JGI IMG/M metagenome (GOLD analysis project Ga0335071, IMG submission 206724) | Soil microbial communities from Loxahatchee National Wildlife Refuge, Florida, United States - Lox_Sample_1.5 | ecosystem: Environmental > Terrestrial > Soil > Wetlands | place: USA...
GCTCCCCCGAGCCGCGTCTTCCAGGCGCTGACCAATCCCGCCGACCTCATGTCATGGTTCAAAGGTGGCGACAGCTGTCCCGCAAAATTCTGGCGGATGAATGCCCGGAAGGGCGGCGCTTACGGTTACTCGACCAGGAAGGGAGACTTGCCCGTCAATGGGGTCGATGAACTCGACTGTCGGGGAGAGATTCTCGAATTCGATCCGCCATGGCTGCTGGTCTATACCTGGGTCGCCAACTGGCATCTCGACAAACAGAAATCGACGGTTGTGCGCTGGGAGCTTACCGTAAGTCCAAGCGGAACTCATGTAAAAGTGACGCACAGCGGCCTCGCTTTCGATTCCAAGTCTCGCGAGGACTACCGCGGTGGCTGGCCCGGTGTGTTGGGCAACTTGAAGCAGTTTCTCGAAACCGCAGTGGGAGCGACGCGATGATCTACATGCTCTGCCGGAACCGTGTTCGCGACCTTGCCCACTGGAGAACCGTCTTTTCTTCTCATGAGGCTGCTCACCTCAACGCTGGCCTTCGTCTGTTATGGCTCGGCGTTGAGGGGCAAGACAATGTTTTCTTCCTCTTCGAGGTCGCCAGCCTCGACAGAGCGCGGAAATTCATTGGAGATCCCAGAGCCCGAAAGACGGCCGACGCCTCCGGCGTCATCGATGGCGAATACCACTTCATTGAAGATGCCGGAGGTTATGTGGGCAATTCCGGCTCCAAAAACCCATTTGGATGCTGACCATTCGCGAAACAGAAAACATCCTCTGAGAGAAAGGACAACCTCACCATGGCGACAATGGAAATTACTCCAGCACAAGATACCGTCTTCGGCGAAGTCTTTATCGCGGCACCTCCCGCGCGTGTCTTCGAAGCCATCACCGATCCCAAACAGGTCCCGCGCTGGTGGGGACAGCAGGGCATGTATCGCGTTACCGAGTGGAAGGGCGACGTGCGCCCCGGGGGTAAGTGGTCGAGCGTAGGGCTAAGCCAGGACGGAAGCACATTTCGGGTCGATGGCGAGTATGTTGAAATCGATCCTCCGCGCCTGCTCGTTCACACCTGGATCGCAAGTTGGAGCGGCAATCTTGAGACGCTCGTCCGCTGGGAGCTCGAGCCAACTGACATTCACGGTCTGCAGCCCAGCGGGCCGCGACGCGCGGGAACAGGAACTCTGCTCAGAATTCGTCACACTGGCTTCGCCGGCGCGCCTGACGCAGCCAAGGGCCATGCCGAAGGCTGGAAGCGTGTACTCGGCTGGATGCAGGCGTATGTCGAGCGCGAGGAGACGGTTGACAGTCGGCCTAGGTCGCCCGCGAAATAGTCAATCACACGACCACCTCTGGTGACGGGAACGGCCACGTTCCCGCCACCCGCCAGGCCGCGGTAGACGCGTGCCGCCCTCCAATAAGACCCGATAAACTCCTCATCACGTGCGGCACGCGCAGCTGTCCCCTTGCGCCCCTGCTTTATACTGATAACGATGGCGGGGACCAGCGACAAGACGTTTTACCTCGAAACCTTCGGTTGCCAGATGAACGTGCACGACTCCGAAAAGGTGATCGGCACGCTCGTGCAGCAGGGCTATCGCCAGGTCGAGACCGTCGAAGAAGCGGGCCTGATCCTCTACAACACCTGCTCCATCCGCGACAAGGCCGAGCAGAAGGTCTTCCACCGCCTCGCCGACTACAAGCGTCTTCAACGGGAGGGCAAGAAATTCGGCGTGCTCGGCTGCGTGGCTCAGCAGGAGGGCGACAAGATTTTCGAGAAGGCGCCGCATGTCGATCTCGTCTGCGGCTCGGCGTCGTATCGGAATCTGCCGCAGATGCTAGTACAGATTGAGGAAGGGAAGCGCTCCACCGGGCTCGACGACCGCCAGACCGATCACTGCTTCGAGACCGAGTACACGGCACGCACCAACCCGCACCGCAGCTACATCACCATCATTGAGGGCTGCGACAAGTTCTGCGCCTATTGCGTGGTTCCCTACACTCGCGGCAAAGAGCGCAGCCGCACGTCCGACTCAGTTCTCTCTGAGGCGCGCCAACTCGCCGACCTCGGCTATACCGAAATTCAACTCCTCGGGCAAAACGTGAATTCCTACCGTGATCCCGATGGAAAGAAAAGTTTTGCCGAGCTGCTTGCGGCGGTCGGCGAGGTCGACGGCATTCGTCGGGTTCGCTTCACCACATCCCATCCTCGTGACTTCGGTCGCGATATCGTCGATGTCGTCGACTCCGTCCCCACACTTTGCGACCACGTCCATCTTCCGGTACAGAGCGGTTCGACGCGCGTGCTCGATGCCATGCAGCGCCTCTACACACGCGATGAATACCTGGAGCGCATCTCTTGGATTCACGCTATGAAGCGCGACGTCTCAGTCACCACCGATCTCATCGTCGGGTTCCCCGGCGAAACCGAGCGCGATCTAGAGGACACGCTTTCGCTGATTGACGTCGTGGGGTACGACGCCGCCTTCACATTCAAGTATTCGCCGCGTCCGAACACTCCGGCCCTAAGTCTCGACGACGCGATACCGGACGAAGAAAAAGCTCATCGTCTGGCGGTGGTGAACGAGAAACAGCGGCAGGTCTCCACCCATCGAAACACGCGCCATCTCGGGCAGATCCTTGAAGTAATGGTTGAAGGAAGGAACCCGGCAAGAAATCAGTGGGTAGGTCGCACCTCGCAAATCAAGGTGCTGAACTTCACCGCATCCAATGGCATCGAACTGAAAGCCGGTAGCTATGTGAATGTGTTGGTAACCACGAGTTTTCCGAATAGTCTGGTAGGAGAGATGAAGTATTGAATCATTACTAACACGGACATCGTGATTCCTTGACTAAATGATTCAATGCCTTTGAGGTCATCATGGAAGTAGAAATGAAAATTCGCGGGCTGATGATGGATCCGGTTTCAAATATGCCGATCGTCCTTCTCAAAGACGTCGGCAGCGACACCGTGCTGCCCATCTGGGTAGGCGTCTACGAAGCCAACGCTATCGCGCTCGAAATCGAAAAGGTCAGCACACCGCGCCCCATGACGCACGATCTCATCAAAAACGTCCTCACCGGCCTCGACACGTTGGTTCACAAGGTAGTGGTCACGGAATTGAAAGACGACACTTTTTACGCTGTCATTTGGCTGGAAAGGGAAGGCCACGCCGTGAGCATTGATTCGCGTCCTTCCGACGCCTTGGCGCTAGCCCTGCGGATGGATTGCCCCATTTTTGTCGATGACGAGGTTCTTAAGCACTCCAAGCAAACTGCGAATGCATCCGATAAGGTTTCCAGCGACGAACTGCGCAAGTGGCTCGAAGGCCTCGGCGATGACGATCTCGGTAAGTACAAGATGTAGCATCGCCCTTCCGTCGCCGTCATCCAATTGGCATGGCTCAGACCATCATTCGTACAGAGCTATTGGCGTCCACCCTTGGTGCAAAAACGATCACATCTGTTGACGTCCGCGAAATCGTCTTTTCACCGGGCCAGCAAACGGGACTTCACAGGCATCCCTGTCCAGTCTTCGGCTACATTGCCGAAGGTGAAGCAGTGCTTGAAGTGAAGGGAAAGCCGCCGCAGCACTTGCCTGCCGGCTCCGCCTTTTATGAGCCCGCCGACACTGTGATTGTCAGGTTCGACAATGCCTCCCACCAGAACAAGCTGAAGTTCATTGCTTTTTACCTGCTGCATGGCGCGCAGGAGCTTATCGAAATGCTGCCCGCATCGGCAGCTTAGCCCATGGATCTCGCCGAACAACTTCAGCGCATCTACATGGCGGGATTTGAACTGCAGACCTTTGACCGCTACCCGAAGTGTGTAGGCGTAATCCGCGACAACTGCATCGCCTTGCTCGTGCCCGGAGTCGACGGCTTTCAAATCCTAGGCGCGCCCGGCTGGCGCCTGGGGGAAATCCTCGGCGTTCTCACCGAAGTTCAAGGCAGGAAAGTCTTCCAGGCTAAGTCGGAGCTCGTCGATGCCACGGAAGAGCGGCTCCGCATGCTGGAGAAGTTTCGGGCCGATTTGATCGGCCTGCTGCGGCCTAAAGCGTGACTGTTGGCGGCGGCGAATCGACAGGTGACATAATACCTGTTATCGGACATTGCATATGGGTCCGACGGGTACCTCACCTCTATGGCGGGCAGACGCCCGAATGTGTCCTTAAAGGTTTACCACCTTCGCTCCCCCGCCATAGCCGTGATGCCTCTGAGCCGCAGCACTAGTCTTAAGCCAGAGCTCTAGAAACTCAATCAACTCTCCCGGCGGCGACAACCACAATCCTGCAGCCGACTCCCGCCACTCCGTCCGCACGAGGATCGTGACTCCGCGATCGCCCATGGCATGAAACGCCTGCTCGTCCGTGGTGTCGTCGCCGAGATATGCGACGGGCGTCTCCGGATTAACTTCATCCAGGAAGTCCCGCACCGCATCGCCCTTATTTGCCTTCCTCGCCCGGATCTCAATCCCGCCATCAAAGTCGAGCAAATCCAGTCCGTGCTCCTCGACAATCGGACGCCATCCCAGCAGCACCCGTGCCCGCAGGTCAGCCGCATCCAGAGGCGGCAAGCCCCTCCAATGAACCGCAATCCCACCCGGCTTGAACTCCGCTCGATGCCGAAGGTGCTTGTAGCTAAGCCACCGCTCGGCATCCGACAAGCCCTGAAGCGTCCGGTCGTCCAGATGTGGCATTTCGGTCGTCCCGTCTGTCCTTAGGCGCTGAAGCCCATGTATGCCCCAAATCTCTGGCCGGGGATGGATATCGATCAGCGGCAGCAGGTCGGTGACTTCCCTCCCGGAAATCACTACTACGCGCGAGTACGCCTCCCGCACAATCTCCTGCAATAGCAGCGCTACTCCCGGATACGGAAACGCCTGATTGCGCTGTGTCTGAAATGGCGCCAGCGTCCCGTCATAATCCAGCAGCAAGGCCGAATCTGTTGAATGTGCCAGCAATCGGAAAAATGGTTCAAGTTGCTCTCGCACCTCCGGTCTCACTATTGCGCTCCTCTTTCAACTGGCTTCACGTCGTCTCCATGTCCCGCTCACGCCGCATGCACGCCTACCGGCAGCTTGCGCTCCTCGCGATGCGCCTCCGCCTCCTCTAACTGCTGCTCGTCCTTATCCAGTCGAACCTCCGCAAGTTCCGCGATCAGCTTCGCTGCCCAGCGGTAGATGTTGTTCTCTTTAATGACGCGTCGCATCCGCTGAATTCGCAATTCCCTCTCCTCCGGAGGCATTTCCAACGCCGTGCGGATGGCATCCGCCGACCTCTCAATGTCGTACGGGTTGATGAGGAGTGCGTCGCGCAACTCACGCGCAGCTCCCGTGAATTGGCTCAGAATCAGCACTCCGCGCTCATCCTTGCGCGCAGCAAGAAATTCCTTCGCGACCAGGTTCATTCCGTCATGCAATGACGTAACCAGGCATAGGTCCGCAATCCGGTAGTACGCCTCAATCTCCTTATGGCTATGCTGTCGCGCAAGAAAAACTATCGGCTTCCACTTCCCTGCCTGAAAACGCCAGTTGATTCGCTCCGCTTCCGCTTCCACTTCCCCCAACAAATCGTGATAGCGCTTGATGTGGGTCCGGCTAGGCGCGCCAATCTGCACGAACGTGAATTTGCCCTGATAGCTCGGATACTTCTCCAGAAATCGTTCGATCGCGAGGAAACGTTCAAGAATGCCTTTGGTGTAGTCGACGCGATCGACACCCACGCCAATGTATCCAGATTCGACTCCAAGCCCGCGCAGGAGCGCACTCCGCTCTTCATACAAGAAGAGCGGCTCGTCTCCGTCATCCGACGCTTCGTCGTCGCTGAAAGCCACACTAATCGGGAACGGCCGCACCAATGTCCCGTGTCCGTGCCGCAAGACGCAGAAATGTTCCAGGTCGATGCGCGACTCCACCACCCGGTCTACTGTCTGCAAAAAGTTATTGCAATGCGACTGCACGTGAAAGCCGATCAGGTCCGCACCCAGCAGCCCATCCACCAGCTGCCGCTGCCACGGGCAAATTCCAAACGCCTCCGGATTCGGCCACGGAATGTGCCAGAAAATCGCCACCCGCGCGTCCGGCCGCTTCTCTTTGATCATCTGCGGCACCAGCGCGAAGTGATAATCCTGCACCAGCACCACTGGGTTCTTCTGCCCCTCGATCTCCTCCAGCACCGCGGCCGTGAACTTCGCGTTCACTTCCTGATAGAACTGCCAATCTGACTCCCGGAACAGCGGACGCGTATGGGCAATATGGCAGAGCGGCCAAAGCCCCTCGTTCGCAAATCCGTAGTAATACCCTTCCTCTTCTTCCTTCGTCAGCCAAACGCGGCGCAAAGTGTAGTGCGGATCATCCGGAGGCACACGCAGGCGATCGTGGGAATCGACCACTTCCAGGTCGGCATTTCCGCTGCCATGCGCGATCCATGTTCCGTTGCAAGCATTCAAAATCGGCTCAAGCGCCGTCACCAGCCCGCTCGGCGGAACGACTACCTCAATGTCCCGCCCATCACGCTTGTGGGTGTAAGGTTCGCGGTTTGAAACCACATAAAGATTGCTTCCATTCAGCCGCGTCTGCACCTGCACCGCCAGCCGGTCCGCCGTCCACAACGACTCCGCCGCATCACGCAGTCGAGCCTCATTCTCCGCCGCATTGCGCGCCCGATTCAGGCTCTCCGCAATTGTGGCCACCTCTCGAGCTAAAGGCCGGAACACATCGAGTTCGAACCCGTCATGTCGAAAGGTATTCCCTGTTCGCAGTGCTCGCATCCACAGCGCCGCGCGCGCAATTGGCCCGGCAATGCTCCAGCGAATAATCAGGAGCGTGATCAAAACGATCAACACCACTTGCGCGAGAATCCCAAGAAACGACTGCCGCCACGACTGCAAAATCTGCGAACGGATATAACCTGCGTCGTGCACCACCGCGAGGCTTCCCGAGACCACATCATCGTGATGCACCGGCGCAGCCATAAACAGCAGCGAACGGCCGTCAACTTTCACAAACCCGCTGTCTTCGTGACCGTCGTTAATCGCCTGCAGAGCGACCGGAGGTACCGTCTTCAGCGTGTTGCGCAGATCGGGAGTGATCGCCACCAGCGCACCGCTTCGGTCGTAGATCGCCACGCCCAGCAAATGTTCGCGATTCCCGAATCGCTGCACCAACTGCTCGAGTTCCCTGTCTTTATTCGACCCATGATTCCGAGAGCGCTCGACATTACCTACCAGACTCTCCGTCAGAACCTGCGCTCGATGTTGCAGGTCGATGCGCAGCGCTCGCTTCTCTCGCACCGCCCCGTAATACGAAAATCCCGAAGACACCAGCGTGATGCCGACGATAAGCGAAACGATCAGTCGCGCGCTTAACAATCTCATGGGCATCCCTTAGATGTGAGGCGGTTTAGTTGAGTTGACCCGCGGAGAACGCCTTTCACAAGCGCCGCGGGCTAAATATGGCATAGAGATTTTGTACGTTTAATATGGTTCGACTTACTGTGGTTCGATGGCGCTGACCCGGATCGTCCCGGTCGAGGGGTCCAAGACTCCAGTCACTTTTACGTTCTTGTTGAGCATTTCTTGCGCCCTCCGTTGGTCGTCGAGCTGATAGCTGGTTTTTGTCAGCGGATCGGTGAGGACAATCTTGTCGCCAGATTTCGTGATGACTCCAGTGAATGTCTTCGGCGCGGCGGACACGTCGGCGCTATGACTGGGAGGCTGAGCAGCCTGCTGCTGCGCTGCCTGCCTGTCGCGGACCGCCTCCTGCCCTTGCATCGCGTGCGTAGTCGGTAGCCAAGAAAACACAACGACTAACGCTGCGCACTTCTGTGTAATGCTCATGATCGACTCCACACTTATGGTTAGCCTGAGGAGTGCAACTCCTCTGCCAACGGATTCCGGCTTAAGTGATTGAAAACGTTTCTGGGTGATTTGCCCCGCACGCAAGGATGACCGGTTCGCGAGAAAAATTTCCCCACACTCTGAGCGGAGAGTACAACCGCCCGACTCACCTCTCGCCCGGCCTCTCCGTCGGGTATCTTACGGATCGCCTTCCTCTTCGTGGTAAACTTCCAAAATTATGCGACCAGCCATCCTGCTCTCCGGTCGTGGTTTTACCTGACTCTAAATTCCTGCGACGTCCGTCGGCCGTTCCCGTCTAACGCCTCATATCGAAAGGATTCTGCTATGCCACGCCGTGCCCTCTCCGTCGTCGTTCTGTTGTTCGCCTCTCTTCTGCCAATTCGTTCCGCTGCCGCCGATCAACCCGGGTCGGAAAAGCACGCCCGCCATTTCACCTTCCATTACGCATTCACGGTAAAGAACGTCCCCGCCGGTGAACCCGTACGCGTGTGGATCCCGCTCGCTCACTCCGACGAATATCAGGACGTGAAGGTGACGGCGAAGTCCGGAGACCTCTCGCTGAAACAAGTTTCCCAATCGCGCTTCGGTAACGAACTCCTCTACGCCGAAACGCCCAAGGCTGAGAAAGCCGAATTCAAATTTGTAGTGGACTACGATGTCGTGCGCCGCGAGCACGTCGTTTTGATCGACGGTAAGCCCGCTTCGGACCTGCCTCCGCGTCACTCCGGTCCCAAGCTAGAGATGGCGAGCTACCTGGAAGCTGATCGCCTCGTGCCGACCACAGGCGTGCCCGCCAACCTCGCCGCCGAACAGACCAAGGGCGCGACCACGCAGATCGAAAAAGCAAAAGACATTTACGACTACGTCTTCCGAACCATGAAATACGACAAAAGCGGCACCGGCTGGGGACACGGCGATACGCTCTGGGCCTGCGACTCCAAGCGCGGCAACTGCACCGACTTCCATTCCGTTTTCATCTCCATGGCGCGCTCGCAAAAAATTCCCGCCCGCTTCCAAATTGGCTTCCCGCTTCCCGCCGACAAGACCTCCGCCGAGATTCCCGGCTATCACTGCTGGGCCGAGTTCTACATAGACTCCGTCGGCTGGATTCCCGTCGACATCTCTGAAGCCTGGAAGCACCAGGAAAAGCGCGACTATTTTTTTGGCGCCCACGACGCCAACCGCGTCCAGTTCACGCAAGGCCGCGACCTGAAGCTGACGCCGGCGCAGGACGGCCAGCCGCTGAACTACTTCGTCTATCCATATGTGGAGATTTCAAGAAAAGAATACTCAAACATCTCTATCGCCTTCTCCTTCGAAGATGCGAAGTAGAGGGAAGCTCTAACATAGCGACGTCGTCCTCCTGAGCGCCCGTGACTTTATCAAGCTATGTCATCCCTAAACGATGTCATTCTGGATTAAGCGATGTCATCTTGAGCGAGGTCGAAGGATCCCTATTATCGCATTCGCTCTCTCAATCGCCGCAGGACGCAACGATTGATCTTGAGCACCTCCCTACGATGTTAAAATCCTGCCTATGCGCTACCGAATCGAACCCGCAATCATGGCGGAAGGCTGAGCCCAACCGCAAGTGACCACCCCCCGCAGGCCCACCATCGGCGTATTCGATTCCGGCGTCGGAGGTCTCACCGTGCTCTCGGCGCTCCTTCGCCACATTCCCGACGCCAACTATCTCTACTTCGGCGACACCGCCCGCCTCCCCTACGGATCGAAGTCAGCGGCTACCGTAGCGCATTATGCCGTAGGCGCCGTCCATCATCTCCAGTCGCAGGGAGCCGAGCTCCTCGTCATCGCCTGCAACACTGCCACCGCACTCGCCTTTGATGAAATCAAATCCGCCTCGCGCTTGGACGTAATCGGTGTGGTCGAACCCGGGGCACGTGCCGCCAGCGAAGCGAGCCATGCCCACAAAGTGGTAGTGATCGGAACCGACGCAACAGTCTCTAGTCACGCCTACCGGCGCGCCCTCGAGGCCCGTGGCATCGCAGTAAAAGAAAAAGCCTGCCCGCTCTTCGTTCCGCTGGTCGAAGAAGGATGGACCGATCATCCAGTCACGGAGCAGGTCGCCCGCATCTACCTAGACGAAGCATTCTCCGGCAACGAGCAAGATGCCGATGTCCTGGTCCTTGGCTGTACCCACTACCCGCTCATCAAGCCGTTGATCGCCCGCACGGCACCCAGCCACGTCACGATTGTCGATTCCGCCGAATCGACAGCACACGACGTAGCACGCCGCCTCGAAATCGAGCCAATAACAACCTCGTCCGAAACAGAGCGCCGCGCGACACCACGCCTGAAGTTCTTCGCCACCGACTCCGCAGAAAAATTCAAGAGAATGGGAACCAGATTTCTAGGCCACCCGGTAGAAGACGTAGTTCACGTAGACCTTAAAGAGTAGCGCCGACGTCCCGCCTGGCTGTCGCGGGACTCGCCCCCCACAGACATCAGCAGTTCGTTATGGGCCCGAGGTTTTAGCGTTCGTCCGTAACTCGGGAACTCGCGTCTCGCGCTAAACAAAAACGGCCGCAAACGCGCGGCCGTTGGGACTCCTAACCTCAGTCTCTCATTTCAGTACAACCGGAAGCTCACCTCAACGTTGATCTGCACCGCCACCGGCTTTCCATCTTTCATGGCGGGATCGAAGCGCCATGTCTTGACAGCTTCAATCGCCTTCTCGTCCAGCCCCAATCCCAAGGTACGCTGCACGCGAATATCGCGCGGACGTCCATCCGGACCAACCACCAGCCACAACACGCACGTTCCCTGGAACTTCGCCTTCCGTGCCTCTTCCGAATACTCCGGATCGGGCGAATAGATCGCCTTCGGCGCCGAAACGCCGCCGCCTACGCGGAACGCTCCGCCGCCAGTACCGCCGCCGTGTCCCGGTCCAAACCCAGGACCAGACCCGCTTCCAACTCCACCGCCGCTTCCCGAGCCGATGCCTCCGCCCGAGCCAGTTCCGTTCGACGGTACCGAGGCCGGCATGTGCGACAGCGGATCGCCAAGGTTCGGCATATCCGGCTGGGCAATGTGCACCTGCGGGGGAATCACAACCGTGGGTTCCATCGGCAGCTTAGGATTTTCATTGCGCACCACAACAACGGGAGGCGTGAACTGCTGCATCGACTGCTTCGGCAATCTTCCCTGCGACGCCTGCAACTTATCGCGATCTCCCCCACCGCCACCACCGCCAGAAATCGTCTTCGACGGCTGCAACGCGGGCAAGTCGCTCGGCGCGATCAACTCAACCGTCTCTTTCGGCTTAACAATCTCTTGTACCGCACGCTTCGCCACGATCGTTCCAACGATGATCAGCGCGAGTGCCACGATGTGTACTGCAGTTGACCCAAGCGCACCCTTCCCCCGGTTGTTATAGAAGCCCCAAATGTCGCGCACCGGGACCGGCTTCGACGTCAGCACCAGTGGTGGAAGTTTCTTGGGAAAGAAGAATTCGTCGAGATTCCGGAACAGAGACTTCCAGATTGGTTCTTCCAGGGTCTGGTTGTGCAGCAACAGATCCAGTTCGGGCTCTGGACTCACACTTGGTTTTTCCGGCAGTGTTGTAAGTTCTGGCATATTTTCCCGAGAGCTCAGATGTGCGATCTCAAGGTTCGCATTTCTGGAAGCCGTTGATTTAGATGCTCACAGCCTCCTCGGCGGTCGCTTTCCGATTCCCACAGCACCGCCTCAGACGGCACCCTTATTATCTTTGCAAAGGTTAGATGCCGCCGATGTTTCTTATTTGCAAGAAATTGTACACTTTTTTGTATCTTGATTCAGTACTTTCTGAGTTCATGTCCCATGGTGTGACGGCGATGGACGCGTTTTGTCACCCTCCCTATAATGAGAAGATTCAGTCATTTGGGAGAACCTGCCGGTGGCATCCGAGCCGAAAGAGCTGAAGTCTACCATCAACCTGCCCAAGACCGCCTTCCCCATGAAGGCCAACCTGCCCCAGAACGAGCCCAAAATGCTGGCGCGCTGGGAACAGGAGAAACTTTACGACTGCATTCGCGCCGCGCGCAAAGGCTCGCCCACCTACATCCTCCACGACGGCCCGCCCTATACCAGCGGTCCCATCCACCTCGGCACGGCGATGAACAAGTGCCTCAAAGACTTCGTCGTCAAATCGAAAACCATGTCCGGCTTCGACGCGCCCTACGTCCCCGGCTGGGACTGCCACGGCCTGCCCATCGAAATCAAAGTCGATAAAGAACTCGGCGGCAAGAAGCTGCAGATGCCGCCGCTCTCCGTCCGCAACGCCTGTCGCAAGTACGCGCAGAAATATCTCGACCTCCAGCGCACACAGTTCAAGCGCATCGGGGTCTTCGGCCGCTTCGACAATCCCTACGCCACGATGAATCCGCAGTACGAGTCAACAGTCCTGCAAACCTTCTTCTCGTTCTACGAAAACGGATTCGTCTACAAGGGCCTGCGCGCCGTGTATTGGTGCATGCACGACGAAACCGCGCTGGCCGAAGCCGAAGTCGAATACGAAAACCACACCAGCCCGACGGTGTGGGTGAAATATGCCTTCGCCGACGATGCGGCAAAGATCGATCCCTCTTTAGCCGGTAAGAGGCTGAACACAATCATCTGGACGACAACTCCCTGGACGCTACCCGCCTCCATGGCAGTCGCATTCCACCCAGATGAAGAGTACGAAGCGATCGAATCCGGCGGCGAGGTCTACATCGTCGCCTCGAAGTTGGCAGCCGAAACCGCCGCCAAATGCGGCCTTTCGGATCCGAAAGCTCTCGTCCACTTCCCCGGCCGCAAACTCGAGCGTCTTAACTTCCAGCACCCATTTCTCGACCGCAAAATCCTCGGCGTCCTCGCC